>Ga0210390_10000776_pt1 | contig 32652 bp, 26 predicted proteins | sample IncBWH11OmetaG_FD_161050 | JGI IMG/M metagenome (GOLD analysis project Ga0210390, IMG submission 161050) | Forest soil microbial communities from Barre Woods Harvard Forest LTER site, Petersham, Massachusetts, United States - Inc-BW-H-11-O ...
AAATTTATGACCGACACCGGAGGGAGTCCGGCCAATCAATGGTCAGTCACAGGGTACACGAGCCTCGATGTCGCGGATGTTTCTAAGGTTGAGTCCGCGAGAGAACCTCAGGATGAGGCGTTAATTCGGCGCTCAGGGCAAGTACAGCATACGCGGTGGCGGCGTCGCTCATAAAGTGTCCGATATTCGATGATGGATCACGCCGTTTGGTCAGCGACACAGATCGCCAGAACCCCTCCGCCTTGTCTTGGTGAATCGCCAGCCACGACCAACTCCGCTTTAGCCGAGGATTTTCCGGTCCAACCCCAGACTGGCGCAAGACGTAGGTCATCAGACCGGTGGCATAGCCATCACTTTTTCTTTCCTGAGTCGTCCCATCTGACCGCAACCACTCTCGAACTAACGAATGCAGGCGGCTGTCTTTCGGCCAGGCAAGTGCGGCTAGCTCCCAACCACCATCTGACTGCTGTGCATCCGAAATCTTTTGGATGATTGCCCGTTGCCTCTCCGGCGCAATGAGCCCCGGCAGTTTCGTCGACGCCCAGAGTAGGACCGCCTGGTTGAGTGTCGACTGCGATTCGAATTCACGATTGAGGTAGTCGCGCAACATACCAAGTTTCTCCTGAATCTCCGGGGTCGACCGATAGTTCTCCGGAGCACTGCCGACGGCGAGCGCAGCCATGGCAGCGCCGTAATATTGCGAATCGTTGGCTTCCCACGGTTCCATTCCGAACTGAAGCCACGACCATGCGCCCTTGCCACTGCCGGCCATCTTCTGCGTCGCCCACATATTGCTGAACGCGGTCCGAGTGACGTCGGTCAGGCGTCCGCTCTGTGCATCATAGTTTGCAAGAATCAGTGCATTGAGTACAGCTTCCGTCCCGCGAGATTCGCCAGCCTTGCCGCCCTGGTATTCTTTGTCACTGTAGTAGGGATCGGTCACGTTCCAGAGTTGTACCCGCTTGGTCACGTTGTCCACGAGTTTGCGCTCCACGACGGAGGGGGCGGTTTCCGCGAGCGAACTACGGAGCATGGGTCGCGACATAATGTACGGCACCGCCGTGTGGCACGAAACGCAGAAAGTACCGTGATCGCGCGCCGCGCCCGGCCACTCCATCCACGTGGTTTCGCGTTGGTCAAGGTAGGCGGCCGCAGCTTTCGGATCCCATGACTCCGACGCTTTGGTCTGAGTCGCTTTCGCATGCGAACAGGCAGTCGCCGCTCCTGTAGCTAGGATCAGCGCAAGGACGTGTATTTGTCTCATGCTAAACTTCACGTGCAACTCCCCCGCTGGCAAATCAAAATCCGAACCGTCGTTCGGAAGAAAACAAGCGGAACAGAATGACAACAATAATGGCAATGACAACGACAAGGATAGCGCGGTAGACCGATGAATGGGGCCGAAAATCTGATTCGCGCACTGCTCGCCAGTGGCGTTGACACCTGCTTCGCAAACCCCGGCACGTCGGAAATTCATCTAGTCGCTGCCCTTGACCGCATCCCGGAAGTGCGGTGTGTACTTGGCCTTTTTGAGGGAGTCGTCACCGGAGCGGCGGACGGTTACGCGCGGATGGCCGAGAAGCCTGCGTCGACCCTGGTCCATCTCGGTCCCGGCTTTGCAAATGGCCTTGCGAACCTGCACAACGCCAGCCGAGCCCAGGTGCCACTCGTCAACGTCATTGGCCAGCATGCCACCTACCATCTGCCCCTCGACACACCACTTACTTCCGACATTGAAGCAATCGCGCGGCCTTATTCAAAGTGGTTGCGGACGTCCTGTTCTTCGGCCGAAGCAGGCCGCGACGCCGTTGAAGCAGTCACGGCCGCCCGCACCGCGCCGGGTCAGATTGCCACCCTGATCATGCCCGCTGATGTCGCTTGGAGCGATGCCGGATCGGTTGTCCCAGTCCCGCCAGTCATACCAGAGGCGCCAGCGACCGCCGCTGACGCGGTCTCGCATGCAGCGGCCATGCTCCGATCAGGCGTGCGCACCGCCATTCTGATGACCGGAAATGCGCTGTACGGCAAAGGACTACTGGTCGCGGGACGCATCGCCCAAGGCACGAATGCCAAGCTGCTGGCCCCGTATCCGGTGACGCGGCTGCAGCGCGGCGTTGGCCTGCCAGCAGTGGACCGCGTGGCTTACGTCCTTGAGCAAGGGGTCGAGCAGTTAAAGGAATTTCGTCAGCTCATTCTGGTGGGGGCGCGCGCTCCGGTCGCGTATTTTGCTTACCCGGGAAAGGACGTTGCGTTTACCTCGGCGGAATGCAAGATCCACACGCTGGCAAGGCCCGGCGAGGACTATGTAGGCGCGCTTGAGGCCGTCGAGGCAGCGCTCTCTTTGCCACGAACGCAGTTGCTTGGAGAAACAGCCGCGCGGCCTGAGCTTCCCGACGGCAACATTACGCTGTCCGGTGTTGCCGCCGTTGTCGGTGCGCTCCTGCCCGAGAACACCATCGTGGTCGACGAATCCATGACCTCAGGCCGAGGCCTGATGGCAGCCACCAAGGGCTCTCCGCCACACGACTGGCTGGGCAATACGGGAGGCTCGATTGGGATCGCGATGCCCCTAGCTGTGGGTGCGGCCGTGGCGAGCCCCGACCGGCGAGTCCTGTGCCTGACTGCTGATGGCAGTGGCATGTACACACTCCAAGCCCTGTGGACCATGGCACGCGAGGGCCTCGCGATCACGACCGTGGTTTTTGCGAACCGCGATTACGCGGTCCTCAAGAGGGAGTTTTCCTATCTGGGAATAGGCAACCCGGGGACCCGGGCGCTAGGAATGTTCGAGATCGGCCATCCAGATCTCGACTGGGTGCAGTTGGCCAAGGGCATGGGAGTGCCCGCCACGCGCGTCACTTCGCTGTCGGAGTTTTCGAAGGCACTGCGGGAAGGTTTTGAGAGCGAGGGTCCGAGGCTGATCGAGGTTCCGCTGTAGGTCTGGGATGGTTGCGGCGCGGAAGCTCCGCAGCGATCTTTCTCAATTCAGGTTTCACGATTTTCCCGAGAGCAGTCACAGGAAGTTCGGGAAGCACGACGATCTGAGAGGGCCGCTTGTAAGCGGCGAGATTGCGTGCGGCATATTGAGCCAGGTCGGGGATCGTCAGCGTGGAATCTGGAAATGGTTGGACGAAAGCAATGACCTCTTCGTCTCCGTCAATCGTCCTGCCAACGACTGCAGACTTGGCGACCGCCGGATGACCATTGAGTACCCCTTCGACTTCGGCAGGGTAGACGTTGAATCCAAATCGGATGATCAACTCTTTCTCTCGCCCGACAATGAAAAGATCCTCGCCCTCGAAACGCGCGAGGTCCTGTGCATTGAACCATCCTTCTTGATCCAGCACGGCATCCGTTTCCTTCGGAGCCCGATAGTATCCCTTCATCACGTTTGGACCACGCACCCACAACTGCCCCACTTCGCCAGCAGGCACTGGTTTGCGATCAGGGCCAACCAACTTGACTTCCACCCCCGGAAACACTGGTCCGACCGAGGTATCTTTGCGGGGAGGTGCTTCGACTCTTACCTGGGCAACGCTGGGGGAACATTCTGTGATTCCATACCCGTGATGGAGCGCCATCCCAAACAGGGTCTGCACTTCCGATTTGACGGCAGGGGGTAGCGGCGCACCCGAGCACGAAATGATGCGAAGTGCAGGAAGGTTCAACGACTCTATTTTTCTTATCTTCGCGTAGTGCAGGAATTGAGAAAACATGGAAGGCACGCCCAACATGATAGTAATTCGATCTTTGTCCAAAGCGACGCGGGCGGCCATCGGATCGAATCGAGGCGCAAGATAGAGCGTGGCACCACTCAGCAGCGTGCCGAGAAGTACAACCGAGAGCCCGACGATGTGAGAGAGCGGCAAAACGCCATAAACGTGGTCGTCGGGCACCAAGGACCGGATCTTTGCTGACCCCGAGGCAGTGAACAGCAGGTTCCTGTTGGTCAACATGACCCCTTTGGGAAGACCCGTGGTTCCGGACGTATAAATCAAGACAGCGACCCGGCTACCGATGTCAGGTTCGAGTGGCTCGGGTTGCGCCTGCTCATTCAGCGGGCCGATGCCAATCGTACCCAGGCCCTCGAACTCTTCTATTCGAGCACCGTGGTGGTTCGCGTGTTCGGTCGCATGAAGGGACACGCCGGTCGTGTAAACGACACGACGCGCTCCGCAGTGATCGCGGACCGCGTCGATTTCTCGCGCCGATAGGTGTGCGTTTACAGGTACAGACCACGCATCCAGATTGTTGGCCGCTAGCAAAACCGCCACAAATGCGCGACAGTTTTCGCCGACGATCATCACCCGATCACCGGCCCGCACTCCAGCCTCGCGAAGCCAGGTCTCTGTTGCGGAGACTGCGTTCGCCAGTTGCCCGTAACTCCACGCACTGTCCCCTTCCACTAGAGCCGGACGGTCCGACGAATACCCGACCCATGGCTTTAGAACATCGCCGATGCGCAACGGGTTAGGCGAACTCGAAGATACTTGCTCTTTCGTCATACGAAGGGTGATCTTGGATTGCTGAATCGTGCGAAGTGCACCCGGCGCATCTACGATGCAGCAGACGGTTTTCGCTGCGCGTGGTCGTAGAAAGGTGTCACGGGAGCTAGTGCGGGCTTATCTGCTTTGCGTGAGACCAGATACTGCAGCCAGTTGCGATATATGCAGCTAGCCGAGGAGTGCCAGGAGTTCTGCAAGCCTCCGACAACAGCAGTCTCCGGAAAAGAGGCAACGATATCTTCGCGCCGGTCCGCCATTGCCATCTCGCGAAAACCGTTCAGAAGTTGCGAGGCAGCTTCGTCGAAGTATCCCGCCGGCATCGTAGGATACGTTTCTCTCTCTCCGCGGAGGAATCGCTTGATGTCTCTGCGGTATTCTTTCAAGAGAGTCAGCGCTCCGTACTCAGGGTGGCCCTGAAAGTGTACGAACAGGCTGTTCTTTTTCTTTTTCACGAACAAATCGACTCCGGCCTCAGCCGACTCCGTGAGAACCGTGTAGCCGCATGAAGCCAGCTCACTGGCTCGAACTTCGTTCCAGCGGGAATGCGGGAAGCGAATGCGGTCTGGGATATGATTCGTTAGCGCGTGCTGACAATTTCTGGTGGAATCGAACACGCCAAACTGTTTGTCGAGCAGACGGTGACGTTGGACGCCGTCTCCGTGAAGAACGCTGCCATGCGCAGCCAGGCAGGATAACACTGTCGAAGACGTGTTCTCTTTCGCCCAATCAAATAACTCAGTCAGCGTAGCCCAATACGGTTCGTCCTGTAGATTGGCCTGACGCGGTTCAGTACCCGTGATTATGACTCCATCAAACCGACTGCGCCAGAGATCGGCAAAGTCGAAGTAGAAACTGTTGAGATGCCGCTGTCCGCGGTCCGTTCGAGGAATTCCGGTCAGCGAATAGAGCTTAATAGTTACCGGAACGTCGCCCGACGCGATATCGAGAAGCTCGAAGAACTGCAGCTCCGTGTCCTCGAGCGCGGCGTCCGGCATATTATTGATCAGCGCCAGATTGATGCATCGACTGCGCCGCGTATGGCTGTCGATCGACACATCATCCGTCGAAACCAGTGGGCGCTGTGTTCCCTTCTCGGCCCAACGACTCGGTACCCGTCCACCTTCGATGATCAGCGGCATATCGGATCTCCTGCGCCAAAGTATTCCATTTCGCGGGACTTCACTGGGCTGCCTTTTCCAAAGCCTGACCCAAGTCGTCGAGAATATCGTCAATATGCTCGATGCCCACGCTGAGTCGAATCATTTCTGGAGTGACGCCCACTTTCTCTTGCTCCTCGGGCGTGAGCTGCCGGTGCGTCGTCGACGCAGGATGACACGACAGCGACTTCGCGTCGCCCATGTTTACCATCCGCTTGAATAGGTGGAAAGCGTTGAAACACTTCCGACCACCCTCGTAGCCGCCCTTCACACCGAAAGTCAGCAGCGAACAGAAGTTGTCACCCAAATACCGATGTGCCATCGGGTAAAGCGGATTATCCGGAAACCCTACGTAATTCACCCATTGCACCATCGGATGATCTCGCAGGAATTCCGCGACTTTCCGCGCATTCTCCACATGGCGCTCCACACGAAGAGCCAGCGTCTGAATTCCCTGCAAGAACAAAAAGCCGTTAAATGGGGACAAAGTCGCGCCGGTATTCCGCTGACATACGGTTCGGCAGCGCGCGACAAACGCAGACTCGCCGAAGTGATCGACATAGACGACGCCGTGATAAGCAATCTCCGGCCGGTTGAACATGTAGAACTTGTCTGGATATTTGCGCCAGGGAAACTTGCCGCCATCGACAATCATTCCGCCGATGCTGGTGCCACCTCCGCCAATGAATTTCGTCATGGAATGGAGCACCACGTCGGCGCCGTATTCAATCGGCCGCAGTAAGATCGGCGTTGCCACGGTGTTGTCGACGATGAGCGGCACCCCGTGTTTGTGCGCAACCTTCGCTAGTCCCTCGATGTCGGCCACGTTGCCCGCGGGATTGCCCACGCTCTCGCAGTAGACCGCGCGCGTATTCTCGTCGATCAACTTCTCCACATCTTCGGGCCGATCGGTCGCAGAAAAGCGGCCAGTGATTCCCCGCTTCGGAAAGATATGCGCGAGCAGTGTGTAGGTGGCTCCATACAACTGCGGGAGAGAAACAATATTATTCCCAGCTTCGGCTACATTGATGAGCGCGTACTCGATGGCCGCCATGCCGGAACTTACGCTGAGCCCGTCGACTCCGCCTTCGAGCGCGGCCACGCGCTTTTCGAGAACCGTGTTGGTAGGATTGCCGATCCGGGTGTAGATGTTCCCCTCGACTTCGAGGTTGAACAACGCCGCCCCATGTTCGGCGCTATCAAACTCAAATGCGACGGTCTGGTAGATCGGCACAGCCACGGCCTTGGTAGTAGGATCCCCGTCGTACCCCGTGTGAATCGCGATGGTCTCTCTCTTCATCACCCTCCGCCGACCTGAAAAACAGAAACGGCATCCCCACAGTTCCGGCAACGTACCAGGACACTCTACTTTGCCGCCAAGACACCCTGGGCAGCCGCCTGAACCGGCCGCAGGGAAACCGACTTTACCAAGGCTCTGGTAACCGTGTAGGCAGCGAACTCGGCACCGAAAGCGAAGCGCATGACGGGCCCGAAGCTGTTCGCGGCAGTGACGCCTACGAAGTAGAGCCCCGGCATGGATGATTCGAAGGTCGCTGACAGTACCGGGCTACTCTCAACGGTTTTCAGTTTCGACCGGATTTCAGGGCTCAGGAAGGTCAAGCGTTCAAGATTCACCTTGTAGCCGGTGGCAGCAATGATGTGATCGGCTTGAAGTTCCCGCATCGATGCGTCTTGTGCGCGGACCTGGAGACGCACTTTGCCATCCCGGACCTCGACTTTTTCCGGCGTATATCCCAGCAGGAGTGGCACGTGCTCCATGACTCGGTCTCTGACGAACCAACCGCCAGACGGCCCTAACGTTCGTCGGACGATTTCGAGGCGCAGGCTTTCAGGCAAGCGATGGAAAGTTCCCGGTGCATTGGCATAGAAGCTCGAGCGCCAGCCCGGCCCGAGTCCGGTTTGTGGAGCCTGAATTCGCTGCCACAAGGAGCGTTGTTTTCCGGTGGGCTTGCCGTGGAACTTAAGGGCTGCCTGGCGCGCGACGAGTTGAACGTTCGCACCGGCATCGTACAGCAGAGCGGCCCAGTCCAGGGCCGAAGACCCGCCGCCAATCACCACCACACTGCGTCCTCGGAATTGTTCGACGTCGTGATGCCGAGCGCTGTGCGACAGAAACTCCGCGGGCAAATGAGCGAAGGTCTCGGGAACGTGCTCGTAGTGCGTAATCCCGACTGCGAGCACGACCTCACGGACCTTGAACTGCTCGCCGTCCTCGAGTTGCACCACATATCCGTCCGGAGAGCGCTCGATCTTGACGACCATCTTGTCTTCGAGTTCAGGAACCATCCGCTCCTGAAAAGCCAGCCCGTATTCCGTGAACGTTTCGAGGCGGACCGGAATTCCCGTGTGGCCGTATTGAATTCCCCGCTCTGCGCAGAACTTTTCCAGGGTCAGCTGACCGCCTGGGTCGGAGATGTTCGAAGCGAAGCCATCTGATTTCAGCATCATGCCTTTTGGCATGTGGGCTAGCCAGCTGTCCATGGGACGACCGAAGATGCGAAACGGGATCCCCTGCCCCCGAAAATGTGCAGCCAGAGAAAGTCCGTACGGACCTGCGCCAATGATCGCAGTATTTATCATGAGTTTGTCCAAAACCTCGCTATTTGCTTGATGTTTATGACAGCAGCGCCAAATGAGGGGAGGGATTAGGGGAAGGGGAAACTTTCAAGATACTATCACGTCCGCCGATTCAGTGCACCGAGAATCCGAACCGATCGATGGATCATATAACTACCGCGTAATCAGCAATCTAGGAGAAATCGCCCGCTAGCCCTTGTTGACGAGTTTTTTCTCAACAAACGCAGTGGCGCTTCGCACCGAGCCGAGATTCTCCGTTGTCACTTCGTCGTCTTCGACTGTGATCGCGAAGCGTTCTTGAAGAAAAACCACTAATTCCACAACGCCGGTGGAATCTACGACATTCCCCAGCAACGGTTCTTCGTCCTGTAGTTTTTCGTTGTCGCCAAAAAGGAAGTTGTCCACAAGAAAGCTGCGAATTTCCTGCCCGATCTCTGTTGTCTGCATGGTTCAGTTAACCGCCTTTGTTTGATTTGTGAATTGTGTTGCGAGTAGTTGAGTGGAAAGAACTGCGACCACACCTATGTTGTCCTTGAAGCTCCCGGTTTTGCCGCTGGCAAACGTACGGTTCAACAAACTAACCGCGCGCTTGTCGAAGATTCCAACCTTTTCGAGCGCGGCCGGCGATAAAGAGTCTTGTACATAGGCGGTGCGTTCTCATAGAAAAGCATTTGCCTTCCGGTGCACGATAAAGACCGCTTTGGGCGGCGACGGATTGATTCGGGAACAAGCCCATCGAAAGATCGTCTCACGAGCCGCGGCGCCTTCGAGATCAATGATGCTGAGTCGCGCATGAGCGAAACCGGCGGGGCCCATCAGATTGACCGCGTTCGCATCTGGGCCACGGTAGGACGAGGCGACGATCATCCGGCGCAGTTTACCTGACTCTGCGTGGCTCTCATCGACTTTCAACTCCCCTGCGATCCCAGACATACTGATCCTTGTCCGTTCCCACATCGTTCGGCAAACGTTTCTCTGAATCAGGCTTAAAGCCGTGCCCAGACTCCGTTACACCTTTGCTAGTTGACTCGCAATCGAGTCGGCGACGCGAAGCGCATTGGCGGCAACCGTGAGGGCAGGGTTGGCCCCTGCGCTTGACGGAAAGAACGACGCATCGGCGACATAAAGGTTTTCGACATCCCAGACCTTGTTATTGGGATCCAGAACACTCGTTGCAGGATCACTCCCGAACCGGCATGTTCCCGAAGGATGCCCCATGTTCAGGTTGTCATCGCCAGTAAGAATCCACGGCTTATGCAGCGACAGCGCCGACTTGAGCATCGCACGCATCATCGCAACCCGTTCCGCCAACTCCGCAGATTTTGTGTACTCGATGTAGAATCCGCTCGGCTTGCTCGGATCGACCACCACTCGGTTGCTGTGATACGGAAAGTCCTCGATGATCGTGGCGAATACGCACGCCCGTTTAAAGTAAGTGGCAGAGATGAGGGACACCGCACGAACCGCGTTCCGCAAGAACGGAATTCTCACCGAAGCTCGTTCAATTCGGCTCATCAGAAAATCAAAGATTGCGCCGTGCGATACGGGCAAGCCAAGGGACTGGAGAGAGCCGAACTTCCGGCCGTTCACCGCATAGAATGCGCGAGACGACAAAGTCTTTCGCGGTCCTGCCGAACTCACGCTCTTGCGCGGCCACAATGCGATCAAATCGCTGGCATGGAACATCAGTCCACGACCTACCAGGTCATTCTGGTTTCCGAGGCCGTTCGGCCACTCGGGCGAAACCGATTTCCGCAACAACAGCGGCGTCGAGAGAGCGCCCGCGGCCAGCACGACAATGCGTCCTCGAAGTTTGATCGTTCCTTCCGCGGTTCGTGCCTCAACCGAGGTCACGCATCCGTCGGTTGCTTCCAACCGCTCCACTTCGCAGTTCAAGATAATTTTTGCGCCGTGGTCTCGCACGGCGGGACACGCAGCCTTACTCGCTCCGTCCGCCTTACAATCGGTCGGACACGGCAGACCGATGCATTCCCTGCATCCCGGGCGGTAGGCTATACCAACATGCACCCGATAAGGCTTCATGCCAAGAGCCTGGAAAGAGTCGAAGAAATCCTGATCTCGCTCGCTTAACGCTGGCGGTGCAGTCAGGGACGTGTCATCGTCCGGATCATCGGGATCGCGAGTGCCGACAACTTCGAATAACTTCTCGGCCTTCTCATAGTGCTTTTTGAACTCGTCATAGCTGACGGGCCAATCATCCCGCATAGGCTCTGGCTCACCTTCGGGATGCGAACTCGCAGAGAAATCGATGCGCCGCATCCGCTCAAGACCAGCGCCGTAGATCGCAGACGAGCCGCCCGGACCGGAGCCCATTGGCGCCATGAAGTCAACCGCTTGTCCGTCGTGCATGATGGTGAAACGGCGAGGCCAGCGGCCCATTGCGGTCAGCCGATCCTCGGGCCGCTCCAGACCAAGCATTCGCTTCAATCGTCCTTCTTCGAACGACTGCGGAAAGAGCGTGGGCGCGCTTCCCCGTTCCAAGAAAAGCACCTTAAATCCCTTACGGGCCAGACTGTAGCCAACGGTACCACCACCCATGCCAGCCCCAATGACAATCACATCCCACGATTCGCTCTCGGCATTCTCCGGACTGAACTTATCCCAACTGAACAGCACTGGCAGCCCCCCTGTCACTCTGCACCGCAACCGCTGACGGCTTCCTCGCCGAAATCCGGTGACCGAGACCGATCAGCGGTCTTTCAATCAAAAGATAAGAGGCACTGCAGAATAAAACGACGATCGGGGTAATCCCAACGGCGGAAACGACAAACCACTTTGCGTTATGATCGTAGCCGGACACTCGAGGCAACAGATTCTGCATGATGAGCCACAGCACGAGTCCATGACAGAGGTAAATGCTGTAGCTGATCTCCCCGAGCCACAAGGCTCCTCGCATTTTCAACAGGCCAAACATCGTGTTTCCCGAAGCGATGACCACGAAAAAGATACTAAGCAACGCAATGCCCAGTAGGTTGAAGGGTTTGTACAAGAAGAAGGCCACCGCGCCGAGGCAAGCCAAGGCAACGAAAGTTGCTGTCTTGCTTTGCGCAATCTTGATACGTTGCTGATTCCTCCTCCAATAAACCGCTAATACTCCCCCTAGAAATGCCGCGGCGATCTCGGGTTGAATATGGTTTACGTAGCCCAGAAGGACGACGAACCCGAGGGCGGCCAGTTTCATCCAGACGGCATTCCTCTTCAAGAACACTACGACCAGCAGCGGAAGCGAAACGTAAAACCATGCTTCGTATAACAGTGTCCAGGTGACACCCTTCACGATCAACGTGGTGTGGTTGTAAAGATTGATGTCGGGCGCGCGAAAAACCAGCCACTTTCCGAGTTCCTTCGTGATGCTTGCACCGGATTCGAGAACCACCCATTTGCTTTCGTAGGCCACCACCAGGCAGATCATGAAAACCACAAACAAGTAGAGGGGATAAATCCGAAACAGCCGGGTGATAAAGAAAGTCTTCCAATCCAGATTCGCCTGGGCTTGGGCCCGTCCCCAAAAAAGCATTGCAGTGATCATGAAGAAAACGGCGACGCTGGTTGCTCCGAGTTGGTTTTCAAAGTTGTGTGGCAGGGGAGCCCATTGTCCCTCGGGGAGGAATATCCAGGTCACCAGACAGTGATGCACGAATACGCCAAAGGCCAAATACCCGCGGATGCCGTCGATGGCAATGTATCGGGCGCCGTTTCCCAGGCCGTCACGCAGTCTGTCCGGCAGTACCAATCGGACAAACGCATGGCTCGTGAGAAATGCTACGAGGTAGCAGGCAACTGCGGTCAGCGCGAAGAGCAGAGCTGTGGGGTTCATGGAATGAAACAAAGGCTCTAGAAATAGTCGCGATGCTCAGCAACGGGCGATATGTGAACGTGCTCTCATTTCTTCGCGGTCTGCATCCCGCTCGATCCAAGCACCCATTCCCCTTTTTCGAGATCAAAGTGCTTTACCACCCGTGCGGGGTTTCCTGTAACAACTGAGTAGGGGGGGACGCTGCGCGTTACCAGCGAATTTGCACCGACGACCGAATTCTTCCCGATAACGAGCTCCCCTTGAGTACTGACAATCGCGGTTCCATAGCCGATCCAACAACCTTCCTCCACGACGACGGTTCCACTTTTAGTACCCCCCTGGTCACGGATCGGAACGTGCACATCGTCAAACTCGTGGTTGTGGTCCGTGATCAGAACGGACGGCGCGAAAATGCTGTTATCGCGAATTTCTATTCGGTTGATAGCCAGGATCGTGGCACGCTGCCCGAATGCACAACGGTCCCCGATTAGAATCACGAGTTCTTCTCCCGTTGGATCCACTGGGATGTCCAACCGCACATCCTTCTCGAGCAGCACGAAGTTGCCGATTTTCATAAAACCCGCGACGGCGCGTGGGATATCACACGAGGGATGTGCAGAAAAGTGATGCCCGATGGATGCGAACGGATAGGTCCATTTCAAATACAGACTGTGCATCTTTCGTATAGTGCGGGCGACCCAATAGAAAGGACCCTCGGACGACATTTGCGGCGTTTTCATAAACATCCCTGCTTGACCGTGGTCAGCAACTGTACGTCAGGACTGTTTTCGGATGCGTGACTAGTTTAGGTATAGTCCTGAGCGATCTTCGGATTCCGGATCAAAATCCAGCCCGCCAGTCCGTAAGCGACAATGCAACCGAGAAGACCCAGAGCAACCGTAAAAACAGGGCGAGTCAGTACAGTCTGCGCCAGCAAACAGGTTGCAACAGCCGCAGCCGACACGGCAAAACCCTGGAGAAAGAGCTTCCCATACTGAGAAACTTTGATCCCAATTAAATGCCGTGCCCGATTCAGCTGAATCAGGAACCCAACCGTGATTGCAACCAGACTCGCCAGTTGCCCTCCGGTGGGCCCTAACCATTTGGCCAGCGGATAGGTGAGAACTATCATCACCACCGCCATCATCACAACACATAACCGATGAAGCTGGGGAGCTCCGGCGGCATAGAATGCGGTCGTGATCTGATTGTTCACAAAGGCGACCAGAGCGCAGCATGAGGCGAGTGCAAGGGGGACGGCTGCGACCGCGTACTGATGCCCGTAGATCAACGTCAGCAAAGGGCCACCACAGAAATATGAAAAAACCACAGCGGGCATGGCTAAGCACATCATGAAGCCGGTCACTTGCAGCACGATGCGTCGAACTCGCGCCTTGTCGTCCTGCACGTGAGAGAGAGCGGGCATAAAGATTTGGGCCAAGAGGTTCGTGATGAAACCTGCTGGTACTTGTGCCACCGAAATGCCCAGGGAGTAATACCCCAATTCTGTGGTTGGAATGAGCTTCCCCAGGACAAAAATGTCCAGCCGCATGTAAATAATCACTAACGGCGCAAGACCGAACAAACCCTTTGAAAATCGAACTAACTCCTTGAAAGCAGCGCGATCCACTTTAATGGAAGGAAGGAAAGGGCAGATCACGAAAGACAGAACACAGCGCGCGGCGCTTTCGGCGCAGGTACCAATCACCAGGGCCCACACGTCTCTAAAGAGAAATCCCAGGACCACGGTTGTAAGGACTCCGAGAATGCCTCCACCGTGATTGACTGCGGCCCAGCGTGAAAACCGCATGTCCTTCATCGCGACGTAGGCTCTCGTGCTGATGGCGCCCTCGAGCACCAGACCGATGGTCGCGACCCTCAGCAAGGATGTTAGGGCACCGTTGCCGTAAAACTTCGCCACTTCGGGAGCCAGTGCGAACAAGATTATATAGATGAAGACCGAACGACTAAAAGCCATCCACCACGCGGCATTCACGAACCGAGGCTCACGACCTTTTGGGTTTTGGATCAGAGCTTCGCGAACTCCAAGTTCTGTGAAGGCCTGCAGCAACGATGCCGCTGACATGACGATCGCCATGGTTCCGAAGGCCGAGGGTGCCAGCAGCCTGGCTAGGATCATGTTCCGAACAAAACGGAGACTCTGTTCAGAAACGCTGCCCACTCCCAACCATGCGCCGCCCCGGAACACGCGCGCCCTCAGCCGGTCCCCACCTAAAAGCGACTCCACTCGCAGTCTGAGCTTGCCGATAGCCCCCGACCCTCGAGAAATCCAACTCTGGTTTTCAACTAATGTCATTGAGTCCTTACTCATTTAGATAAGCCATCTTCCGTTTTGCATGGCCTTTGACTGACACTTGAGGACAATATTCCGCAAAGTGTTATTCGGATAAATTCTTTTCTGTGAGAGACGGTCGGTTACCCACTTTGGATGACTTCCGGAACACATTCCTCAACGCTGAAAGCTTTCCCTTTTGCTCCCTTCGCAAGTAAGCCACAAACTCATCGGAAACAGGTCTCTCATCCTGGCGGGCCCAGGACCAGACAAACCCGGTGATTCGAGACAGACTACCGAAGACGAACGGCCTGGCGCGAACATGTGCCACGCACTTCAAGATCTCAAACGGCGGATAACTCCCGAAGGAATAGTCCATTCTCCCTTGCCGAAATTTGTGCCGCAGCAGGTTGTCAGCTTCTCCGGTATGGCGATGATGAAAAATCTTCAGATCGGGAAAGGCTTCAATTTCCCAGCCTTTCATTTTGGCGCAGGTCTGCGCGTGCCAATCTTCTCCACCATACTCAAGAATGGCATACCCTCCGATCGCTTCATAACATTCGCGGCGGACCACTTGCGCGGCATGAGCTACTGAATAGACCCGATTTTGCACCCGGTCCCGAAACTCTCCCTTCGATTCTTCAACAACAAATCCGCCCGCAAGACCGAGCAGGGGACGGTCCAAAAACCGGGAGAGTAGATCTTCAAAGTAGGAGGGGGACACTGAGACGTCAGCGTCGAGATTTCCGATGAACTCGTAGCCAACACCGTCTAATAATGCGTGCCCCGCGTGTAACGCTCTCACCTTCGAGCCAAAACTGCGACCGGGTGCTCGCTCGACGCGCAGGAAGCGGATAAAGGCATGATTGTTGGCATATCTCCGTACGATCTCATCGGTTCGGTCGACTGACCCGTCACTGACAATCACCCACAGCGAGGGCAACCGGGTCTGCGACAGCACGGACTCAACCGTCTTCTCGATGTGTGCCTCTTCGTTGTACGCTGCCGTAAGCAACACATAACTGCATGGGGCGATGGGCTGGCGCTGCTCAAACCCTGACATATGATTTGTATTTGTAACCATGAATGGCGCAGAGGAGGAGGAGGAGGGCCGGGGAACTTCCGCTAGGCGTGGACCGTGGAAGACAGATACTCTCGAACCCCGTCTTGCCAGGGCTTGAAGATATTCAACTTGTGGCTCTTGAGCCCGCGATTCTCCAGGACCGAATAGCGCGGGCGGGGCACTTTGGCAGGAAATTCATTGGGTCCGGCAACTTTGAGGCTCACCTTGGTTCCCGTGAGTGTGAATATTTCACGGGCGAACTCGTGCCAGGAACAACTTCCCTCCGCTGTCGCGTGGTAAAGCCCATAACATTCAGCTCGACTGAGTGCTACCATCTGTCGGGCAATTTCGGGTGTCGATGTGGGAGTGACGAACTCGCTATCGACCACCCGGACTTCGCCCCGCTCTTTTGCCAGCTTCAGCATGAGCTCAATGAAGTTCAGACCACCCTTGGCCCGACAAGGGCTTCGTCCGTAGATGGCGGAGGTACGCAGAACAAAGTGCTTCTCTATCGTGCCGCGAACAAAGTACTCGCCCGACAGTTTCGTGTTGCCGTAAACGTTCAACGGATTGGGCGCATCTGTTTCCTCGTAGGGGCTGCCTTTTGCTCCATCAAACACATAGTCAGTACTGACATGCATCAGTGTCGCACCTACGTCACGTGCAACCAGGGCCAGATTCCGGGTTCCCAAGCCATTTACGGCAAATGCTTTTTCAGGTTCCCTCTCGCAGTTCTCCACATGATGCATCGCTGCCGTATTCACCACAACTTGCGGTCGCAGTTCCTGAAGCCGGGCCGAAACAGAGTCAAGGTTCGACAGCTCGATATCTGAATGCGTAAGTGGAATGACGTCGTCGCCATTCTTAGCAAACGCCGCCGCCACATCGCTCCCCAGCTGGCCGTTGGCACCAACCACCGCAATCTTCATCGACCTTGCGCACCCGACAGGGAATGAACTTCAATCTGACTCTCAAGTTTCTTGAAGGCCAGAATGTTGGAGTAGAGCGGGTTGTCCCAATCCTGGAATTTATCCATGTTGTCCACCAGCGACCCGACGATCGACTTCACATCTTCGGTGGGGTGGAAGCTCAATACATTGCTCGCTTTGGCAATACTGACCTTGTAGTTACGAAAATCCTGAACGTGTTTGATATTGAGATTGACTCGAATATTCAGCCGGTCCTCGACCGCTCCTTTCACCAGGTCCGCGACCTCACCAACCGTGTAGTTGCCCGAAGCGACGTTAAAGATCCCCGACAGCTTGTAGTTGGCCTCGACGGCCCGAATGTAGGCCGTGGCCGCATCTTCTATGCCGAGAATGGGCCTCCAGATGGAAGGATTATTCACTGTAATCACGTTCTCGCGCACGGCGTGCCTGAACATGGTGTTGATAATCAGATCAAAGCGCATCCGTGGGCTGTACCCGGACACGGTGCCCTTGCGCAGGGCAATCACCGAGAAGTCGTCATCGGCAAGTTGAGTCGCCGCTTGCTCTCCCTGCAGTTTGGAAATGCCATAAGGATAATTCGAGCTCACGGGGCGAGTCTCGTCGTACAGATCGTTTTCGGTATAGCCGTACACCGAGCAGGAAGAGGCGTAAATGTACCTCTTAACCTTCGCATTCTTCGCCGTGTACGCCAGATAGGCCGGTGCCGCGGCATTGAAGATAAAGTTCTTGCTCGGCGAAAACTCCGCCATGGGATCATTCGAGAGTCCGGCAAGAAAGATGACCTGGTCGTAGGGTTCGAGATCCTCCACCGAGAGATGGAAAATGTCCTTGTTGAGGACTCCAACCTGCCGAGGCAGGTTGTTGCCGAACCAGAACAGATCCACCACGTCGACCTTGTAACCGCGGTCGAGAAGCCGGGGAATCAAGACGTTGCCAATGTATCCCGCACCACCTGCGACGAGAATTTTCATGATTTGTCCTTGTCTATTATCTATTGCGAAGTTGACTTTTCAGATCAATACCGGAAGTTTTCGGATTCGGGGGTTGCCAGCCATTGAGAGAGGGTCTGCGCTTTTTTGTCTTTTTCGGAGAGTTCCGCCTGCGCGGCCTGAACTGGCCATTGAATGCCGATCTCCGGATCGCTCCATAAAATGCCGGATTCGGCTTTGTTGCTGTAGATTCCAGTACATTTGTACTGAATCTCGGCGACATCCGAAAGAACGCAGAAACCGCGCGCAAAACCCGCTGGAGCCCACACTTGGCGCCGGTTCTCTGCCGACGCTTCCACACCCACCCATTTTCCAAGTGTGGGTGAGCCTTTCCGGATGTCGACCGCAACCAGAAACGCCGCGCCTTGCGTCACTCGCATGATTTTCCCCATGGGCGGCTCCCACTGGAAATGCAAACCTCGCACGACGCCTTTGACAGATCGCGAATGGTTGTCCTGCACGAACTGATGTGGCAGCCCCAGTTCGCGGAACTTGTCCTCACGGAACGTCTCCATGAAGAACCCGCGGCTGTCTTGAAATATGTCCGGAACGAGCACAGCCACGTCGCGGAATGATCTTGATTCAACTTTTATATCCATGATCGAATGAAATGTCCCTTCAGAGAACCCGCTTCCTATCGTTCCAACACACGCTTAATCGGCTTGAGACCCAAGTCGGGTTCCTCGCCTTTTTCTACCAAGCGAACCGGATCGACCTGGTAGTTCCACGCCAGGAGGGTGCGAAGCATCTCCAAACGTTTCTCCCTCGCCTCGTTCGGTTGCAGCAACTCCATAACCCCGTAGCCGAGCCGTCGCAGCAGGAGTCCGGTCAAGCTTGACCACCTGCAGTTCCGCGCTCCTCTGGGTCCGTAGTACTTGTAGTAATACAAGTAGCGCGTGATTTCAGCGTCGAGCGCAAAAGTTACCGGAGCGAACCGATTCGTCGTCGATTGCCCCTTCAGGTGAGTAATCGCGCAGTCCGGGGTATAAAGGATGGGGTAGCCTGCATCCCAAATCCGTCGGCACAGATCCGTGTCCTCGTAGTAGTAGAAAAACTGCTCGTCAAACCCGCGCAGACGCTTAAGCAATTCACCTCGGACCAGGATGAAACATCCCGCCAGCCATCCGACACTCCGCTCCGTATCGCCATTCCACCCGGCGTACAGGCCCGGCTGAAACCACTCCGAAAGAAAAGCGAGACGGCCTAGAAAAAGAGCCGCGAACCACTCGGAACGGAGTGTGTACAGCGGTCGCGCACATCCCTGATAGGTTCCATCGATATTCAAGACCTTACAACCGAAAGCCCCAGCTTCCGGGTGACGGTCGGCATAGGCAACCACTTTATCCAGAGCGCCGTCATGGATGATCGTGTCCGGGTTCAAGATGAGAACATACTCGCCCTGACTTATATCGATTCCGACGTTGTTCCCTTTCGCAAATCTCAGGTTCGTCCCATTTTCGAGCAGACGCACCTGAGGAAAGTTGTTGCGAATGAAATCGATGGACCCGTCCGTGGATCCATTGTCGGACACAATAATCTCGAAGTCCGTGCTGTGCGTACCCTTGTAGATCGACGAAAGACAATCGCCGATCACTTTCAGGTCATTCCAACACAAGATGACAATGGATAGCTTCATTTGTAGCGGTCGCTTGGCCTCGATGTTTCGGTCAGATTCCGATGGACGATGACTCGGATTCTAAAAGACTCCAGTCTGCGGATTGACCACAAAGTCTGATAACGAAGGGTTTTTCACAGTGTATCCCAAGTCGCTTCGAAAACCACCCGACGCCGGCAGCAGGCCCAAACCAGAGCCCGCACCGACCAGGCCGGGAGCCTTACTGCTCAGCGACCTCCACCAGTCTTCAGCGAAGAATACCGAGGCGATCTCCATATGCGGCGCCTCATGGGTGAAGACATAGCAGCCGTTTTGAAGCTGAGGCCAGAGGTACGTCAGGCAGGTCTCAAGGGAAGTTCTCAAATCGACGTCCAGGAACGCGAACACCACTTTCCTGTTCTGGAATTTCGGCAGGCTCTCGTCGAAATAGCCGACATTGAAGTTGCAACGTTCGACGTCTCCAAAGCGGGTTATGTTTCCCTTTACTTCTTCCAGCGCACCCTTCCACGCACCCTTGGCGTAAGTATGGACCTGGCGCACCGTTACCAGCAGATGCTCCGCGTCGACCGCCGTAGGTTCGGGAAGCCCGGCGAACGAATCAAAGATTTCCATCTGACGATCGCAGAGGGCGCAAACCAGCGACAGATTGGTCGCACTTCCGCCCTTGAACGATCCACACTCCACCACGCAGCCCTCCACCGCCTTCGGCACCCGCATGATCTGCGTGGCCATCAAAAGGTGTTCAATGACTCGCGACCCCGTCGTGATCCTGCCATAGTTGCGCCGCATCTTGAGAGCAAGCTTGACCTTGGTGAAAAATCCGATCCCATACTCGCGGCCGGTCTGCGCCTGAAAATATTCCGTCAGAATCACTGGGACGGCAAACCAGTAGGCCAGCCTCCGGCAGATCCCCAATACTACCCTCATCAGCGTGTTCTCCTTGTGCACCAAAGTCCCGGGGACACCGGCGGGTGCGCCCGTACCAAACGGCTTCTCCGTTGCCTCATCCTGCCACGCAGGAGAAAGCGGCTCAGCCTGTTCGGTTAGAACGGCTCCGGCCAAACCTGATTCCGATTTCACTGTGCTAGATTTCATACATTCGATGCTCCCTGGGTTCAAAGTCTGTTTCTAACAAGTCCGAATCCACCAAATCACCCGCGCCTGCTGCATATGCCAACTCCGATACCGCAACTTGGGCCTCCGCCGGCTGCGGCTTCGTCGTCTTCGCCGCCGGCTGCTGCAGATAGATCGCGCCGATCATGGCCAGAATTGCGTACCACACCACAATCGTCTGATCGAAATACGAAATTCCGAAGAACGACACCACATTTGAGAACAGCGAAGCCCCCAGGGCCCAAGCCAGTAATTGTTGCTTCTTGTCCCCTTTGGAAGCTCTTCGCGCCCTTCCCACGTACTTGAATCCGAAAACGATCATTGCCATGAACGCGACCAGCGGGATGAGTCCTGCCGTGTCGGCGACAAACACGTATTGATTACCCAAGTCCCACAGGCCGAAGCCCCACGACCCAAAGTCTTTCGTGCCAATCAGAGCCCAATCGGAGAAGTGAAGAATGCATTGATTCAGGATCTGATACCGGTGATCCGAGGAGGAGCCACCAGCGAGGTCAATTCGCGAGATCAACTGCCAGACCGGAGCCTTCATCACCAGGTGAAGTGAAACCAGCATCAGCGCGATCCCCCACCGGATGAGGCGCATTCGGTCCCGCAAAGGCCATAGGCATAAAGCCAGCACTCCGGCGAACAGGCCGAGTAGACAAGTGCTGGAGTTCGCGGCCAGAGCAATTACGGCAGCGGCAGCTACCCCCAAACCTGCCTGTTTGCGGCTCTTCCGGTCTTTCCACCACAATCCCACAAACGTCGGCAACATCATCGCACCGTACGATCCCGCAAGAATGGGGTGGGCGAAGCTACCCGTCGATCGCAGTTTGCCTTCCCGCAATTGCACCGTCCCATACCACCAGGCGTTGGCTCCGCCCAGCAACGCGTATGGATTTCTGCCGGTAAGTTGTTCGAGCGCCATGACCGCTGCAACGCCAACCGAAACGTACGCTAACACGCGAAGGGTGTGCACAACATCTTCCACACCACGAATCGAGTATCTGAGAAGAAAGTACGCTCCCAGATTTGTGAGGAGGTTGCCGAATTGAAAGACTACTGCCGCAGATTCCCGGTACAGAAGTATCCCGTTCACGGCCGTGAAAATTGCATACAGGAGCACGGCGAGATCGAGCCAGTGCCAACCCCCGGCAAGGATGTCCGTCTTGGAGGAGATTTTCGCACGCAGCATGCGGATTATTCCGAAAACCAGCAACACGCGGAGCATCGGAAAGTGCGCGCCCCCAATCAGGAGAACCTGATCCTCCGGGATAAGAATGGCCCCGGCCAGAAATGCTGCGAGAGCCTTGTTGCGGGACGAAAAGCATATAAACAGACCGGCAATCAGAACCACACCCAACACAATTGGGTTAACGACGCTATCGGAAACGCCACCCCCAAGCCTTATGTGTATAGGCTCCGGCATGAAGAGGACTGCCGGCACGAGTTGAACGATTCGCAGGCCCACGGTTAACTCTCTGTTGCAGGATACGGTTCGGAGTTGGCACGGCCCAAGGTCGCGTGTCCGCGATCTGGTGCTCCTTCGTATCGTCCCGGCTTGCCCTTGTCCTCGGTATCCACCCTTACGATCTCATGCTTTCGCTTGAATTTCAGGAAAACGCGTTCAATGCCGTAATACGACACCACTGCGAAGCTCATACTAATGGCTATGCCGACCAGCACTTTGACCGGACGTGAACTTTCCTCGACCCAATCGCGGAGCGGATTCGGAAGATAGTGAAAGCTCAACGCGTGATACAGATATAGCGAATACGAAATTCGCCCCACAAAACGAGCCGGACCGCTGTTGAGCCACTTCCATGGTGTCCGGTCACTGAATGTGATTAGTTGAATCAGCAATACAGCGACACAGAGTTGTTCCGCCGCGAATCCCACGGTTTGGGCGTAGTTTGGTCCCAGCGAGTTCGACAGATGCACCGTGAGAGCCAGAACGCTGATCGGAACCAGCGGAGCCGCGGCGCTGAAGCAAGCGGCATTAATCAAGCTGTTGAGGCGCTGCTGCTTCAGGAGAATCGCCAAAAGGCATCCCATGAACAGCCCATCGATGCGACAGTCAAACGCGTACTGTAGATATTCTGGAGAAACGCCCAGCACAAGGCGCAAAATCACCCGGTAAACCCAGACTCCGGCGATTACGACCATCAGAAATATCGCTAGCCTGCGAAGGTTGTTCCGCCCTTTCCAGAACAGAAATGGCCACAGCAGATAGAACTGTTCCTCAACCCCAAGCGACCACGTCTGCCCCATGAAGTGCGTCCCTTGCTTGGCCAGACCGATGTAATAATCGCTAACGTAAAAAAACGCCGAGACAGCGTAGCCCCAGGACACTGGATTGTGCGTCGCCAACCTTAGGCCGACCGTGAAAATCCAAAAGGCATAGAAAGCGGGGAATATCCTCAGCGTTCGCCGGATGTAGAACTGTTTTAGCGAAATGTCGCCCGTCTTGCTGCTCTCCTTCAGGAGCAACCATGTGATCAGAAAACCGCTCAAGACGAAGAACATCATCACGCCCAGATAGCCTGGCAGCGGGTAAAAACCCAACGTGAGCCCGAAGTGGTAGAAAATAACCAACGCCACCGCGATGCCTCGCAGTCCGTCCAGCGAGGGGATGTTCGGCATGGCAAGACGCTGGTAAAGGGCGGCTTGCATGTTTTGTTTAGGGATCGCGTCAGGCATGCTCACTCACTTCGGCTTCTTAACTCGAGATGGGCGCGGCCACTTTTGCTGCCCGGTTACGCCAAGCTTTCTTAATCTTCTGTAAAAGATCGGTGCGAGCAAGTATCGAGTGGGCCATACTCGACGCCGCGACCAACGGGGTCCTGACGAGATTCAGGGACACACCCTTGACGGTCGGCGCAAACAAAAGCACCGATACCTGAGACTGGTCGTGGTCAGACCAGTCGCGTTTGTACTGCGCATCCCCGAATCCGAAGTTTACCTCGTCCGCCATCTTTCCAGCGCACAGATCCGCAAACATCTTTTGGAGGAGAAACGTTCCCGCCCTGTAGTCATGAAGCTCAGGAAGGTATCCTGTGGTCCATGCAAAGAAGGTTCGCCGATACAACCAACCGTTCCAAAAGGCAGCGGGTTCCCCCCGAACGTAGAGCACGTAGGCTCGCAGCCACCCCTTGGCTGCCGCCAGAGTCGAGATGTTCCGCATTAGTTCGTTGTTTACAAATCCGACGCCGAGGCCGCGATGGTATGTCTTGCTAGCAACCATCTCCGTATGTGACAGCATCGTTTCGATATCGGCAGGATCACAATATATTCTTATCTCCGACTGACCCTCAAACGCAGTCTGGAATTTCTTCGAGTAGCGCTTCGCATTGTGCCGAGTGTTTGAGGAACGGGCCTTTAGAAATTCCTCGTAGCTTCCGGGCAGGCGGGTTGCCCAACGCCGCAGGATCGCCGGGCAGTAGTCCCGGGTAAGAAGGTTACCAGCCTTTTTCAGAATACGATGAAGTGCCGAATCATCATCGAGTGCGTGGAACAGCGCCACATCCGCTTCGCGGCTTCGAAGCGCTTCTTGCACCGACTCTACGAGCAGCGCGGCGATCTCCTCAGAGACATCGCCGAGAACGCCCCCGTAGACAACGGACAGGAATCTAACCGGCGGCGAAGACAGTTTCTTGTACCCCACGGCGACATCTAGCGGCCTTTTGTCGATTCGGGCAACCAGAATCGCCTTCACTGCCCCTCCCTGCTTCACCGAGATCACGTGTGGCCGTTGAACTTCACTCTGGCTCCGGTTGACCGTTAGGAAGAAATCGAGGTCACCGTTTGCATCGCGGGACATCTCCTGCCAGGCCTCGCGGAGGTGAAGGAGGTCGGCGAGCGACCTCGCGGTTTCTACTGTATATGTGGAGTCCATCGGTTCGCGCACACTCCCAGGGTCTCCGGGCAGTGCGCCCGGGGAAGGTTTGCATTGCGTGTCGAGGGTCGGCGTCATTCCCGTGTTGGCGATTTCAGGAGTGAGAGGGAGGGTAAATCGACCGGCCAGTGGGTCGCCCCACTGGCCGGTTGAGGACACCTGAGCTGGCTCGAACCGCTACTGAACCACCGCTGCCAAACCTGTAGGGGGATTTGGTTTACTGCTGGCGGTTCCGAATTCGTAAGCACCCGCATCCCAACTCGCGGTTCGCTGAACAATCGGAATCATAGGATACTCAGCAACATCTCCGGCGCCCACGCCAGCGCCATCGCTGGTTCCACTGCACAGGGCGCTGTCGGGCGAAAAGGTTGGGCAAGACGACGATACGTCATTCCCCGCCCCTACTGTCGCACCAGTACCGGATGTGGGCTGGAAGTTGTTAGCGAGAGTGTACCCCTGCCCGTTCGCAGTCGAAGTGGTCTGGAAGACCTCGCCGCCTTCGTCCGTCTGGCCGCAGACTGATGGCGAGTAACAGGTAAAGAATCCGGAGATGGAGGTGCGGTCAAGGATGTGATTGTTGGCAAACTTGATGGAACTGCCAGAAGCCCAGTGTGGAGTCCACGTGTTGCCCGCTTGCGCCTGCGAAGCACAAGTCCCATCGAAGGTGTTGTTGTAAACCCAGGCGGTCACCACAACACCGATGTTTGAACCTCCCGGCGGTGAAATCATGAGACAGTTCGGGTCCGGGGGATAATGCCCATCATTTTCCCAGACGTTGTTAAAGATATAGGCGTTCGTGAATTGGGGCCACCAGTTCACACCCTCGTTCACGTTTCTAGTGACGTTGTTATAGAAATACGCGGTTTCGCCGGAATAGCCTCCGAGCGATTCAACTACGTTGCCGTGCGGAGCATTGTTTACGGGTTCGAAGAGGTATTCGAACAAGTTGTCGTGGACGATGGTGATGTTGCTGCACTCGATGCCGTTGGAGACATGCCGGAAGACGTTCTCGTGCACATCGTAGCACTCGCTGGCGATCGCCCATCCTGAGGCGCCTCCGCCGTTTCCGAAGTTACCCACGCAGCTCGGGCTGGTGCAGGCGTTTCCGAAAGTCGAGTCCGACCCGTCGAATACGTTGCCGGAGAAGACGTTTCCGGTATTCCCGCTTCCACTGCTGCCAATCATGAAGTGCCGGTCGTTCGAGGCGCTCGTCGCCATGGTCCAGCCGTGAAAATAACTATTCGAAACCGTGACGTTCGTCGGAGACGAACTCAACGCCAAGTACGATCCGTTTGGATTTCCGCCCCAACACTTGCCGGTAAATTCGAAATTGTCAAAAGTGACATTCGAAGCCTGCACCGTAGCAGCCGTGTTGGTGTTGTCGTCATACTTGCAGCTTGACGGCTGGGCAGTGCTGAGAGGATTGTCCATGGTCAGCACGGGGCGCGACCAGGTGCCGCTGGCGCTCCACGAATTGTCGACGCCGATATAAATCGGATTGCCGCTCGATCCGCTCCACTTCCAGGTCCAGGGCAGGCCGATGGGAGTTCCCGCAGAATAATGCCAGGTGTCTCCGCCGCGAAAAATAAACTGGTCGCCGGCCTTAGGGGTTGTGGAAGCACAGGTTCCGGAACAGCCCGTCATGCCCGGAGCGTGCAGCCAGGGTGTTGTGTTGGAGGTTCCGTTGTTGGAATCAGAACCGTTGGCGGCAATGTAATAGGTTGTGGCAAATGCGTTTCCGGCGAATGCGAGAATCAGGATGAGTGTGAATACGGTTGGGGGGAGAGCTCGATTCATTGGGGGTCCCGTGTCACAGTGTAAGTGCCCGTCCAGTTGGGCCTAGTGACAGGGTATTTCTACCCACCGTCAGCCGCTAGGTCCCAGAAGGACTACGCCCAAAACTGCGCTTCCCTGTGCCAAAAGGACTTCGCCCTCCGGGCTTCGTCATTTTCGGCTTCGGATACAGCTGATCGAATCCGTATTGTATTGTAATGATTGACTTTATCCTGACTCCTGTTTTTGCTGGATTTAGAGCAGGTTCACTGGCTGGCCGCAAGACTGGCAATCTGCGAGTCTGGTAATGAACTCCCGATTTGGAACTCCCGCGCAATTACTTCCACAATTCGTCCGGCGGCCCGGCCGTCCCACTTCTCAGGTACGCGGCCTTGCTTCTTTCCACTCAATTGCTCCTTCACCGCCCGGCGGATGTTTTGACTTTCAGTTCCCGCAATCACATTCGTTCCGCAGGTGACCGTCACCGGCCGTTCCGTGTTCTCGCGAACCGTGATACAGGGCACTCGCAGACAAGTCGTCTCCTCCTGGATGCCGCCGGAATCAGTGACTACGAGCGCGGCGTGTTTCGTTAAGCAGAGGAAATCGAGATAGCCGAGAGGATCGAGCAGCCGAATCCCGTTTTCGTTTCCCGACTGCTCGCTTTCCGATTGAAAGAAGCGCTCCAGCCCGAATTCCGCGATCCGCTTTCGCGTGCGAGGATGCGCGGAAAACAGAATCGGACAAGAACCAGCCAGTTCGTCCAGCCCCTCGAGAATGCTCAAGAACGTCTCCCGATCGTCGACGTTCGATGGTCGGTGCAACGTCAATAGCGCATAACGCCTGACCAAACCGTTGGAGCCGCCGCGGAGGCCAAACTGATCGAGGATGACAGATTTTTCGGCTTTCTCCTCCGAGGCCAGCAGAGAATCAATCATGGTGTTGCCCACGAAGTGAATCTTTTCCGGCTTGATTCCTTCGCGGCACAGGTTCTCTTTGCCGCTTTCCTCGGTCACGAAAAGCAGGTCGGACAAGTGATCGGTGATGACGCGATTAATCTCTTCCGGCATCGCCCGGTCGAAGGAGCGCAAGCCGGCTTCGACATGCGCGATCAGAGGACGATTTCCACTCGAGTCCAGCACGATCTTGGAGGTCACCAGGGCGCAGGCTACGGTGGAGTTCACGTCGCCGAAGACCATGACGACGTCAGGCTTTTGCTCGAGAACAACGGCCTCGAAGCGGCGCATAATTTCGGCGGTCTGCGAGGCGTGCGAACCAGAGCCGACTTCGAGGTGCACGTCCGGAGTGGGCAACCCAAGATCCGTGAAAAAAGAACCTGACATGGCTTCGTCGTAATGCTGCCCGGTGTGGACGAGAACCATTTCAATTGGCTGCGGGGATTCCGTCCGCGGCAGGTTCGGCGAGGCTGCGACTCTGGCATTGTGATCTGCGATCGCGAACACAACCGGGGCCGCTTTCATGAAGTTCGGCCGGGCTCCCACCACAATCATGATCTTCATGGTTAACGCTTCCCGGAAGGCGCGTTCTGCCCGACCGCAATCGAATACTTTTCCGTGTGGGCTGGAACGGGTTGACTGGTTCGAGCTGCGAAGGCATACAGCAGCCACCCCAACTCATATGGACGGCACTCAAACAATACTTTGAGATCCTTTTTCGCCTGGTATGGCTTGGCTGCGTCTCCCATATTCAACGCCGCTTTCAAATAAGTCTTCACCTGCGACGCGGACCTGTACTGGCAACGCCAGATCACTGCAGCCGAATCGTCTTCCATGTTGAAAGCGAGTTCATTCGCCGAGTTGATCCATTTCAATCCGCGATAAATCCACGGAGTGAAATCGATTTGCGCCGCTTCTCCTAGGGTGAACATGGTCATCGGTCCCATGGCGTGCTGGTGCACTGAAAACACTGGATAGCCTTCGAGCACGCCGCCGCCTAGACAATCGTAGTGCCACCACCATTGTCCGAGCGACCCTTGAGCCTCGCACAGACCGCGCCCGCATTGAATGGCCATCTTCAGCGCGCTTTCATCCTGATAAGCCTGCGAGAACCGGGTCATCGCATAGATGGGATAAACCTGATCGGCAAAGCTGCCGATTCGGCCTCGCGTCATGCCAATCACACTCCCACCGCGCGCCAGGTGGCCGAAGAAGCCCTGTTCGCCGCGATTCTTCTTCAGCAGCGCCAGCGTCTGAAGCGCCAGACCGCGCAGTCCGACAAGTTTTTCCGGGCAGACCAGGGCCCAGTTCGACAGGCCCGTGAGAAACCACGCCAGCTCCATGGTGACGCCACGTTTGGCGCTGCGGTAGCGATCCAGGGCGGTCTCCAGTTCAATGCGGCGTTCGATTTCGGCCAGATATTCGGGCGCCACCAGAGCGCACGTCCAAAGGAGCACCCCCAGGTCGCCGATATCCTCGACCCAATCGAGATTGGCGAGCAGGGATTTCAGGACCGCCGCGATTTCGATGGGCGATGTCCCACCCGCCTGTTCCAGACGATGAAGGCCCATCAGGGTCATCATGGTATAGCGAGGTGACAGTCCCTCGCGGATCATACCGTCGTTCGTTTTCTTCAGGCTGAAGCAGAACAGCTGTTTCTGCTGGTCAAACATGGGAACCAAGCCGCGGACGGCAAGGTCCACGAAGCGCCGTATGGTGGTTTGCGGTTCCTCTAACTGCGGCGCCTTAAGGCTTCTGGCGTCTTTCATCTCTGGCAGGCTCCTGGAAATTGGATTCATAACATTCAGGGTGAGTTGGGTCTTATCCAATATGCCGGTATAAGATCTGGCCGATTACAGGGAGAATCGCTGGCGATATGTGCTTAAGCGTATACTTCGCGGCCCTTGATTTCCACTCCGAGCTGTAGAGATCAAAGATGTGCGTCGATTTTTCGGCTGCACCGTATCGCGAATACGTGAGAACGGATTGGCTGGCGCCCCAGCGGTTCTTGAAGGTGATGAGACCCTGCTGATCGGCGTCGGTCCGCCCAAAGTCCAGGAATCGGAGGCCAGAGAACTTCGCCTCTTGAATTGCATTCCAGAACAGCAGGTGCATGCTGCCCAGGCGATTGAAGCGAACGTCGCTGCAGCCGTACTTGTAGGTCATGGTGTCTTTGTGGCGAATGGTGATCATCGCCGCGATCGGCTCTCCGTCTCTGAACGCTACACGGACTTTCAATGAGTCGCCGAAACACTCAATCAAATTCGCGAACCACGTCTTCGACTGCGGTGCCAAGCCTTGCCGCTTTCGGGTCAGAGTAAGGAGGTGATAGAAATCGTCCAGCAGCGCCTGGGTCGACCCTTCCCGATAGACCAGGCCTTCGCGCTCGGCGCGGCGAATTTTTCGCTGCGTAGAGCTCTTGTGAAAATTATCGAAGATCGTGTCAATACTGGGCCAGAGGTCAAGTTGATGGAAGGCGTAGGTTACAGCCGTCCGCGGGAGCGTAGTCGTGACCTCGAACGGTTCCAGCGGGCGAAACTCCACATAACTCCATCGCTCCTCATTGACCTTGCGCATCAAGACAGCCGTCAATACGGCTTGATCTTCGCTTGAGTCAACGAGGGCCTCGCAGTGGTCGGAAAACGGTAGCGAAACCAGGCGACGGCCGGTCAGCCAGCTCTCCACGCAGCAGAACACCATCGCGTTTTCCAGTTCCTCGCCAGCCGAAGACGTCGTATAGGCCATGGGCCGGAACCCATAGGTACGGTTCAGTGCCGCGAGCCAGGGCGAGGAATGAAAAAGGGACGCGCGAGGATGTTTGGCCAGAAACGAATCCCAACGCCGATCCTGCAGAGGTTCGATGCAATTGCATACCTTGGCCGCCCGGGACAATTGCCCGGCCTCGGCGAAAACCGGACCGACCGCATAAGACGTCATCAGTGAAATTTCCTCAGCCACGAATACAGCTTTGGGGAGGGCAGTAATTCCGGTACGAATTATGCTTCGCCGACAGTTGAGTCGGTCCCCTTGGCGATCTGCAAGGGCAAGCGCGCGCTCTTCAGACCGCCAGAGTCCAACACCGAGAGGATGCTCGCCACGATGCATTGCAGCACCGGGGAGTTGCGATCCTTGGGCTCTGCCGGGCGATTCCACCGCACGAGTTCGATTTTGGTTCGGACGTCGTCGATGCTCTCCAACATGGTGAGCCGGCCGGTTTCTGCGAGATAACGATCGACCGCTCCAATCTTTCCACGGAAAATGCTGTACACCGGCACGCCGAGAGCCGCAGCTTCGCGGTTCATCGTTCCACCGCCACTCACTACCAAGTCAGAGAACCAGATCAGGTTTAAGCCGTCCACCGGCTTGTCCGGAACCAGCATCTGACCGGAAGCGATCAACTCGCTCCAATCGGCTCTCAGTTGCTGGCCCTGCCGGGCGTTGCGAGGAAGCGTTACGGCGCGGACCCGAGGGTTGGCGGACAGCAGCCGCATGGTTTCTGCGAACAGGATTTCACTCTCTGGATTATGGTAGTGCGCCTCGGTCGCGGGAGGGCGCAGAGTGACTACCAATTCGTCCGGGGAAATTCCAAGCTGAGTGAGGATCGTCGGATCAGGACGAAACCGCGGCACGTAGACATCTTCCTTTAGACCGGGGTACCTCATTACTGTATCCGTCTTTCGGACCATCGCGCCCTCGGGGATCACGTCCGGCATCAGAAACCAGTCGGGTTCAAGAAACCCGGTCTTGGTGGAGTGTTCGTAGTCGTGCATCACAATCGTTGGGATTCCCAGCACCTTACAGATCATCAGTTGCGCTCTGGAACCGTGCGAAACCGCGACATTCGGCCGCATCCGCAGCGCGGTTGGAGCCAGTTGCAGGGTCCTCAGCAGCGTGCCGAACACTTTCATGAACTTGTTCTTGCCATAGTGCTTGCCAATCACCTTGCACGGCAGGTGGAAAAAGTCCAGAAGCTCGCACACCTGATAAATGTTTCTCGCAGTAAGCCCCATTTCGACGCCTTGCTTTTCAAGCTCTTCGATAATGGGCAGGAAAAACGGCACATGCGGAGAGTTGTCAATATCGATCCAAACTTTCCTCCGTTTGCCGGAATTCAGCTGCGCGGGGGGTTTCGGTGCGGCTTCCCGCCCGGCGACGACTTGCTCGAGTTCATGCGTGACGCCTGTCATGACATCCTTCCTGAATTTCTTGTTCCGTCGATCGTGTCCGGAGTGGACCGGTGAATTTGAGAGAATCAGCCTCGAACGGATCGTCGCTGGTTCGAGGCTCGAGTTATTTCGCGATAGAGTCGGCTTGTTTCAGACGTGCAGAGTGGACGCCTATTTCCCTTGTTCCGTGTGGGTGTTGTCCGGCAAGGTTTGGTAGCACGGATACGGCGTCACGGGTTCGGCTACGCTGCGGCTGGCTGTATCCCCCAGCTGAAATTCGCGGTGGATGCTGACCAGCGCGGCTTTCATGTCTCCCTTGGGCACGACTAACGAAAAAGTGCACTCGGTCGAGCCTTGGGCAATCGCCACGATGCTCACGTTCTCGCGATCGAGGGCACTGCATGCTCGTCCCACAGCTCCGGCGACCCCGCGCATGTGCTGACCCACGACAGCAATGATCGCAACTGTCGGATCTACGGTGATGTGTTCCTCTTTCTCATGCTCATGTGCGAGTTCGTGGGCAAACTCGTGATGCAGGGCCTCCACGGTGCTCTTGGCGAGGGCGGACGGAATCACCAGGCACAAATCATTTTGCGAAGACGACTGCGAAATCAGCAGCACATCGGCACGAACCGTGGCAGTGGTCCGTAGAGTGCGTCCCAGAACATCCTGCACGCCAACCATTCCCGGGCCGCCAATGTTGATCAGCACTACATCATGAATCGCCGTCACGGCCTTGACTGCTCCGGCGCCCGGTTGGCCGGCCGGGGTAATCCTCGTCCCCGGCCGCTCCGGAGTGAAAGTATTGCGAATCCAGAGGGGAATGCCGCATTGCATAACCGCGCGAAGCGTCTTTGGATGAAGCACCTTAGCGCCAAAGTAGGCCAGTTCAGAAGCCTCGCGATAAGAAAGCTCTGGAATCGTACAACCGCCGTCCACCAGGCGTGGGTCGGAAGTCTGCAGGCCGTCCACGTCGGTCCAGATGATCACCTCGTCCGCCTGCAGCGCAGCTCCCACGATCGTCGCCGAGTAATCGGAACCGCCACGGCCGAGCGTGGTCAGCACACCTTCCTCGGTAGCGCCGATGAATCCGGTCACCACCGGGATAATATTTTGGTCCAGCAGTGGACGCAGACGAGCTTCGCAGCGTTCACCCGTCTGATCCATCAGCGGCTCGGCGCCGCCATGACAAGAGTCGGTGACGACCAGTTCCGTCGCCTCGATCGCCTCACTCGCCACACCCCGCTCGGCCAGAGCTGCTGCCACCAGAGGCGCTGAAAGCCGTTCACCGAGGCCCGAAATGGCATCCCGCGAGCGCAGCGTCAATTCGCGCAGCATGCTCGTCCCTTGGCAGAAGCGTTCCCCGTCTTCCAGTAGCCTCTTCATTTTGGAATCGATGCGGCCCCGCTCAGCGGCCGACTGGATGAGTGCGCCAATCGCCTTTTCGTGCTGCTCACGAATGCTTGAAAAAATCGTGGTCACCGAAGCGTGCTGCCCCTGCTCCGATTGCGTGGCGGCCGCAACTAGCTGGTTGGTGACTCCGCTCATGGCGGAGACCACGACGACGACCTGGCTCTCGCGTGAAGCGGCGCGAATGATTTCGACAACCCGGGCAATGCAGGAGGCGTCTCCGACCGACGTCCCACCAAATTTCATCACTCGCACTGGCTTCTTCACGTGGTGGTGCACCTCGGCTTGAACGGGAGCTTGAACCGAGGCTTGCACGGTGTGATGCTGCGGAAAGTGACGGCTAGGCAAGCCAGCG
>Ga0210390_10000777_pt1 | contig 32615 bp, 24 predicted proteins | sample IncBWH11OmetaG_FD_161050 | JGI IMG/M metagenome (GOLD analysis project Ga0210390, IMG submission 161050) | Forest soil microbial communities from Barre Woods Harvard Forest LTER site, Petersham, Massachusetts, United States - Inc-BW-H-11-O ...
CCTCGCGTTTGAAGCGTGTCAACTTGCCGTTTTTATCCGCCGACGCCCACGCGGAAGCCCGTGCTTGCGGGCCCGGGGAGCCGCCGTCAGAATCGCTCGTGACCAGCGCGGGGGTTTGTCCGGCCCGCCCAGCCTCGTCGTGCCGTCGCAAGGAACACCGCAATGTCCGCCCCGTCGACCCGCCCCGTCATCGCCCACATGGTCTATTTCACACTGAAGGATCCGTCGCCGGCGGCACAGGACAAGCTGGTGGCCGACTGTCACAAGTATCTCAAGGTGGCTCCTGGCATCCTGTATTTCGCGGCTGGCCCGCGCGTTCCCGACCTGACCCGGGGGGTGAACGTGACAGACTTTCACGTCGGGCTGCACATCATCTTCGACGGCCGCCAGGCCCACGACGATTACCAAGTCAGCGAGACACACCTGCGATTCATCGCCGAAAACAAAGAGACGTGGGCCCAGGTGAGGGTGTTCGACTGTAGCGCGAACTGAGCGGCACCGCTCCGCCGCACTGCGACCATTTCCATGGACCTCAAAAAGGTCGCCAGCCTGTTCGAGCGGGTCGACCGCGAGGTCTGGATCGTGACGGCGGCCCACGACGGCGAGCGGGCCGGCCTGGTGGCGACGTTTGTCGCGCCGTCGTCCATTGTCCCGGAGATGCCCCGCGTGATCGCGGGCATTGCCAAGACGCACGCGACCTGGAAGTTGATCGACGCCTCGGGCGCGTTTGCGGTGCACTTGCTCGACGAATCGCAGTCCGATTTGGTTTGGCGGTTCGGCCTGCAATCGAGCCGCGACGTCGATAAGTTCGCCGGTCTCGACGTCGGCACAGCCGCGACCGGCAGCCCTATTCTTCGCAATTCGTTGGCGTGGCTCGACTGCCGGGTCGAAACACGGATGGACATTGGTGATCGCACGGTGTTTCTCGGCGAGGTCGTCGAGGGAGACTCGAAGGGCAGCGCGCGGCCCCTCATGCTGCAGAAGGTGCTCTCGCTTGCCACGCCGGAACAGAAACGCACGCTCCGCGAGCAGATGGAGGCCGATGCGGCGCTCGACATGCAGGCAATCACTCGCTGGCGCGCCCGACGGCCTGAGCGAACAGCGGGATCAGGCGACGACCTTGTCATTAATCGTGCGGCTGGCGAAGGTGAGACGGGCGGCGGCGATGTAGAGCGCGGCTGGCGCCGGTGCCTGCGCGCCGCTGACTTCCCACGTCCCCTCCGACGTCTTTTCGACTTCGATCGAGACGCCCAGGCCCAGGCCGATGCTGAAGTTCTGCCCCGGACCCGCCCCGTCGAGCACGCGTGAGAACTCGAAAGTCGAGCAGGCCGGTGCGTCCCCGACGACGAGTGGCGGATCGATCGCGAGCGAGCCGAACTCCTGTCGCTGGAGCGGATTTTTGTCGGGTGTCGTGAAGCGATAGATCACTAGCCGGCAGGCGAAGTTCTTTTGAAAGAGCTCGCAGGCGGCCCGCGACCGACCGGCGATGCAGGCCTCAACCGCGAAAGTGAAGCGGCCGGCCCGCGGGTTCCGCATCTCCTGGGCGAGGATCGCCCGTTCGCCCCTGGCGACGCGGACTGTCGCGGCGCCGCCGTTCGTCCCGACGCCGATCAGGGCGTGGCGCTTGGCGCCGAACTTCGTGCCCGCGTTCGCCGCGTCGGAGCGAGGACTCAGCCGCACGCCGAAGCCATGATCCTCGTCGCTCGGCACCGGAGCGGCTCGCCAACCCTTCGGCCGGGGGCCGCGATCGACTGGGTACAGGCCGGACGGCTGGGCGAAATCGGTATCCAGCAACAGACTCGTGTCGAAGGAAGCGCCTAGCACGCTGCCACCTGGCAACGTGCGGTCGGCCGTAGCCACGCCCCCGCCCAAGAGCGCCCGGATCGGCGAGCCGAGCGTCAGCCGGCGTTCGCGTCCCTCCGCGTCGCGGAAAGTCGATTCGTGATCGATGCCCAGAGAATGAAAGAGTGTGGCGGTCAGATCGGCGGCCGTCACCGCGTCGCGGGCGGGGTATGCTCCGTCGCGGTCACTCGAGCCATAAACCTGGCCTGTGCAGATCCCGGCCCCGGCCAGTGCGAAACTGAAGACGTGTCCCCAGTGATCGCGCCCGCCCGCTCCGTTGATCCTTGGCGTGCGGCCGAATTCGCCGATGACCACGACGAGCGTTTCGTGCAACAGGCCACGCATGGCGAGGTCTTCCAGCAGGGCGGTAAAGCCCGTGTCAAAGAGCGGGCAGAGCACGTCTTCCAGGCGGTCGGCATTCTGTGCGTGGGTGTCCCACATCGGATTGTCGACGGCCGAGTCGCCTGGTTCGCGACACCAGTTGACGTGCACGAGCCGCACGCCCGTCTCGAGCAGCCGGCGGGCGAGAAGTAGCGTCTGGCCCCACTGCGTGCGGGTGTAGCGGTCGCGGACTTTGGCCGGCTCTTCCTGCACGGCGAAGGCCCGCTGCACGCGGCCGGACGTCAACAGGTCGAACGCCTGCCCCTGAAACGTGTCGTACAAACCGACGTTGCGAGTGGTCGCCTCGGACTTGAAGTGCCGCTCCACTTGTTCCAAGAGCGAGATCCGCTGGTTGAGTCGCAAGGGCGCGATGTCCGTCACGCGGAGGCCCTCGACCTTGTAGTCGGGTCGCGACGGGTCGCCGATGAATCGGTCCGGATCCCACTGCCGGCCCAAGATGCCGCCCGTCTGGCCGGCCGGCGTCACGTTTTCGTTGAGCCGCATGATGTCGGGCAGCCACACCGTCGTCAGGGGCGGTAGCTTCTGGCTCGGCTTGAGCAGCTTGACTACCGAGCCGAAGTAGGGCCAATCGGTCGGGCTGATTTGCCGTGAGTTCGTCCCCGTGTAGCGATAACCGGTGAGTACCTCGTAGCCGCTGGCATCGTGCAGGTCGTTGTCGGTGTGCAGCGAGCGGACGACGGCCAGCTTGTCGGCGATCCGGGAGATTCGCGGCAACAACTCGCTGAACTGAATGCCGGGGACATTCGTCTGGATCGGTTTGAACGGGCCGCGGATTTCGATCGGCGCGTCGGGCTTAGGGTCGAAGGTTTCGTGCTGCGGCGGGCCGCCTTGCAGCCAAATGTAGAGAATGTTCTTCGCGCGGCCGAACGTCGGATCGTTGATGATGCCCTTGGGCGGCCCGGCGGTCTGCGACGCCCGCAGGAGGTCGGGGAGCGACAGGCCCAGGGCACTGAGCCCGCCGATTCGCAACAGCTCGCGGCGACTGATGCCGTCGCACAGCCGGCCGCTCTCTCCGAGCAACGAGAACATGCCGACTCCTCGGCTGTCAGGCGGGATGGACGGTGTCCGCGGGGACCGGCTGGGGAAGCCGGTGCGCTCCGCTGGGACGGTGTGTGTTCGGGACCTGCGTGATTCGCGAAACACTGAGGCGAGAAAGCGCATTCGCCTCAGTGCACGCGAAACGCAGATTCGATGTCCGACGACGTCTAGTGTACGCGAATCCGGAAGGGCATCAATGTCAGCCGGGGCTCACGAGCCAGCAAATTGATGAGCCAGGCCCCCTGTAGCGACTCAGCCAGCTCGGGGGAGAACTGACGCAGCGCCTGCGCGACGCCGCGATTGAGTGCCACCGACGACTCGGCGTCGCTGTCCATCGAGCCGAAAATGGCCTCGAGCGGGCTCACCGGCGGCGGCAGCAGCCAGCGATCGATCTTTTCACCTGCCGGCAGTCCGCCGAGCTTGGCCGCATAACGCACGGCGTCGTCGAGCGTGCCCAGTTCGTCAACCAGGTTCAGCTTGAGCGCCATCGCACCGGTGTAGACTCGGCCGCGGGCCAGTTTTTCCAGCTGGCTGTATTCCATCTTGCGGCCCTCGGCCGCCTTGCGGGTGAACTGGCCGTAGATTTCGTCGAGCATGTGCTGCATCGACAGCCGCTCGGTCGGCGTGAAGCCGGAAACCATGCTCATGATGCCGCTGTTCTTGCCGCGGCTAATCACGCTGGTGGTGATGCCGACCTTGTCCAACAGTCCGCCGATCGCCACTTTGCCGCCGACCACGCCGATCGATCCGGTGAGCGTGCCGGGCTCGGCGAAGATGTGGTTGGCGCCCATCGAGATGTAGTAGCCGCCGCTGGCCGCCACGTCGCCCATGCTGACGACGATTGGCTTGCCGGCCTTCTGCAGGGCTCGCCACATCAGGTCGCTGGCCAGCGCGCTGCCGCCGGGGCTGTCGACGCGCAGCACGATCGCCTTGACGCTCTTTTCCTCGGCTGCCTGCTTGATCGCTTTGATGAACGTTTCGGATCCGAGCGACTCGCCGCCGAAGAAGCTGGCCGTGCTCTTCCCGCTGACGATGGTGCCGACGGCGTGCACGACGGCCACCTTGGGCTTGGAGCCGATCCGCTTTTGCGATTCGCCTCCCATCAGCAGGTTCATCATCTTCATCATGCCGGCGAAGCCGCTGAAATCGTTGTCCGACTTCTTCTTGCCGTAGTTCTTGGTGATCTCGACGGGACGTTTTTCGTCCTGGACGGCCGCCTTGATGAAGCCTTCGACCTGATCCTCGTATCCGACGTGGTCGATCAGACCGTGGGCATAGGCCTGCTTGGCCGAGTAGGGGCCGTTGTCGATGATCTCCATCACCTTATTGCCCGGCATTTTTCGCGATTCGCCCACGCCGTCGACGATCTGCCGCACGTAGTCGTCCAGGATGGCATCCATCTCCAGCCGGAACTCTTTGCTCATTTCGGTGCGGTCGAAAGGCTCGGCGGCCGACTTGAACTCGCCGACGCGGAGCATCTCGGCCTTCACGTGCAGCCAGTCGAGCAGGTTCTTGTAGAACATGACTTCGGCGCGGAGGCCCAGCATGGCCAATTCGCCCGATTCGGGCATCACGATCTGGTTGCAAGCGCACGCCAAGAGATAGTCGTGCGTCTCGGCCGAGTCGAAGTAGGCAATTGCCGTCTTCCCTTTGGCCCGCAGATGGGCGATGGCCTGCCGCAACTCGTTGACTTTGGCCCAGCCGAGCGTCGCGCCATTGATCTTCAGCACGACGCCGTCGATCTTCTCGTCCGCGGTGGCCTTGTCGATGCGGGTGATCAGTTCGGCCAAGGTTTCGACGTTCGCGCTGAACAGGCCCGACGCGGCGGCTCCTTCCGGATAGGCCCCCTTCAGCTCAATCTCGCCGAAGCGGAGGGGTTTGACTTCTTTCTTGGCATCCTTGTCGGCCTTCGCGGCCTGGCACGCGGTGCCAGCGAGCAACAGGGAGGCAAAGCACGCTACAACCAAGGACCGGCATTCTCGCATCGTTTCAAATCTCCCCGGCAGCTCGCGGTTCGGACGTTCATCCCATGAAGGACAGCACGGGGAAAACGGCACAATCGCTAATTTGCGGCCCCCGGCGCATCCGAGGTTCAGAATAGGTCCCCCGATTACCCGGGTCAAGAAGCGGTATCCTGACTATCGCCGCTTGCCTGGACCCCCGCGCTGTGACAGACTCTAAGTAGCTCGAAAGTTGAAGGTCCAAAGTCCAAGGTCCAATGTCGAAAGTCAGGTCCCGCCGACTTGGATCGCCTTCCGACCCTGGACTTTGGACCTTGGACTTTGGACCAAAAAAAATGCCTCGGAGTCAGCCCATGGGTCGCAATCGTGTTTGGATGCTGTCGCTGGCCGGGTTGGTGATCCTGGGTTCGCTGCGATCGGCGACCGCCCAGGGTGTGATTCTGACCCTGCCCAAGCAAGACGGCGCCTGGGTGCGCTTTGAAGGGACGGTCAAGCAGGTCGAGTTCCGGCCCGACGCGGCGGAAGGCGACATCACCATGGAATGGATTCAGCAGCTGACAGTGAAATCGGTCGGCACCGAGACGGCCGCCTTTCGTGGCAAGCAGGTCCCCTGCCGGTGGATCGAAATCAAGGTCGTCACTGGCAAGCCGAGCGAGTCGGGGATCGAGGCCGGTCCTGTCGGCGAGCGGATCTATAAAGTGCTGGTGCCGGAGGAACGCGTGGTCGGTCAGCTGGCCGACGGGGGCAAGATTCCCTTCTCGTTTCTCGACGTCATCAAGGGTTTCCGCAAGACCGGCGGCCAGGTGAGCCCGCTGCCGGCCGGCGCCTTGCAGGTATTTCCGCTGGTCGCCCCGGTGATGCATTACGAGGCCGTCGAAGTGAATGGCAACGACAGCGAGGATATCTCGCTGCCGGGAGCGCCGGCCCCGATCAAGACGCAGAAGTTCAAGGCCAAACGTTCGATCGAAAGCGACATCGAACGGAGCACGAACGAAGCCGAGGTCTGGCGCAGTGACGGCACCACGATTCCATTCGGCCTGGTGAAATGGACTGTCAAGACGCTACTCGAACGCAAAGACAGCACGCAGCCCCGGCAGAGCTACAAAGCGCTGACGCAGACCAACGTCGAGATGACGGCCCACGAATGGGGCACCGGGGCCAAGAGCGAGTTGGTGACGAACTGAATCGCGCCGCGCGGCGGTTTTCTTCCTCTCTGTCACCGCTCAGGCTGAATGACGTTCCAGGCGGCGCCGCGCGGGTTTCGCAGTTCTCCGATCGCGCGCGTGTCCCGTCCCGGTCGAGAGGGCGTGGGTCAACTACCGAGTGAATTAAGAAGTCCCGACCCACCGGCCAATCTCTTTCCACCCTCCCGTTTCACTTGTCCGCCCGGCGTGTCGTTCGAGTCCGTCCCACTCTTCGCCCTCGCCACCCCGCTTTGCCGGATGAACGTCAGCCAGCTCGGTCGTGGCGGGAGAGAGCCAAATTCGCCGCGGTATGCTCGATGAAACAACGTGTCCCGTCCCGGGGTTTGGTCCAAAGTCCCGCAGTCCAAAGTCAGGATTGCGAGCCGATGATTTTCGACCTTGGACCTTGGACTCGAACCGAACGTGTCCCGGCCCGGGCAAAGGCACCGCTTACTGGCGTGCGCGGCTCCTTTAGTACAACTTGTCCGGGCCGGATAGCCGCTGACCGGTGGGACTCCCAGCGGTGGGTCCACCCCCCTTATATCAATTGTGAGGGACCCGTCCCGGCGGGACCACTTCTGGCGGACCCGGCGGGACAACTTGGTCCCGGCGCGCTGGGGATGCTTTTTCGTCTCGCCGCGGGGCGCCATCCATGCGCACAAAGCCGCTCGCGCCGAGATCCGCTCTCTCCATTCAGCCACAAAACCGTGATCCGTCCAAGATCAGTTTTCGCAGAATCCGGATCGTTTCTTTCAGCCGAACGCTTGCAAATGGGAGTAGGCGGAGCTAACTTGTTGCAAGTGAGACTCAATCTCAATTAGTTGGGCTGAGTAATCACGCTCCGGCCAGCCAGCCTCTGCCAGCCTGCCTCGGGAGCTCGGAAGGAAGCGGTCGTCCGCCTTCCTCCGTTTTCCAGTTGTCGATTCCCACCTGAGGAGGCTGACCATGTTCCCGATTTCGCAACCGCGTCGCGGCTTCACATTGATCGAACTGCTGGTCGTCATCGCCATCATTTCGATGTTGATCTCGCTGCTGTTGCCCGCCGTGCAGGGGGCGCGTGAAGCCGCTCGACGCACGACGTGTCGCAACAATCTCAAGCAGATCGGGCTGGCGCTGCACAACTATCAAGAGGCGTGCCGTGTCTTTCCGCCCAGTATGTGCATCAATAGCGTGACTACGACGTCGGGTGGACTGTGGGGCATCCTGGTGCGGCTGCTTCCTTACGTCGAGCAGAACGCCGCCTTTACGGCCGCCAACACACACAACAACAATTACCTCACCGGCAATCCCGTATTGCCCGACAAGATGACCCTCTACATTTGCCCGGATGAGATCAACGCCAAGCCGCACGGCACGACCTGGCCGACCAATTACGGTTACAACGGCGGGACGTGGCAGTATTACGACCCGGCGACGAAAACGGGGGGCGACGGCGCTTTCTATCCGAACTCGAAGGCCTCGCCGAGCTGGTTTACCGACGGCTTGAGCCAAACCCTGGCCTTTGCCGAGGTCAAAGCCTTCATGCCGCTCGTGCGCAACGGCAACGATTCGCCGACCGCTCCGCCAACGTCGCTCACCGCGTACAGCGCGGGTCAGTTCAGGAACCTGTTCGATCACACCGAGTGGATGGACGGCCTGCTGTATCAGAGCGGCTTCACGACCACGTTCACGCCGAACTCGGTGACGCCGATTGCCGGCGCGACGGGGGATGCTCCGCTGTCGGCTCCGGACGGAGACTATTGCTCGTGCCGCGAGGACGAAGCGGCCAACTGCACGGGACCGGTGCGGTACGCGTCAACGTCGCGAAGTTATCACCCGATGAGCGTCAACGTGCTGTTCATGGACGGATCGGGCCACACGATCGGCAACTCGATCGACCTGTCGACCTGGCGGGCCTTGGGCGGGCGCTCGGACGGGCAGCAGGTGAGCCTCGACGAGCAGTAACCGGCGCCGCCAAATGTCTCGGGATTGTGAGCGGGACTACTGCGCGATATCGAAGATCTGAGCGGCGTCTTCCTTCACCGTGTGCGTGATCGGATTGAAATAGATCTTGTACGCCGCGTTGGTGTTGGGGGTCGCGCCGATTTTGAGCTGCCGCCACAGCCGCGCCAATCCCGCGCTGTTGCCGATCAGCACGTACTGCGATTTCGAGCCGTCGTAGGTGATGGTGCCGGATTCGCCCCAGAAAGTTTTGCCCTCGATCCGCGAATTGCCCCGCGCCAGCATTTCGATGTGCTGAGGGACCGTTCCCGCTTGCGGATGCTGGGTCACCTGCAGCGAGTCGCAGAGCAGGCAGCCCGAGTCTTCCGAAAGGTCGTCGCGGCTGACGAGTTCCATTGGCAGGTCGACCGGCCCGTAAATCACTTCGACGCGAACATAGAAGTTCGTGGACCACGCGCCGTTGGTCGCCAGGATCGAGCTGCTGGCCGCAGTCGGCTGAATCTTCGGCGCGGATGTCGACTTGGGCCGCGAACGGCCGGCCATCAAGTCGCTGAAGTCCCCATCCATCGTGCCCTGGAAATTGACCTGGTTGAATTCCCAAGCGCTCGACTTGTGCGCCTTGGGAGGGGCGTTTGATTGCACATTCATCACCGAGGCAATGCCCGACTGCCCGTGCTCGTTGTGCCGCCAGACACGGAGCTGGCCGGGGCCGCTGGCGTGGCATTTGCCGGTCAGCTTGTGGAAGACGAGATCCATGAACTGGCCGCGGCGTTTCTCCGCGAGATGACCCTCCTGCTTCGCCTCGCTCTCAAACTCGACGTCTCCCTGGCAGAAAATGGTATCGACGGCCGGGCGGTCAGCCTCGTTCTGCGGACGCTGCTGGCCCTGCTGCTGCGTGAACGAAAAAGGCTTGGTGAGCGTGACGTCCATGTTCAGGCAGCGGATCTCGCTCTGCGACGTCGCGTCGGTCATCGAGGTATGCACGTTGACGTAGAAGTGGGCCGTCTTGCCGTCGAAGTGCATCTTTTGATGCCAGACGACGTCGAGCGGCTGCGCGGGCTCGCCGTTTTTGGGTCGCGCGGCTTCGCCGATTTCGGGGTCATTCTGAACCGGCAATTGCAGGCGTCCCGGACCGTCGACGTCGGCCGTGTTGCGGGCGCGATTAAAGCGGATGCGGCCACCCTCGATGTGCGCGCCGCGGTCCCGGACGTGGGCCGGTTGCCCCAGCACGATCATCTCCTGGTCAAGCTCGCTCTGGTTGTGCGCCTCGAGCACGTTGCCGTTGACGACGAGCGGGTCGGCCGCGTCGCCGTGGGCCTGCGTCAGCTGCACATTGTCCCAGGCCAGCATGTCGGCGACCTGGGGCTGCTGACCGTCGGGAAACTGGAGCACATGCACGCGCACGCGGCCGGCGGTCAGGTTGTACGGGTCGCCGCCGTTCCCGGCTCCCGGAAAGAGATTGTTGGGACTGTCCTTGGTGGTCAGGGCCCCGTTTGAAGGCGCGGCGTTGATCGACGTCGCCCCGTTGACCGAAGTGGGGACGACCGAGGAGACGCTGGCTGCGTTGCCGGCCAGTGCGAAGCCGTTCGATGAGTTGTCGCTGAAGCGGATCGCCGCCGGGCCGTAGCTCTGCACGGGGGGAGTGCCGCGGGCGACGTAGTCCGACGTCGGTTCCAGATCGCTGCGTTTGCGAGGCGGAGTGGCCGGCCGGTACCGCGGCCGCGCGGGGGCGTCTTCGAACCAGACTTCGAGGTGGTCAGTCTCGCATTCCATCTGTGGGCTGACCATCGCCACCTTCTGCCAGGCCAGCATGTGGTCGAGGTGCGGGCCCTCGGGCTGGGGCTGTTGCCGCGCAGCGTGCGGGTGGTTGGCTTGGACCGTTTGCGCGCCGCGATTCTGCCTGGTGAGCCACAAGCGAATGAAGTTCGCTGAGATGCCGGCGTCTTGTTTGGGCTGTTCGATCAGCGCATCCTCCAGGTCGATGCGATCGAAGTCGTGCGATTTCGGATCGGGATACTTTCGCATTTCCTTGTGCCAATAGGCGGCCAGGTCGACTCGGCCCGTCTTGTCTTCGACGTGCTGCATTTCGCCTTCGCCCAGGCACATCACATGCGTGACTTCACCCTGCGGATCGTGATTGAGCTGAATCTTCTGCGAGGTCAGCACGTTGCCCCGCTGCGTGACCCAGACGCAGTTGGAGGCGGCCGGGATCTTCCGCACTTTCCCGTTCTTGTCGCGGACCGTGCGCTCGGTATTGTCGCCCTCGCGGGGGATCCAGATGAGCTTCGCCTCGCGGGCCGTCTGGTCGTAGGTGAAGTCGCGCATTTGCGATCGCATGCCGTTAACGTCGGACGTTAGCTCGACGACCTTGCCTTGTGCATGGATGCTCTTGAAACTGAGATTCGGCTCGAGACCGCCCGACCCGCGAGGTGTGTTTTTGCCGTCGACCGCTCCGTCTTTCTCGTCTTTGGCCGCCGCGTCTTTTTCGGCGACGACGACGTTGTTGCCGCCCGCCTTGTCTTCGCCGGACTTCTTGGCGGCGTCCGCTTTGGCAACTGCGCCCTTGGCGTCGGCGGTTGTCTTGGGGTCCGGTTTCTTGGGCTCGAAGGTGATCTCGACGCTTTCGTCGGCAAATAGGGCGTCGAATTTGCCGGGAAGCGACTCGCGGCGGATACGGACGTTGCGCTCGAAGTTGCCGATCCGCGATTCGACGTAGAACACAAAACTGCCGTCGCAGTGTGTGCGGACGATTTTCGGACTTTTGTCGTTCGATTTTGCCATGGCCGGCATGGGACCGGCCTGCGAGTCGCCGGTAGAGACCAGGGTCATGTCGACGTTTTGCAGCAACTTGAAGCTACTCACGCCCGAGATGGACAGCGCCTCGTCATTGTGCCCTTGATGTTCATCGACGAGCTCGATCTGAATGCCCTTGGCCGTCGCATGGTGCTTGTCGGCTTTGATATCGACGGGGTTGTCTGAGTAGATCCGCATCTCTTTGCGCTGGAAGAAGAAATTGCGGCCATGAACCACCACGTTGTTCGGTCCTGTGATGACCACGTTCCCCTCCAAGCCGGCCCTCTCGACGGGGCCCGGATTCTTGCCGAGCGGCCCGAATTCGTCTTTGAAGGTGACGTAGGCCTTGTCGCTCAGCACCGTGTACGGGGGATCGCCGGCCTTGTCTCCTTTGCGGGTCGAGATCATCGCGAAGGGGGTGAACTTGACCACGTGCGGCGATTCTTTCACCCATTCCTGGAAGTAGCAGTAGGTGCGATCGTCGACCGTTGCCATGGAATGGGCAGCCGTCGGCACCCAGGTGTTGGGCAAGTACTTGAGGGCCTGCCGCGTCTTCTGATCTGCGCTGGCCAGGTAGAGTTCGGCTTCCGTGCCCGCCGCCTGACGCGCGATGTGGCCGCTGCTGACCGGCCGATCGGGACACAGCCCGCGCATCGCCCCCCGATAGACGACGAACATCAAGAACAGAATCAGCCCGGCTCCGAGAGTCAGCATTGTCCGCTCGAAGGGCGAACCGGCAAACAGCGCAACCGCCAAACCGTCTCTTCGCAGACTGCCGGTCGGACTGGTTCGCGATTGCGACATGAAATCTCTTGTTGGCCAAATCGGCGCCGCGCGGGGAGCCGCGGATGCCGCGGCGTTCAGGCAGGCGTCTGCCAGGGCGTCTCAGCGGACGAGGACGAAGGAGACAGGGATGAAGGGGTCGCGTCGCCGAGCGTCGGAGTCTCGACCAGTCCCGTGCCCACGACGTCGGTCACATCCAAAATTCCCAGCGGCCGTCCGTCGACGTCGACAACGGGCAGCTCGCTGATGCGATTGTGCGAGAGGATTTCAATGGCTTCGGAAAGCAGGGCCTCGGGTCCGATCGTCATCGGGTGGCGGGTCATCGACTCGGCGATCGGCCGGTCGAGCAGCCCGTCTTGCCGCCGTTCGAGCATCCGTGCCAGATCGCTGTCGGTGAACAGGCCCGAAAGGCGGCCTTCATCGTCGACCAGGATCACGGCGCCGGTTCGACGACCGGGCCGCGACGATTCGGCGAAGACGTTGCGAATCGACTTGGTCTCTGCGGCGACCCGCAGCTGCCCGCCGGTTCGCATGACTTCTCCCACTGACTTCAGCATCGCTCCCAAACTGCCGCCGTTGTGATAGAGGGCGAATTGCTGTGGCGTGAATCCCTTCCGCCGGCCGATCACGAGAGCCAGCGCGTCGCCGACGGCGAGCATGGCCGTGGTCGTCGTGGTCGGAGCCAGTGAGTGCGGTCCTGCCTCGCGCAGCCGTCCCAGCTCGATCGTGGCCCGGGCTGCCCGGCCCACCGTGCTGCCACGGCTGGCGGTGATCGCGACGATGGGAATGCCGAAGCGGGTGACGCTCGGCAAGATGCGACAGACTTCGTCGGTCTCGCCGCTGTTGGAAAGCACGACCAATAGGTCGTCTGTTGCGAGGCAACCCAGGTCGCCGTGAACGGCTTCGGCCGGATGTAGAAAGTGAGCCCGGGTGCCGGTCGACGAGAGCGTGGCGGCGATTTTGCGGCCGATCAGCCCGGCTTTGCCCATTCCGGTGACGACCACACAGCCGGCACACTGAGCGAGCAGATCGACGGCGCAACAAAACTCCTTGTCCAGCCCGGCCGACACACGCAGGAGCGCGCGGGCCTCGTCGTCAATGATCTCCCGAGCTTCGCGAAGCAGCTCGAACTCGCCGAACGGAATGACGGCACGCTCAGCGACAGAACCCATTCGCGTCGTCCTTGACGGGGGTGCTGGGACAGGGAGGCGGAGTATATCCCCACTCGCCGGGGTGGTCAATTGGGACCGGTGCAGGCCGAGGCGTCAGAACTCTCTGCGTGGCCGTTAGTTAGGCCGATCGCCCTGCCGTCGACATGACGCAGTTCGGCGGGGCGACGGCACCCGCAAAAAAGAATCGGCGTCGCCAGCTTATTGGGCCGGCGACGCCGATTCGGAATCTTTCAGGAACCGATCGCGTTAGGCATTTTGGAGCAGCTTCAGGACATTCTGCGGAGTCTGGTTTGCAATCGAGAGCACCGAGATACCTGATTGCTCGAGGACTTGGGCCCGTGCCAGGTTCGAGGTTTCCTGGGCGAAGTTCGTGTCGGCGATGTCCGAGTTGGCTTGGGAGACGTTCTCCAAAGCACTATTCAACGTCGCGATATTGGTGTCGATGACGTTGGACTGCAGAGCACCGATCGTGCCGCTGAGCGTCGAGACCTGATTGATCGCGTCGTCGACGATCGACACCAGCTGCGAACCCTGGACGGTCGGGCCGACGTCGAGCAGGCTGAGTCCACCGCCCGAGCCCAGCTGGAACAGCTTGCCCGCGCTACCGCCGAGTTCCGCCGTGTTGACGGCCGGCAACCCGATGTTGATCTGGCCGGCCACGTTGGCATTCTGCCCGATCTGGAAGACCGAGCCGCCGCCAGTCACGGTGATCGTCGCCGAAGTGTTAGCGACGTTGTCCGCCTGGTTGAAGGTCACCGAAGCGTCGAGCGCAGTTCCGGTCACCGACGCGGTCAGGCCGTTGCCGACCGCTGTCTGGCCGTTGATCGTGGCGATGATGTCCGAACCCGTGCTGCGGCTGGACGAGGCGCCGCCGAGCGAACCGGCCGTGGTGGCCAAGGTTCCCTGCAGCACGTTGATGCCGACGAACTGCGACGATCCGAAGTCCTGGCTCTGGAACGTCAGCGAGCCGTTTGCAGCACCGGTCGTCACGTTCTGAGCAGCTTGCCCGGCCTTGACCAGTCCGGCGCCGCTACCTTCGAGGGTAACCGCGACGAAGCCGCTGCTGTTCGCGCTGCTGTCGATGAGGGCCTTGACATCGCTCGCCGTCGAGGTGACCGTGCCCGTAGCGTTGGTGCCCAGGGTGACTGTCAGGCTCAATGTCGTGGCGGTCGAGGCGCTGCTGACGGAGAGCGTTTGCGTGTCGCTGGCCGCGGCGAACGAAACGCTCAACGTTTGGGGATTGACGCCTTCGCCGGGGTTCGACGTCTTGGTCCGGATATCGGTGAACTGCAGCCCGTTGTTGGAACCGGCGGTGCCGAAGGTCGTCGTGCCGTAGACGGCGCCCGTCGCGGTGGCGTCGACGCCCGTGACACTGGACACTGCGTTGACCGCCGACTTGACGTCGGAGAGGCTGCTGCCCTGGCCGAGGAAGACAACGTTCGTCCCGTTGGCCCCGGCGACTTCGATGGTCGTGTTGCTGGCGAGGCCGCCGTTGACGAAGTTATAGAACAGCTGGCCCTGGGTTGCCGCGGTCTTGACCTGCGCGGTGACCGGCACAGTCGAGTTGCCGGAAAAGACGGCGCTGTTGATCTGGTAGCTGTTGAGCTTGGGGGCGTCGGCGGAGGACACCTGCGTCGTGTAAGCCTTGCTGCCGTCGATCAGCTGGTCGCCGGCGAACGTGGTGTTGGCCGAGATTTCATTGATCGCGTCGAGGGCTTGGTCGATCTGGTTCTGGTCGGCGTCAAGTTCCGTCGTGGACAAGGCACCACTGTTCAGTCCGGCCTGCACGAGGCTGCGGATCTGGTCGAGCAGTCCGCTGATCTGCCCCAGGCCGGCGTCGGCCGTGGAAAGCACGTCGTTGGCGCGGTTGCTGTTGGTGATCGACTGATTGATCGAGGCGATCTGCGAGCCAAGGATATTCGTCGCGACCAGTCCGGCGGGGTTGTCGGCACCGCTGTTGATTTGCAAACCGGTCGACAAGCGGGTGAGCGACGTCTGCAACGAAGTGTTGCTGTTGTTCAAGTTGTTCAACGCAATTAATGATGCGACGTTTGTATTAATCGTTGTCATCGAACATTGCCCTTTTTCACACCCGCTAACCGCTTCCGCCCCCGACGGACCTCGAGCTGGTTAGAAATGGTGAATGCGTGATTTGGTGGTTTTTCGTTCCCTTGGTTCCCGCGCTTTCGCTCCGGGCGTTTGCGACGCTGAGGTACGTTCGATTGCTGCGCTAGTCGAGGGCGGCGTTCCCTCAGTCAGGGTCGGGCGTAGCAATCGGGCACCTACGCCCGTGTCGAGGTCCGTGGCACTCCACGCACCTGGGCGCGGCGTGGATGTGCGGTCTCCCCTGGAATGCTTCTATCGGCCCAAGGCCGGAACGGCTTTAGGGAAAGTACGGTGCTCCCGAGGCTCGGGTCAGCTGCAGAGATTGAGCGGGGAGCGTCGGCAGGGGGACCGCAGAATTGAGCCGTTTTTTTTAGGAGACCGTGTTTTAATCTTTTCGACCCGCTGTTTTTCCGCCTTGGCAAACTTCGGAATTGAGCTCGATTCCGTGAGAGGCGGGCGATGCAACGGCTGAGTCGGCGGCGACGAGCTTCAGGCCGCCGCAAGGTCTGCCCTAGTTGCCCGCAGTCCCCTTTGTCTTTTCTTTCTCTTTGGGAGCGGGGCGCCGGGGGGGGCGGCCGTCCTCTTGGGCCTTCGCGTTTTCGCGCTGAATGGCCTCATAAACTTCCTGCCGGTGCACCGGAATTTCGGTGGGGGCTTCGATGCCCAGCCGGACTTTATCGCCGCGGATATCGACGATCGTAATGATAATATTGTCGCCGATGATGATGCTCTCGTCGCGCTGGCGGGACAAAACAAGCATCGCAGGACTCCTTATCCACGGTCGGCCAAACTTGTTGCGCCATTGCGGAGCGCCACTCCCGAGCTCCGCCACATGCCTCAGCCGCTGCCCGCATGCCGTTCGGCCCCGCGGGCTGTGGGGTCAGCCGCAGCAGGGCACCGGGCCGACGCGATCGCGGGGGAGGCGACCGGGGCAGCGGCCCGTCATCGTCTGTCAGAATTTGTTGACAATTGGCGTTTATGAGGATCGTCACGGCTGCAAAATCGCACCACCCGCGAATCCGTTTTTACCGTCCATCTTTCCAGACGCTGCGAGAATCTACCGGTTGTTCCGAGGGCTCCGAAGATGCAAACCCAACGTGCCGCGCCGAAAGTTCGGGGCCCGCGCATCGGGTGTGGGGACGGAACGGCGGGGTACCGTTGATGTGACAAATCCGCCGCGAGCGGACGCCGGCACACCGTGCGCGTCGACCACCTGTCCCGAGCGTTGAACGCTGTGCAGGGCAGACTGTGTCTGCCGAATTTGTGGCCGCATCGTGGCAGACACAACGTGCGCTGCGGCGACTCATTCCGACCGCGCTACGCCACCTTGCTTGCGGCAAAGCCCTTGCCGCGGCTGAAGCGGCGATCAAAACCTTCGTCGTGCTGCGCACGGAGTCGTTCGAGTCCCTCGACGACCATCGGTAGGCCGATTCCCAGGGCCTTGCGGATCGAACGCGTGTGCAGCGAAGCCTCGCCGCGGGCGAAGCCGGCCGGCGGGCTGGCGGTCGGCGCGAGACAAGCGGCTTGCGGCGGCGCGAGGTCGAACACTCGGGCCAACGCGCAGGCGAAGCAATGGGGATTGGTGCGTTCGGCGCCGGCAACGTGGTACAGGCCGCTCATGCCGGCATTCCACGCCGCGACGAGCACGTCGGCCAGGTCGGTTGCCAGGATCGGGGTGGCATAAGCCACGCAATCGAAAATCGGTGCCTGGTCCCCTTCCAGGGCGGCCAACAGGCCGTCGATCCAGCCGCCGTCGAGCCGCGAACTCCAGCCGTACGCATGCGTGCGAACGACGAGCGCGCTCGCCGAATTGTTGAGTGTCGCGTCTTCCAGCGCCCGGAGCGTTTGGGCTTCCTCGGCCTGGCAGAACGAGTCGCAGCTCTCAGTGTGGAACATCCAGGGGCCGGTGAAGACGGCGTCGGACGAGATGAGGGTGAGCCGCTTGCCGGCGGCATGGGCGGCTTCGATCCAATGCAGTGTTGCTTGGGCCGCGGTGCGGAAGTCGGATGCGCCTCTGTGCCACGACGAATCGCCGGCCGCCTGGCAGAGCACGATGTGGTCCGGGCGATGGACGGCGACAGCTTGCCGAGTCGTCGCGGCGTCGGCAAGCGGCAACATGGCTGTCTCGCAGCCTTCGATGGAGATTTCTTCGCTACCGCTCAAGCCGACGACGTGGAATTTGTCAGCCAGATGAGTCGCCAGGTTCGCGCCGACGACCGTGTCGATTCCGACAATCAAAAGACGTTCCACGTTCATGCCTCCCTGCAGCGTTAATGGCGTTCGTGTTGGAAGGCGAGCGGTTCCACCGCCGCGCTCCAACCCCAATCGAAAGCGCGGCGAAGTATAGCGGCGGCCGACTTTTCCGGCCAAGGGCAGTTGAGTGGGGCTCCCGTCCCGAATTATTCCGTATGGCCCCGCCTCGGTCGGACTGCGATTTGTCGGATCGGCAGGAGGCATTCGTCTAGAATGACTTCATGGTCACGCGCGCCTGGTTCTACCTGCTCGGCGGTGTGCTTTTCGCCGGCTCGATGCTCGTCTGGTGTTCGATTGAGGAGACCTTGGGAAAAGACTTCATCCCCCAATGTACGCCTCGCCACCAACCGATGCCGCGGATCGAACCGGCCAAATTCCCTGGCACCTACGACTATTTGGGCTCTCGGCTGACTCTTAATTCCAACGGAACTTATGTCGCTCTTTGGCACGACGCCCACTGCGGAAACGGTGGCCACGGAAAAGTGACCGGCAAGTGGCACGTCTCGGCGCGGACCGTCGTCCTCTTGCCGACAAGCGAAATCGGGATGACCGAGCGAATTCCGACAGAGCTGGACATCTTCGAGTGGGGCAAGAGCGACGTGGTGCTCGTTCCTCACGGCAGCCGCTTCTTGAACCTGAGCGGCCTCAGCAGTTCCGAGTGCTTCCTGCGTCTCGACCACCTCCGCGCCCTCAGAGAGCGTGCGAAGTGATTGCGGGTGCGGTTCCTTTAGCCGCGCTTGGGTGCCACGTTTCAGCTGGCCCAACGGTTCCGCTGACGTCAGCAGCAACCGGAAAGAGCACGGCTGAGACGCAGCGTCTCAGCCGTGGCACCCGAATTACCGGACGCCCTCAGCGTTGTCGTCACTTCACATCCGACACGCGAACGAAAACCGACGACGCTTCGGAAAATCTTCGGCCGGTTTCCGTTGCGATGCGTTCGCGCGTCGACGTTAAACCCGCATGGCTCAACGCGCTACGTGGCTGCGGCGAAATCTGCCGAAATTCAGAGATTTCGTGTTGACGCTCCCAAACAAAGTTCCTATCGTTCGCCCGCCTTTCGGCAAGTCGTTCGACTTTCTTGAGTCAATCCCGTCGAAATCTCAGATTTTTTTCAAAGTCGACCCGCAGCCGTTCTCGCGACCTCGTTCGAGCTGTCAACAGACCGGCAATCGCTGCCGTTCTCACCGGCACGAGTTTCCGACCCCTTCCGAAAAGGATTGTTTCGATGAAACGCCTCTCTCTCCTCGCCGTCGCTCTCACGCTCTTGATGACCGCCAGCGGTTGTTGCTGCGGACTGTTCCATGGCTGTGGTGGTGGTTGCGGTTATCCGCCCGCCTGCGGCAGCTGCGGTTACGCGCCGCCGCCTTGTTCAAGCTGTGGCAGTTGCGGTTATCAGCCAGGTTATGCTGCTCCCGCTCCTTGCTCGACTTGCCCCAATGGGGGTTGTGGCGTACAAGGACCCGTGATGCAACAGGGCGCGTTCTACGAGGGTAGCTTCGGCACGGCGGTCTCCCAGACGTCGCCGTCGCCGGCCGCGCCGACCGTCGCCGCCAACGACCTGCGCACCTACTGACCAGGAGTCGGACCGCCGCGGGGCGATTCGGATCCACTGGGTCGGAAGGGGCATTGGCTCTCGCCGAAAGGCAGGGAGGAGGCTTGTCGGGCCGCATCCTCCCTTCCTGAGCCGTGCCATCCGGCGAATGTCGTCGCTGTCCGTTTGGGGCCGCGCCGCTTTCGCTCGACCCATCCTTGGAGGAGTCCTATAATCCTCCACGGGCGTGCAATCCGAAATCCGATCCGTTTCCCGCGCGCACTCCATATCCGGTCATGCAGATCGTCAGCTATCCCCACCCGGCACTTCGCTGGAAATCCAAGCCGATTACGCGCATCGACGCGGACCTCAAGCAGATGGTCCGCACGATGTTCGAGTTGATGTACGCCACCAACGGAATTGGCCTGGCTGCCAACCAGGTCGCCGTTCCGTTGCGATTGTTCATCATGAATGCGACGGGGTCGGCCGCGGAATCGGCTGCGGAGCACGTCTTTATCAATCCGGAGATCGTGCGCCGCAAAGGAAGCGCCGAGGGCGAAGAAGGCTGTTTGAGCATCCCGGGACTGTATGGGCAGGTGCGGCGGTCTGAGCAGATCGTGGTCAATGCCTTCGATCTCGATGGACAGGAATTCGAGATGGACCTCGAAGACCTGGAGGCCCGGGTCGTCCAGCACGAGAATGACCACATCGACGGCGTCTTGTTCATCGACCGCATGACCGAAACGGCGCGGCGCGAGCTCGAGCCCCGCCTGGCGGACTTCGAGGCCCAATTCCGCCGTCAGCAGGCCTCGGGAGCAATTCCTCCCGACGACGTCCTGGAGCGGACGTTGCGCGGCTTCGAGCCGGACGGAGTTTCCACCGCGTCGTCCTGACTGAGGATGCGGTCGGAACAGTCAATGTCCGATCCTGCGGCGACAAAGCGTCCCGCTGAGCGCCGGCACTCGGCGCGGAGTGAAGCCGTGGCTCTTCGCTTAGTCATGATGGCAACCGGCGGCTTCGCCCTGCCGACTTTTCGCGCGCTGCTCGAGGGAAAGCACACAGTCGTCGGCTTGTTCACGCAGCCCGATCGCACCGGTCGCGGTCATCATCGACACGTCAATCCACTCAAAGAGCTGGCACTCGAGCGGGGCCTGCCGGTCTTTCAGCCCGAAAAAGCGAATACAACCGAAGCCGTGGCCGACTTGGCGGCCCTCGTGCCCGATTTGTGCGTCGTGGCCGCGTACGGGCAGATCCTGTCGGCCGAGCTGTTGGCGGTGCCGCGGCTGGGGGCGATCAACGTGCACGCTTCGATCCTGCCCAGGTACCGCGGCGCGGCCCCGATTCAGACGGCCATCCTGCAGGGCGAAACCGAGACCGGCGTTACGATTTTCCAAATCGAGCCCAAGCTCGACGCAGGCCCCATCTTGGGAATCGAGCGGACTCCCATCGGGCCGCGCGAGACGTCGGGCGAGCTGGAGGGGCGGTTGGCAAGTCTCGGCGCGGAGCTGGCCGTGAAGGTCGTCGATCAACTCGCCGACGGGACCGCCCAACCCATCGTGCAGGATGGGGCGCAAGCCAGCCGCGCGCCCCGGCTCAAAAAGGAAAGCGGCCGGATCGATTGGAACCGCTCCACTCGGCAGATCGACTGCCAGGTGCGAGCCCTGCAGCCCTGGCCGCTGGCCTACTCGACCCTCGTCATGGGGGGCGATAAGGAGGGCGGGGCTGGCTCCGGTTCGGGTCGCTCCCTGCGATTGATCGTGCTCGAAGTTGCGGCCGCCGAAGATCACGCGGACGTGGCCGCCGCGCCGGGCAGCATTATGATCGCGGACAAGCAGCGGATGGTGGTCCAGGCATCGGGCGGAGCGGTTGAAATTCGCCGCCTGCAGCCGGAGGGAAAACGGGCCATGACGGTTGCCGAATTCCTGACCGGCAACCCGGTTCGGTCCGGTGATCGCTTCGAGACCTGAGGCGGGTTTTACAGGCTCTTTCCGCACCTGAACGCGTCTTGCCGCATCCCCCGGATTGTGCCATCATCCCGCCGCTTTGCCCGGTCCATTGGCTGATCGCTGACGCCTGCGGGGGAAACGGATTTCATGCGCAAGCTGCTCCTGTTTGTGATGGGAATGATTGTCGGCGCCGGGCTGATGACGTTCGCTTTCAAGTATCACGTGATGTACGGGAAAGACGGCTTGGTGGTGATCGCCAAGCAACAGCCGGGCCTTTCGGATCTGTACGTCGACGTCCGCAACTGGCGGCCAACCGACTGGCAAGCGCACCCGGAGCTTGTCCACTCGCTTATGGCTCAGAAGCGCACGGATCTGATCCCCGCTCCGGACAACGACCTGCTCCACGATTTGATCCGAAAAATGGACAAGGCCGAGAAGGTCGATGACGACTCGCGCGTCGACTGACGCGAAGGGGCGGAGCGGGGGAGCGACGGGTCAAACGGGCCGGCGGAAGATCGTGGCATGGATCGCGCAGCGACCCGACACCAATCTCAGACCCGGCTCGCAATCGCCGACGGCGCGATGACTCTGAGTCCGCGCACTCCGGGCGACGTGACCTGGCACGGCGACGAACGCGTGGTGCGCGAGCTGTATGACGCGGGCTTTCTGACGTTGTGCTCCGCGTCGCCGCACGCGTCTGCACTGGCTTCAAGTGGCACGGTCGATCGGAACGCGAGCGGCGTTCTTGATGGCGTGACGACCGTCAAATCGGGGCCGCATCGATCGGTGTATCGCGTCGAGCTGCCCTCGGGCGTCATCTTCCTCAAGCACTTCAAGACGTCGCACACGTGGGAAATCTTGCGAAACACACTGCGCGGTACGCCCGCTGCCCGCGAGGCCCACGCGGTGCAGGCGGTGGCGGCCGCCAACATCGAGACGATGACCTGCGTCGCCCTCGGCTGCCAGTCACGCGGCCCGCTCGCCCGAGACAGTTTCCTCGCTAGCTCGGCGATCGAGAAAGCAATTCCCTTAGACAGCGTGGCCCGCGATCCGCAGTACGCTTCGCTTCGGACCCCTGCGTTTCGACGCGAATTGGCCCGTGCGCTCGGAAGGCTGTGTGGCCGGCTGCATCGGGCGGGCCTCGTCCATCGCGATTTGCATCCGGCCAATCTTCTGGTCGAGGTGACGGATGACGCGGCCTGCATGAGTGTCCCGTCGCCGATCCGATTGAAGCTCATCGATCTGCAGGGCGTGCGGCCGCGGCGCAAATGGGGCATTATTTTTCGCCGCGCGGCACGGGCGCGATGGGATTTGTTTGGACTCTTCAACTTCTTTCAAACGGCCGGTCGCGCCGACCGCTGGCGTTTCTTGGACGCTTATCTGCGTGAAGTCCACGCGGATTCCGCGGCCACGCTCACAAGTAGCTCGTCCACGACTGTTGCCCGCGCGGAGCATCGCTCGCACCGTCAACTGGCCGGGCAGATTGAAGCGTTTTGCAGACATGCGCTCAGGCAAGAACAGCGCCGCTACGACAAGAAGTGGCAACGTTCCAATCGTCGGCTGATCGTGGGCGACTCGCCTGGCATTCGCTGTCGGGGCCTGGCGATCCTCGGAACGGATCAGGTGCTCGAGTTGCGTGCCAATCCCGACACGCTCTTCCGCGCCGACCGTGTCCGCCTGTGGCTGCGGCGGACGAATTCCGTTCGGGCGGCGGTGGTGGACCTGTGGGCAGCCGGGACTTCCCTCCGCTGCGAGGTCCGAGAAACGTCCCGTCCGCTGGGCTGGCGCGATCTCTTGCCACGACTCGGTTGGTCGGCGACGCGGCGCGTCTGGGAGATGACGCACGCCCTGCGTCGGCGAGGCGTGTCGACGCCGCGAACGCTGCTCTATCTCGAAACGCGTTCCGTGTCGCGAGTTCGAGAAATCCTCGTTGTCGAGCGTTCGGGCCGCAATGTGACGCCGGCGACGTTTCTGGCTCAACAATTCCCCGGTCTCTCACCGCGGCAACGGGAAGCCTGGATCAACGCCAGTGCGCGGATGCTGGCTGGCGAACTGGCGCGAATGCGGGAATTTTCGCTCGTCCATCGACGCCTGTCGGCCGCGGATCTCCTGGTCAACGTCGACGCCGGCGACTGCTCGGTTCAGATCGGCGGCGCAGATCGCATCGTCCGCCGGCGCTTTCTGCCGCAACGAAGCGTCAACCGCATGCTCGGACAGCTCGAAGCCAGTCTGTCGGCGTTTCCCGAGTTGCGCCTGACGCACCGGCTGCGATTTCTCAAGAAATATCGGGGCGATCGCTTCGCCTCCGAATGGAAGTCTCTTTGGCGCGCGATCGCAGCCTCTCGTCCCCGCGTGGATAGCCTGTCCACACTTGCAACGGCGTCCGGAAATCCGCTTGGCCAGACGGCCCGGGCCGCGGCCTTGTTGATCGCGGTCGTGCTGGCTTTCACGGGGTGCCAATCGGTCGAGCGTCCGATCGGCCTGCCGGTTAAGTATGAGGTGAAGTGCGAGCGCGACCAATTGCTCGTCTTGAGCAATTTCAAGTTGCAGAAGGATCACGAGCTGATTCGCGAGCTGACCACGCTCCGCGAACAGGAAGCCAAGGTGCTCGACTTGCCGTTGCAGCGCGACCCGGTCGTCATCTACCTGTTCAACAACGAGACTGAATATCGCAAGTACATGGCGGTGACCTACCCCAAGCTACCGCCGCGAAGCGCGTATTTTGTCGGCTCGGCAACGGAGCTGGCGGTTTACACGCATTGGGGACAGAGCGTGCGTGAAGACCTGCGACACGAATACACGCACGGCCTCTTGCATTCGGCGATGAAGCGGGTGCCGCTCTGGCTCGACGAGGGCCTGGCAGAATACTTCGAGATCCCGGGCTCGCATCCGGGCGGCATCAATCGCGAGTATGCCACCAAGCTCTCGATGTTGCTGGCCCAGGGCTGGCAGCCGGACCTGAAGCGGCTGGAAAACTTCGACGACAACGCCGCGATGCGCCGCTCCGACTATCAGGAAGCCTGGGCGTGGGTGCACTTCATGATGCACGGCCCTCCCGAGGCCAAACGCACGCTGCTGGCATATTTGAATGACCTGCGGACGAACTCGGATCCCAAGCCGATCAGCCGTCGCCTGGCGAAGGACTGCCCCGACTTCCAGGAGCGGTCGATGAGCTATATGGCCCGCCTGGCGCCCGAGCGGCAAGTGGCCGACGCGCTCTAAGCAGCATGCCGCCGCCGTCTTCAGAGCCGCGCATGCAATAAGCGGTGTCTTTTCGCGTTTCGGCATTTGTGCCGGCAGTGCGATTTACCACTTGAGGTGCCGATCCAAGAACTTGTAAGCCACCTCCCGCGCCGCCGGCGGGAATGAATGCTTGGCATCCGGGTAATTAGCCGCCAGGTTGTCCGGCACGCCGAAGAGCGCGTAGATCGGCCGAGCGGCGGCGATCACGTCCCGGACGCCCGACACTTCGAAGTTGTCGTCGTGCAGTGGGGAACTCGCCAGAAAGGCCCGCGGAGCCAGCGCCGCGATGATTTCCGGAAAATCGAACGGAACTCGGTCCGGATTGTCGCCATAAACGCTGGCGATCCGCGGCATATAGCGCGGGCTGTCCCAGCCTTTGAGTTTGCCGCCGTAGTATTTGTGGAACCGCGTAAAACCGCAGTTGGAAACGACGGCCTTGATCCGCGGATCGAACGTCGCCGTAAAGATCGAATTGTGTCCGCCCAGCGAGTGGCCGATGCAGCCGACGCGTTCCGGGTCGACGTCCGGCAGCGACTGCAACAAATCGATCGCGCGAATGTTGTCGTAAATCGCTTTCATCGTGCCGCTGACGTATCCATCCTGCGGAGGAAAGTCGTATTTGTATTCGCCGAACGACGGGTAATCGGGGGCCAGCGTCACGTAGCCTCGCTGCGCCAATTCGAGCGCGTATTGGAGGTCTCGATTCGAGCCCAGGCCCGCCGGCTCCTCTTTGCCGATGTGGATGGTTTGGTGCAGGCACAGCACGGCCGGGCGCCGGCCCGAGCTATTGGCCGGCACAAACAAGTAGGCTGACACGCGGCGTCTTGGTGAATCGGTGTGGTAGTCGATCTTGCGGCGGACGATGGGGCCGAGCGACACCGTTTGCAGCGTCCGCGCGTCGAGCGGCACCGGACGCGATGGGTGTGGCAACGGCCCCATCACTTCCTGCAGGTGCGCCAGGATGTGCGCGCGACGGATTTCCCAGTCGGCGATCGTTCGGATCGGATGCCGATCCCCACGGGCGTCGAGGTAATAGCGCAGATCCTGGTGTTCGCGGTAGACCGACGGTTCGCTGCCGAGAATCCGCGTCGGCCGTGCCGAGTGGAGGACCGCGGCTGCCAGAATCAATGCGAAGAAACGCCGCACAGGTTCGACTCCGTCACTGCCAGATGCGCGTATGGTTCTGATCGATCAGCCACAGCCAATCGTCAAACAGGAATTCGAGTCGGCCGGCCAACAAAGCGATGCGTCCCATCACCGTGTACCCGAAGCCGGCGCCGAAGGTGATCATCAGCACCCACACGCCAACCCGAGAGATGCGACCGAGCGCGCCTTTGTGCTCGAAGGAAAAGAAGAAGTAGGACAGGCAAGCCAGGGTGCCGGTGACGAGCACCACATTTTCGATCGAGCGTTCCCATTCAAAATGAGAGTCCTTGAAAATCGCCAACGACACGATGCCGTTGCGGATTTGGCCGAGGAAGTCGGCCTGAAAATAGCCGACCAACCTCAATCCGGCGGTGGCACCGATCGTAAATGCCAGGGGCCATACGCCGATCCAGCCACCGCGGGGCGAGAGCCTCCACAAGAGCATGACTCCCAACCCGAGTGGAACGAAGTAGGCGTACCAGAACTCGTCGTGCTGCGGCGAAAGACCCGGAATGGCCCAAGATTGGACCCAGGATGGCCAGAGCTTGCCAAAAAGGTTGGGAATCAGAACGTCCCAATATGCCACCACCATCCAATAGGCGGCCGACACGCCGACCAGCACGGATTCTGCCAGCTTGTAGAACGCGTTATCGCGATAGAGGAACGAAAAGATGCCGAGCGTCAGGGCGGCCGCAACCCAGACTCCGACCGTGCGCGAAAAGCTGAACTGCGCCGTTCCCGCAACCAAGTCGCCGAGGGTCGCGGGAGCGACGCGCCCATCGAGTTCCCGCACGTACTGCCGGCTGGCGCCGGCGTCACCCACCCGCCACGCCAGGAAGCCGGCGAAGAACACAAAAATCACGAGCCAAATCCGGGTCTCGTTTTTCATCGCGAGCGGCCCTCACGGCGGCGTTGGGTGAAATAGATCACGTTGCCCGCGATGATCAGGCCGATCATCAACAGGTGGGCGAAAAGCTGCGGACCCATCCGGCGGAGGGCTTCCTGATACTTCGGGGCGGGTGTCGGGCCACTGTACCTCTCGTTGACCAGCATTTCGTACTCCGCTGCCCCTTTGATTCCCCCCAACAGCCCGGCCATCTGGTCCGGAAGATACGGGAAGAGCTGCGGCGACTGCACGCCGGTCGAACCGCTGACAAGCTTCATCTTGTCGGCGTAAGGAACGGCCGCGTATTGGACCCATTCTTTCGCCCCTGCGTAGCCGGCACTGACGTCGACGATGAGCTTCATGCTCTGAATGTTCTTGACGTCGCGGCACATCGGAAGCTGATCGATGCTGTTGCCGCGGGTATCGGTTGGGTAGAGGCTGCGAAGGTCGGTGACGATGACTTTGATCACGCCCTCGTAGCCCGACTTGTAGCCCAGGTTGACATAGTCCTGCCCGTACACCATCTGGGGGTAGTCGGCCTCGATGATGTTGCGAATGGCGTCCTGGACCATGACGGGACCGACCGGCCAGAGAGAAACGAAATACATCTTCACCTTCTTCTCGCAGCAGTGGTGCACGAAGTCGGTGGCCATCGGGCCCAGCTCGGCTTCGCTGGCTGGGTCATAATCGAAGGCGACGAGCACTTTGTCGCCCGGCTTCAAATCTTCAATCGCGTCGAAGACCGCGCGGGCGTAGGGGGTCGGAATTTCCGGGAAGGCGAGCTGCCAAATGATCGGTCCCGCGACCGTGATGAGCATCATCAGGAAGATCCAGCGGCGATCGATGTTGTCCCAGTTGAACCGCATGGGTCAGTCCCTCCCCACGTAGGAGCGGTCTTGCCCCAACATGATCTTGATCGACGTCGAGGCGAGGCCCAGCGCGATGCCGATCATGATCGCGCGGGTGCCCGCCGTCGCAAAGACGCGCATGATCAGAATCTTCAGGTTCTCCATTCGCAGCCACGCGAGCGCATTCGTCTGCGGGTCGGAAGGGAGCCACGACGTGAGCCAATAGCCGGCGAACGTCTGGCTCAAGAGGATGATGAAGGCCGTTCCCAAGAGCAGCAGGGCCTCGAAGTTCTTGGCCCGGAAGGCACGAAAGGCGGCGGACGCAACGTAAAAGGCCAAGAGGGCGAACATCGTCGCCGTGCACGGCTTGAAGATGTATTCGTAGGCCCAGCCGAACCAGGAACCGGGCGAGTTGTACTGACCCGACCAGGGATATTTCACTTTGTGCGCCCGTACGAAGAGGTCGCCCACGGTCTGCCGCCACTGGTTCTGGTGACGGTAATCGTCCCGGAGAAAGTTGCGCTGGTCCCGTGGGAGCGGACCGACGCGGAGAATGGCGATGCACGCCTCGAGCTTCTGGTCGCCGACGGTCGGCACCTTCGCGAAAAACTCCCGAAGCGAGGCCTCCTGGCGCGCCGTGAATGGACCGGCCGCCATCAAGCGCGCGGCCAAGTCGTCGACGGTCCCGGTCGATTCACGGACGAATTCATCGATCGCAGCCTTTTGGCGGTCGTTTAATTTCACGTCGGGTTCCACTTTCGGCGGCGTCGGTTTGGGAGTGGCTGCAGCCACTCCCTTGGCGGCCTGCTGCTCCTGGTAGAGGTCACAGGCTGACTTTTCTGCGGGGAGCGCATGGCCCGCTTCGTCCAAAACGAGCCGCAGGCCGTCGACCGGCCAGCCGTTGGCGAGCACCGCGTCGAGGGCATGAGCTTGTACTTCGCTCAGCTTTCCGCCGTGGGATTCGAGTTCGTTGAGGAAGGCGGCCCGCTGTTCCGCCGTGGTTGGGCGCACGAGCGGGAAATGGTCGCCGGCCAGCTCATCGCGAAGAGCGACCGACATCGGCCCGCGAATCCGCAGCTTGTGTTTGCCTTCGTCGTACGAGAGAGACGCGCGCCGGGCGGCAGGGATGCTGAAGCCGGGAGGCAGCCACTCGACTAAGACTTCCGACTCAGCCCGGCTCGCCTTCCACAGCACCTCGACGGCGGCCACGTACGCCTCATTCTTGCCGAGCTTGAGCAACGCCTCGTGGTCGGCGTCGGTCATGAATCCCCGAAAGCTGAGCCGGGAGTAGTCGGCGAGATACGTCACCTTGCCCTTGAACGCGGCGGGCGGTTGAGCCGTCGCAACGAGTTTTTCAACGGCGCATTGCCAGGCCAGGTCTTCCTTGAATCTCAAGAGTTCGCCTTGTTGTTGCCCCGAAATCCAACCGTGAAACACGAGGTCACCGCCCGATTGGCTGAGCTGCCGCTGCACGGAAAGCGGCAACGGTTCGTCGTCCGCCCGCTCGGGGATTCTCCCGGTCACTCGATAGGTCAGGCTTTCGGGGAGATCCTCCAATTTCAGGACGGCAAACGATTGGCCGTAGAATTCCTGCTCCTGCGAGGGGCGGGCCCCCGTCTTCGCAACGCCCACGTACAAGGTGGCGAGGAAGGCGGCCAGCGTTATGGCCGAATAGCCCCAGCCCGTCGCGCGGTCGCTGATGCGACGCAGATGCAGCTTGAGCAGGCTCCCGCCGCCGAGCACGAAGGCAATGGCCGCCAGGACGTCGAACCAGATCGCCTCGACTTCGCCCCATTTTTCGGCGAGCGGAATGAAGCGCGAGGCGACAAGCACGTAGCCGGCCATCGCCGCGATCAGTAAGGGAATCATCCGCTTCATTCGGGTCGCTCTCTTATTTCAAAATCGTGTCGGTTAAGTAGGTCGTCGCCTGGGAGAGTGCCGACCGGGCTGCCGGCAGATTCACTCGACCGGCCAGTACGACTCCGGTGGCGAGCAGCGAGCCAATCACGAGTAAACAGGTGACGAACAACTTACCGAAGTCCTGGCCTTTGAGGCTGCCGAGTTGATCGGGATCCCCCGAGAGGTACGCCGACGCGGCATAAAACTCCTCGCCGATCAGCGTGTAGTCGCAGGCCGCAACGAAGAACGGGAGCTGCGCCGGCTCGGCCGTGCCGGCGATTTGAATCGCCCCGACCGTGTTGGCCGTCTCGGCAAGCATCAATGATTCAGCGAAAAAGCAGCCCATGTAAAAGCAGGCCGCCGGTTTCTCGCGAACCATTTTCCCTGTCGCGAATGCGGCGAAGCCGAACTGCTCGTCGGTGACGTAATAGATGTTGTCCTCGACGTACGATTCGGGCCGGCCGGCTGCTAGGTACGAAGCCTGCACCGTCTCGCGGGCCGTCGTCATCACCAGCGAACGGGCCGTGGGCATCTCGAGGCGAGCATCGTATTCGGCGGCGACCTTCGCCACGTGCGACAGCACGGTGATTCCCGCGACCGTCTGCATTTCGTTCAGGTCCTGAACGCCGGCGATGAAAAAGCAGGTGCGACCCATCTCGGTGGCGCGGCCCACGGCTTCTTCGACCGCGTCGAGCCCGGCGATGCGACGGATTTTGACCGGCCAACCCCGCCGCGCCAGCTCGATGCACGCGACGATCGTGCCGCAGACAATGGCCATGATTATTGCCAGCCACAAATGATCGCCATCGAACCATTGGCGGACGCCGTAGACCGGCTCGCTTGTTTCGACGGGCGCGGATTTTCGGCCGTCGGCGGTGACCGCTCGGACGCGAAAGAAATACGGCTCGCCGCGGTGGCACTTGTCGACGGTGGTGGTCATGGTGCCGGTCTTATAGGCGGCTTGACCGGGGATGAGCGGTGCGCCGACCGGCTCGAAGGCGCCGTCGCGCTCGCCGGACCGCTCGACCGCGTAAAACGCGACGATATTGGGCTTCGCATCCGGGCGATCGTCCGGAGAGAGGGCAAAGGTCACGTCGATCTTCGTCCCGTCGTCCCAGGGATGGTCGACAGCTTTGATGTCGGCGGGCGGACGCGGGGCCGTGGGCGGATCGGCGGCCATCGCGCTGCGAGGGCCACCTGCCAAGAGGATGACGACTCCGAAAACGACAGCGGCAGACAGCGCCAGGCTAGATCGAGGCGAGTCGACGCGGCGGGCGAGCGGGATTTTCGCTTTCATATCGTGGTTCTCGCCGGTCAGCTCACGGTCAGTCAGATCTCGAACAGTCAGGTCTCGATCAGCTCCACATTGGCACGCGGCACGATGATCCGCTGTGCCCCGTCGACGGCCACTTCCAGCACGCGTGCCTTGGATCCCGACTCGAGCGTCGTTAGCTCGTGTGGCAATCCGGCCACCTTGCCGATCACGCCGAAATGTGGATCGCGGATGATTCGCACGTTGGCACCCACCCGCAGCGTCGAGTCGAGTGCCGCCTCGTCGCGCACCCCAGCCGCCCCTACATTTTGAATCGGAATGGCGATTTCCGGTCGCAGCACCCCCGCGCGAATTTGCGTGGCTCCGCTGACGGCCGCCGGCGCGCCGTTCCGCGAGGCCAGCAGGCGAAACGTCCGCTCGGCCATTGCGATCTCGCCAAAGCCTTCGGTCACGATCAAGGTCAGGCCGATCTTCTCAGATCCCGTGACGGCCACGCCCAGGTCGTAGCCGAGAATTTCCTTGAGATCCTGGTCGTCGATGCCGCCGGAAACGAGCGCAGCGGCCCCGACTTTTACCCCCTGGCGGACGGCGGCGCCTGTCATTCGTCCGCCGCCGATGACGATCTTGCCTTTATGCTCGGCGGTGATTTGCCCGGCATCGAGCCGTTCGCTCGGCTCGCGGCAGGACAGCGCGAGCGGTCCGAAGGCTTCCCCCCCGACGCCAAAAATCCCCTGGATCAGCGAAACGTCCGCTTCGACGACGACACCTTCGTTGGGCAAAACCTCGACGACGGTCCCGCTCAGATAGGCGCGAACCTGCACGGGAATTGGCTTGCCGCGAAGGATCACCTGCCCCGTGACGGCCGAGGCCGATTCGATCGTCCCTCCCACCTTCGTGCGGTATTCGTTCTTGAAGAGGCCGAAGATGCCCTTGGTGCGTGCCAGAACCTCTCCCGGCTCGACCTGCTCCCCCTCCGTCTTGAGCAGGCTGCCTTTCACTTCGTTGGCCGTAATCGAGAGGATGTTCGACAGGTTGATCGGCGTCACATCTCCGGGCATGTACGTTTCGGCGACGACTTGCTCGGCGTTGACGCGGTCACCCTCCTTCACGAGCACATTGCCGGCAATCGGCAGGATGCGGCGGACCCTGTGCCGAATCTGGCCGACGACTTTGAGACCGGGCGTATACGTAGCCATGCGTGGAAGGCTTCTTCAACTGCCTCGGGGATACAGATCGAGGGCTCGGACCCATTGGCCGAGCAGTTGCCGTCGTTCGGATTCCTGTTCCGGCAATTTGAGCGGGCGACCGCGGCCATCGAGAATGACGCCGACGGTACCGCCGCGAATTTCTCGTTCGACCGGCTTGCCCGGCCCGGCTCCGCAATCGAAGCCGCGGGCCGGTTCGACGACGATCGTCGCCTGCTTTCCCGCTTCCAGGGGAATCTTCCGCATTTCGCCCACGCGGATCTCGCCTTTTTCGTTCAGTCCGGGGCCGGTCAGCCGATAGTCGAAGCATTTCTTTTCGGGCGAGGCGTTCCCCTTCGGAGCGACGCACGTTCCCAAGTAAACCAGGCAATCGCGCTCGAAGACCTCGAGGGCAGCCTGTGGATGAACCTGCGCGAGCACGCCCAGGTGAGGCATCATGAAGATGCTGTCCTTGGCGAGCGTGGTCATGCCCTCCGGTTCGAAGGCGTCGATCAGCATGGCGGCCGTTTGTTCCATTCGCGGGGCATGTGAGAGAACGCCGCCGGAGGCAACCAACAGGTCGAGGGCCATGTTGTCGACGATCGACTGGCCGGCTCCCCCCTGGCTGAATAAATCGCCGACCGTCCGCTGCTGCTGCACGCCCTTGAGCGTGGTGGCGAATTCTTTGTGCTGCGCGTACGCCAGCCGCAGCGCCTCGCGCGAGACGGCCTGCTCGAAGATGAGCGCCTCGAGCGTCTGTGGAATGGTCGTCGGCCGGATCATCTTATTCTTGACCCGGTTGCGGAGCGTGCGCTCGTCCATGTCGACGTGCACCCACCGCAGGATGTTGGCCATGCCGGTTTCGGCGCAGACGTTGGAGATCGAATAGCTCATTCCCAGGTTGGCGCTCACAGTACGATTGAAGGTGCCCGAGAAGACGCTGAAGACGTCGGTGGTCGCCCCGCCGATGTCGACGCCGACCGCGTTGATCCCTTCCTTCTTGGCGATCATCTGCAGAATGTCGCCCACGGCGCCGGGCGTCGGCATGATGGGTGCGTCCGCCCAGCGAATCAGCTTGTCGTAGCCGGGGGCGTGGGCCATCACGTGTTCGAGAAAGATATCGTGAATGCGGTCGCGCGCAGGCCCCAAGTTTTCGCGCTCCAAGACCGGTCGCAGGTTGGGAA
>Ga0210390_10000778_pt1 | contig 32612 bp, 30 predicted proteins | sample IncBWH11OmetaG_FD_161050 | JGI IMG/M metagenome (GOLD analysis project Ga0210390, IMG submission 161050) | Forest soil microbial communities from Barre Woods Harvard Forest LTER site, Petersham, Massachusetts, United States - Inc-BW-H-11-O ...
GCTGGACTACGGCTTCGCGACCGCACCGGGAACCCGGGTGGGAACACTGATCGAACCCGATCCGTCGTTGCTGGCCGCCAAGTCCGCCAACGGCGGTGACGCCGCTCCCGGCACATCGACGAACGCCGCCGGGTTCGTGCCGCCCGCCGACGCGCTGCCGGTACGAGTCGGTGTGGCCGTGATCGGCACCGTGATCGTGTTCGGGTTGATCATGGTGGCTCGCTCGATGAATCGCCGGCCGCAGAACTAAGCTCACGACCGTAAGCGGCAGCCCTTACGACGACCACCCGGCGATACTATTCGCCGTCGTCCGGGCCAAAGCTGCTCGGGTACAGCGTATTCGGCGCATCGAAGTCCCGCCGCAGAACAAATTGACTGGAAAGATCGTCGCTGCGGTGCCAGCAGATAGTCGCCTGCCCACCTCAGCTCCGGCTGAGGTGGGCACGGATGGCGGAGATAGTAGCGGCAGTCGCGTCGGCGCTACCGCCGCCGAACGAGGCAATGCTGGCAAAGCCATGCGTTAGGGCGTCGAATTGCCGGTGGTCTACCGCGACACCGGCCGAGCGCAGTGCAGTGGCGTATTCGTTGCCCTCGTCGCGCAGGGGATCGAATCCCGCGGTGACTATCAGAGCCGGTGCCAGGCCGGATAGATCAGCGGCCTTAAGTGGTGATACCCGCGGATCGTCGGCTGCTAGGCCAGTGCCACCAAGATAGAGCTCGGTGAACATGGCCGAGTCCGACGCGGACAGAAAGAACCCGTCTGAGAACAAGGTGCGCGACGGGGTGTCGGCGGACAGGTCCAGAACCGCATAAATCAGCGCCTGTAGCGCCGGCTGCAGAATACCTTCGTCGCGGCTGCGCAGGGCGACCAGCGCCGCCAGATTTCCGCCCGCGCTGTCACCGCCAACGCCGACTCGGGACGGTTCAGCACCCAGTTCGGCAGCGTGTCCCAGTGCCCACTGGTAGGCCGCGAAGCAGTCATCGACGGCAGCCGGAGCCTTGTGTTCCGGTGCCAGCCGGTACTCCACTGACAAGACATGTATCGCTGCGTCCCCGCAGATCATCCGGCACAGTCCGTCGTGGGATTCAATGTCACCTACCACAAAGCCTCCTCCGTGGAAGAAGACAAGTAGCGGTGCCGGTTGTGTGACTGGCGCTCGGTAGTGGCGCATCCGCAGACGGCCGTCGGGACCGGGAATTTGTAGGTCCGTCGTCGGAACCGCGACGCGGTTGGCCAGCACGACGTGGGAGGTGCGCATCAACGCACGGGCAGCTTCCAGATCGGCAGCGGCCGACAGGCCGCCAGTGCCCGTGATTCGTTGACCGAACAGCATCAGTTGAGCAGTGGCGTCAAGTGTATTGCCGTCAATCGTGACTCTTCTGCCCCCTGCGACAAGCCGTTTCAGCCAGGCCGGAACCCATGGCATGACCTTGATACCGACGCGCAGCGCCGCGTTCGTGACCGCGAGGGGGCGGGCTTTTGGCTGCTTACCTGGCATAGCTACCCCCTCGCTCGATACCAGCGAAACTCTATCGGACCATATATCTGGTTCACACGATGGCGATTACCCGTCAGCTCCTCTCGAGGTTCGATGGGGCCAGACCCTGGAAGGCGTACCAGATTGACACCGATATTGGCGCTCGATGACAGCAGTCATCGCTGAGCAGGGAAACCGTCGTCTTTCTACAAGCAGACCCAATCTTTGGTTTTCTGCATCCCCGGCGTCTTGGCCTCGGTATGATTCGCCAACCATCCCAGCGGTCACTAGGACTCGAACATGCTCCTCCGCCTGCGTCCTTGCCTCGCCGCCGGCATCGCCGTGGTCTGCCTCAGCCCGAGCGCCGCCGCACCCCATGTTCCATCGATGTCCGATGTTCAGAATCGCTCGGTGCATCTCACCAGCGTTGACAGTCCGGATTCCCCGCTTGGGGACGGCACGGCACTTGTCATGGGCGGCAGCACAATCCCGATACCTCCATCCGGCTACCTGAACGCCGTTGACGATCTTTACCTGCAGCCACGGGACTTCACCGGCACCGTCCAGGGCCTCGACACGCCAGAAGGGCTGTACCCGCTTACCGGCGTGCATAGCCTGACGCTCGACACATCGGTCGCGCAGGGTGATCAGATTCTGGACTCGGCTATCCAGGGCCAAATCGCCGCTGGAGGAGTGGATGCCGCCAACCCTGTGGTCGTCTTCGGTTGGTCGCAGAGCGCGACAATCTCATCGCAGGTGATGACGCAACTATCCGACCAGGGTGTGCCCAGCGACGATGTGCATTTCGTGTTGATCGCCGACCCCAGCAATCCCGACGGGGGCATGCTCGAGCGCTTCGACGTTCCGATCGACGGTCAAGACCCGACTGCGCCCGCCCTGGGCATTACGTTCAGCGGCGCCACGCCGTCTGACCTCTACCCCACCGACATCTACACGACCGAATACGACCTGTTTGCCGACTTCCCGCGCTACCCAATCAATTTCCTGTCGGATCTCAACGCCTATCTGGGCATCATCGAACACGCCGCGTACCCGGTTCTCACGCCGGACCAAGTCAACGACGCGATTCTTTTACCAGGGTCTGCCGAACTCACCGGCGAAGGGCTGACCAACTACTACATGATTCCGGCAGACACGCTGCCGCTGCTGGAGCCGCTGCAGCTGCTCCCAATAATCGGACAACCGCTCTATGACCTGCTGGAACCCGACATGCGGATACTCGTGAACCTGGGCTATGGCAGCATCACCGACGGCTGGGATCCAGGGCCGGCAAATGACCCCACCACGTTCGGGTTGTTCCCGACCGACCTCAACTGGGCTGACGTATTCACTGCGCTGGCCAATGGCGTTCCGCAAGGCATCCAGGCCGCCATCAACGATTTGCTGAATCCGGCCAACTACCAGTTATCGTCGATCTTGGACAATCCGCTGTTGACGGAAATACTGGGCCTGACAAACATATTGGGCTATACCGATGCCACAAACATCTCGCAACTTCTGAATCTCCCCGCGCTACTGGAACTTGCGCGCGAGGCGCTGAACGGGTCGGTTGGCTTCCCGACTTCAGACGTCTCGCTGTTCTCGTCCACGCCCAGCGAGATCATCGACGATCTCTCTGCCACCCTTTCGGCCGATTACGCGGCGCTGGTTCCCATCGCTGACACCGTCGACACGCTGCTGACCACGGTCCCCTCGTTGATCACCGGATTTGCTACAGATCAGCTCGCCGACGGCAATATTCTCAACGCGATTGGCGATCCGATCGCCGCCGGCATCGGGCTAGTTCCGTTCGCGTTGCTTTTCGGTGCAGCCGTACCCATTGCAGTGGACCTCGGCGGCACCCTGGTCAACTTCGCCGATCTCATCGGCCTCGGCGGATGACGTAACAGGGCAGCCGAAAGTCGGCGCCCGCGGCCTGGACTCCCCTATCTTGGTGGCGGAGCGACCATTCCTAAGCCGAAGAAAGCCGAGAATTCCGCCATGCGTCGTACCAGGCGCTCACTGCTGTTGGGCCTCACCGCCGCAAGCCTGGGCGTCGTCTACGGCTACGACCTCTCCAACATCGCCGGCGCGCTGCTGTTCATCACCGACGAATTCGGTCTGACGACGCGGCAACAAGAACTGGTGACGACCGCAGTGGTGCTCGGCGAAATCGTCGGAGCGCTGGGCGCGGGCGTCCTCGCCAACCTGATCGGGCGCCGGCGGTCGATGGTGTCGGTGGCGGCCGGCTATGCGGTGTTCGCACTGTTGGGCGCGATGTCGGACTCGGTGCCGATGCTGCTGGTGGCCCGGCTACTGCTGGGCATGACCATCGGGGTGTCTGTCGTGGTGGTCCCGGTGTTCGTGGCCGAATCCGCACCGGCGCGCGTGCGCGGCTCGCTGCTCGCCGGCTACCAGGTGGCAACCGTGGTCGGCATCATCGTGGGCTATCTGGCCTGCTACCTGCTGGCCGATTCGCGCGAGTGGCGCTGGATGCTGGCATTGGCGGCGGTGCCCGCGACATTGGTTGCGCTGCTGTTGCTGCGGATGCCTGACACCGCGCGGTGGTACATGCTCAAAGGCCGGGTCGCCGAAGCCAGGCGGGCGCTGCAACAAGTGGAGCCCGACAGTGACGTCGAACGTGAACTCACCGAGATCGGCGCTGCGCTGCGGGAAGAAAGCGGCGGCAGTTTCCTCGAAATGCTGCGCCGGCCCTACCTGCGCGCCACGGTCTTCGTCATCGCGCTGGGTTTTTTCATCCAGATCACCGGCATCAACGCGATCGTCTACTACAGCCCCCGACTGTTCGACGCGATGGGCTTCCGCGGCAACTTCGCGCTGCTAGCGCTTCCGGCGATGGTGCAGGCCGCCGCGCTGGCCGCGGTGCTGGTGTCGGTAGTTCTGGTCGACCGGCTGGGCCGCCGCCCCGTTCTGCTGTGCGGTATCGGCGCGATGATCGCCGCCGACGTGGTGCTGATCGTGGTGTTCGCTGCGCATTTCCCACCGATATTCGGGTTCGTTGGCGTGCTGCTGTTCACCATGGCATTCACCTTCGGCTTCGGCGCGCTGGTGTGGGTCTACGCCGGTGAGAGTTTCCCGTCCCGGTTGCGGTCGATGGGCTCCAGCGCGATGCTGACCGCCAACCTGCTGGCCAATGCAGTCATCGCCGGCGTGTTCCTGACGATGCTGCATTCTCTGGGCGGCGCAGGCACTTTCGCGGTATTCGGCGTTTTCGCGGTGGGCGGATTCGCCTTCGTGTACCGGTATGCTCCCGAGACCAAAGGCCGACAACTCGAAGAGATCCGCCACTTCTGGGAGAATGACGGCCGCTGGCCTGACGAATTGCCCAGCACGACAACGGATATGCCGGCATGGCGCTGATCGCCGCCGGCGCTCTGGCGCTGGAGCAGGGTATCTGTCGGCCGGGTTGGGTGGAAACCTCGGGCGGACGAATCGTGGGCTGCGGGTCGGGCCTGCCGCCGCGGCGGGCCGATGTCGACATGCCCGAGGCGCTGCTCGTGCCCGGTTTCGTCGACATCCATGTACACGGTGGCGGCGGCGCGTCGTACACCGACGGCAACGACGCAGATATCCTGCGCGCAGCGATGTTTCACCGCAGTCATGGCACGACCACCACGCTCGCCAGCCTGGTCACCGCGTCGCCCGCCGACCTGCTCACCGCGGTATATGCGCTCGCCGACTCCGCCCGCGCGGGCACCGTCGCAGGCATTCATCTGGAGGGACCGTGGCTGAGCGCCGCGCGCTGCGGGGCGCACGATCCTGCGCAGCTGCGCGACCCGGCGCCCGCTGAGATCGACGCCCTGCTCACCGCAGGCGGCGGCGCGATCCGGATGGTCACCCTCGCACCCGAACGCACTGGCAGCGACGATGCGATTACCCGCTTCGCCGACGCCGGAGTGGTTGTCGCCGTGGGACATACGGATGCCACCTACGAGCAGACCCGCCATGCTGTCGAGTTGGGCGCGACGGTCGGCACCCACCTCTTCAACGCAATGCGGCCGGTGCACCACCGTGAGCCCGGACCCGCGATCGCGTTGTTGCAGGATGCGCGGGTGACCGTCGAGTTGATCGCCGACGGCGTGCACGTTCACCCCGCCATGCAACGAGCGGTGATCGAGGCGGCGGGAGCCGACCGGGTGGCGTTGGTCACCGATTCCACCGCGGCGGCGGGATTGGGCGATGGCGAATTTCGGCTCGGGACAATACAGGTCGATGTGGTCGAACGCGTGGCACGCGTGCGCGGGACTTCGACGATCGCCGGGAGCACCGCGACGATGGATCAACTCTTCCGCGCCGCGGCCGGCCTCGGCTCGGACCGCGACGCGGCGCTGGCCGCCGCGGTGCAGATGACCTCGACGACGCCGGCGCAGGTGCTCGGCCTCGACCACGTCGGCAGCTTACGCGCCGGTGCTGACGCCAACCTTGTTGTGTTGGATCGGGATTTACAGGTCACGCGTGTCATGGCCGGCGGCGACTGGCACGCTCAGCGCTAGCTCTGATTCGCCGGGACCCACGCCGAGATCCGCGGAAGCCAGCGCGGAACGTTCTGCTGGTACTCGACGTACTCGTTGCCATACCGCCGAGTGAGATGCGGTTCTTCCCAGAACCGGATGGCGATCTCTTGCAACGTCCAAAAGATCGCGAACCACAGCAGTAGCGAACCCGAGGCGGCGAGGGCCGCCTCCCCTAGCAGGATGGCGAGCACGCCGCTGATCATCGGATTGCGCACGTGCCGGTACGGGCCGACTACGACGAGGTGGACCGGCTCGCCCATCAGCTTGCCCAGTCCGAGCGTTCCCTTGCCGATCCGGTGGAACAGAGACACCGTCCACAACCACATGCCCAACCCGCCGGCGATGAGCAGGCCGCCGACGACGACGAGGCCGATGTTCAGAGGAGAACCGAAGTTCAGCCGCGCGTGAGCCGGGTTCACGATAAGCGCCGGTACGACCAGCGTGACCGTCACCGGGAACACCAGGATCGAGACCATGTGTCGCCACCAAAGCTGCCGTTCACGTGTGTCCGTAGCCATGTCAAACTCCTTTCGATCCCAGATACTTCAACTCTCGTTGAAGAACAACGGTACGCCGCTGGAGGACCTAACGTCAACGGGCGCTGAAGTATGCTTTCGTACATGTCAGAGGCTCGGCGGCCGGGCCGGTGGCGCACAGGCCAGCAGAGCCGGCAGCGGATCGTCGACGCCGCGCGCGAACGTTTCATGCGCGACGGGTACGAGCGAGCCACCGTCCGCGCAATTGCCGCGGACGCCGGCGTCGATGTCGCGATGGTCTATTACTTTTTCGACAACAAGGAAGGCTTGTTCAGCGCGTCGACGTTGACCGGTCCCGAGCACCCGCTCCACCAATTGGCCGCGCTGCTCGACGAAGGCCCCGACGACGTCGGCCCCCGGCTGGTTCGTCGTTTTCTCGAGCACTGGGACAACGGCGGCGCTTTTGAACCCTTCATGGCGGTGTGGCGTTCGGCGGCTATTCAGCCGCAGGCCCGACAGGTGCTACATGATGCCCTTGCCGGTCCGGTGGCCAAGCGTGTCGCAGCGGAGTTCGGTGTGACCGATGCGGAACTGCGAGTCGAATTGGTAGCCAGTCACCTAGCTGGATTGGCTTTCGCGCGTTACCAACTCAAGCTCGAGCCGATCGCGTCGACTGCTATCGAGGATATGGTCGCCTGGATGGGACCAACGCTGCAGCGCTACCTGACCGGCGACTAGGCGGCGCCGTCAGGTAGCGCTGTGACAGCGTCACGCGGCCGAGTGGTCTGCCGTCTCCTCGGCCCGGCCGAACAGGAACGGATAGGCGATACCCGCGATTGCTCCGCCGATCAGCGGCGCCAGCCAGAACACCCACAGCTGCGCGGGGGCTCCGTCGCCGTTGAAGAACGCGACAGCGGTGGACCGCGCCGGGTTGATCGACGCGTTGGAGATCGGGATCGCCACCAGGTTGGTCAGCGCCAATGCGAACCCAATGGCCAAGCCGGCAAAGCCCTTTGGCGCCCGAGCGTCGGTCGAGCCGAGGATGACGAACAAAAACATCGCCGTCAGGACGATCTCGGCGAGAATGACTGCACCAAGTGAGTAATACCCGGGCGAGTGTTCGCCGTAACCGTTGGCCGCCAGGTGCCCGGTAGCGACAAAACCGGGCCTGCCGAAGGCGATGTAGTAGATCACCACCCCCGCCAGCAGGCCGCCGATCACCTGGACAATCCAGTACGCGGGCAGGACTTTCCATTCCACCCGGCGAGCCAATGCCGCACCCAGCGTGACGGCGGGGTTGAAATGCCCGCCGGAAATGGCTCCGAACGCGTATACGCCGGTCAGCACGGTCAGACCGAACGCGAGGGATACGCCGAGATAGCCGATACCCAGCGGGTATAGATCGGCGGCGTGAGCCTTCGCCGAGAAAATCGCGCTACCGCAGCCGCCGAGCACCAACCAGAAGGTGCCGATGGTTTCCGCTGCCAGTTTGTGGAACAGGTTTGGTTCCGACATCGCCTACCCGCCTTTGTGTAGAGCAGCCATTCGTGCTCATGAGGGTGACACGGATGCGCGCAGAAGCGCCCCGTCGTGGCCAAATCGTTTCGGGATAGAGACAAGGGCGACGTTGAGTGCGTGACCTAGCCTTTATTTCGTCGAATAATTCGGGAAAGACCCAGTGCCCCAATGGCGCCCACTGCAGCAGCGGTCAGCGCTTGTCGCACATTGAGATCCTCGTTCAAATGAACCCTGGGCGTAATGACCTTAAGCTCAGGCGGTTCCACCGGCGCAGCAGGCAGGTTTTCCGTCGACGTCGCCGCCCACGCGGTCGCGAACAGCAGCAGCCGTGCGGCGACGTACGCGAACACCATGAGGCCCAGCACCGGCCCGAAGGTCGCACCCGCCGGGCTGTGCAGCACGGACTTCAGGTAGATCGACCCGACCAACTTGAACAATTCGAAGCCGATCGCCGCGATCAGAGCCGCAGGAGTCGCGCTGGCGAAGCTGACCGGCTCCCTGGGCAATCGGGCGATCATCCAGGTGAAAACCAACCACGACACCAGCAATGAAATCAGCATCGACCCACCGCGAAGGATCGCGTCCAGCACGGGGGCGTTGTGAATACCCATCCACCCCAACACCTTGCCCATCGGCGCCGCTGCGGCGAGCGCACTGAGGGCCAGCGTTGCGAGGATCGCCACGAACGAAGAAACCATCGTCGCCAGATCGGAGAACTTGGTCCGAATGTATCCGCGCGACCCCTCGCCCTGTTTCCACATTTCGCTCAGCGCTACCCGAAGATTGCCAATCCAGTTCAGGCCGACCCATGCGGCGACGGCCAACCCGATGACGCCGACCGACGCGCGCGAAGCGATCGCCGAATTCATCAAGTCCAACAATTGCTGCCCCAGAGCGCCCGGCACCGCGCCCCTCACCTTGTTGTCGATCCCGGCCAACACATCCGGCCGACGTGACAGCAGGAATCCGCCGACGCTGAAACCGACCATCAGCAACGGAAATAACGCGAAGATCGTGTAGTAAGTCAGCCCGGCAGCGAAAAAGTTGCCCTTGGATTCTTCGAATCGGTCGTTGGCCCGCATCGCGTGGTCGAACCAGCCGAATCGCGCCCGCAGCCGATCCAGGATTCCCGGTTTGGCCGGTTCGCTCATCACCACCCGCTAGGGACGTTTTGGCAAGAACCCTAGCCGGTCGTAGACCCGATCGACCGTTTTTGCGGCCACGTCCTCGGCCCGTGCCGCTCCGGCGGCCAGGATAGCCTCCAATTCGGCAGGATCCGTGAGCAACTCGTCGACGCGGGCCTTGATCGGAGTCACGAACTCCACGACGGCCTCGGCGGTGTCCTTCTTCAGATCGCCGTAGCCGCGCCCGGCATACTGTCGCACCAGGGCATCAATCTCGACACCGTTGATCGCCGACTGGATACTCAGCAGGTTCGACACGCCGGCTTTGGCGTCCGGGTCGTACCGGATCTCGCGTTCGCTGTCTGTGACTGCGGAGCGAATCTTCTTGGCGGACACGGCAGGAGCGTCCAGGAGACTGATCAGGCCGGCATCGGTGGCTGCCGACTTGCTCATCTTCGACGACGGGTCTTGCAGGTCGTAGATCTTGGCCGTGACCTTGGGAATGAGCAGGTCGGGAACCACGAATGTGTCGGGGAACCGGCTGTTGAACCGCTGCGCGATATCGCGAGCGAGCTCCAGATGCTGCCGCTGGTCTTCACCGACCGGCACCAATTCGGCGTCGTACGCGAGCACATCGGCAGCCTGCAGCACCGGGTAGGTGAACAAGCCGACCGTGGTCGCGTCGCCGCCCTGACGCGTCGACTTGTCTTTGAACTGCGTCATTCGCGAGGCCTGGCCGAAACCGGTGAAGCAACCCAGCACCCAAGCCAGCTGGGTGTGCGCGGGGACGTGGCTCTGCACGAAGATGGTGCTGCGGCCAGGGTCGATACCCAGCGCCAGGTATTGCGCGGCGGTCACCAGGGTTCGGCGCCGCAGCAGGTCGGGGTCCTGCGGGATGGTGATCGCATGCAGGTCGACGACGCAGAAGAACGCGTCGTAGTCGTCCTGCAACTGGGCCCACTGGGTGACGGCGCCCAATGCATTTCCGAGGTGCATTGAGTCGGAGGTGGGCTGCACGCCGGAGAAGACCCGACGGGATCCGGTAGTGATGCTCATGATGACTCGATCTTTCCACGCCGACACCGCGCCATGGCGGCGGCCGTCATCAAACCGGCCGGATGCCTGAGTACATCAACCCGCTCGGGTCGTACTGTTGACGAACGGCGTTGAGCCGCGACAGATTCCCGCCGACATACCGCGACGCCGTACTGTCCGGCTCGACGTAGTTGACGTAGCCGCCAACGGAATTGGCCCCCATCGCCTGGTGCGCCGCTACCAGCCAGGCATCCCCGCCTGCCGCCGCCACGGGAACGCGGTGTCCCCAGTGTCTGCGTCACTCACCGCTCCAGACAGCGACTCGATCACCGCCGCCGCTGGGCCCGCATCCTGAGGCCACGCGGTTGCCGCGGCAACGACGGCTTGCGCAGCGGACGGGGTCATCTCCCCGACAATGTCCGAGCCCGCAACGAAAACGCGTGGATGCCATGCCTGGTCGCCACCTTCGAAGTACTGGACGAAGGCCACGCGGCGAAGCCTGGCCCGCCGTGACGTTGACCATGCCCCAGATTGCCCGGTCCGCCGTGCTCAGCCACTGATTCCAACCGAGGATGACTTGCTCAGCCGAACCCGCAGGGAATACCAGGTAAACGACATCACGGTCGGTGGTGGGGAACGTCTGCAACGTAAACGAAGTAACCACACCGAAATTGCCGCCCCCGCCGCCCCGCAACGCCCAATACAGATCGGCATTGTCGTCTGGTGTTGCGGTGATCGCGTCGCCAGTGGGCAAGGCGACGGACGCTGATACCAGCGCGTCACACGTCAGACCCCACTGCCGGGCATCAGATCCCAGGCCGCCGCCGAGGGTCAAACCGGCGATTCCGACCGTCGGGCAGCTGCCGCTCGGGATCAATCGTCCTTGTGCGGCCAGTGTGGTCTGCACCGAATCCAGTTCTGCCGCAGCCGGAATCGTCACGAGGCTGCTTTCGTCATCGTATGTGATCTCGCCCGGCAGCTGACGCAAGTCGACGATCATGACGCCGTTTGCCGCCGAGGCACCGATGTAGGAATGCCCACCGCTACGCGCGGCAACTTGGAGGCCGTTGTTCGCAGCGAACGCAACAGCCTGCTGCACGTCACCGATGGATTGCACCGTGACGACGGCCGCGGGTGTCGAGTTGTCGAAGCGGGAGTTGAAGAGGCTCTTCGCTCCGGCGTAGTCGGCGCTTGACGGCAGCGTGACTTGGCCCTGGATGCTGCCGCCCAGGGCACCCCAGTCCGGCGAGCCCGGCGACGACGGCTGCCCGGCCGTTTTTCGCACGACCCCAGGAGCACACCGGCGACCGCCCCAAGCCCGCCACGCAAAAAGGCCTGACGTGAGATGTCCGGCGCCATGGCCGGATACTAGAACGGCTCAGCACGCTGTGACGCTTGCTTCGGGTCGCTACCCGAGCTTCTTGCGGTACCGGCGGTATCACCATAATGTCGGCTGAATGAGCTCCACTCGCGCGCCCATCCATGTCGGATCCGGCGAACCGGTCCTAATGCTGCATCCATTCCTGATTTCGCAGCTTGTCTGGCAGAACGTCGCCCCGCGGTTGGCCGACACCGGCCGCTACGAGGTATTCGCCCCGACGATGGCCGGCCACAACGGTGGGCCCGCCGCCGGGACATGGTTCCTGAGCTCGTCGGTGTTGGCCGACCACGTCGAGCGTCAGCTCGACGAGCTGGGCTGGAACACTTGCCACATCGTCGGCAATTCGCTGGGCGGTTGGGTGGCCTTCGAGCTGGAACGTCGCGGACGGGCGCGCACGGTCACCGGCATCGCGCCGGCCGGCGGGTGGACCCGGTGGGCGCCGACCAAATTCGAGGTGATCGCCAAGTTCGTCTCGGGGATGCCGTTCTGGGCAATGGCACGCTGGGTGGGGCCCCGCGCGTTGCGCCTGCCCCTCAGTCGTCGGCTGGCCACCCTGCCCGTCAGCGCATCGCCGGACGGGGTCAGTGACAGCGAGCTCGAGGCCATCGTCGACGACGTGGCACACTGCCCCGCCTACTTCCAGCTGTTGGTCAAGTCAATGCTGCTGCCCGGACTGCTGGAGTTGGCGCACACTTCCGTCCCCGCGCACCTGGTGCTCTGCGGAAAAGACCGGGTCTTTCCCGGACCGCGATCGCACCGGTACTTCCAGGCCCAGCTTCCCGCCGGGACGCGACTGACTGAGCTCGACGGAGTCGGACACATCCCGATGTTCGAGGCACCGGAACGAGTCACCGAGGTGATCACCAGCTTCCTCGACGAGCACATCCCGCCGATCCGCGAGGTCAGGTCGAGCTGAGCGCCTTGTCCAGGTTCTCGGCGATCGCACCGAGGAACTCCTCGCTGGTCTGCCAGTCCTGATCTTCGCCGATGAGCAGGGCCAGGTCCTTGGTCATCTGGCCGCCTTCGACCGTCGCGACGACGACCTCTTCCAGCTTCTCGGCGAACTCGCCCACCTCGGGCGTGTTGTCCAGCTTGCCGCGGTGCTCGAGGCCGCGCGTCCACGCGAAGATCGAGGCGATCGGGTTGGTGGAAGTGGGCTTGCCCTCCTGGTACTGACGGAAATGCCGGGTGACCGTGCCGTGGGCGGCTTCGGCCTCCACGGTCTTGCCGTCCGCGGTCGTCAACACCGACGTCATCAGGCCCAGTGAGCCGTACCCCTGTGCGACCGCGTCGGATTGGACGTCACCGTCGTAGTTCTTGCAAGCCCACACGTAGCCGCCCTCCCACTTGAGGCAAGAGGCGACCATGTCGTCGATCAGCCGGTGCTCATAGGTCAGGCCCGCGTCCTCGAACTTGTCCTTGAACTCCTCGTCGTAGATCCGCTGGAACTCGTCTTTGAACATGCCGTCGTAGGCCTTGAGGATGGTGTTCTTCGTCGACAGATACACCGGGTAGTTCTCTTTCAGCCCGTACGCGAACGACGTGCGGGCAAAATCCTGAATCGAGTCCTTGAAGTTGTACATCCCCATCACCACGCCGCCGTCTTCGGGGATGGACACCATCTTGTGCACGATCGGCTCGCTGTCGTCGTCCGGGGTGAAGGTCAGTGTGACGGTCCCGGGCCGGTCGACCTTGAAGTTCGTCGCACGGTACTGGTCGCCAAAAGCGTGGCGGCCGATGATAATCGGCTTCTTCCATCCCGGAACCAGCCGCGGGACGTTCGAGATCATGATCGGCTCGCGGAAGATCGTCCCGCCCAGGATGTTTCGGATCGTCCCGTTGGGCGACGACCACATGGTCTTGAGGTTGAACTCCTTGACCCGAGCCTCGTCGGGAGTGATTGTGGCGCACTTGACGCCGACGCCGTGCTTCTTGATGGCATACGCCGAGTCGATCGTCACCTGGTCGTCGGTGGCGTCGCGGTGCTCGATGCCCAGGTCGTAGTAGTCCAGTTTGATGTCGAGGTGCGGAAGGATGAGCAGGTCTTTGATCCACTTCCAGATGACCCGCGTCATCTCGTCGCCGTCGAGCTCTACCACCGTGCCTTTAACTTTGATCTTTCCTCCGCTGGACATGTGACCCAGACTACAAGGGAGCGCCTCTCAGCTGGTCACAGCGGGTGACACGGTGCTCTTATGTCCGGTCCAGCGGTCAAGTACCTCAAGCCATTCGGATCGGTTGGCCGAATCGCCGGCCCAGGCGATGTAGCCATCCGGTCGCACCAGCACCGCCGGCCCGCGGTCGGATCGCTCCGCTTGGTGCAGGTCGATCACATCGAGCGCAGAACTGCCGCTTTCACGAATCAACACGAAGCCGGGCTCGCGCTGCAGCTCAGTGAGGCGCTCTTGCGTCAACGGAATCTGCGTCGCCCTGGTGCCCACCAAAGCGCTCTCCCCCGCCCGATGCGCATACCGCAGCGTCGTGCCCGCAAAGCTTCCTGCCACCTCGTCGCGTATCCGGGGAACCCGAAGAAGCCTGGGCACCAGCAGGTTACGTAACCTGCGCGCGACCCGTGGATGAAGCGTCACGCCGCGCGCCATCATTCCCGACTGCAGCAGCACCCGTTTGCCGATCGGATGGCGCTCATCGTGATAGCTGTCCAGCACGGTGTCGTCTGCACCATCGAGCACCGCATCGATCTTCCACGCGAGGTTCGCCGCGTCTTGAATGCCGGTGTTCATGCCCTGACCGCCCATCGGAGAGTGGACGTGCGCCGCGTCTCCGGCCAGGAACACCCGACCGTGCCGATATTGCGTGACTTGTCTTTCGTCGCAATGGAATCGGGACTTCCAGCCCACGTCGAGCACTCCGAGGTCGGCGCCCATCGCCCGCTCCAATACGCCGACGATTTCCTCCCGACTCACGGGCGCGGTGTCCGGAACCTGATTGATGCGGTCCCACACCATCGCGCGGTACCAGGAACCGTCCGCATCGTGGCGGTCATAGGGCGCCAGGAACGCGAACTCGTTGCGGGTACTGCCCAGCGTCAGGCCACCATCAGTGGGCCCATCCGCCAGCTTGACATCGGCGAGCACGATCGACGACAAGATCGTCTTACCCTGGAAGTCCGCGCCCACCAACCTGCGTACCGTGCTGTGCGAACCGTCGGCGCCGATCAAATACTCTGCCCGCCAAAAGGTTCGACGCCCAGCAGGATCGCCGTGCGTCCGCGCGGTGACCGTCACGCCCTCGGCGTCTTGGTCGAGCGCGACGACCTCGATGCCGCGCCGGATCTCGGCCCCTTGCGCTACGGCGTAGGCGCCCAGGGCCTGCTCGACGTTGGTCTGCGGAGTGATCATCGCGAACTGGTAGGGCGAGTCGAGGTGGGTGAGATCGATCCGCGCGCCGCCGAAAATCGTGACGCCCGGCGCCTTGTGCGCGTGCGCGAGCAGGTCGTCGGCGATTCCGCGGGCGTCGAAAGCCTCCAGCGTGCGCGCCATGGTGGCGAAGGCGCGGCTGGACGGGTTGATCGCCGGCCAGCGTTCGAGCACCGCAACCGACCGGCCGGCGCGCGCGAGGTCACCGGCCGCGGTCAGCCCCGTCGGGCCGGCGCCGACGACCAGGACGTCGACCTTGTGAACGGTCATCACGCCACCGCCTGCGGGTTCGGGTACCAACGACGAATGTCGTCGGGGGTGGCTACGGCCGCGCGATTGAAAACGAAGCGGCAGCCGGGTTGGGCGGTGTGCGCGGCGTTGACGATCGATTCGAACAGCAGCGTGTTGCTGGCGACAAGTCGCACGCCGGCGCCGATCAGCACGGAGCAGTCGATGACGTCCGGGTCGAGCCCGATCTGGATGGCGGTAACGGTCATGGTGGCGACCTCTCGTCATGAGTTCAACAACTGTTGACTTCGACGGTAGGCCTTTGAAGCCCGCCGTGTCAACAGTTGTTGAATACACTGTTGGCATGCCATCGAAGGCGCGTGAGGGACGTGACGGACAGGCAACGCGGGCGGCGATCCTGGACATCGCGCGATCGCAGTTCGGCGACCACGGCTTCGAGCGCACGACGATCCGTTCGGTCGCATCGGAGGCCGGCGTCGATCCGGCGCTCGTCATGCACTACTTCGGCAGCAAGGCAGAGCTTTTCGCCGCGGCCTCCCGGTTCGACATCACGTTTCCCGATCTCTCGAATGTCGCGCCGGACCGCGTTGCCGACGTGCTGGTGCCAATGTTCATCGGCGTCTGGGGGCCGCAAGGACCGTTTCTCCCGCTACTACGCGCGGCCGCGACGAATCGCGTCGCCGCCGATGCCCTGCTCCAGGTTTTCGTCGACCAAGTGGCCCCGGCGCTATCCGCGGTCGCTCCCGATCACGCCGCCGAACGGGCTGCTCTGGTGGGATCACAGCTGCTGGGACTCGCGGTGGCCCGCTACATCCTCGGTGTCCCGCCGCTCGCCGGCATGGACGACGCCCAACTCATCGAATGGCTGCGGCCGGTGCTCGCCCACTACCTGGCAGACCCCGCGCCCTGACGTTGCTCGAGGATCGCCAACGTTCGCTCGGCCCATCGAATGTTCTCTTGTTCGAACGAAATTCCGCGCATCAGCGTCAGGTACGGACCGACTCGCTTGGCCTGGGCAATGTATTGCTGTTCGTCGCGGCCGTTGAGCATGCGAGCTCGCATCCGTTCGTAACGTTGCAGTTTGGCTGTCGCCCATTGCAGTCGTTCGACCATGAAGTCACGCACAGCTTGCGCGTTACCGGCATCAACGGCCAGCAGTTTGACCGCGAGTTCATCACGGATCACACCGGGCTTCGGCGCCCGGGAGGTGAACTGGTGGATCGCCTCGTAGCCCGCCTCTGTCAGCGAATACACGCGCTTGTTGGGCCGCCGCTCCTGGTGGACGACCCGTGCTTGGATCAGACCTTGCTCGGCCAGCCGGTCGAGTTCGCGATACAACTGCTGCGGTGTAGCCATCCAGAAGTTCGCGACCGAGGCGTCAAAGCTCTTGGCCAGGTCGTAACCGGAGGACTCGCCGTCGAGCAGAGCCGCCAACACGGCGTCACGTAACGACATCGGTCCATAGTACAACGGGTGATTAATCAACAAAGTGATTAATCACACCTAGACATATGCCGGTCCAGGCTCTAGCGTCAGTCACACCTACTCAGCAAATTGACTATGCGAGGTGTCCGGTGAGTTCTAAGCATCCGTTCCGCAAGGCAGTCGAGGAACACGACGAGGCGGGCATCGCAGCGCTGCTGGCCGACAACGTGATGTTCACCAGCCCGGTGGCGTTCAAGCCCTATGTGGGCAAGCCGATCACCGCGGCCATCCTGCGCGGCGTGTTGCGCGTCTTCGAGGACTTCCGCTACGTCCGCGAGATCCATGACAGCAACGGCCGCGACCACGCGTTTGTCTTCGAAGCGACGGTCTCCGGCAAGAAAGTCAACGGGTGCGACTTCTTGCACTTCGACGACGAGGGCCTGATCGACGACTTCGTGGTGATGGTGCGGCCGCTGTCGGGTGCGACGGCGTTGTCCGAGGCGATGGGCGCCCAGTTCGATCGCATCCAGCAAGAGGCGCTGGCACTGGCCGAGCAGTTCGCATCGGCGTAAGAATAGCGACCATGCGGATTGGATTGGGCATCAACTACGCGGGCGGCTTCCGGGAGGTGGCCGCCGAGGTTGCCGACCTCGAACGCGCCGGATTGGACATTGTCTTTGTCCCCGAGGCGTATTCGTTCGATGCGGTCAGCGCGCTGGGCTACCTCGCGGCCAGCACCCAACGGGTGGAGCTGGCCTCGGGCATTCTGCAGCTCTACACCCGGACGCCCACATTGACGGCGATGACCGCGGCCGGCCTGGACTATGTCTCCGACGGCCGGTTCACCCTCGGTCTTGGCGCCTCCGGCCCGCAGGTCATCGAGGGCTTCCACGGCGTGCCCTACGACGCCCCGATAGCCCGCACCCGCGAAGTCGTCGACATCTGCCGCCAGGTGTGGCGTCGAGAGACCCTGGAGCACCAGGGCAAGCACTACACGATCCCGTTGCCCGCCGACCAGGGCACCGGACTGGGCAAGCCGCTCAAGCTCATCAATAAGCCTGTCCGGGAACGTATTCCGATACTCATCGCCGCGCTCGGGCCCAAGAACGTCGAGCTGGCCGCCGAGATCGCCGAGGGCTGGCAACCGATCTTCTATCTGCCGGAGAAGGCGCAAGACGTGTGGGGCGAGGCGCTGGCCGCCGGCCAGGCCAAGCGCGATCCCGCTTTGGGGAACCTCGATGTGTTCGCCGGACCGGCATTGGCCATCGGCGAAAACGTCGAGCCACTACTCGAATTCGTCAAACCGCACCTGGCGCTCTACATCGGCGGCATGGGCGCCAAGGGCAAGAACTTCTACCACACGCTGGCCACCAGGTACGGCTACGGCCCGCAGGCCGACCGCATCCAAGAGCTTTATCTGGCCGGCGACAAGGACGGCGCCGCCAAGGCTGTACCCGATGAACTCGTGCGAGATGTCTCCCTGATCGGCGCACCCGGATTCGTCAAGGAGCGAGTGGCGGCGTTTCGCGAGGCGGGCGTGACCACCTTGAACGTGGTGCCGATCGCTGCAACAGCCGCCGATCGGGTCAAGCTCATCGAGACACTTCGCAGCCTGCTCGACTAAGCCCGCTGTGCATCCTCCAGGACAGCGTTGAGGGTCTTACTCGGCCGCATCACCGCGGTCGTCATGGCGGTGTCAGGCGCGTAGTAGCCGCCGATGTCCACCGCCTCGCCCTGGACCGCGGCGAGTTCGGCGACGATGGCGTCTTCGTTCTTGGTCAACGCATCGGCCAGTGCGGCAAAGTGTTTCCGCAACTCGTCGTCATCGCTCTGCGTGGCCAGTTCCTGCGCCCAGTACATCGCCAGGTAGAACTGGCTGCCACGGTTGTCCAGCTCACCGGTCTTACGCGACGGGCTCTTGTTGTTGTCGAGCAGTTTGCCGATCGCGTCGTCCAGCGTCTTGCCCAGAACCTTGGCCCGCTCGTTACCGGTCTTGAAACCGATGTCCTCGAAACATGCGCCCAGCGCGAGGAATTCACCAAGCGAATCCCATCGCAGGTGGTTCTCCTCGAGGAGTTGGTGAACATGCTTGGGTGCCGAACCGCCCGCTCCCGTCTCATACATTCCGCCGCCGGCCATCAGCGGCACGATGGACAGCATCTTGGCGCTGGTACCCAGCTCCAGGATCGGGAACAGGTCGGTGAGGTAGTCGCGCAGGATGTTTCCGGTGGCGGCGATGGTGTCCTGCCCGCGCATCGCACGCTCGATCGAGTGCCGCATGGCCCGTTCCTGCGACATGGTCTGGATGTCGAGACCCTCGGTGTCGTAGTCGGCCAGATAGGTGTTGACCTTCTTGCGCAGTTCGTTCTCGTGCGGGCGCTCCTGATCCAGCCAGAACACCACCGGCATACCCGAATTCCGTGCCCGGGTGACAGCCAGCTTGACCCAGTCGCGGATCGGGTCGTCCCTGACGATGGGCATGCGCCAGATGTCGCCTTCTTCGACGTTTTGCGTCAGCAGCACTTCGCCGGTGTCGAGGTCGACGATGTTGGCGACAGCGTCCTCGGGGATCTCGAACGTCTTGTCGTGCGAGCCGTACTCCTCGGCCTGCTGCGCCATCAGCCCGACGTTGGGGACCGTGCCCATCGTCGTCGGATCGAATGCCCCGTGCGTCTTACAGAAGTTGATGATCTCCTGGTAGATACGGGAAAAGGTGGACTCGGGGTTGACGGCCTTGGTGTCCTTCTGCCGTCCGTCGGCGCCGTACATCTTGCCGCCCGCGCGGATCATCGCCGGCATCGACGCGTCAACGATCACGTCGCTGGGCGAGTGAAAGTTGGTGATGCCCTTGGCCGAGTCGACCATCGCCAGCTCGGGCCGGTGTTCGTGGCAGGCGTGCAGGTCGCGGATCACCTCGTCGCGCAGCGACGCGGGCAGCGACTCGATCTTGCCGTAGAGGTCGACCAATCCGTTGTTGACGTCGACGCCGAGTTCGTCGAACAGCGCCTGGTGCTTGGCGAACGCTTCCTTGTAGAAGATCTTCACGGCGTGGCCGAAGACGATGGGGTGGGAGACCTTCATCATCGTCGCCTTGACGTGCAGCGAGAACATCACGCCGGTCTTGTAGGCGTCCTCCATCTCCGCCTCGTAGAACTCGCACAGGGCTTTGCGGCTCATGAACATGCTGTCGATGACGTCGCCGTTTCGCAGCGACACCATGGGCTTGAGCACGATCGTTTTGCCGCTCTTGGTCTCCAACTCCATCTTCACGTTGCGCGCCCGGTCCAGCGTCATCGACTTCTCACCGTGGTAGAAGTCGCCGTGCCGCATGGTCGCGACATGGGTGCGCGACGCCTGCGACCACTTCGCCATGCTGTGCGGGTGCTTTCGTGCGTACTCTTTGACCGCGTGGGGCGCGCGACGGTCCGAATTGCCTTGCCGTAGAACGGGATTCACTGCGCTGCCAAGGCATTTGGCATAGCGATCGCGGATTTCCTTGTCCTCGTCGGTTTTCAGATTTTGCGGAATGTCCGGAATCTTGAATCCCTTGCCCTGCAATTCCTTGACGGCCGCGACGAGCTGGGGTACCGAGGCGCTGATGTTCGGCAGCTTGATGATGTTGGTGTCGGCCAGCTTCGTCAGGCGGCCCAGCTCGCCCAGGTTGTCCGGCACTTTCTGATCGTCGGTCAGGTAGTCGGAGAACTCGGCCAGGATCCGTGCTGCCACCGAGATGTCACTGGTCTGGATCTGGATGCCCGCCGGCTCGGCGAAGGCACGCACAATCGGCAGAAAGGAGTAGGTCGCCAGCAGCGGCGCCTCGTCGGTCAGGGTGTAGATGATAGTCGGCTGTTCGGCGCACACAGTCCCTCTCCCGGCGTCACTATCGGTCGGATTTCTTCAGGTGCTTCGCGTGGTAACGGTGACTGCCAGTATCCCGCACGAAGGAATCGGTGGCTATAAAGGGGTGCGCCGGCAAATCCCTGCTCAGCCGGGGATGGCGCCCCCGTGCAGACCACCTAGTGGCACTAACTGGGCAACGTGCGATAGGCTTCCGGCAGGTCATGAGCGCCAGCGTCAAGCCCCGGCTTGCTGGCCGGCAACCCTCCAACCGCGGTGGGGTGCCCTGGGTGATGACCAGGTTTCGTAGCCAACACCGGCTACGCGGCAAGCGCGGGTCCGCCGTTACGGGCCCCCCGAGTAGACAGGGAAACCTGATGCGCACTCATTTGGGCTGGCCCATTGTGCGTCGCAGTTGCTGAACGCGTGGCTGCCGGTCGACGTCTAAGGCCTTGAGTCGGCGTCCCGTGCAACTGCGAGCACTCGACCCACCCCACTTTTTCCCAGAAGGCAACCAACGTGAGTTCCGAAACCGACGCTGAGAGCGACACCGATTCAACCGCGCACTGGTCATTCGAGACCAAGCAGGTCCACGCCGGCCAGCAGCCGGATCCGACCACCAACGCCCGCGCGCTGCCGATCTACCAGACCACCTCCTACGTGTTCGACGACACCTCACACGCCGCGGCGCTGTTCGGGCTGGAAGTCCCGGGCAACATCTACACCCGCCTCGGCAACCCGACCACCGACGTCGTCGAACAGCGGATCGCCGCGCTGGAAGGCGGCGTGGCGGCGCTGTTCCTGTCCTCGGGTCAGGCCGCCGAGACGTTCGCGATCTTGAACGTCGCCGGCGCGGGTGATCACATCGTGTCCAGCCCCAGGCTCTACGGCGGCACCTACAACCTGTTCCACTACTCGCTGCCGAAGCTGGGTGTCGATGTCAGCTTCGTCGAGGACCCCGACGACCTGGACTCGTGGGGGGCCGCCGTGCGGCCGAACACCAAGGCGTTCTTCGCCGAGACCATCTCCAACCCGCAGATCGACGTGCTGGACACCCCCGGCGTCTCCGGGGTGGCCCACGAGCATGGCGTGCCGCTGATCGTCGACAACACCGTCGCCACCCCCTATCTGATTCAGCCGATCAGCCAGGGCGCCGACATCGTGGTCCACTCGGCCACCAAGTACCTCGGCGGGCACGGCGCCGCGATCGCCGGTGTGATCGTCGACGGCGGCACCTTCGACTGGGCGCAGGACCGCTTCCCCGGCTTCACCACCCCCGACCCCAGCTACCACGGCATGGTGTACGCGGAGTTGGGGCCGCCCGCATTCGCGGTCAAAGCGCGGGTGCAGTTGCTGCGCGACTACGGGTCGGCGGCGTCGCCGTTCAACGCTTTCCTGGTCGCACAAGGGCTGGAAACCCTGAGCCTGCGCGTCGAGCGCCATGTCGCCAACGCCCAGCGCGTCGCCGAATTCCTCGACGGCCACGACGATGTGCTGTCGGTCAACTACGCCGGCCTGCCCAGCTCGCCGTGGTACGAGCGGGCAAAGAAGTTGGCGCCCAAGGGAACCGGAGCCGTGTTGGCCTTCGAGTTGGCCGGTGGTGTCGAGGCCGGCAAAGCGTTCGTCAACGCGCTGAAGCTGCACAGCCACGTTGCCAATATCGGTGATGTGCGATCGCTGGTGATTCACCCGGCGTCGACAACGCATTCCCAGCTCAGCCCTGCCGAGCAACTGTCCACCGGGGTAAGCCCCGGGTTGGTGCGGCTGGCCGTGGGCATCGAAGGCATCGACGACATCCTGGCCGACCTCGAGCTTGGCTTCGCCGCCGCCGGAAAATACGGCGGAGCCACGGCCGGCAGCGGTGACCCGCATGCCGTGGCGGCGTTCTGAGGAGCCCGAGATGACGATCTCAGACGTGCCGACCCATACGCTCCCCGCCGAAGGCAAAGTCGGCGTAGTCCACATTGGTTCGCTCACGCTGGAAAGCGGTGTGGTCATAGACGACGTCGACATCGCCGTGCAGCGGTGGGGCGAACTGTCGCCAACCCGCGACAACGTCGTGGTGGTACTGCACGCGCTGACCGGAGATTCGCACATCACCGGACCCGCCGGGCCGGCACATCGGACGCCGGGCTGGTGGGACGGCATCGCGGGCCCGGGCGCGCCGATCGACACCGACCGCTGGTGCGCGGTGGCCACCAACGTGCTGGGCGGCTGCCGCGGATCGACCGGACCGAGCTCACCTGGCCCTGATGGAAAGCCTTGGGGTTCAAGGTTTCCGTTGATATCGGTGCGGGATCAGGTCGAGGCCGACGTCGCCGCACTGGCGGCGCTGGGCATCACCGAGGTTGCCGCCGTTGTCGGCGGTTCGATGGGTGGAGCCCGGGCGCTGGAATGGATAGTCGGCCATCCCGACCGGGTGGGCGCCGGTCTGCTGTTGGCGGTGGGTGCACGCGCGACGGCCGACCAGATCGGCACCCAGTGCACTCAGATCGCAGCCATCAAAGCCGACCCCGACTGGCAGGGCGGTGACTATTACCGCTCCGGTCGAACCCCCGATGCCGGCCGCACATCGCCCGCCGCTTCGCACATCTGACCTACCGCGGCGAGGTCGAGCTGGACAGCCGCTTCGCCAACGACGCTCAGGGCAAAGAGAATCCGGTGGCCGGCGGCCGCTACGCGGTGCAGAGCTATCTGGAACACCAGGGCGGCAAGCTGGTGTCCCGCTTCGACGCAGGCAGTTACGTGGTGCTCACCGAGGCACTGTCCCGGCACGACGTCGGACGCGGCCGCGGCGGTGTCGGCGCGGCGTTGCGCCGCTGCCCGGTGCCGGTGGTGGTCGGCGGAATCACCTCGGACCGGCTTTACCCACTGCGGCTGCAGGAGGAACTCGCCGAACTGCTGCCCGGGTGCCGCGAGCTGCAGGTGGTCGACTCGATCTTCGGGCACGACGCCTTCCTGGTGGAATCCCAAGCGGTCGGCGAACTGGTGCGGCAGACCCTCGACTTGGCCTGCGAATCGGCCGACGGTGAAGGCGCGTGTTCACGGTGACCCAGTTCAGACAGGCCCGCTCGTTGTCATTTGGCTCTGAAGCGGCGGCGTATGAGCGCGGCCGACCGTCGTATCCGCCGGAGGCGATCGACTGGCTGTTACCCGCCGGGGCGCGAGACGTGCTGGACCTCGGCGCCGGGACCGGGAAACTGACCACCCGACTGGTGGAACGAGGGCTGGACGTGGTCGCCGTCGATCCGATCGCAGAGATGCTGGAGATGCTGCGCACGTCGCTGCCCGCCACACCGGCTCTGCTCGGTACGGCGGAAGAAATTCCGTTGGCGGACAACAGCGTTGATGCGGTGCTCGTCGCGCAGGCGTGGCACTGGTTCAACCCGGAGCGGGCGATCCCAGAAGTGGCGCGGGTGCTACGGCCCGGCGGACGACTGGGTTTGGTATGGAACACCCGCGACGAGCGGCTCGGCTGGGTGCGGGAGCTGGGTAATATCATCGGCCGCGACGGGGATCCGGTCCGCGACAGGGTGACGCTGCCCGAACCGTTCAACGAAGTAGAACGCCATCAAGTTGAGTGGACGAATTACCTTACGCCACAAGCATTGATTGACTTGGTCGCTTCTCGCAGCTACTGCATCACCTCGCCGACCGAAGTGCGTACCAAGACGCTGGACCAGGTCCGCGAGTTGCTGGCCACCCATCCGGCATTGGCGAACGCGGGCGGCCTGGCGCTGCCGTACGTCACGGTGTGCGTGCGGGCGACGCTGTCCTGAGCTGCGCCGAATTCACTGACTGTCGCCGATTTCAACTGTTCGGATGAGGTAAGGCCCGATCGCCGCTGCTTTATTAACCGAATGCAGAAATGCGAATCCGACGTGCTCGAAACGGTTGCACGACCCGATGTGAGCGCACTGCCGCTCGCTCCGAAGAACCCGCTGCCGTTTGCGCACCAGATGAAAGCCGTGCGGTCTTTCATCGACGGTTTCCAAAAGCTGGTAGACGCGGGCGGCACCGTCAGCCGGCTCGTGTGGGGGCCCAAGTGGCTGTTACCAAATGCCGTGCTGATCAGCTCGCCTCAGGGAGCTCGCGATGTATTGGGCCGCAACGACGAAATTGCCGATCGCGGCGGTACGCCGGGCATGGTCCAGATGCAGCAGCTGATGGGCGGCAACCTGCTGAACCTGACTCACCACCAATGGCTCCCACGCCGACGAACGCTGCAGCCCATGTTCACCAAACGGCAGATTCCGCGCTACGCGGGGCACATGGCAGCAGCAGCGCAAACCGTGGTCGAGGGCTGGGGTGAGGCCGCGAACGTAGATCTGGACACCGAATGCCGCACCCTCACATTGCGCGCGCTCGGGCACTCAGTAATGGGCGTTGACCTCGATGCGCAAGCCGACGCCATGGGGCCCGCGGTGCGAACGGCACTGGCGTGGACCGCTGATCGTGCCAGCCGACCGGTCAACCCCCCGCAGTGGCTGCCCACGCCCGGTCAGCGCCGGGCCCGCGCGGCCAACGCTCGATTGCGTGGGCTGGCCGCCGACATCCTCGCCACCGTTCGTGCCGAACCGGACCGCGATGCGCCCTTGGTGCGTGCGCTGATCTCTGCCAAAGATCCGCAGACTGGTCTGATGTTGTCTGACGACGAGATCTGTTCGGAGCTGGTGTTGTTCATCATCGCCGGGCACGACACGACGTCCACCACGCTGAGCTACGCGCTGTGGGCCCTGGGCCATCACCCCGAGATCCAGGCGCAGGTGTTCGCCGAAGTCGCGGCTCTCGGGGACCGGCCGCTGAACCCCGAAGACGTGCCCAGCCTCGCCTGCACAGTGCGGGTACTACATGAGGCGTTGCGCCTCTGCCCGCCGGCGGCGGCAGTAACGCGGCTCGTGACTCAGGACCTCGGGGTTGACGGCTACCGACTCGAAGCCGGCACGGTTGCACTCATCTGCTTGTGGACCATGCACCGCGACCCCGGGCTGTGGGATGACCCGCTGACGTTCGATCCTGATCGATTTCTGCCGGAACGGGCGCAAGGCCGCACCCGCTGGCAGTATCTGCCGTTCGGCGGCGGCCCGCGATCGTGCGTCGGCGACCACTTCGCGATGTTGGAGGCCACATTGGCGCTGGCCACCATCGTGCGAAACGTCGAGATCTACTCGGTGGATCGCGATTTCCCGCTTGAGACCCCTTTCACCGTCGTCGCGGCCGCTCCCATCCGTGCCCACGTCCGCGCGCGGATCCAGGCTCCGCCAACGAAACCGAGATGAGGAGAACGCAATGAAGTACGTGATCGCATGGACATACCGGCTGAACGGCTCGGCGGCCGAGAACGACCAGTCGCTTCGGCGAGGATTGGTGTTGTTCTCCAAGTGGACAACGCCGTCGAGCACGACGTATCACCAATTCGTCGGCCGGGCCGATGGCGGTGGCGGCTTCGCGGTGATCGAAACCGATAACCCGTCCGACTTAACCGATGCGACTGGCAAATTCGGGCATCTCCTCGACTATCAGATCTACCCCGTCGTCGATATCGACCAGTCCGCCCAATCCATGGAGGAAGGCGCGGAATTTCGAGACTCGATCAAATAGGCAGACAGCCGAGGTAACCGGCCGCTAGAAATTCAGGCCCGAGAACATGATTCGGCCGGGATCGTATTTCTGCCGTACGGCGCTGAGCCGGGACAGATTCGGGCCGAAGTACCGTGACGGCGGTTGGTTCGCCTCGATGTAGTTCACATAGCCGCCGACTGAATAGGGTTGCACCGCTTGGTGTGCCGTGTTGAGCCAGCCGGTCGCCGCCGCAGGGTCACCGGTTTCGACGTACCACTGCACCAGCGCGGACTGCTGGCGCCACGGGAACGCCGTGCTCCCCGGCGGCACACTGGCCAGGGCACCGTCGAGGGCGTGCATGATCGCCAACATGCGGCCCGCGCCACGAGGGAAGGCGTTGACCGCCGAGGCGATCCCCTGGGCGGCCGCCGGGGTGATCATCGTGAAGACGTCGGAGCCGCCCACATATCCCAACGGTGACGGATTGAGGTTTCCGACCGCCAGATAGTTCACCAGGTCCAAGTAGCCGAACGTGTGGTTGTCGGTGCCCGTCGGCTGCATGCCGACGGCCGCGACAATGGCGTTCCCCACGCTGCCCCCCGACCCGGCCGGACACGTCGCCAGGATGCGACAGTGCGTCCCCATCGAGTCGACGGTGGCGTCGGCCAGTGCCCAACTGCTTCGGTCTGCGGTCCGCAGCCAGTTCTGCCAACCGACGAGGACCTGCGCGAACGACTGCGGCGGGAAGTTGAGGTTCACCACGTCGACGTCGCCGGTAGGGAACGTGGCAAAGGTCAGCGAGGTGGTCACCCCGAAGTTTCCGCCGCCGCCACCGCGTAACGCCCAGAACAGGTCGGGGTTGCTGGCGGCGGACGCGGTGACCGCCTGGCCGCTGGGCAGCACCACCGACGCCGATCTCAACGCGTCACACATCAGGCCCGCGTGCCGGGAATGGGCGCCCAGCCCGCCGCCCAGGGCGTGTCCCGAGGCACCGACCGACGGGCAGGTACCCGTCGGGATCCCCCGACCGGCCGCGGCCAGGGCCTGGTGCATCGCATACAAACTGGTCGCCGGCGGCACAGTGACCAGGCCGGTCGAGGCGTCGTAATTGACTCCGCCGGGCAGCTGACGCAGGTCGAGCACCATGGTTCCGTTGGCTGTGGACGCCCCGATATAGGAGTGCCCACCGCTGCGCGGCGCGACCTTGAGGTTGTGGGCGGCGGCGAATGCCATCGCCTTTTGCACGTCCGCCGGCGATGTCGGGACGACGATCACCGCGGGCGTCGAGCCGTTGTAGTTGGTGTTGAAAACCTGCTTGGCTGAGCCGAATTGCGGACCGTCCGGCTGAATCACCTGCCCGCCGATAGCGGAGGCAAGCGGGCCCCAGCCGGAGGCAATCGGATCGGCGCCGGCTCGGCCCGATACGGCTCGTACCGGTCCGAGAACCGCGCCGGCGGCTAACGCTCCGACGGCACCCCGCAGAAACGTCTGGCGCGAAATCTCACGCGTCAACTCACGCCTCTCGCGATTGCGTCACGTCCCGCATTGTCAACCACCAGAACCGCGTTGCCGCGTGACGTCTCGCGGGATAACCGAAACGTGCGCGAACCTTTACCTCATCGTGTTGTCAACGTGACTGCGATGAACGAGGGTTTTTAATGCAGAACTCTTGAGTGCCGCGATTGCACTCCCCCACGTGAGGAGCAGGACATGGCGACGCTCGAGATCAGCCGCAACCTGATTTTGCGCTTGAACAACCAACCGCTGGCCGTGCGTTTTCTGCTGGGCGCCGGCTGCTTGATCACCGCGGCCGCAATGTTTTCAGCTCCGGTCGAGGCGGACCCGCATGACGACGACTTCATCGACGCGCTGAGCCACGCCGGCGTCGAGTACGGCGAACCGGGGAACGCGATGGCTGTGGGCCAGTCCATCTGTCCAATGATCGCCCAGCCGGGCGGCAGCTTTGCCGCAGCCGCGTCGGGCGTCGCACACCGGGGCATGTCACCTCAGCTGGCCCAAATGTTCACCACCATCGCGATACAGACCTACTGCCCGGAGGAGATGGCAAACATCATGGGCGGCAATGTATCTGGTTTACAGCAGCTCCCCGGCGTTGCAGGCATGCCGGGCATGCAAGGCGTTCCCGGCACGCAAGGCGTCCCGGGCATGCCGGGCATGATCCCAGGGATCTAGCGGGTGCCCAGCGGGTCGATCGTCCAGGCGATATAGACCATGCTCGCAGCGACCAGCGACATCGTGGTGAAGTCAATTCCCTTGCTGCGCACCACCAGTAGCCCGGCACGATCTTCGGTGAGCGCGAGCCGCAGCGCGGCGGCGACCCCTACCCCGATGCCGATCAACAGCGCGCCGCGGCGCCAGAAGTTCGCCGCCGCCAGTGTGAACGCCACGGCGAAGATCAGCACCACCGTCACGAACGGCCACTGCGAGCGGACCAGCTCACGCAAAGTCATTGCCCTTCGGCCAATTCGACGACGTTGGTCAACAGGAATGCGCGGGTCAGCGGGCCGACGCCACCGGGATTCGGCGATACGTGACCGGCGATCTCCCACACACCCGGGTCCACGTCGCCGACCAGCCCGTCGTCGGTGCGGCTGACGCCGACATCGACGACGGCGGCTCCGGGACGCACCATGTCCGCGGTGAGCAGATGCGGGACGCCCACCGCCGCCACGATGATGTCGGCCTGCCGCGTCAGCGCGGGCAGATCACGAGTTCCGGTGTGGCACAAGGTGACCGTGGCGTTCTCTGAGCGGCGCGTCAATATGAGGCCCAGTGGACGACCGACCGTGACACCACGACCGATGACCACGACATGCGCGCCGGCGATCTCGATGTCGAAGCGCCGCAACAGGTGGACGATGCCGCGCGCGGTGCACGGCAGCGGCGCCGGGGTACCCAACACCAGCCGACCCAGATTGGTCGGGTGCAAGCCGTCGGCATCTTTGTTCGGGTCGACGCGCTCCAGTGCGGCGTTCTCGTCCAACTGCTTCGGCAGCGGCAACTGCACGATGTAGCCAGTGCACTCCGGGTTGGCGTTGAGTTCGTCGATGGTCTCGTTGAGCTTTGCCTGGCCGATATCGGCGGGCAGGTCGCGACGCAGTGAGGTGATGCCGACCTTGGTGCAGTCGGAATGCTTTCCGCGTACGTAGGCATGCGACCCCGGGTCGTCGCCTACGAGGATCGTGCCGAGCCCGGGCGTCCGACCCGCCGCGGTCAAAGCCGCCACTCGTTCCTTCAGGTCGACGAAGATTTCGTCGCGCGTGACTTTGCCGTCCAACGTGATTGCGCCCACATCTCACAGTCTGGCACGCTCCCGGTATGTCTAGCCCTCCGGACGTCCTGAGCCCCGCCAAGCTGGGCCCGATCACGCTGCGCAATCGCACCATCAAATCGGCGACATTCGAGGCCCGCACACCCGGCGCACTGGCCAGCGACGACCTCATCGAATATCACCGGCTGCCGGCCGCCGGCGGCGTCGGGATGACCACCGTCGCCTACTGCGCGGTCTCCCCCGGTGGCCGCACCGAGGGCAACGGACTCTGGATGCGCCCGGAGGCGGTGCCGGGGTTGCGCCGGCTCACCGAGGCGATCCATGCCGAGGGCGCGGCCGTCAGCGCACAGATCGGCCACGCCGGTCCGGTGGCCAATGCCAAAACCAATAAGGCCACCGCCCTGGCGCCGGTACGGTTCTTCAATCCGATCGGCATGCGGTTCGCCAAGAAGGCCACCCGCGACGACATCGACGACGTTATCGCCGGACACGCCAACGCCGCGCGATTCGCCATCGAGGCAGGCTTCGACGCCGTCGAAATCCATTTGGGCCACAACTATTTCGCGAGTTCCTTTCTGTCCCCGTTGATCAATCGGCGCGACGACGAGTTCGGCGGATCGCTGGAGAACCGGGCCAAGGTCGCCCGTGGGATGGTGATGGCCGTTCGGCGCGCGGTGGAGAAAGAGGGAACACCGATCGCCGTCACCGCCAAGCTCAACATGGCCGACGGTGTTCGCGGCGGGATCAGCGTGGAAGAGGCGCTGACGACGGCAAAGTGGTTGCAAGACGACGGCGGGCTGGACGCGATCGAACTGACCGCCGGCAGCTCACTGGTCAACCCGATGTACCTCTTCCGCGGCGACGCACCGCTCAAGGAGTTCGCCGGCGCCTTCAAGCCGCCGCTGCGCTGGGGCATGCGCATGACGGGCAAGAAGTTTCTGCGCGAGTACCCCTACCGCGAGGCCTATCTGCTACGCGACGCCAAGCAGTTCCGCGCCGAGCTGACAATGCCGCTGATCCTCCTCGGCGGCATCACCAACCGGGAGACGATGGACCTGGCGATGGCGGAGGGATTCGACTTCGTGGCGATGGGCCGGGCTCTGCTGGCCGAGCCCGATCTGATCAACCGGATCGCGGCCGACGGCGCCGCGCACACCGTGCACTCCGCCTGCACGCACTGCAACCAGTGCATGCCGACCATCTACAGCCGAACCCGCTGCGTGGTAACCGGCGCGCCCGACTCCCTCTGACGATGCGGGCCGGCACGGCCGACGCCGTCTGACGATGCGGGCGCGTCGCTCGTGTCGCGGTCGGTGCCCTGAGCCGAGCGGCTAAGGTTGTGGCGATGAGTCAAGCAGCATCGCCCGTGCTGACAGTCCGATACGACGGATCTCAACGCACCTTCGCCGCAGGCCATGACGTGGTGGTCGGGCGCGATCTGCGCGCCGACATGCGCATCACGCATCCGCTCATTTCGCGTGCTCATTTGCTGCTGCGCTTCGATCAAGGGCGCTGGCTGGCCATCGACAACGGTTCGTTGAACGGCACCTACGTCAACGGCCGTCGGGTGCCGGTCGTCGACATCCACGACGGCCAGAGCATCAACATCGGCAACCCCGACGGGCCGCTGCTTGCTTTCGAGATCGGTCACCACGCGGGGGCCGCCGGCCGGCCGCCGCAAACCGCGTCGATGCGTGCCGTCCAATCGGCCGCGCGGTCTGCGGCGCACCCGCCGACGCCGGCACGCCCGGGAGCCGGACCCCCGGCGAGCGTGCTCCGGCCACCGGCGGGCGCGCCGCGCGCATATTCGGCCGCCCCGCCCGCACCGCCGCAGCCGATGTACCAGGGTGGCCGGCGACCGCCGGCCTACCAACCGCCGCCGCCAACCCGGCAACCCCCGTCGGCGCCGCCGCCGAGCACCCAGCCGAAACCTCAGATGGTCCGGTCGACCAGCAAGCCCGAGACGGGCAACCTCGCCACGAAGATGATCCAGGCGATTCTCCCCGGACTCGGCACGCCGGAGAAGCCGCCGGGATCCGCCACCATCGGTCGCGCCAACGACAACGACATCGTCATCCAGGACGTCCTGGCGTCGCGCCATCACGCGTTCTTGCTTCAGTCCCCGCTCGGCACCGAAATCCGCGACGCCCACAGCGTCAACGGCACGTTCGTCAACGGCGTGCGCGTCGGTTCGGCGGTGCTCGGCGAGGGCGACGTGATCACGATCGGCAACGTCGACCTGGTCTTCACCGACGGCAACCTGATCCGCCGCACCGAAGCCGCCACCCGCAGCGGTGGTCTGGAGGTCAATGGCGTTCACTTCAAGATCGACGGCAAGGAACTGCTGGACAACATCTCGCTGACCGCCCGGCCGGGCACGCTGACCGCGATCATCGGGGGATCCGGTGCGGGTAAGACCACGCTGTCGCGGCTGATCGCCGGGTACACCCGTCCCAGCGCCGGCTCGGTCACCTTCGAGGGCCACAACATCCACGCCGAGTACGCGACGATGCGCAGCAGGATCGGGATGGTGCCGCAGGACGATGTGGTGCACCGCCAGCTGACGGTGAACCAGGCGCTCGGCTACGCCGCCGAGCTGCGGCTACCGCCCGACACCAGCAAACAGGAGCGCGCCCAGGTGGTCGCGCAGGTGCTCGAGGAACTCGACCTGACCAAACACGCCGACACCCGCGTCGACAAGCTCTCCGGCGGCCAGCGCAAACGCGCCTCGGTGGCACTCGAACTGCTCACCCAACCGTCGCTGCTGCTCCTCGACGAGCCGACGTCCGGTCTGGACCCGGCGCTGGACCGTCAGGTCATGCTGATGTTGCGGCAGCTCGCCGACGCCGGCCGTGTGGTGCTGGTCGTCACACACTCCGTGTCCTACCTCGACGTCTGCGACCAGATTCTGCTGGTGGCACCCGGCGGCAAGACCGCGTTCAACGGGCCGCCCAGCCAGGTCGGTGCGGCGTTGGGTACCACCAACTGGGCGGACATCTTCGCCAACGTGGGCGCCGACCCCGACGAAGCCAACCGGCGCTTCATGGAGCGCGACGGCAGAAGACACTCCGAAGCAACACCGGCTCCGGAAAGCCCGGCAGACTTGGGCGAACCAGTACACACCGACCTGGTCCGCCAGTTCTCCACGATTGCGCGCCGTCAGGTCCGACTCGTCATCTCCGATCGCGGCTACTCGGTGTTCCTCGCCGTACTGCCGTTCCTGATCGGTGCGCTGTCGCTGACCGTGAAAGGCCCCAAACCGGGGCTCGGCCCCGCCGACCCGCTCGGCCTCGCGCCCACCCAGCCGCAGTACATCATGGTGC
>Ga0210390_10000782_pt1 | contig 32465 bp, 26 predicted proteins | sample IncBWH11OmetaG_FD_161050 | JGI IMG/M metagenome (GOLD analysis project Ga0210390, IMG submission 161050) | Forest soil microbial communities from Barre Woods Harvard Forest LTER site, Petersham, Massachusetts, United States - Inc-BW-H-11-O ...
TAGGAATCACCCCTTTCAAACCATTGAATTTGTCCGGCAAATCGGGCAAGTGAAATTCAATCGATAAACACACGCGCGTTACTCGCGATCGATCCCAGCAAGTACTGGTAGTCGAAGTCAACATCTGAAAAGACAAAAACAGGGGAACTGAATTTCATGCCCGGTGTCCATGAGAGGTGGTGGGTTCCTGTCCCCCGAAGAGTCCGTGCAAGAACTGCAATCAAAGTCGTTCCAAGTCTAGGCGCCGGGAGTACCTAGGAATTTGGCCCGGGATCGCGTCAGCACCGCAGGGAGGAACCGATGTGGTCTAACTTCCGACAAACACCGCCGGAAAGAATTGTTATGAGTGTCATTGTTCTGTTTGTAGTGCTGATGGTGGCTGCGCTCGTGAAGACTTTTGCGGGGGCAGAAGAGACGGGAGAGTGGGCCACTTACTCTCACGGAGTGCTTCGCGTAGTGATCCCTTATCGCGCGGCGCAAGCGGGTGCGGGGCGGCTGACCGCAGAAATCCTGGATCCGGAGAATCAGGTCATCGGTCGCACCGAGAAGACCGTCGAAGTGGTAAAGGGTGCGTCGCGGTTCAGGGCGGAAATGAAGCTCGATAAGCCGGTGCCGCTCGATGAGCTCGTTTGGCATCGGGTGCGATACGAGTTTCGGTATGACGACACAAAAGTGGAAACGCTGGAGGGCGTGGAGTCCATCTCCAACATTCTGAGGCTCCCCATGCTACGCGTGCTGGGACAGCGAAGCTATCTGGCGGGCAGCAAAGCAGCCGTGCGGCTGATTGTGAGCGATTCGAAAGGAGCTGCAATTCCCGGGCGCGGCATGGCGCGGATTGCACTAGAGGCCGACGGAAAAGAACAGCGGACACTGTTTACAGGGCGCTTGAATCATCGCGGCACGACCGAGGCGCAGTTTCAGTTTCCGGAAGGCGTTACCGGCAACTGCAACTTGCATTACACGGTGGATACCTCACTGGGAACGACGGAATACACGCAAACAATCCGGTTGCAGGACAAAGTCGGGATTCTCGTGACGACCGACAAGACGATCTATCAGCCGGGACAGATGCTTCACGTGCGGGCGCTCGCGCTGAATCGTGCGGACCACCGCGCGGTTGGAAAACGGAACCTGCTCCTGGAAGTGGAGGACTCCCACGGGAACAAGGTCTTCAAGAAAGCCACGTCAACGGATGAGTTTGGCATCGGGGCCGCGGACTTTGGCCTGGCGAGCGAGGTGAATCTGGGGACCTATCACGTGCGCGCGACCCTGGGAGAGGCCGACACGGACTCAACGAACACCGCGGAGATTGTGTTGAACGTGGAGAAATACGTGCTGCCGAAATTCAGGGTCGAGCTGAATTTCGCATCACCCGAAGGGAAGAACAAGCACGGCTACCGGCCGGGGGATCACGTGAGCGGCACGGTGCAAGCAAACTATTTCTTTGGAAAAGCCTTGGATCGGGCCGAAGTTTCCGTGAAAGCCGAAGGAATGGATGTCACGACCTTCACAGCCTCGTCGGTTGAAGGAAAAACCGATCACGACGGCGCTTATCACTTTGATTTGCAGCTTCCTGGATACCTGACGGGGAGGCCGCTCGACAGAGGCGCAGCGAAAGTTCTGATCGAAGCGACGGCAAAAGACACGGCGGGACATTCCGAGAGCCGCGGCCAGCCTGTTACGGTCAGTGAGTCGGCGTTTTTGCTGACGGCGATTCCCGAGGGCGGAACGCTGGTTCCCGGCCTGGAAAATCAGGTGTTCTTGGTGGCGTCCTATCCGGATGGAACGCCAGTCGAAGCGAACCTTAAGGTGCGGTCAAGGTCCGGCGATGAACAAGACATTTCGACCAATGCGGGTGGCCTCGCGGTGCTCACCTTGACGAAGCCGCAGAGGGACGAGGCCTTGCAGATTGATGCGACAGACCAAGAGGGACAAAAAGTTTCCGCGCTGGTGCCGCTGCAGGCTCGCGCGGGCGATGACCAGGTGCTGTTGCGAGTGGAGAAGGCCGTCTATCGCGCCGGGGATTCGATTCGGCTAAGGATCTTGACGACCAAGAAGCGTGGCACGGTTTACGTCGATGTCGTGAAAGACGGGCAGACGATTCTGACTAGGGACTTAGACATTACAGAAGGTGAAGCGGAGTTGACGCTCGCAGTCAGCCCCGAGTTAGCGGGCACGGTGGACGTAAGTGCCTACATGTTCGGAGCCAATGCACAACCCGTCGCGGATCATCGGCTGGTGTTTGTGCAGCCGGCGGATGAGCTGAAAGTGGAGACCGTGGCGGATCGCCCCGTCTACAAGCCGGGTGACGACTCGCACATCCGTTTTCACCTGACCGACAAGAACGGAGAAGGAGTGCGCGGCGCACTAGGGCTGCAAATTGTGGACGAAGCGGTATTCGCGCTTGCTGAAAAGAAGCCTGGCTTCGCGAAAGTGTTCTTTTACCTCGAACAAGAGGTCATGAAGCCGCGGTACGAGATCCACTCCGTCGGACTGCCGGAGATCGTCGAGCCAGTCTCCGATGATAAAGAGGCGCAGCGCGATGTTGCTGCACGTGCGCTCTTTTCGGCTACAGAAATGGTGAGGCAGAACCAATTCGATGGCGAGGCCGGACGTGAAATTCCCCAGACAAAATATTACGAATACTGGAACCGCCACCAGGCACAGTTCCAGGAGGATGCCAAGAAGATCGCGGCAGAGCTACGGCATGCGATTGCAAGCGATCCAAATGAAAATGACCTGGAGAAAGCCTTCAAGAAGCTGGCGGATTCCGGGAAGCCGGAGTTTCGCGATGCGTGGGGAACGAAACTGAAAGTAGAGCGCACGCCTCGGGATAACGCTAAAACGATGTTCACCCTTCACGGCGCTGGACCGGACAAGAGTTTCGATACCGCAGACGACTTGCGCGCCGCGCTCTACTTCCGGCGTAGCCCGATCGTAACAACGGAGGCTGCCGGCGGCACCAAACTGAGTGTGAAGATTGAGCACGACCGCGGACCGAATAACAATCGCGCGCAAATCTCGGGGTTGGCGATCGATCCGAGCGGCGCGGTCATTCCGGATGCAATCATAACGATCACAAATATGACGATTTCCAGCGCGCAGGTCGCGCACACGAACGCGTCAGGCGAGTTTCATGCGTCGGCGCTGCGTCCAGGCATTTACAAAGTGACTGTGAGCAGTCCGGGCTTTCGGCAAGCGGAGGATACGTTTCAACTGGAGGGGCGGGACCACGCAGAAATCACGGCACGATTGGAAGTCGGATCTGCTTCGGAGATGGTCGAGGTTTCCGCAAGTTCCGTAGTGATACTCAGCGCGGACGCAGGAGGATTGGGAGAAGGCAGGGGCTCCGGCGCCGGATTTGCCGGGGGACTTGCCGGTGGCGTCATGGGAGGCGTGACGGGTGGAGTCATTGCCGGCCAAGCATGGCCTGTGCCACGGGCTGAACCGATGCCTATCAAGGTGAAAGAGCTCCCGGTGACTGGGAAGAACGTCTCGCAAATGACCACGGTGGATGCCGATGACAACGGAACGGCAAACATTCACGTGCGATCGTACTTTCCAGAGACGCTGTACATCAATCCCGAGATCATCACGGACCGCAATGGAATGGCGGAGATTTCCGTCCCATTGGCCGACAACATCACGACGTGGCGGATGTCCATGATTGCTTCGACACAACGCGGAACGCTGGGTACGGCGACTTCGAGCCTGAAAGTGTTTCAGGATTTCTTCGTGGATCTGGACTTGCCGGTCGTCCTGACGCAGGGAGATCAAGTGTCGCTGCCGGTAGCCGTCTACAACTACACGGATGTGAAAGGCGAGGTGCGGCTAAAGCTGAAGGACGAGGATTGGTTTGTGTTGGTCGATGATTCCGACGAGAAGTCCGTGGATGTAGATTCGCAGCATGTGGGCGGATCACAATTCACTCTGGAGGCCAAGCGAATTGGGAAGTTCAAGTTGACACTTACCGCGCAGATGGGAGGAAACACCAAGCGTGCCGACGTGGTGGTGCGTGAAATCGAAGTGGTTCCGAACGGACGGGAGCAGAACATCGTATTCAACGGACAACTGGAGTCGAAGGCGAGTTACACCGTGAAATTTCCCCCGACGGCGATTGACGGCGCAAGCAAGATTTTTGTGCGCCTGTACCCGGGGCCGCTGAGCCAGATCATGGAAGGAATGGATTCGATTTTGCGGATGCCGGGCGGATGTTTCGAGCAAACCTCGTCAAGCACTTATCCGAACGTGCTGGCGCTGGATTACATGAAGCGCACGAAAAAGTTGACGCCCGATGTGCATGCCAAGGCGGAAGGATACATCAGCAACGGGTATCAACGGCTGCTGACGTTTGAAGTCCAAAGCGGGGGATTTTCCTGGTTCGGCCAGACGCCGGCGAACAAGATTTTGACCTCGTACGGCCTGATGGAGTTCTACGACATGTCGAAGGTGTATGACGTGGATCTGCGCGTGATCGAGCGCACCCAGCAGTGGCTCGTATCACAGCAACAGGCGGACGGCAGTTGGAAACCGGATACGCAGTTCATCAATGAAGGAGCGACGAACCGCTACAACAAGGATGTGCTGCGCATTACGGCGTACATTGCCTGGTCGCTAGGCAATACCGGATACCAAGGGCCTGCGCTTGCAAAATCCAGCGAGTACATTCAGAAGAATCTTTCTGAGAAGTCCGATCCCTACACGCTGGCCGTGCTGGCCAATTTCGCGGTGGATTCCGGAAAGGACCCCGCGTTTACTCGGCAGGCGATGCAGATGCTCCTGGATGCTCGCACGGAAAAGGACGAGCAGGCCTGGTGGAGCTCGGAAGAAACCGGAGTTTACTCGACCGGAACCAGCGCGAGCGTAGAAACTACGGGATTGGCGGTGCAAGCTCTGCTGAAATGGGGGCGAGCGGCAGGAACGACGCGCAAAGCGCTGGCTTATATCACGTCGAAAAAGGACGCGACCGGCGCCTGGGGCAGCACGCAAGCAACGATCATGGCGCTACGCGCGTTGCTGCTGGCGAGCGAAAAAGGGACGGCCGATTTGCGTGGAACGGTGGAGATAGCAGTCAACGGAAAGACTGCCGAAAAGCTGGTTTTGACTCCGCAGAATAATGACGTACTGCATCAGTTTGTCTTCAAGGAGATTGGGAGCAGAGGCTCGAATCTCGTGGAGATTCGCTACGACGGCAAGGGGACGCTTGGGTATCAGACCGCCGGCCAATACTTCATTCCCTGGGACCAGGAAGGCGAGAAGGAGCCGTTCTCGATTTCCGTGAATTACGACCGCACCAAGCTGGTGCAGGATGACATTGTGACCGCGACAGCCGCGATGCGAAACAATCTGCCGAAATCCGCGAACATGGTGATGGTGGATTTGGGAATTCCGCCCGGATTCGATTTGCTAAGCGAGGATTTGCAGGAGTATCAGGAAAAATCGTCCACGCTGAAGGGCGGCCGGTTGGAAAAGTTCAGCCAGACGGCGACACAGGCAATTCTATATTTCAACGCTTTCGCGGCCGGAGAGACCGTGCAATTGAAATTCCGGCTGCGCGCGAAGTACCCGATTCGCACGCGAACGTTCCCATCGCGTGTCTATGAATACTACGATCCAGACGTCCGGTCGGTGGCGCGCCCCGTGTCGCTTGAGGTGAAAAAGCAATAGCCTGACGCGCCGCACAAGTTCAGTTAGAGCGCAGTCTTGATTGCGGCCATTTCCTCCAGGAAGAACGTCCCGAGGAAACCTTTGATGAATTGCAGCAGTTCTTCGGCACAGCGTAAGCACGACCTTTTGGGTGGTAGTCAACGCGATTCCTGGGCCTTAAATCTCCATCCGCCCTGCTATCAGTTTTCCACAGGATGAATGATTTCGCTTGACCATGAGGAACCAACCTTAATAGCCTTTCGCAGAGGTGCGAAAGCGTCGAGGAGGGTATCATGTTCGACTCCTACGAATCACCTTACGGTACGAACCCAACAAAATTCGACTGGGAAGAGCGGTTTTACGAAGCCCTGTTAGGCGGACGAGACCCTCGCGAAAATTGTTTCGCTCCGGAATGGATTGTTTATACTCGCCTCAGCGAGACTGTTCCGATGTCAAACGAAGAACGGAGCGCGATAGATCACTGCCTGTCTGACTTGCGAAGATTCCAAATGCAAGAACTGAACTACCCACCGATAGGGACATTCGTCCAAAATACAAATTTGCGTTCTGACGAAGATCTGATTGAGAAAGCGTTTTACGACATCGTAGAATTCCAGCGTAATGGCTGGTGAACAAAAACCAGGGCGAAGGCGCGAAGCAGTTGTCTTGGGACAAGATTGCGACGGGGACCTTGAACGCCGTTCCCAAGTTCACAGGCTTCTCCGAATCAGGGTCCTTGAAGACGGCTGAGGATTTTCACGATGCTGCATTTACCTATCAGCTACACTCCGCGAATGAAGGCACCCCCGCACCACGACCAGATCCTTGTGTGTCCGAGCTGCTATATGAAGATGCGGGTTCGGTACGTGGCGAGAAGCGGAAAATTAGCGACTTTTGAGAAGTTCCTGACCTGCGTGAATCCCCAGTGCAAACACGTATTTGTGACATCGCTACTCGGACCGTTCTTGGAAGGCCCGTTCCCTGTCAGCTGAGCCAACGCAAGAAACGTTTGCTCAGGAGATCGCGCGCTGAGCATGCACTTCAAAGAAAACCATGAACAGGAGCGTGCCTGCCGCCGGTACTCACCGAAACCATTTTGATGTTTTCAAACTGCATCCTTCGCGCCTATTGTATTCCTAAGCTGCCCGTTCAGTTGCAATGGCGAGCAGGGAGAAAACCGAAATGTGAACAGCATGGAGTGGCGAAAATGAAAAATTCACAGGGAAATACCGTGCCTGGAGAACACGTTGTACATGTAGAGATCGGCAATGCAGCGGATTATCGCGAGGCAATTTCGGCGGCGGTAAACAAGCGTGCCTACGAAATTTACCAGCGCCATGGGAGCCGTCCGGGACACGATCAAGAAAATTGGCATCAAGCGGAGTGTGAGATCCTTCTCCCACTCACCTGCGGGATTCTAAGGTCGGAGGATGGCGTCGTGGTTGAGCTTCACCTCGGCGCGCTGGCTGCGCTGAATTTGGAAAAAATTGTAGTGTGCGCCGAGCCTCACCGGCTGCTTCTGGTGGGCAAAAAAAGGCTGGCCGCCCACTCCGGTGAGGACCCTTACGTCTACAGGTCCCACACTTTGAAAAACGAATGCGATCCAAATAGTGTGAAGGTTCGGCAACACGGTGCGTTGCTGGAAATCGAGATGCGGAGAGCGGGAGAGAACAAAAAATCTGCTGCCGCAGGAGTGGCGGCGCCGTAAAAGCGAACAGTGGATGCGCCGCGAACGACGGGCGATTTTCGGGTTGCTAAAGACTCCTCGCGTGCGGAGCGTTCGCCTCGCTTATGCCTTGCAATCTAGTTAGGAGCTGGATTGGTTTCAGGCTCTCATGCCCACTAACAAGCCGTTCTTTCCGAACTTGCCGCCAGTCAAGAAAGTTGTCACTCCGAAAGGCGAAATTTTGATCCGCAAGGAATGCAACTGTGGCAATGAATTCATTGGGACCAGCCGCTCAGATGCACTGTGAAAAATGCCTTGCGAAGAAGGTAAAACGGAAATGAGAAATCGCCGAGAGTGTAATCGGCATTCTCTGCGAGACGAGTTTGGCCAAGAGGATGGATCAAGATGTTAGGCAATAGCATTGCCGAGGGCATTGGCTTCATTCTGGCCGGTGCTTATATCATCTTTGTCGGGATGACATCGAAAACACTGATCGCTGAAGAGCCGCCGCCAACAACAGAGGAGAGATTGAAAGCCAAGGCCACTCCGGCAGGCCGCCTCTTGTGCGTTCTAGTGGGGCTCACTTCAATTATCTACGGCCTCATTGTGGTTCTGCGTTCAACCTAAAGAGTAATTTGTGCCTGACATACTTCTCTAGTAGCGATCAATGATGGGATTTCGGCTGGTTTGGGGGCGATCGTGCCTCCCAACTCCGGGAGCAACTCTCCCCAATAGGAGCGTTTCTTACTGTTTTGCTCCATAAGGGCTGGGGAGTGCGGGCGAGGGATACTCCTTGTTTGAATGGATACTGGAAATACTAGGACTACTCTTACCGCCGTACCATTGACAACAGTTTTATGAGAGCTAGAGTTACGCGCATTAGTTGCGAGGAGAATCCGAGATGCGGAAAGCAATCTTTCTCTCAGCCGTCATTACCCTTGCGATAACACTCAGTGCGATGACCGTTAGCGCGTCGGATTCGGGCGTGACCTTATCAGCCCCGACAACGGGTACGATTACTTTTTCAGGGGATTGCGCTGGCGGCCTAACCATGACCGTCGCGGGTCCACTCAACGGTATCGCCGTAAGTGGTACCGGCGCCTTTGCGGGTGCAACCTCTTTTACTTTGTCGGGCAGCCCTTTGGCATTCACCGGAGTTTCCGGTAGTCCTGGTGATTTTACTAGCTCAGGTACTCTGAGTTTTATGCTGAATAGCGGCACCTTGCTTACTGGCACCCTGTCCAATATTACGCTTACGACGCTCAGCCACGAACCGAACATGGTGGTCTTGTCGGGGTCTCTGAGCGGCGGCGGACAGGTTACGTTGATTGTAGATGTCGATACACCTCTTTCAGGGTTGATGGGTAGTGAGCTTGGCAGACTGAGTTCGGGAGAGGTCCTCAGCACTAGTGTCACGCCAGAACCCGGCACGATGCTGCTGTTCGGTTCGGGGCTTTTACTGGTAGCCGGTGTTTTGCGTCGTAAACTCATAGCCTAGTATCAGTAGGGTTAGAATGAAATTGTGATTTAGTCCGCGGTCTGCCTGGACAATGCGAGCAGCTGGTTGGTCTGGCGTATAAGTTCACTGCGGTCCATGTCGCGGTATTTCTCTGGCAAGAGGCTCTTGCTCGTACATTCGAGCACGGCTACAAGGTTCTGCATTTCGATTTCCGTCGGGTAGTAGGGCGGAATAAAATCTTCAAGCGCCCCCTTCAAGTCTTCGCTATCGACGGCGGACTTGTTCTCAAGACTACTCCTCATGCGGCTGCGCACCAGCACAGCCTCGATATCGGCTCCCGAGAGACTGCCGGCGCGCGAGAGAAAATACGTCTCGACGTCTTCGGGAAACGGCTTCATGCCGATCTTCCTTTGCATGGCGCGCAGAAGCGCGAGACGTTCTTCTTGCGTATCGGGATAAAACAGCGCGATGTGTTCTTCAGCTCGGCCCTGTCGCTTTAGATCGACGGGTAAAAGGTCCGGACGGCAGGTGAGGAGGAACCAGATCACCTTGCCTCGCAGTTCGGTATTACCCATGAACTGCGCGATCTGCGCAAACACGCGATTGCCCACACCGCTATCACCGGAGCTCGAGCGGTCTCCCAGTTGAGCATCGGCCTCATCGACAATCACAGCGATCGGACTCATCGCCTTGAGCAGAGTCAAGACCCGCTCCAGGTTTCCTTCGGTGACTCCCTGCCACATGCTGCGAAAATTCTTCAGCGTGACCGCCGGAATCCCGACTTCGCCGGCAAAGCAGGTGGTGATGAAAGTTTTTCCGGTGCCGACGGGTCCACAGATTACGTAGCCCATGGGCAGAACATCGGTATTGCCCGCGCGGATGGCCTTGGCGGCATCCTGGAGTTTGTGCTTGGCCTGGTCGTTGCCCGCGACAAAGGAAAGATCAAACCGGCTCTGCACAAACTCGAGCAGACCGCCTGATTCTGCTTCGATCAGGTCTTTCTTGCGATCGGCGAGAAATTGGAGCGTAAGGGGTTGGCGGTTCTGCACTGCGTGCGAGATGAGACCCTGCAACTGAACTCGCTTTAAACCCGCGCCCAGCTTGGCCAGAGACTCATCGTTCACCTCGGAACCAGAAGGCAGCTGCTGATTTTTAAATTGCGTGCGGATAAATTCCAGGCGGTCCGCGTAGTCGGGCAAAGGTATCGCGATCGAAGAAACGCCGGGGTGTTGAACGATGCCCTGATTCAGTTCGATCTGGTTCTCGGACACCAGGCAGATGGTGACGTCCGCGTTCAGAAATGCCGGATTGCGCGCCCAGCGCTTCAGGATTACCAGGGCATTCCGATCATCAGCCGACATGCTGGAAACATCGCCTGCCGGGGCAATGGTCTCGGCGAAGTCGATCACCAGGCCGATTTTCTTTCCGTCGGCGATGCGCAGCCGCAGATAGTTGTCGAGCAGGTTCAAAACCGCATCGGGATTGCGCGGCAGCCCCCCCCGCGAGTAGCTGGTGCCGTGATAGCTGTCGTAGCCTTCCAACGCGCGGCGGAAGTCGGCTTGGCTGTTCGTCGAGCCGAAGTTCAGTCCGCCCCGATCGTAGTGCAGGACCACGTCGCGCTGGCCGAAAAGCGCGCCCGCTAGAAACTCGTCCAGCGGAACGAAGGTTGCGGTGTCCTCGCTCCGCAGTGGCACAAGGTCACGCACATTTCCGTAGAGCACAAACAGAGCGAACGAACGCGAGTAGTATTTCTCGGAGAGTTCTCGCGCCCAGGCGGGCAGCCCATCGAGATATTTTCCGAGTGTTGTGGGATTCGCTGTCATTTAATTCGACATCCGTACGCGGCCCGAGCCGGAAGAGGCGGATGAATCATCGAGCGACATCAATCCGTCGAGGTCCGGCGACATATCGCTGAAGATCGCTTCCACCTGTTGCACGGTCTGCTCGGTCTGTTCGACATCGTGAACCAGACTGTCGAGGCGCTCGCTGACCTGCTGCGGATCCCGCATAGTTACCGATTGATCGCGCACGAGCATCAGCACGTCCTCTACCGCCGAGCATTGCGCGTCAACGACTTTGCGGTTCTCGGAAATCTTAGCGAACTTCTCGAGACGTTTAGAGAGGATCTCGATGCGTTTCTTGTTGATCTCCTGGACTTTCGGCGAGTCGCTCGCGAGACTTTTTTGCAGGGAGGCGATTTCACGCTGGATGCCGTCTGGCTCGGTGCTCTTCACGTATTGCTGTTGCTGCGCTGCCGTTAGCAACAGCCGGGCATAACCATTGAGCAGGCCTTGCAGGCGCGAGTCGATCTGCTGCAGGAAGATCTGCGAGGTGGAGGAAAACTGCGCGAAGCTCGTGCGAATCGAACCGCAGACCTGCGCGGCATGCACGTACCGGCTCTGCATGTCGGCAGGCAAGCTGGCGAGCATTTCGCCGAGTTTCTGCTGGTGTTTCTGCTGCGCTTCGGCGAATTTCCAACTCCGCACCAAGCGTTGAAAGCGCCAGTTTTGCGGGACAATCGCCAGATACATCAGTTCCAGACCGCCGGCCAGGAGAATTGGCAGGAAGCTCCCACTCACCAGCGCAAACGCTCCCGCACTGACCATGGCGATCCAGTTATACTGCAGATGGAATGCCTCTCGTACGTAGTTGATGTTTTCCTGCGGAGCGGCGAGACCGGACGGATTATCCTCGCGCATGCTCGGGAAGTCAGCGGGAGCCATTTAGACACTCACCCGCACCTGTCCGTTGCCCGGAGCGCGCCGCAAACGGTTGAGAACGTAGCTCTGCAGCTCGTGAAATTCATTTCGTTCCTTGAGGCTCAGATCGCGCGGGCGCTCGAAGGGCACCTGAAGATCTTCGACAACGGTCCCCGGGTGCGCACTCATAATGAAGATCCGGTCCGCCAGGTAGATCGCTTCCTCCACATCATGGGTGACAAACAAGATCGTGCTAGCGGTTTCCTGCCAGACTTTCAGCAGCAGCTGCTGCATTTCGCTACGGGTCTGCGCGTCGAGCGCACCAAAGGGCTCGTCCATCAAGATGACGGCGGGACGAAGTGCGAGGGTGCGCGCGATCGCAACTCGCTGCTGCATGCCACCGGAGAGGGTCTCCGGATAGGCATTCTCAAATCCGCTGAGCCCGATGTCTTTCACTAATTGCGCCACGGTCTCCTTACACTTCCCTTCTGGGACTCCGTTAATTTTCAAACCGTACGCTATGTTACCAGCGACCGTGAGCCAGGGAAACGAGGTGTACTTCTGAAATACCATGCCGCGTTCCTTGCTGGGACCGTCAACCGGCTTCTCATTCACCAGAATCTCTCCGGTGTCCGCCCGATCGAGGCCCGCGATCAGGCGCAGCAGAGTCGACTTGCCACAACCGGAGGGACCCAGCAGAACGCGGAATTCGCCGATATCGCGACCTTCGCGGGAATAGGCATCATCAATCTCGAAATTGACGTTTTCCAGAGCGTCGGTTTTCGAGCCGTCCGCGCAGGGAAACGACCGGCTGACGTTGCGAACGGTGATCTTCGATTTTTTAGGCTCCATGCTTGGCCGCCTTCAGGTGGGCGGTGGCGCTGGGAACCGCCGCGCCGCCTCCGGCGAACGTGGAACTGCCCTTGCGCCAGGGAAAAAGGCGGGCTTCGAGAAAAGTCAGCAGAAAGCGGAACAGGAAGGCGGCGATACCGATCGCGATAATTCCCGCGTAGACGCGTTCGAAATCCAGCACCTTGCGCGCCGCCTCCACCATGTAACCTACGCCCTTGCGCGAGTTCACCATCTCGGCCAGGATCACGTAGGTCCAGCCGATATCGTAGAGGATGCGAAACGAAGAAAATATGGCCGGGAACGAGGCGCGGAACACGAGCCACAAAACCTGCGCCTGGTTCGCGCCGAGTGTGTAGGCCGTTTCCAGTAAAGCGTTGTCTACGCGATTCGCCTCTTCTACGACCACCGCCAGAAGGTAGAAGAACATTCCGAACCACAGGAAGGCGACCTTCATGGTTTCGTCGATGCCGAAAAGGGCGATGAACGCCGGAAGAAACGCGGTCAGCGGCATGGCGCGCATGGGCGCCGCCACGGGATTAATCAGCTCGAAGAGCCCGCGATAACTGGACATCAGGATGCCGAGCGGGATCGCGAATACCGCGCACCAGAAGAACGCCTGGGCAATCCGCCACCAGCTCATAAATACATTTCCCAGCAGATCGTACTCGGTCCACAGCTTGCCGAAAGCCTGGATGACTCCGAGGGGCCTCGGCAGTGAGAAATGCAGCTTGCTCCAATACGTCAGGGCAATCCAGATCAAGACGACAATGCCCCAACTGATGAAGGCGAAGATCCAGCGGATGCGCGGAGAAACCTCTTTGCGGATGGTGAGTAAATCGCTCATGGTCGTCTATGGCCTATCGTTTGAGGATCCTAGCCAGAGAATGCTTGTTCTCTAGGAGCATCTCCGTGCGAACTTGAAATATGTGCTAGCTGGACGGGTTGGCATAGACTTTGATGTCGGTGCGCCGGTTCTTCTCGCGCCCTTCGGGCGTGGCATTGCTGTCAATCGGTTTGTCCGGACCATTGCCGGCGGTGCGGAGCCGCTCGGCGGGAAAGCCGTATTTTTCCATCAGGTATTTCTTGACCGCGTCCGCTCGCGCGTGAGAAAGCTGAATGTTGTAGGCGCGCGCGCCGGTCGAATCGGTGTTGCCATCGATATCGACGATGGTGTTCTCATAGGCGCGCATGGTGCCGGCCAGTTCATCGACGATCGCCCGCGAATCCAGGCTCATGTCGGAAGAATTGGGATCGAAATAGATGGACCGATGTTGCGTGGCTATCGGCGTGGCTCCCTTGGCGGGCTCCCGGTATTCGATGGGCGCTTCACTGGAGGCCATGGAGAAGCTGTCAGCCAACTTCTCGACATAGCGCCGATCGAGACTGTCTTCTGGATTGAAGGTGTGCTTGATGACGATCAGTTCCCGATACATGTCCTGGGCCATGCCCAAGATGTTGGCATAATCGGAATTGGAGCCAGCCGTACCCATGAAGGAGCGGTTATCGGCGTAATCCGCGAGCTTCACGCCCCCGAGCATGGTCTTCGCGAGATCGGATGGGATATTGAAGTCCTTGACCGAACCGATCAGGTTGTAGGCGCGTTCCGGCTGCGTCTTGATGAACTCGACGCCTTCCAGCCAGCCTTGCGCGAACTTCAGCACGGTTTGCGGATGCTTGACGGAAAAATCGTCGCTCACCACCAGAATGTCGGCGATCAGGCGGTTGGCGATTCTGGTGTCGTAGATCTTTTTCGATCCGGGGCGCTTGGCTACCGCGTCGCTCATGTCGGGGTCCCAGGCCACGGCCGCATCCACTTTGTCCTGCGCAAAAAGAGTCGCTGGCTCGATGCCATCCTTGGTGTGGATGGCCTGATTAAAGATCTCGTTGCGCTGTGCGGTGCTGAGGCCGGACGTCTTCAGTCCGTTCCACAGCAGGAAGTGCGACGGGGTGTAGGGGGCAAACGCCACTTTCTTGCCGGCGAGGTCCTCGATGCTGTTGATTCCCTGCTTGCCGATGACGCCATCGGCGCCGCGCGACCAGTCCACCATCAAGAACGCATGCGAGCCGAATCCCTTGTCTTTGAACTGCGCGTAATCTTTGGCGTAGACGTCGGCGGTCGTCAGCATCATGTCGACGTTATCGGTGGCGAGAGCGGCCGAACCTTCCGTCCAGTCGTCGATAATCTTGAAGGAAACCTTCAGTCCTTTCTTGCCATAGATGGAATCCGGCTGGGTGTCCAGTCCGCCGTTCGCGACGAGGCCGCCGACGCACCCGACCCAGACGTTGACGCGCACGCGGACCTCTGCGTCGCTGCTGGTCGAAGAGGCTGGCAGCAAAAGAGGCTTCGACGCATCGACCGTCGCGCCGTTCCCGGCGGAGGCGCTTTTGCCGCCCGTCCACTTGCTGAAATCCACGACTCCATAGCGATTCAGGCTGTATCCGACCAGGGCCAGGCCAATCAGGAAAATAAGAATCCATCCACCCTTCTCAATCTTCACCGGCATGGCATTTCCTCCCCGCTTCTTCGAGCCGCGCTTCGGCGCGCATTCCTAATTCGGACCTTGTGTGTCAGTAAGAACGTGTCCTGCTCTGGGCGTGCCGCGAGCTCGCTCTAACCTCTTTGCGGTTCCTTGGCGGCGATGGTTTTTTCGGTGTTTGCTGGCGCGCCCGCTTGTGGGGACGCGAGGCCCATCTCGATCTTGAATTGTTTTACAAGTTCGCTGGCCTGGAGTTTCTCGGCATCGTCGTCAATCTTGATCTTCTGCTGGTCTACATTGCTCATGGCCATGTCCATACGGGCTTCGTTCACTGCCGTGGTCTCCTCAATCTTGCGAATCATCTCGTCATGCGTTTGGCTGATGCCGGCGACTTCGAACTGCTCCATCGCATCGGCGACCTTCTTCTGCCACTGGGAGCGGCGATAGTCGGCGATGGCGCCCAGGGCCTCCTGCGTCTTCCGTTCTTTCTCGCGCATAAAGGCCTGCTTTACGGCCATGGCTTTCTCGAAGGCGGCGCGGGCGGTTGTGAGCTGGCCTTGATTCCTCGCAAGAGCGCTCTTGGTTTGCTCGAGTTGCGCGGCATAGGCGCCCGCGATGTCGTCGCGACTGGCCTGAATTGCGGCTTTCACTCGGGCCGTTAAGGTAGCCATGTCGGTTTTATATTTGGTCTCTTCCTTCTCGAGCAGCGTCACATTGGCCTTAACCATGGCAATGCTCTCGTTCATCCGCGGCACCTGGTCATTCATGTCGCGGATATTCTGCTGCAGAATGAGTTCGGGATCTTCCGCCGACGAAATGAAAAAACCGATGAAGGACCGCACGACTCGCGTCAACCGTTGCCACATAAATCCTCCTGTTCAGGAACGTTCGGGTGTTTTGCGTGGGGGCGCATTCACATCGCCCGTCGTAATCGGATTTTCCGCCACAAAGTACCCGACCGCCTCGGCGATCTTCTTTTCCGCTTGCTGTTTTTTTAGCCGCCACCCGGTAAGCCGTTCTTTCTCGCGCGAAACTTCCTCGTTGTTACTCTGGATCTTCGCGCGCTCTTCGGTCACGTAGCGATCGATCTGGGCTTGAATCTCGGTGTTCTCTTTGGACTTCTGTGCCTCGAGTTCGTCGAGCGAGCGCTGCTGGACGCGCTCGTAGGTATCGAGCGCCCGGTCGCGCCGAACCGCGTCCTGGATGACTTCCTTGATGTCCACGCCCGCGGCGTCAAGCGCGACCAGAACCGAAGACCGCTTGACGTCCGAAGGCAGATTGCGAATGTGTTCGCTCTCGAGCATCTGCGAGACCTTGAGGATGGAGTAGCCTTGCGGTGCGGACGGAATTTCCGCCGCTTTGTAGATCTCGTCGAAGGAAGTGGGATCGGAGACCGGCGAGGTAAATTTGGGCTCGACGGCGATACCGGATGCGATCTCAGCCACACTCTGGGCCGCGCTCTTGGCCCCGGCTGAAGCGCTCTTTGCATTCGGTGCAGAATTGGACCGGTCTTGCTCCGTGCCTGCGGCATCATCGACGGAAACAATGTAGTTGTACCACTTCTTGGACATTCGGCCTCCTGCCTGACCACTGCACATGCCCAGAGACAGAGTTACGTATTGAGTTAAATAAGTGAACCAGAAAGCTAATTCCCTATGGGTTCTTTGTCAAACGTTTTCATTTCATACAGTTCCGAATGCCAACCGAACAGTCTCTTGCCCTGTTCTCCAGTCGTAGAATGCGGAGGCTGGCGTTGACAGACGCGAATTTAATCGCACATCCAGTCCCTGTTCAATTCAGCTAGAATGAACGCTCTCACCGTTCAAAATGAACACCTTGTTGAACGAACACTGAGATAGGAGCAAGCGTGCCTCCTGACGACGTTTCGTCGATACTGAGCCGGGTGATAGAGACTAAAGCCGAATACGATATTCGATTGCTGGCGCAACAGCTGGGTACAAACTATCGCTCACTCATGTACTGGCTGAGAGGCGAGCGACCGTTGCCTGCGCATCTGCTGCCGAAGATATGCGTGCTCCTGAAGAACTACGAGGCTCTTGATTTTCTTGAGAGCCAGGCCGGGCGCGTGGCGTTCAAACTCCCTGATCCAGACCTTACCCTGGACAGGGAACTGCTGGCCGTATCCCACCTGATCAGGGAAGTGGGAGAGGCTCTTGAGAGTGTTGCGGAAACCCTCGCTGACGGCATTGTGGAAGAAAGCGAGTTGCGGGCAACCATTCCGAAGCTGGAGTCTGTGATCCAGGAATGCGCGTCCCTTAAGTACCTGTTAGAAGACCTCAACAAGAAGAGGAAAAAGAAAATGAAAAATCGGCTCTGATATAAAGACGCGTGTGCATTGCGACTTGTTCCACTACGTCCACGATGTTCGCATAGATGAGGGTTCCATCGCCTTACATTCCGCACAAAACCCCGATCGCCGTGCCCGACGAAAATCGAATTGATCCCACATCTTCGACGAGAACCCAAAGCTCACGGCGAAGCTAGCAACGCTACATTAGTAGGAGAGGCCCCAGGTCGCTCTGGAGATGTCAGCCGACTAATTGATTGCTCATCGCCAGCGGACATCTCATTCGATCGGAACTAGGCGGCCGCGGCAAATTGCTTGACTCAGTCGGGAGCTACTGTTTCATCAGCTTGCGGCACGCTAGGTTTCTTCAGGCCTACAGATTCATTGACCAGACGGCAGACCGTCGCGCGAGATTCGCAGCGCGGTCACAGCTCAGTGGCGCCGCAGCCCGCACCAAAATGGGCGCAAGCGTGAGCCCAGAACGGCACAGCTCGTGGCTACTGGCGATGAGTGGATTTCACCACAATCGATTTTCAAAAAATGCCGATGAAAGCAGTGCTGGCGCGCTCCGATCGAGAGTTTATGGGTTATAGCGAGCGAACCAGCCGGCGATCTCGCGGAAGACGTCACGGCGCTGTTCCCAGACGCGAGGAAAATGACCGGAGCCGGGATACGTGACCATGCGCGCCGTCTTCCCTCGAGCGGCGAGAGCCAAATAGAATTCGCGACCCTGGTAAGTGGGAACACGAATGTCGGAGGCCCCGTGGAGGATCAGCAGCGGGGTGGTTACGTCCGCGGCATGCATGACGGCCGAGAATTGCAGGAAGGCAGTGGGGTCCGCGTCAGGCCACCGTGCGTCGTAATCAATCTGCTGGACATCGCTCGTCCACATGAAACTCAGCCAGTCGGTAATGCCGGCGCCTTCGACCGCGGCGCGGTATCGGTGGGTCTGAGTGACCGTCCAGGAGGTCATGAAGCCTCCAGCGCTCCAGCCAAAAATCGCGAGGCGGTTGGGATCGGCCCAGCCCTGAGCGAGCGCGAAGTCGGTGGCGCTATCCACGTCGCGATAAGCGCGATCACCAAAATGCTGATAGATGGCGTTAAGGAAATCCGAGCCGTAGCCAGTGGAACCACGATATTCGGGCTGCAGGACGACGTATCCCAGGCCGGCGAGGAGGCGACAGAAGGCGTCGAACTCGAAGGAGTCGTTCGCCTCAGGACCGCCGTGGGGAAAAACAACAAAGGGATATTTCTTGTCGGGGGCGTAGCCGGCCGGAAACGTGGCGATACCTTCGAGAGGAATTCCCTCCTTCGAAGTCCAGTGCACGACGCGTGCCGGGCCGAACGCGACATTCGAAAGCAGGTCGTCGCCTTCGTGTGTGATCCTCTTGAGTTGGGAACCATCGGCGACAGCCACATTGGAAGTGTGCTCCGGATCGCCGACGGTGAAGGCTAGAATCTGAGCACCCGACGCAAGCTCTGAAGTAACAGGCGCGCCTTCCACGGTTCCTGCTGGCCAACTAAAAGCGGTCTTGAGCGCGCGGCCATCGAATGAGTCCACCTCGCCACGGACCCCACGCTCCACAATCACCCAGATTTTCCCGTGCACGTCCCGTGTAAGACCCACGGCCGAGCCGACCAAATCCGGCGTGCGGTCCACGGGCGCGCCACCCGCGAGCGGGACTGTCCACACATGATCAGGCGTGAGAACGTCCGTCGTGGTGCTGACGAAAGCGAGTTCCTTGCTGTCAGGAGTCCAGGCGACTCCCTCGCTACCGCTGGGGAGAGCCGACGCGGCGGCGTTGGGGATTTCTGCGATGCGACGAGCTAAGGAAACAGTACAGATGTCGATGAAGCTGTGAACATAGTGATAGCCGATTAAGGGCGTCTGAGACACAAGTGCGATGCTCGAGCCATCCGAAGACCAGTCCAATCCCGCGATATCCTTGAGTGCCGGGCACCACCATGTGCCTTCACCGCCGGAAGCACTGAGGACGTAGAGGCTGGACTCCTGGTTCTGAACGACGGTGTGAACCTCAGCGAGCGGGTCGGGGGTGCGCTGGCTGGCAAGCACGGCGAAGCGTGTTCCGTCGGGCGAAATTACGGCCGCGGCGATGCCCGAGGGGAGGGAGGTCAAGACCTTGAGATTTTCAAGCGGCGCGGCGAGCGGGACGGTAGCGAGTTGCTTGATCTCTTTTTCACCGAAAGAGCCGTAGAGCGCCAGACCGTCACGGGTGAAACCGAACGGCGTGAAACCTTCGGGCACGATCAGCTTGTGCGGGTCTGTTCCATCGGGCGCGACGAGCCAGTACTCTTCGCTTGTAGAGCCCTTAGCGACGCCCGAGCCAGCCCAATAAAGGATGTTGCGGCCCTCAGGGGAGACCGCAACAACGCGGGCGCTACGCAAACCTGTCCAATCATCCACGCCGAAGGCGTGCTTATCGGTGGCGCGAGAGGATGGCGACAGCAAGGCGATGAGGGCGAGACACGCTCGATACTTTTTCAAGATATTCCTCGGTCGGCCGAACGACGAGATCCGAAGCCCTTCCCCGACAATAAACCAGGCCCACGCAGCCAGGAAAGATAGCACAAGCCCCGTGAGCACAACGCCGATTCTTAACCGGATCGCCACGCTTGCGCCGCTTTGCAACATTCATAGGCGAAGGCCATCACGTCTTCTCGGTACACCTTGTCGTACAGAGCATAGAAGCGGAAATTGGGCGATCCCTTCGATTTGTCGTGCAACGCCGTCTGCAACTTCTGAACACTTGGTGGAGTTGTTAGGCTCATCGCCAATCCCTCGGTCCTTTGTCGCTTCTTGCGTTTCCTTTCCACTGAGGCCCCTTCCCTCCGCCGGAGTTACCCAGCTTCATCGGTACTACGAGCCTCTCCGCCATCCCACACGGCCCGGCAGTCTCGTTGCCTCCCCTGCTGCTCTGATTGCTACCGGGGTGGAGCGAACCAGTTCCCGGGCGGGTATACCCCCGCTGTGGACCAGCGCCTTCACGGCGCGCCCGGTTAGGGCTGCGTTAATCAGGCATCATTTGGAAGTGCAACTTAGAAATGGCAAAAGTTCTTTCCTGTCAGTTTTGACAATGGTAAGCGTCTCGTAAATCCGGCAAACAAACGCGCTGGAGGCGCTCTCCGGAGGAAACCCGGTGTGCACAGAAAGCGCCCCGCTCCGCACCGCGCTTACACATCTCGGCCAGTAGTGCATGTGTAAACGCCTCATCGGAGAAGTGACGTGAAGGGTCCCTTCAGATGTCCGGCAACTAATCAACAGTTAGAATCACACGCATCGAAGCGAACTACCTCAATGGGTTGGTACAACACTCAGCGTTGTTCTTCACGAGTAAGCGGTCTGCGCGGACGCCGACGATCTGTCTGTCCGCAAACGCTCTCCCCGCGACCGAGCAGCCTCCCTCGGGCACCATCCTAACTCTCCACTCCAGGAAGCCAAGACATACTGAGAATCCCTGGAGGGTGTGCAATTTGAGACAGACAAGCATTCTTTGATTTCTTAACGTGGACGCGAAGCTGTTGTGGCGGCTCTTTCAGCTGGGGATGGACTTATCAGGCCGGGAGGGATTTTATGGCATGTCCGTTGTGCGGGTCGGCCAATCAGGAAAAATTTACTGCCGAGATGATCATCCATTTCTCAGGGATTAAGAATCTCGACGAGCCAGGCGTCTGGGCATTTCCGAAGCTTTTGGTCTGCTTGGATTGCGGGTTTTCTCGGTTCAATGTTTCGGAACCTGGATTGAGGTTGCTCGCAGCAGGTTCTCCAACACGTGAATGCTCTGCTGTGCGGGATAGTCAGGACGATGGCGGCCGTGCAACGGGGTTGCATTTGAGTAGGACTTTGAACTTGTAGCTTGCCTACTTGGTGCTGACAAACAGCAGGTCCCTCTCGGCATGTATTTTCAAAATGTAGTCTCTCGCGCCTAGGCTAGAGCCGACTGAACCACGTCAACAGAGGATTCTTGAGTCAAGAAGATGATTTTAGATTCTGGGATCAGTGCGTCGGGTGTCCCGATTCAGAACAGATTTCTTCCGCGCGGGCGCGCCTATAACGAATATGGAGCCTATGAACTATCCTAACAAGGAATCTAACTGCGAAAGGAAGTTCGATACCCAGCGCTTCGTCGATCATTTGTACTACTGGACCTGTTAATTCTGGCAATTTCCGATATGCGGAACGCATGCTAACACGTCAGACAAGCTCGGACGTCCCCATAGCCCGCGCTCGTAACACCAACGGCGGTTGGGAGGCTACTACTGACCCTGCCTTCCAACCGCTGTCCCAGTGCCGTCTATCAGTCGCGCTGGCATCGAAATATAGGGAAACACGGATTGCGTTCGTTCGATTCCCTGCATATGCTCCGCCGCCGGTGCGGGCCAAGTCTACGGCTTTTGTCGAACTCCGGAGGATTTGAGACGATGGCAAGCTCCAGATGGCGCACGGCCGCGTCAGCGTCAACCGCGCTCGTGATCGACACTTCATTCCATCCATTGAGGAGAAAAGTCAGAGGTTGCTCTCCGCGCAACTTCCAAAGCAGCCCCGCGTCGAGCCCTCGCTCTTTGAAAGGCGGGTACTCTGCAACAAACGACAGAATATTTCTGCCGGAACTAACCCATTCGGGAAGATCCACGAGAAGCGGCAGTCCTCCAGCGGATAAAACGCGCTGCGCGAATTGAACAAGCGTCGTCGTTTTCCCGCTGCCAGCCGGCGCTTCGAGAATAATTCGTTGCCCTTCAACTAGAGCGTCTCCAAGAGAAGCGGTTGTCACTGCCTCGATCGGATTTCCTTTGTCATCCAACTTAACGGCGCTCAGATTTATAAGGGGCCGACCGGCCTTTCGGTATATCTGATCCCAGTTTTCTGCGATCTCTTTTGCCGCTTCTTGCGCCCGCTTCAGCGCGGGTTTCAGCTCCTGTGCCATCGGCGGCGCGATTCCGAGCTGGTACCGACAGACGTCGGATTGTTCTGGGGCACGAAGCCAGCTGATGAACTCTTCACGCGGGACGAGGACGAGCTTCAGACCAAATTTGTCGAGAATTTCCTTCGCCCAAAGCGCCTGCGTATGCTTGCTGACCTTCACCGGCGTCGAAAAAATTAGCACCTGCACGTCGGAGTAATGCTTCTTCACTCCTTCTGCGTCCTTCGAAACCTTCTTGAGGCTCGCATCGATCGAAGACGCCAAACCAATACCCTTACCGTCCGGCTGCAGTGCCCCGTCTGCGTGTGCGTCGAGCCCTCCGTCCGATTTACGCTCGCACGCTATAAGCTGAGGCCACTTCTTCTGCCCGCGAACCACGGCGAGGCCTTGGAACTTCATTCCCGTCTCGTCCGAAATCATCTCGTTCAGGGCCAGTTCGATTTCGCTGCGATAAGCCATTTAAATGGCCGGTGGAACCCAGCGGCTAGCCTGCTTCGCGGGAAAAACCGCAGGAGTGGACTTGTAGAGGGAATTGGATATATTGGGGCCAGCTCGCACGGCGCTCACCTCGCTGTGTCGGGTTAGGAGTTCGGGGACTGCGAGTCCCCGCGCTCCGATTTCTATCGGAACCTTTAAGTAACTTACCACGAAAGTACAGGGGTAGGTCGATGCACCGGAAAGTCAGCAGACGTTGAAAATCCAAATTCGCGCGCTTCATTCGAGGTTACGGCGTCGAACAGATGCGAAAACAGGCTAAACAGACATCTCTGCTAGCAGAGATGTCTGAGTGATCTCACCGAGCGAAACGAGGAGCCAATGAGGAACCGAAAATCACTTGAAAACCTGAAACCTTGGCCGAAGGTCGTCTCGGGAAACCCCGCAGGCCGCTCCGTCACTCTACGGGAAGTACGGACCATGAAACTGATCCGCGACGAAAATTGCGGGACGCTGCGTCTCTCTGATCCTTCCGTCACCAAATATTTCAAAGAGGGCGATACGGTGCGAGTGATTATCGAGAGGTTGCCAAAGAGCAGTTCGAGCAGCTGAGGGAAAGGGTCCGAAGCGTTTTCAATCCTGCCGACGCTGTGTAGAATTCTGGGCATGTGCGCGCACTTTCACGCCACGCGCTCTAAGCACACAATCACAATCTGCATGCTTCTATTCATTGTTGGAGCATTTTCGCATGCGACATCTGCCCAAATCGGTACGGGAACGATCATCGTCTTCCACATCGCCAAAGATAAATTCATCATCGCGGCTGACAGTCGGGTTGTCTTCAAGGGGAATCCAGAAGATAGTGGCTGTAAGATCGCCGCAATTAACCACCAATTTATTTTCGCTACTTCCGCGGCTGCTGGGTACCGACCCGCTACGGAAGGTCTCGACCCGGCCCCCGCTTTCGATAATGTAGAAGAGGCACGTAAGGCCGTTCGTTTGCGACCAAGCAACGACGATACTGCGGATAATTTCAATAGCGTTGCCGACGCTCGGGCAGATTATATGACTAGGGATTTTCGGTCCTTGTACAGCGTCCATCCTGAGATTGTCCTGGAAGCAGCGAAAAAGGAAAAAGGCACGCTGGCAAACGGACTGTTTGCTAAAGCAATAAAAGGTAAAATTGTCCTCGCATTCCGATCAGTAACCTTCAGCCCAAACCGAATGAAACTCTTTATGGTCGAGTCCATTCCTACAGATTGCGCAGCCAGGATTTGTGCAAGTGGAATGACAGATGTTTTCAACGAATACACTAGTTCCCCACCAAAAAGTGAGAGAGCCAAACGCGAAGGCATCCTCAATCCGACCACCGACGAAACGGCTCGGATTAAACGCCTGGTACAGCTTTCGATTCTTTACATCCGTCCTAAAGGAGAAGTCGGCGGCCCTATAGACCTTCTTGAGCTCTGGAACGATGGACACATCAGCTGGCTGTCCCGCAAATGCAATTGCCCAGAAAACGAGGATTAGTGCAGCGAAGCTCTTAAAGAGCGAAACTGTACGAACGCCGCGCCTTGTCGCCGAGTTTCATTGTTTCGGAGACGAGTGTGCGGCAAATACCCTGTTCGCGGACCCCGGGTAAGTTGCTGAGACGTCAAGCTGCGTGCGAGATGTTTTCAAGGGGGCGAAAAGAGTTGTTTTTGGCATATCCCCTGAAGCAATTCGCCATCCAAGCGGATGTGAGTGATCCGTGGGTTGAGATTGCTTCGTGTTCGCTCATCCATCGCTGCGGGCTTGGGGATTACGGCCGTCCACGATTCGGCGTGCTTCCAAGAGGCTGTCGTAAGCACGAAGAACGTCACGAGCGTGCTGAAGGCGACAGGATCAACCACACACGCAACGGCGCTTCTGAAAGGAGAAATATTCGGCTCGTGAAAATGATGGGAATACTGAGGTCCACCAGAAGGTTACCTACAGTTGGAAGTATCAAACAAGATGTTGACTTGACTGGTAGAGCATGTTATCTCGACTGCGCTCGGTAGGCTGCTGCGACGAAAAGTCGAATGTCGACAGGTGCGACAATCTTGACCAATCGGATAGTTAGAGGTGCTCTGCGTCGGATGTGCCCGTCGGGCATACTTGCTTTCTTAGTTTTTGCAGCGGTGAGTTTCTTTGTAAGCGCGGGCGGTCCGGGAGAGTCGCGTAGAGCCGGGACAGGCGGGCACACCATCGTGAATCCTGACGCGCGAATTCGTGCGATGGATTTCTATCGCAACATCCCGATGAGCTTTGAGGCCAATGACGGCCAAGAAGACGACCGGATTAAATATAGTTCCCGGGGACACGGCTATCGAGTATTTCTCACTGAGGAAGGCGTAACTTTTGCTTTCGGAAGGGACCCCCAAGCCTCGGCCTCCTCTCTAACAATGAAACTTCAAAACGCGAATCGTAATTCGCTTGTCACAGGACTTGAAAAGCTTCCCGGTGCAACCAACTACTTCGTCGGCTCAGTCCCCACCAGATGGAAAAAGAACGTCGCCAATTACGCCAAGATTAGATATCAGGGTGTCTATCCTGGGATAGACGTTTTGTACTACTACGGCAAGGATCACGAGTTGGAGTACGACTTCGTTGTTCAGCCGGCCGCCCGGCCTTCGGACATCAGGATTTTGCTCTCCGGTGTCGGCCGGACACGAACTGCACAAATGGATTCGCAGGGTGACTTGCCATTGCGGATCCGTGACGGCGAAGTGCGTCTACACCGGCCAGCTGTTTATCAGCGCGGACCGAACGGTGAAGAACTTCCTGTCGAGGCACATTACGTCCTTTCCAAAAACTCTGGACACTCGGTCGAGCATGATCAGGAAGTAGGGGTCGAAGTCGGTGACTACGATCGATCGAAAGTCCTCGTCATCGACCCGGTTGTAACGTTTTCTACCTTCCTTGGCGGGTCAAGCTTTGACACGGCACGGGCAATCGCAGTCGACGCAGCGGGCAATACGTACCTAGTAGGCGGGACACTGTCAACCAACTTTCCAACAGTCAATCCGATACAACCGACTGTGCATGGTTCCGACGGCGATGCTTTTGTAACCAAAATCAACGCGGCAGGCTCTGCCATACTGTATTCAACGTATTTGGGCGGTAGCTTCGCGCAGCAGGCCCTCGGAGTTGCAGTGGACGCCGCAGGAAACGCTTACGTCGCAGGAGAAACAGCATCGACTGACTTTCCAGTCACCCAAGGCGCCTTCGATACGACTGGAAGTTCCACGGGTGTTGCATTTGTATCAAAGCTGGACAGCACAGGTTCGCAGTTGATCTACTCCACGTACCTGGGTGGCACAGGGGGCAACGCTGCAGGGGACGCCGCCGAGGCCGTCGCCGTTGACAGCTCTGGTTCTGCTTACGTCACCGGGCAGTCATTCTCACCAAACTTCCCAACCACACCTGGAGCTTTCCAACAATCTCGCGTAGGCGGTCCGGAACAAGCATTCGTAACCAAATTCAATGCAAGCGGTAGCGCACTGAATTATTCGACCTATCTCGGTGCCGGCAGCGGTGTCGGAATTGCGGTGAGTGCTTCAGGAAATGCCTATGTTGCGGGTACTGCAACTGACGCTACCTTTCCAACCACCGCTGGCGCTTTCCAGACCACGTTTGGCGGTCCCGGCGGAAATGCAGGCGACGCATTTATAACCCAACTAAACAGCAGCGGTTCTGCCCTTATGTATTCGACTTTCCTGGGCGGCACGAGTGAGGATTATGCCGGAGGAATTGCGATAGACGAGGCTGGAAATGCTTACGTGACAGGCCAGACTTTTTCAACAAACTTCCCGGTGAAAAACGCATTTCAGCAGACCCTCAAAGGTCAGGCGAACGCATATGTCGCCAAGTTGAATCCCAATGGTAGCGCGTTGGTTTACTCCACTTACCTCGGTGGCAGCAACGATGACGACGGCGACGCGATCGCAGTCGACTCTGGCGGCAATGCGTATGTAACGGGGTTTACGGAGTCGACTGATTTCCCGTTAGTGGGTGCACTACAGGCCACGTACGGCGGCGGCTCCATGGACGCGTTCTTGACTGTTGTGGGTTCGAACGGCATTCCTTCCTTCTCTACTTTCCTCGGCGGACAGTTCGCCGATCAGGGCAACGGTATTGCAGTGGACTCATCCGGAAACGTCTATCTGACAGGCCTTACCCAATCCTTCGACTTCCCGGTACTCAATGCTTTACAACCATCGCTGGCGATTAGTAGCAACTACGTCTGCAACCCCAGTCCGTGCCCTGATGCATTTCTTACGAAGTTTTCGGCGTCGACGCCTACGCCTTCATCCGATTTTGCACTGGAACTTTCTCCGGCGACTGCGTCCATTGCAGCGGGCCAGCCAGAAACTTTTACTGTGACTCTGACGTCTATCGGAGGGTTCAGCCAAGTCGTTTCGTTAGGGTGCTCGGTGCAGCCCAGTGGACCAACTTGCTCGATACCTCCGTCTTTGACATCAACCGGGCTAAGTTCACCTACTGCGACGGTCATAGTGGGCACAATTGCGGCAACTCCTAGTTCGTTGCTAAACACTGAGCCTGACAAGTGGACAAACCTCAAGACCGGCTTGCACTGTACACTTTTGCTAGGCTTGTACGGAGTGCTGCTGTTTGTCATCTTAGAGAGGACAGGTGTCCACGTTCAGCCTCCAGCGTCCTGGATCGGCCTCTCCGCAATTCTCTTCTTCGTGGTCTTACTCCAAGCTTGCGGAGGTGGGGGCAGCGGAACTGGAGGAGGCGGCGGGGGAGGAGGAACCAAACCTGGGACTTATATCATCACGGTTACAGGAACCTCCGCGAGCCTTAGCCACAGCGAAGCTTTTACACTGACTGTGAATTGAATTTCCGCTGCGGTTCGCGACAAGCCGGGTCTGTGGCCTCCAGCCATACCAGTGCCGCCAACCTACTCCGCCGTCCGCGAAGGTTCGCGGAAAGCCAGCGTACACTTGGCACGATCACGCGATGTGTCGGTTTGGGAGTCGCGTATCCGATTTGGCTCCTCTCCATCCGCTGCAACAAGAAAGTCATTGCATTTCCAGGTGAAGGCTTGCCTTGGACAGTGTGCTTTAGAGTGGAAACTAGAACACTCCGTCGCTCACCAAAGCGGCTCCTACGAAGGGACGGTCGGACCGCTCGGCGGAGGCGATTTTTCGGAAGTCCAATAAATCAACGGAGTCTTCTCGTACCACGCCCACTTTAAACTTTACAGTGGGCCTCGATCAATTTTTACACCACGCGACAGGGCGAGGTTCCAGAAACACCTGATTCTGCCACGCTAGGTTTTTACAGATTCGATCCTCAATCATCGTGGGTTACAGGATCGCGTGAACGGATCTTGGTTGGCGATCTCCCGGGGTGCGGTCCACCCTTAGATGTGGTTTCCGATCCGGATTCACGTCGTCCGCTTCCAGGTCGGCCGGGAAGCCAATCCGGGAATCCCGGGTATAATCCTCCAATTCATGTCAATGCGTAGGGTAAACAATTTGAGCTGCGTCGCAGCCACGCTCTTCGCCGTAACGATCGTTGCGCCATCTATTCGCGCGCAATCGAACATGAGCTCGCTGACACCCGACTGGTGCAGGGAACTCCCCCGCCCCCAATACAAACAACTCGAGCGCGTCCCGTCCCCCGATCCTTGGTTTGAGGTTTACCGCGTCGCGCCGGGAGTATTTGCGATTTACGAGTCGCATCAATTTGAGGAAGTAATCTCCTTCCTGATCCTGGGCGAGAAGCGCGGCGCCATATTCGATACCGGCCTCGGCATTGGCGATATTAAGCGAGTGGGTCTGTCGCTTACGACTTTGCCGATTGTTGTGCTGAATTCGCATACACATAATGACCATGTTGGCGACAACTGGGAATTCAGTGAAATCTATGGAATGGATACCGATTTCACTCGAACCAATGCGAGGGGATCCAGTGTCGATGCGCAGGCGGAGCTTGCTCCGGGAGCGATCTGCGGCCAGCTGCCCGGCGGATTTGACGCGAAGACCTACTCCACGCGTCCGTTTCACATAAGTCGTTGGATTCACGATGGCGACACGGTGGATCTCGGCGGCCGAGTGCTTCAGGTGATCTCAACGCCCGGGCATACGCCGGATGCGATTTGCCTACTAGACCGCAAGAATGGACTGCTATTTACAGGAGATAATTTCTACGCCGGGCCAATCTGGCTGTACCGGCCTGAAACGGATCTTGACGCCTATGTTCATTCCGTTGAGCGAATCGCAGAGCTGACGCCTCAACTTCACCTGCTTCTCCCCTCACACAACGTTCCCGTGGCCGATCCTTCGCAATTGCCGAAGCTGGTAGCCGCGATCAAGAAGGTCAGCGCTGGAACAGTGCAACCCGTTTCCGTGGGTGAAGGCAAAGTCCACTACAACGTTGATGGATTTGTTTTCCTGATGACCGCGCCAAAGTAAAAGCCGAAGATGCGGTCATTCACGGCCGTTGCTCCCGAGTGACGCCGTAACCGGAGAATTGAAGTACTACTTCCAGATGGACGGTAACGCGAACTAATCAGGAGTTGACCTGCGATTGCCTCGCATAGTCGTCAAGGGCCGGTCAATGTCTCGGAGGATCGGAGTTCAAGCAAACAAAATCTCATTACTTGTTGCTGGCGCGCGAGCGCATCACCGCGGCGAATCGCCGGTATCGTGCAGGAGCACGACATCGGATTCGGTGTGTTCGCGGAAAACGCCGAGGGTCTTGCCGTCGGGAGAGTAGTGAAAGTTCTGAATCTCGTCAGATTCAAAATTCGTGATCTGGCGACCGCGGGAGCCGTCGAGCGGCTCCAGCCACAGGTTGTCCACACCGTTTTCGCGAATGGGATACACAACCGCGCTGCCATCCGGCGTGAATTGTGGATTCTGTGCAACCCTCGAATCAGGGTCGAGCAATCGCACCGCAGGACTTGGGCCGGCATCGAGCGGAATCAGTGCGATTTTATTGGTGCCGGGGCCGTTCGACTCAATCTGGTTGAGAAGGATGGCAAGCCATTTCCCATCTCGTGAAATGGCGAAGCCCGGCGAGGAGAAAATCGTGTGCGCAACGATCGTTCCCGGCACAATCTCAGGCGTTCCGCCATTGATCGGAACGCGCATAATCTGAGGAACGAGCCAATCCTCGTAGTACACCCACTTTCCGTCCGGCATGCACTTCGCGGCAATGTCGATGCTGCCATAGGTGAGTTGCTTCAGGTTCGAGCCGTCGGCGGACATGCGCCAGACGTTGACCTTGGTGGCGGAGTGGTTGTCTTGTTCAAGTATCACGTCGCGCCCATTCGGGCAAGCGATCGCCGCCGGTATAATCGCGCCAGGGTTACTAACTATGGTCGTCTTGTTTGCACCGTCGGGCGAGATTCGCAGCAAGGTGCCGCCGTCAGCAAAATACAGGTCTCCGTTCGAGGCCCAATTGAAGAGAAAGGCGTTCTTGAGCTGTGCCAAAGCTGGAGCAGGAGGACTACCGGCGAATCCGCTCGCCGGCAACACATACAAAGTTCTCGCGACTTTTTCTTGGACCGTAGCCAGTGCCTTTCCGTCGGCCGACAGTGTCAGTGTCCGATAGCTATTCGTGTCATTGGTGATCGTTCGAAATTGGGTTCCTGCGGCGGAGAGCAGGCCGATCTGAGCCCGCGCAAACGGTGACGTATTGCTCTGATACGTCACCACCAGGCCGCGACCATCGGCCAGCCACGCCATGTCGTTGAGCTGCATTTTATTAAATGGGACAATCGCCTGCACTTTGGCAGACGCCACATCTCGGAACTCAATGTTACTCATCGGCTCGCCTGGGCCGGGAAGAAGTGCAGCGATCTGTTTGCCGTCGGGAGACCATGGTACGGGTCGTGGGGGAAAAGTGGCAGGCCCGCCATAAAGCATCTTTTCATTCGTGCCGTCCGCGTTCGCGATGAGTACCTGAAACTTTCCAACCTCCGGATCGTTTGCGCGCATGTACGCTATTCTTCCGTCAGAAGAGAAGCTAATTGCGCTGTCGATGTCTCGCGCGACGAGCTGCGGGGCACCCCCCAGCATCGGAGCGCGGAAAGCGTTGTACAAGGTACGCGTGTTATCTGTCGCTTTACGGAAATAAATGAAATTGCCATCCGGCGAAAATGTCAGGCTCTGGTAAAAAGCCTCGGCGGGCGGGATTACTTGGGTGTCGCTATTCGTGACCACGTGGCGGAGCCAGAGGCTTTGTTTGCCTTTGTCCTCCAAGACGCTCAGCAGATACTTGCCGTCGGGAGAAATGGCGGCTTCGACGGATTTCCCGTTGTTGGTGACTTGCGTCATGGTGAAGTCCGCGAATGGCGCGGGGCCGGCGCGGCGAAGCAGGGCATATAAACCGTACACCGCTGCAGCCAGGACCACGATCGCGATCAATGCACCGGTGGCGAGGCCGAGCTTGTGTTGCTTTGCGACCGCCACAACAACGGAACTGTTCGAGGGCTGTTCACCCGACGCCCGCGAGGTTGAACTCGAAGACGTCGAAGCCGCTCCCGACTGAAGCATGGGCGTTTGCATCACGCCGCTGGTAACCGCCACGCGTCCGGAAGTGCTGTCGCGCTTGAGGCGCTGCAGATCGGCGCGCAGTTCGGAAGCGTGCTGATAGCGAAGCGCGCGGTCTTTTTCAAGAGCCTTGTGAATGATGCGATCGAGTTCCGCCGGAAGCTGCGGGTTCAACCGGCCTGGCGGCACAGGGTCTTTGTGCAGAATCGCGTCGAACATTGCGCCGGAGGTTGCACCGTAAAAGGCCATGGCACTCGTGGCCATTTCATAGAACACCACACCGAAGGAGAAAAGATCCGAGCGCGCGTCGAGATCTTCGCCAAGCGCCTGCTCCGGCGACATATACGCCACCGTGCCCATCGCCGAGCCGGGACTGCTCAACAGCTCCTGCTCGGAAGCAGTGGGAAGCGCCGACACCGTGATGCCGGGTACCAAGCGGTGCGGCGCGACGACCTTGGCGAGGCCGAAATCGAGGACCTTCGCTTGTCCATCGCGCACCAGAAAGATATTCGCGGGCTTGATATCGCGATGAATGATTCCCTTGGCGTGAGCGGCGTCGAGCGCCGTGGACACTTGAATGCCGATTTCGAGCAGTTCGTCGAGCGGGAGCGGGCCTTCCGCGATGCGGTGCTTCAGGGTTTGGCCGTCGAGAAATTCCATTACCAGGAAGTGGCGCCCTTGCTCCTCGTTGATGTCGTGAATGATGCAGATATTCGGATGGTTGAGCGCGGAAGCTGCGCGTGCTTCGCGGCGGAAGCGATCGAGCGCGTGGGGATCATCCGCGGTATCGTCCGGCAGAAATTTCAGGGCCACCAGGCGGTGCAGTTTTGTGTCTTCGGCGCGGTAAACCACACCCATCCCGCCTCCGCCCAGCTTCTCGAACACCCGATAATGCGAGATGGTTTCGCCGATCATGGAGCGAATCTGTGGGCTGCAATCTTAGGAGTACAAAAGCCGCTAGTCAACGGATTCGCACCACTAGATGAGGATGTTCCTACTAAAGGCGTACTCGGAAGTAATCCACATGCCTGATTGACAAACCGGGCATTTGAGACGACCCATCTCTGACTGGCACCGAATAGCGTTGCTCGCGATAGAATCGGACCGATGGAGACGCCGGGAACTCAGTTTGGAGGTTGGACAAAATACCTGTGAACATTGGGCTTCGAACAGCGAGCGATAGAGATCTCACCTTTGCTCGCGACGTGTACTTCGAGACTATGCGCTGGATTATCGAGCGTTTGTACGGCTGGGACCTCGCGCGTGAGGGCAAAAACTTCGCTCAATTCTTCAAGCTCGATGAAGTCAGAATCATCACCGCCGATGAGCAGGATGTCGGCTGGATTCAGGAACAGGTTGACGATACAACCATAAACCTTGGCTCTTTCTATGTGATGCCAATGATGCAGCGACGCGGGATTGGAACGCAAG
>Ga0210390_10000783_pt1 | contig 32464 bp, 25 predicted proteins | sample IncBWH11OmetaG_FD_161050 | JGI IMG/M metagenome (GOLD analysis project Ga0210390, IMG submission 161050) | Forest soil microbial communities from Barre Woods Harvard Forest LTER site, Petersham, Massachusetts, United States - Inc-BW-H-11-O ...
AAACGGAAGGAATTCATGCAGAATATAGCGCTCATACTGCAAATGCCGCAGCACCCGTTGTCGCGGGTGAACACTCTTGTTGTACCAACTCTCGCCGTCGACGGAGTCCGGGCAAAACACCTGCAATCCGCCGCTTTCGATCTTGGGCGCGAGCGCACGGATCATCCCCGCGTCCTCGTACTCGAAAAACCTTCCTTGTGACGACGGGAACACAACCAGGGGCGGCCCGCCGTGCCCGTAGACCAGCGCTTCCATCTCACGGTGAAGTTCCTGACTGTATGCTTTGTGATATTCGCGGTTCATTTGTCAGCAGAGCCAAGCGACGAAGTATCTTACCTGATTCCGTTGACACAGGCCACGCCAGGGCGATGCCAACGTGTGGACACGAGCGACTCGCCCATCCCGTTGGGCCCTGCCGCAAAGAAAATGCCCGCCTCATCCGAGGCGGGCCGAATCAAAAGTTCCAAAACTTCCGCATGTTAACTGCCGTTCGAACACACCGACAGCGAGGAATTTCCCTGGAAGCTCAGCCACCCATTGACCGACGTGCTAGTCGGAGCCCCAAAGTAGGGCAACGTGGCCAGATCCTGCAAGTTGTACGTGAAGCCGTTCAGAACGTAGGGGAAGCCACCGTAGTTCGCCTCGCCCTCGAGCGGATCGCCCACTTCCAGGATTCCACAAGGTGTGTTGTTGCCGTTGACATTGACCACAAGCGGATCGTCAGCCCACTCGCCCACTTCATGCGACAACGCGGAAACATCCTGAGCGAAGTCGCCCGGGTGATCCACATAAGTAGCGTGCGCGTAGGCTTGTGGATTGCTGATGCTGCCTTCCGAACTGTGGTAACCGCCAATGCAGCAGCCGCCGTTCTGCGTGAGGTAAACGTCGTAGGTAAGGAAAATGGGGAGGGTATTCGGCTGGATCTGGGTAAACCGGCTGATGATGCTTTGCAACTGCGCATCAAACCAGTTGATGTCCACCAGCCCCGCCTTAAACCCGAATACCGTCCCGGTTGTTCCGTAGCGTGAAGGTGGGCTCAACGTCTGTTCGGCCAACACCGTCGGTCCGCCCAGCAGCAGATGGTAGTTGGAATTGCTTTGCACCGTGCCCCAGAAATTAGCGCGCTGAAAAGCATCAATGTATTGGGTTGTGCCCACGTTGACTCCACCTTGAACGTAGGTTGTGCTCGAATTGAAAATCGGCGAGGTAGTCGTGTTGCTGGTCACCGTCTTCCCGTTCGAGAGCACGTGGGATGGGTCATACGTGGTCTGCGATCCCCTCCTTGGCGTGATCACGACCTTGAGCGGAATCACATAAACCTGCACCGTGGTCGTCGAGTTGGTGGAAGGCGTTGTGCCTACCATGTTGTAGGTGTAATTCGATCCCTGGTAGGTGAACGAACCATTCCAAGTTTGCAACGAAGCTGCTGGAGTCTTCAGATCGTAGCGCAGCCGTGGCGGCAAAACTATATATCTCCCCTTTGGCTGTGTCGTATTGTCCTGAGCGGAGGCAACGCTGATCAGGCAAAGGGTGACCATCAAGGTAAGCCCAACCAGCGAACTGAGGCGAACAAAACGTGTCTTCATAGGTCTTTCAGTCTCCTTTAAGAATTGGCTTAGTGGCGGCTCGAGTCTTTAAAGGGTCCCAGGGAAAAACGCCGCTGCAACAACCGGCCACGATTTTCAAACTGATTGTTATGGATGTCAATGTTAATTCGGACGTTTGGACCGTCATGGTTTCAAATCAGGGCACTTAAGGGGTTTTCCTGCCCGCGCGCGCTGTCTGGATTTTGGACAAACCCCCCTGCTTTCGTACCCGCTTTCTCGGCGCACTCCGTGGCTGTTCTCCGCGACCCCTGCGATTTAGCATTTGGTGTTTCCCGCAGTATCATTTGGAAACCTCAAAACGCGGAGACTACCAAGGGCAGTAGCACTCCCCGCTTCGACTGGCTTCTGGGATTTTGCGGTTGATGGTATCCTTACTTCGTTATGGGGATTCCCAAGCTGCTGCGCAAAGTCTTCCTGCTGGATCTACTCCAAGGCTTGAAAGTCACGTTTCGCTACCAGGATCCCAGAGAGATTTACACCGAACAGTATCCTCTGCAGCGGCCGCAGGTGGCCGAGCGCTATCGCGGGGCGCCGCGGCTCAATGTGAATCCCGACACCAACGAGACTATGTGTATCGCCTGCGACTTGTGCGCGCTGGCGTGTCCCGAGAATTTGATCGTGGTCACCAGCGCCCGCAACGAACACACCCGCCGCAAGGAACTCACCAACTTTACTTACGATCTAAGCCGGTGCATGTTCTGCGGACTCTGCGAGGACGCCTGTCCCGTAGACGCACTGGAACTGACCCAGGACTTCGAGCTAGCAAGCTATACTCGCGAAGGCGCGATCTGGAATCGCGAGATGCTGGAAAAGGGCCCGCAGCCGACGCAATATAAGAAGTGAGCTTTAAGCTTTTGGCTCTTAGGTTTTGGCTTGACGCGTCGTTGCTAGCCTCTCCGGTTTTGGCAGTTTTTTGAATTGCTGGAGGGGACGGATGGAACGGGAAGGGCACGGCTTCAGCTGTGCCGCCAGGGTAACGGATTTCGGCTTTAGCCGCTGAGGGCACGTCCTTCATCAAAAGAACTTACCGCAGTTCACCAGTCACGATTCCTGATTTGAAAGCTAGAAGCTAAGAGCCGACCCTCGGTTGCTGCTGCGTCATACAATGCATCGCTCCGAATCCCCAGATCAAATCTCCCGAATAAATTCCGACGACATCGCGGTCGGGGAAGAGATCGGCGAGGACATCCAAAGCGATACGATCGTTGGGATCGTTGAAGACCGGAACCAGCACTACGCCATTCGCAACATAAAAGTTGCCGTAGCTGGCCGGCAGGCGGCGTCCTTCGAAAATCACCGGCGCGGGCATGGGCAGTTCGATAAGGGCGATGGGCTTACCATCTTGATCCGTGGCGGCGCGCAGCCGGCGGATATTCTCCCGGAGCGGTTCGTAGTTAGGATCGTCGGGATTGGGCTCGATCGCGGTTACGACCGTGTCGGGCGCGACGAAGCGGGTGATGTCGTCCACGTGGCCGTGAGTGTCATCGCCGGCAATTCCAGAGCCTAGCCAGATCACGTTCTTGATTCCAAGATAGTCGGCGAAGACTCTCTCGTAGTCTTTCCGTTTCAGTCGCGGATTGCGTTGCTGGATTTTGCTAAGCAGACACTCCTCGGTGGTGAGCAAAGTCCCCCGACCGTTGACGTCGATGGATCCGCCCTCGAGCACAACGCGATCCTTGCCGAAGACGGCGCGCAATTCGCGTGCGTTAGCAGCCTTCCCCATGAGGCTGCCGCTTTTTTCGTCCGATTGATAGTTCGAGTATTTGGCCCACGCGTTAAAGCGCCATTTGATGGCGACGAGCTCAGCATTGTTCCGCCCAGAGACACCTGGAGACAGCCGCCCCCGACTGTCCGGCCGAGCGGAGCTCGGTGCCACGGTGAACGTGCAGCCCGAGTCGCGCGTCCAAACCCGGTTCGTGGGCCAGCGGTGGAAGCGAACGTTATCGCTGAGTGCATTGGCACGGTCGAGAACTTTGCGGGCTCGCTTTTCCGACGCCGCGTCGTTGACGATCAATTCAACCGGTTCGTGCCGAGCCAGATGGCGGATGATTTCCGCGTACACCCACGGGATGGGTTCAAACTTCCCCGGCCAGTCGTCGCGATAGTGCGGCCAAGCCAGCCAAGTGGCGCGATGCGGCTCCCACTCGGCAGGCATGCGAAGGCCCTCAGCGGGAGGCTTAGATCCGGAGTTGGAATCTCTAGCGGGCATGTGCCTCAGTGGCTAAACAGATGTTGAAAGATGGTCGATTCGTATCAGGGCATCGCTTCAGCGATGCCGTAAGGGGCCGCAGAATCAAGAGCGCCTTCAGGCGCTGCCGCTTGCGATATGACTTTTCCAGCCCCTAACGCAACTAAGACAACTCATTCATTGCGGAACCGGACGGGCGAGGGCGCTCGTCCCTGCACGACTCTCGCTCGTCAATCAATCAGCCGGCTCGTGATCGGGGCGTAGCTGTCAATTCTCCGGTCACGCAGAAACGGCCAGTTCCGACGGATGTCTTCCAATGCCTTCAGATCGACTTCACCCACTAGAATCTCTTCCTCGTCATGCGAAGCCTCGGCAATGACTCGGCCGAAAGGATCGCATAAGAATGACCCACCCCAGAATTCCAGCCCGGCCCCAGGAGCCGATTTGCCGCGAACATCCCCAGTTTCAAAACCGACCCGGTTGACGACGGCCACATACACCCCGTTAGCGATGGCGTGTGCTCGTTGAATGGTGCGCCACGCATCGTGCTGGGCTACGCCAAACTCCGACTTCTCGGACGGATGCCAGCCGATCGCCGTGGGATAGAAAAGCACATGCGCACCCTGCAGAGCCGTAAGCCGCGCGCCCTCGGGATACCACTGATCCCAGCAGACCAGCGTGCCCACGCGGCCAACGTTGGTATCAAAAGCGCGAAATCCGAGATCGCCGGGCGTGAAATAAAACTTTTCGTAGTAGAGCGGGTCGTCGGGGATGTGCATCTTGCGGTACAGACCGCGCAGGCTGCCATCGGCGTCGAACATGGCGGCGGTGTTGTGGTACACACCCGCAGCGCGCTTTTCGAACAGCGACGCGATGAGGACGATTCGCAGTTGCTTGGCCACCTCCGACAACTTTGCCGATGCCGGGCCAGGGATCGGTTCGGCCAGATCGAACAGAGCTGCATCTTCGCGCTGGCAGAAATACTGCGTCTGAAAAAGTTCGGGCAAGCAGACGATCTGCGCGCCCTTGGCAGCGGCCTCGCGCACGCGCTGAATGGCGTGTTGCAGATTCCTGTCAGGGTCGGACGTCATCGCCATCTGCACCAGTCCAACACGGAATTTCTCAGGCGGCAAAGCGAAAACTCCTTTCGGGACGAATAGAATATCAGTTCCCGGTTCTCCGTTTTCCACTCTATGGCGGACGGGTTGTGGTGCACTGATCGAGCCGTGGAAAGGCAAGGCTTAAGCAGGCTGCTGAAAGCGTATGATCCAATTCGAAAAGATCGACGAGGTTTACCTCCCTCCCGATGCCTGGGAAGGGCCCGACTTCAGTCGGGCCGCTAAGTTCTTAAAATGCTCCCGCGCTTTAGCGCCTGAGGCAAGTTTTCTCGTCCTCGACAACTGTTTCCGCAGCCTTTTTCAGCCGAGCAGCGTAAGCCACGTAAACTTCGGCCTCAGCCCCTGAGGATTGTGCTTCACCGCAAGCTGAGGAGAAGCCAGCGGCGGTAGCACGAGCTTACTGCGTTCTAGTAGAGTAGTGCTTCGACATAAATGGGGGTGGGATTTGAAGAATGGCAATCATGACGGCGTGGGAATTGACCGCAAGCTGCATAATCCGATCGAAGACCGGCTGATTCCGCTGGAATCGCTGGATCTGAGTTCTGTGCGGTCGGTTAACGACCTCGTGCATGCGATGGGAAAAACGGCCTTCACGGGTCGACAGGTAGGCGAAGCGGCAGACGTTCTCGAAGCCATGGCCCGCGACGAAGAATGCTTCGTGGTGATGACCCTGGCCGGAGCCATGACCGTCGCCAAGCAGAGCCTTATCATCGCTGACCTGATCGACCGGGGGATCGTGAACGCGATTGTCTCCACGGGCGCACTGATGGCGCACGGGTTGGTCGAGGCCACGGGGCGCGCTCATTTCCGCTACAACGCCGAGGTTTCTGATACCGAGCTCTATGAACAGGGCTACAACCGGGTGTACGACACGCTCGAGCCCGAGCAGAACCTGGACGATGTGGAAGAAGTGATGTCCCACGTATTGGAAGCTTGGGATCACAGCGAGGTGCTGTGCTCCTACAAGCTGAATCATGCCATCGGCGCGCATTTGGCCAAACATGCCAAGGGCCAGCGAGGCATTCTGAAATCGGCCTACGAAAAAGGCGTGCCGGTGTTTGTCCCGGCATTTACAGATTCTGAGCTGGGCCTGGACGTGGCGCTGAACAACCGCTTGCGCGAGTCGACCGGAAGACACAAGCTGCGCTTCGATCCGTTCGAGGATCTGGAGCATTTTGCGGCGACGCTGTTGCGCCAAACGAGGCTCGGGATTTTTACCATTGGCGGCGGCGTTCCCCGCAACTGGGCGCAGCAGTTTGGGCCTTTCTGCGAGCTGCGGCACCGGCGCCTGGGAGAAAACGTTCCGTTGAAGCGCTACCACTACGGCGTCCGAATTTGTCCCGAGCCGGTGTACTGGGGCGGTCTCTCGGGAAGTCCGTACAGCGAAGCTATTTCGTGGGGAAAGTTCGTGCCTCCGGCGGAAGGCGGAAGGTTCGGCGAGCTGTTCTTAGACGCCACCGTCGGATTGCCGCTGGTCGTAGCAGCGGTGCTGGAACGCCTCGGTAAGAAGAATCCAGCAGGGAAGAAGAAAGCGCGAGCAGGGAAGTAAGGCTCGGCCGGGTCGAAGACCCGGCCCCACACGATTCACTAATCAAAAATCAAAACAGCCGAAGCAATCACCGTGCTCCACAAGCCGCGCTTATCTCCGACGGCGGACTGGGTAATGTTGGCCGTGCGCACGATCTTATTCGAAATCCGGTAAATTTCTTTCTTCTCATCCCACGACCGGTCCGGATCGAATTCGACGTTGAGCGTGGTCGCCAGCATCTCAGCCGCGAGTTCCTCGGCATATTCGCCCGCGGAGTCGTCGGTCTCACCAAAAGAATGGTGTTCGCTCAGGTAGCCGTAAGTGTTGCGATCGGCCGGGATGGCCACACCAATACTGGCAGCAAGCAGACGATGTGGCTCACGCGTCGAGTTCTCCGCGACCACAGCGAAGACGACCTCACCAGGACTCAAATACTTCAGCCCCTGCGATCGCGGCACCAGCTTGCATTGTGGCGGAAAAATGGATGACACGCGAACTAGATTCTGCGCGGCAATGCCGGCGTCCCGCAGCGCCAGCTCAAAAGAAGTAAGACGTTCGCGATGTTTACCGACCCCCTTGGTGAAGAAAATCTTCTTGGGGACCATATCTTTTCCCAATTCGTTGTTCCTCCGGCGTTTAGGTGAGGGTCAAATCTAACATAGAGAATTGTAAAGGGAATATGAAAATTGGTTCGCAACGCAAAAAAGTTGGCGGAAACCCGGATTCAGATTTCCGCCTCGGTTGGAATCCAGAAAAAGCTACTTGGCTGCCGCGACCGAACTGACTTCAATCGTGTCGCCTTCGGCTTCGCCCTTGACCGTAGCCTTCCCAGCGGCCAATTTATCGAGCTTGTCCAGCGTAGCTTTGTCCTTAGTATCCAATGTGTATACCTTTTCGCCGACGACGAGGGCGTACTTCGATCCCTTTTGAACGCAGGCTCGGAGGCAGGCCGCGTCGCCCTCCATCATGTGTTTTGCGCCGCACATAGCGTCGCTCACCGTGCCAGTGAAGGTTTCGGCCTTGCCTGCGAACGCGGCCGGGATCAGAGCTGCGCCTAATAGAGCGCCGGTCAGGGAAACTGCGAACTTTCGCGTCAATCTCACGAATCCTCTCTCCTTGATATGCGATATATGGTAAGTCAAATATTCCCGCTGCCAGTTAGATGGTCCCATTTGAAAGGCGATAGCAGAACGCGTCAAGCATTTTCCATTCAACGGACTATCGTGCCTTGGGGTTGAACCGCAATGTCACGTCCACGGTCTTCTCTTTAGGATTGAGCGCTTCGCGGATACTCGTAGTCCAGTCCCCCATCAACGAGATTTCTTTGTTTACCTGCTCGAGGAATCGGCCAGCATAGGTGGAATCATAAGTATCGCCACCGCGCAGCTTCCATTCGTCCTGCAGGCGAGCGGTAGTGCGCGAATCGAGGCCCCGGAATTCCACGTCCCCCATGGTGTAGACGTCACCCTCCTGAATGTGCAGCACGTACCGGACGGTGGAGTTCGCGTCGTTCATTTCCGGCTCAAGTCCGATACCGACTCCCATGTATCCGCGTGTACCGTAGAGTTTTTTCATGGCCTCGATGTCGGTATCGAGCTGAACCGCATTTGCCGGCTGATCGAGTTGGGCATGGATCGATGGGCGCAGAGCGTCGTTAGAGAAGGCTTTGTTTCCCGATAAATCGAGCGCTGTCAGTTTGTATTCGCGTCCCGGATCGACCGGGAAAGTCACGTCCACCATGGTTTCCTTCGAGCTGTCCTGGACAACCTCAGCCTGAGCGTCGCCAAACGCGGCTTTCAGATATCCGCGCTCAAGGTAAATCGGGAGGAAGTTCTTGTCCTCTTGCGCGCGCAGGATCGAGCGCAAGAAATCAGCGCCCTGCAGCTTTTTGGCAGCAGCTTCGAGCAATGGCAGTTCGGGCTCAACGGCTCCTGCAAATACGATGTTGCGAATGTGAATCTGCGGTCCTGTGACCGTGAAAACGAATGCTTCAATCGGGCCATCTTCGGGCGCGGCTCGAAGATAGTCGACTCGGCCCTGCACGTTGCGCGCGATCAGCAAGCCTTGCAGGGTGTTGGAAACCTCGTCCGCGAGTTCGCCTGCGATCGGCAACTGCCCTTGAAACAGCGGAACCTGGGCATGAAGCTGGTCGAGCAGATCACGATCCGAAAACCAGACCAGATTATCGAAGCGAACCGGAACGAACCGTTCGGCGTCCTGGACCTGCAACTCCAGCTTGGTGCCCTCGGCGGAGTACTGAAAGCTGTAAAGAACATCGCCGAACGCTCCCGTGTCGCCCAGGTGCTGGGCCGCTTTTTTGAAATCGTCCTCGCTGACGGTTTGCCCAATCTGCAACCCGCTCGCGGCGATGACTTCTTCGGACTTGTAGCGCCTCGTCCCGGTGGTCTTAACGGAAATAAGTTTGAACGCCGACGGCGGCAGCTCTTTGGGCGACTGCTTGCGCGGAGTCTGGGCGAACGCGGAGGATAAAGAGAGACACAGGACCAGCAAGGCCAACGGAAATCCGAGGATTCGCACGCGAAAAGATTCTAACCTAAACCATGTGCGCGCCGTCGCGTGAATGTACCCCGGAATCGGCACTTCCCGTAGAGACTAGCTTGCTACGTCTCAGGTTGCGGAAACACCGATAGCGGCGCATGAATCAACGCTCAGCCCATCTACTCGACGAAACACTTGCGATGGAGGTCAGTTCTGTGAACCTGGCGCAGTGTCAGTTGTTGGGGCAAGTCGGCTCCCGGCGCCATCAGATGCCAAGCTTCACGAAACGCTTCGAAGCGGCCTCTTCCCCTCTCGCGTCCAGACGGATAGAACGCCAGAACGGATGAGGCTGGCGCACAATCGACCGGGATGACGTACCAAATCCCTTCCGCAGCAATATAGGCGACCAGAAAATCAATTTCTTTTGACGTGTAAGGTATCTTATCGCCGTGCGTACACCGCAACCGATACATCCCCTCGACCATGCCGAAAATCGATTTCACCTGCACCCGCAAGAAGCGCTCGCCCGAATCAAGGATGAAGTCGTAACGTTCGCTGTCTCCGTGGGGCCGGGCCACGCCAAAACCCAGGCTCGCCGCTTTGTGCAGAAACGCAAGCTCGGCCAACTCGCCTTTCTCTTTCGTCTTAAGCGGTCCGCGGACGAGGGGTGCCGTCTGCCGCGTCCGCAGGCGTGAATTGCCTGATTTCCTTTTCAATTTGAACTCCAATAAAAAAGGCGCGAGCCGGATTTCCGGTCGCGCCTGTTTATTTCGAGATTTACTCTCTATTTCTAGAATAGCAAATTGAAGGGGGCAACTATGACATGATTTCGATATTTATTTTCCGAATCAAATCAGCAGCTTGGCAGGAAATTGCTGGTTTAGGGGGCTTGACAAGTTTTCGGCAGAACGGCGTTTTGGTGCTTTTCGGGACTTTTGTAGCTCAAAAGGGTCCTTCATCGTCGTCGACTGGCTCAAACTGTAATTGCCCCTTTTTCTCCGCCGCTGGTCTTGCTTTCGGCGCTTTCTTGAATGTCACTTCGAGCAGCCGCGGATACTCGACCCGCTTGCCCGCGAGCAGTTCTTCGATGGTGAGAATCTGAATGCGGGGATAACGGTCTTCCAATCCGGGAGGCTTGTAGAATCCGGCTTCGGCAGCCTCTTTCAGCATGGGCTTGGTGGGCGCTTCCATGCTGATCAGCACGCCGATCTGCCGGCTGCCCCAGGCGAGCGCTCGGTCGGTCTTTCCGCTTCTGTTGAAGAAATCCGTTACGCGTCTTAGACTCGGTTGAGCTACCACAACACATTTTCGCGAGGAATTGACATTGACAACTTCCACGGCATTACCACAAGGCGTTGGACTACAACAAGAGATTGACAAGACCCGCGCTGAGATTCGGACTGATGGGTATCCAATCTCGATTGGCGAGTGGGTAAGCATTTACGAAAAAGGCGAATTGGACATACATCCTGAATTCCAACGCTTCTTTCGGTGGTCCCTGCGACAGAAATCGCGCCTTATCGAGTCCTTGCTCTTGGGCATTCCAATCCCGCAGATCTTTGTCGCACAGCGCCCTGACGGCATATGGGACGTTGTTGACGGATTGCAACGCTTGTCGACGATTTTTGAATTTGTCGGAATCTTGCTCGACGAAAGCAAGACCAAGGTGCCCCCCCTTACGCTCGAATCGACACCCTATCTGCCCAGCCTGAAAGGGCGACGATGGGAGGACAACGATCATCCCGATCAGTCGCTTACGGTCACACAGCGACTCCTCATAAAGCGAGCGAAAATTAACGTGAGCATCATTCTGAAAGAGAGCGACGACATGGCAAAGTTCGAACTCTTTCAGCGGTTGAATACAGGCGGCTCCATGCTCTCTGATCAAGAAGTTCGCAACAGTATTTTGGTGATGATGAACCGCGACCTGTACCGTTGGATGCGCCAACTCGCAGAAGACACGAATTTTACCTCCTGTGTTGCGCTTTCGGATCGCGCACTTGAGGAACAATACGATATGGAACTTGTGCTGCGGTTCATCGTGTTCCGTACTATGGCGCCCGCTGACTTCACCAACTTGGGTGATCTAGGGGAGTTTCTCACGGACCGAGCAAAATCTTTGGCACAGGACAAAACGTTTGACCTTAAGAATGAGGAAGCCGTGTTCCGCGAGACATTCGCCATCCTCGCGTTGGTTTTGGGCGACGACGCCTTCAGAAGATACGACAAAGCGAAAAAACGGTTCCTTGGTGGCTTTTCCGTTTCCGCCTTTGAAGCGGTGGCAATAGGAATTGGATACAACCCGAAAAAGGCCAAAGCCAACCCGAAACAGGTTCAGCAAAAGGTCGAGCAAATGTGGTCTGATACAGAATTCGTGGATAATTCCGGCTCTGGCATTCGGGCCTCTTCCCGGGTTCCGAAAATCATTCCCTACGGTCGCGCGGCTTTTTCAAAATGAAAATTCGCACCATCGACGAACTAAGCACAACTCTAGCGGAAGAACTGATCTGGCGGAAAAAAGAGCTCACTGCGCTCAGGCTGGCCTTCGAGCGACAGAGCAATGCTGTTTTTCTTAGAAGCTGGATAACCCTCTTGTATGCCCACTGGGAGGGGTTTGTTAAGGCCACGAGCCGAGCTTACTTGGAATTTGTGAGGTTCCAACGCTTGAGGTACGAAGAACTTTCTCCAAGTCTTATTGCTCTTGCCGTCCGCGGCAAGCTCCGTTCTGCGTCCGAGAGCAATCGGATTCGCGTGTACCTCGATGTCACCAACTTTTTTCGAAGTGGCATGCACGACCGTGCATTAATTCCCAAGGACGCGATTTCCACAGAGAACAATTTGTCATCCAGGGTCCTTCAAGACATCGTTGATACTCTGGGCTTGGACTTCGCGCCGTATGAGACGAAGGCCCAACTCATTGATGAGCGACTTGTCGACGCGCGAAACAACATCGCACACGGAGAGTATCTGAGTTTGGACTCAGAGGACGTGTTGAGGGTGCATTCGGAGGTCTTAGAAATGATCGAAACCTTCCGGACCCAGGTCGACAATGCTGCCAGTACGGGTGCGTATCGGTCATAATCTGGTGCCTGAGGTATCCATCCCAAAGAACGCGAAGAGTGGGGCACGCGGCACGCGCCTCGTCCCTGCGGGGCCTGGATCGCAACACAAATCTTGGCGGCACCCCTGAAGCCATTCCCTTTCAGGAGGCTCGTCGTGGCCGAGGAAGGTGCGGAAGGCGCGCATGGCGTCGGAGACGCGGCCGCCCTGCTCGACGATTTCCTCGTAGGCACGCTCGGCGTCCACGTTCCACTCCCAGGTGTCCTCGCAGGCCATGATTTGGGAGCTGGAGCGGGTGCCGTCCTTTTCGGCGAAGAGCACGTTGTAGTCCTGGCGGCTGTTAAAGGGCGGGTCGAGGTAGATGAGGTCGACGGACTCGTCCTTGAGGTGCTGGCGCAGGACTTCGAGATTGTCGCCGTAATAGAGTTGGTTTTTCTCCACTCGGGGAAGATTCTAACGCGGATTGGGCGTTTGGGTAATTGCCAGAGTGTGTGCGCGGTGGGAGGGCCTAAGGACATTCTTGGCGCTGCTACCGGACACAGGGTCCCTCGACTTCACAGAATCGCTCGCTTCGCGAACGATTCTGTTCCGCTCGGGATGACAGAGTAAAGTGGAATCGGGCCCGGGGCGCCATCCGTTATTCCGGTAAAGCCCCCACCATTCCGCAGAGAACGTGGAAAGAGTGGGGCACCCGGCCCCTTTCCTGACTGACGCGAACAGAGCCAGCGGCACCCAGGAACCGCAAATCTCGACTGGCACCACCCGGAGTATGGTATATTGCCAAAGCACAAAGGACGGAGAATCGCCCCCAAACTTGGTGCTGGGCGCTGGATTTCCTTCATTGTGAGAGGCACTATGTCCTGCAAGAGACCCCTGATTTTTCTGGTCGCAACCTTCACCGCGATCTTTGGATTTTTGAGCGTGGCAACTCCCGTTTTTGCAGCCACGAAGAACCAAGTGCTGTACCGTTTCTGCCACGTGTCAGGCTGCAAAGACGGACAAAAGCCGTTGGCAGGGCTGGTCGCCGATGCCACCGGAAACTTATATGGCACGACTCAGTACGGCGGTTTGGGATACGGCACAGTCTTCCAGTTGATTCGTGACGCGAACGGCAAGTGGATCGAGAAGGTGTTGTACAACCTCTGCTCGATGTCGGCCTGCACCGACGGAGTGTTCCCTCAATCAAAGCTAACCTTCGATTCGGTCGGGAATTTGTATGGCGCGGCGACCGAAGGAGGTAACTACGAAGACTGCTCGGCCGGTTGCGGCACCATCTTTCAGCTCACGCCCGGAGCCGAGGGCAAGTGGAGCACGAGGCTTATCTATACCTTCAAGGGACCGGACGGGGCCTTCCCCTTCTCCCACCTGATCTTCGACGCGGCTGGGAATTTGTACGGCACCACATGGGGAGGCGGAACTTCTACGTTCGGCACCGTCTTCAGACTGCAACCGGGCGCGAACGGCAACTGGACTGAAAAGGTGTTGTATAACTTCTGCTCCGCTTCTCGATGCACGGACGGCGCCAACCCTGCCGCAGGGCTGATCTTCGACGCGGCTGGGAATTTGTACGGAACGACCAATGTAGGCGGCGCCTGGGGCTCGGGCAGTCTATTCAGGCTGGCGCCGGATGCAAATGACGTCTGGACTGAGACCGTGCTCTATGATTTTGACGGAAATATCGGTGCTTACCCTTTCGCCGAATTGATTTTCGACGCCGCTGGAAACTTGTACGGCACGGCCAATGTTGGCGGCGACCGCAGCTGCGCGGGCGGGTGCGGCAACGTCTTCCAGTTAGTGCCCGACGGGTACTCGAAATGGACTGTTAAGGTGGTACACAGTTTCAACGGAATCGACGGTGCCTATCCCTACGCTGGTGTGATTTTCGATGCCGCCGGAAATCTCTACGGCACGACCCCCGGCGGCGGCGGTGGCGACGCGTCTTGCCCCAATGGCTGCGGAGTTGTCTTCGAGTTGATATCTGACCGAGCGGGCAAGTGGACCGAGAGAGTGCTGCACCGCTTCAACGGCAGCGACAGCGCCTATCCCTACGGCGGCGTGATCTTCGACGCATCTGGGGACTTGTACGGCACCACCGGCGGCGGCGCGACCTATGGCGGCGGCAGCGCGTTCGAAATCATCCCGTAAACTCGCTCCTGATTAGTGTTTTCCGGAAGCCAGCGCATCGATCCCTTTGATTCTTACTGCGATGTCGATGAAGGCCAGGGCGGCGCGGCTTAGGGCTTTGTCTTTGCGGAAGACTAGGGCGAGGTCGCGGCGGATGGTGGCGTCGGAGATTGGGATGGCGGCGAGCGCGTTGGCGCGCATATCCTCCAGTACATTGGAGCGGGCGATGAAGCCCACACCGGCGTCCGCAGCTACGAAGCGCTTGAGCAGTTCGCTGGAATCGAGTTCCATAGTGAAGCGCGGCTTGAGCTTGCGTTCGTAGAAAAGATTCTCAAGGGCGTCGCGGGTATGCCCGATTTTCGGTACGACCAGCGGAAACTTCGCGGCCTGGGCAATGGTGGCTGATTTCATCTTGGCCAAGGGATGCTGCGGCGGAGCGATGATCACAAGTTCGTCGCGATGGATGAGCACGACGGTCAGCCGGGTGTCGGTGACCGGCAGCGAAACGACGCCGAAGTCGACCGAGTTATCGACTACGGATTCGAGAATTTTGGCATAGTCCGCGCGCTTGATGTTGACGCCCACGTTTGGATATTGTTTTTTAAACTCGGCGAAAACTTCGGGCAGGATATGCAGACACGTGCCTTCGTTCGCGCCGACTACAATCTCGCCCCGAGGCACGCGCTCGGTTTCGGCGATGGCGGTGAGCAGGGCCTTGCGGGATCCCACCATCTGTTCGGCGAACTTCTGGAAGAGCTTGCCGGATGCGGTGACCGAGACCTTGCCGCCAGAGCGGTCCAGCAACTTTGCGCCAACTTCTTCTTCGAGCGAACGAATCTGAGATGAGATCGCCGGCTGGGTGCGGAATCGCCTCTCCGCGGCGCGGGAGAAGGAGTTGAGCCGCGCCACTTCGAGAAAAGTTTCGAGCTGGTCGAAGTCCATAGGAGCAGTTTGGGATCGCTCGGGGCGCGGGGGAATTGTAGCAGGAAGTGTCCGCGGGCAAAGGCAAAGACTTTAACCACAAAGGACGCGAAGGTTCACAAAGGAACTCAGGAAAGTAAAGTAGAGACGTGGCCAGCTACGTCTCTACGGCGACAATTATTGCTTCAGCAGCTTCTCAATCGCCGAAGTCACTTCTGCGGAATCCGGAGTGACTGCGGGTTCGAAGCGCTGCACTACGTTGCCGTTGCGATCGACCAGAAACTTCGTGAAATTCCACTTGATGTCTCCGGTGTGCGAGGGGTCAGCGTCCTTGGTGAGGTACTGATAGAGCGGCGCCTGATCCGATCCCTTGACGGAAATCTTGGAATACAAAGGGAAACTCACGCTGTACTTCCTCGAGCAGAATGTCTTGATCTCTTCGTTGGTTCCAGGCTCCTGCTGGCCAAAGTTGTTCGCCGGAAAACCCAGAATGACGAAGCCCTGTCCCTTATATTTCTCGTAAATAGCCTCGAGCGCGGAATATTGAACTGTGTATCCGCATTGGCTGGCTACGTTGACCATGAGGATTACTTTTCCTTTGAAATCGGCCAGGGGCATGGGTTTGCCGTCGATGTTCGGCAGAGTGAAATTGTAGAGGTTCGAGGCTGCGAAGGTTGAATTCGCCATGAGGATCATCACTCCTAACGAAAGATATTTGCGCACAACGGTCATTTTTTCTCCTTGGCGCTGCTGATGGTTGCGGGACAAGATTGACGCAAGCATACCGGAGCGAAGTTAAAATTCGCAACTGCGCGGAGGCCAGCTCCGGGTACATGTTCGTATTCGGACACTTGGTTCCCATGAATGAACAGAACAAGTTGGCTGAACAGTGCGATGTTTGGGTGTAAACATATGGAGCCACGCAACTTACACAGCCGGTATTGTGGCTGTGCGCGTGCCATTCCCTAAGGCAACATGGATATCGCTCGCCCATCGGCCGCAGGCCAACGTCGTCGTCGCCAGATCATTTATATAGCCGTCGGAATCGTGCTGCTTGCTTTAGTGACGATGGGGTTGTCCCGACTGAAACCGGCCGCGCCCACGGTTGAGCGGTCGACGGTCTGGGTAGATACAGTCAAGCGCGGCTCCGTACTGCGGCAGGTTCGCGGACTGGGAACACTGGTTCCGATGGAAGGGTCGATCCAGTTTCTGCCTGCGATCACCGAAGGGCGTGTCGACAAAATCCTGGCTCTCCCAGGAGCTCAAGTCAAAGCTGACACCATTCTGCTGGAGATGAGCAATCCACAGTTGACGCAAGAGGCACTCGATGCGCAGTGGAAGCTGAAGGCCTCCGAGGCAGATTACAAGAATCTGGAAGTGGCGCTGGCCAGTCAGGTGTTGGCGCAGAAATCGTTGTCGGCGCAGGCGCAGTCGGAATACAGCCAGGCCAAGATGCAGGCGGACATCGATTCTGAATTGGCCAAGCTGGGTGTGATCTCGCAACTCAGCATGAAGGTTTCCAACCAGAAGGCGGAACAACTTTCCACTCAAAGCGATATCGAAAAACAGCGGCTGGTAAATAGCAGCGAAGTGCTCAAAGCGCAACTGCAGGCGAAACAAGCCGAGGTAGAAGAATTTCGCGCTTTGGCACAACTAAAGCAAAGCCAACTCGATCGGCTGCGAGTACGAGCCGGGATCGACGGCGTGCTGCAGGAACAGACGTTGAAGATCGGACAGTTCGTGACCCCCGGCACCACACTCGCCAAAGTCGTCCAGCCGCAGCGGCTCAAGGCGGAATTGAAGATCGCTGAAACCCAGGCCAAAGACATTCAGATCGGACAACCCGCCTCCGTTGACACGCACAACGGAATAATTCCTGGTCACGTTGTGCGCATTGATCCGTCTGTAGTGAATGGGACAGTAACAGTGGATGTGACCCTTGACGCCAAACTTCCGCAGGGAGCGCGGCCCGACCTCAGCGTGGACGGAACCATCGATCTGGAAAAAATGGATAACGTGCTGTACGTCGGGCGTCCGGCCTTTGGGCAGGAGCAGAGCACGGTGGGGATGTTCAAGCTGGAGACGGACGGAAATAATGCAGTCCGCGCACAGGTGAAGCTGGGCCGAAGCTCAGTGAATACGGTTGAGATTCTGCAGGGGCTGAAAGAAGGCGACCAGGTCATTCTTTCGGATATGTCTCGCTGGGATTCGTACGATCGGGTTCGTCTGGAATAAGACGAGCCGCTAAGTAAGTTCGCTAATAGGTCTTGGTGGCTGGCATTGAATTTGAACGGGCAGCGAGCCTCAGCGGCTGAAGCCGTGTATTTTGTTGGGCGCGAGTGGCACGGCTGAAGCCGTGCCCTTCCCGAATCGAAGCAGAACGAGTATTAATTCAGGGTTTCGCAAACAGAGAAAGGAACTTCGATGGCAGACGCGGGAACCATAATCAGCATGGAAAACATCACCAAGGTTTTTTTTACCGATGAGGTGGAGACCCATGCTTTGTCCGGGATTCACATGCAGATTCGCAAGGGAGAATATGTGGCGATTGCCGGGCCATCCGGCTCGGGCAAATCGACTCTTCTGGCGTTGATTGGATTGCTCGATTCGCCGACGGATGGAAGCTATGTGCTCAACGGACATGCCGCTGCCGGTCTCAATATCAGCGAGCGTTCACGCATCCGCAATCGCGAAATCGGATTCATCTTTCAGAGTTTCAATCTTATCGGCGATCTGAATGTGTACGAGAACGTGGAACTGCCGCTCACCTATCGCGGCATGCCGGCGAACGAGCGCAAGGAGCGCGTACACAATGCGCTGGAGCGCGTGGGCATGAACCACCGCACCAAGCATTATCCCTCGCAACTCTCTGGCGGCCAGCAGCAACGCGTGGCCGTGGCGCGCGCGTTGGCAGGTTCACCGGCCATCCTGCTGGCTGACGAACCCACCGGAAACCTGGATTCTCGCAATGCCGAAGCAGTGATGGACCTGTTGCGGGACCTGCACCGCGAAGGCGCGACCATCTGCATGGTGACCCACGACCCTCGCTTCTCGCGGCACGCCGAGCGCACCATCCACATGTTTGACGGACGCGTGGTCGAGGAGAGCGTCGAGGTCAGCTGACGGAATCCCTTCTGCACGGCTCTGCGCCAGGATATTGGCTGGGGCATGAGTAGGACTCGGGTATCTATGGAAAACTTCATGCAGGATGTTCGCTTTGGTTTCCGGATGCTGGCAAAGAGTCCGGTATTCACTGCGATCGCTGTGATCACACTGGCGCTTGGGATCGGAGCGAACACGGCGATCTTCAGTGTGGTGAACACGGTCCTGCTTGCAAGGCTTCCATATCGTGAACCAAACAGGCTCGTCATGGTTTGGGGGAGCAACCAGCAACAAGGCGAAGGGAACTCACCTGTCTCACCTGGAGTTTTCGCGGCATGGACAGCGGAGGCCCACGTGTTCGAGGAAATGGCGGCCTCCTCAGATAATTTCGTGACGATCAATGGGGCAGGCGACCCGGAGATGGTATCGGGATACGACTTCTCGGCCGATTATTTTCATGTCATCGGCGCGAAACCGGAACTGGGCCGTGTTTTCCTTTCCGAAGAAGACCGTCCCGGCGGTCCCAACGTTACGGTACTGAGCGATCGGCTGTGGCGGCGCCGCTTCCACGCTGATCCCAACATAATCGGGAAGTCTATCAATCTGGGCCAAACACCTTTCACTGTTGTAGGGGTGATGCCGCCGACCTTCCGCTATCCAGACAAGGTTGAGATTTGGACGCCATTGGCACTCCCGCCGTCGTCCTCCACAAATTGGGAGGATCGCACTCTGCGTGTGCTGGCGCGCCTCGCACCCGGCGTGACGCTCGAACAGGCGCAGGCGCAAATGAACCTGCTCAGTCAGCGGCTCGCGGCGGAGCATCCGGACACCAACCGCGGCGAAGGTGTCGTGCTGCAACCGTTGCCCGAGGTCATCGCGGGAGACATTCGGCAGCCGCTCCTGGTTTTGCTGGGCTCGGTCGGCTTTGTCTTGCTGATCGCTTGTGCTAATGTCGCGAACCTGCAGTTGGCGCGTTCTGCTCGCCGCGAACGCGAATTTGCGATTCGTACCGCACTGGGGGCTGACCGCATGCGGTTGGTGCGCCAGATGCTCACGGAAAGCGCGCTGCTTTCGAGTGGCGGTGGAGTTGTGGGATTGCTGCTTGCGTTGTGGAGCCGGAGATTCCTCATCGCGCTCTTCCCAAACAACGTCGCGAACCTGAATATTCCAACCGTCGAGGCAATCCCAGTGGACGGGCGCGTGCTTGGTTTCACCCTGGCCGCGACGCTGGTGACCACTGTTCTTTTCGGATTCGTCCCTTTGCTGCGATCTTCGCGCTGGGGCGCAAGCCAGATGCTGAACAAAACCGGGCGAAGTGGGACGCCGTCTGTCTCCGAGCAACGTTTCCGCAGCGCGCTGGTGGTGGCAGAGATTGCGCTGTCGTTTGCACTTCTGATCGGAGCAGGCCTGCTGATCAAGAGTTTCACACTCCTTTCGCGGCGGGATCTCGGTTTCCGGCCTGACCGGGTCTTAGCGTTGGAGGCGTTTCCATCCCCGGCGCAGTATCCAGCGAAAGCACCAGAGAAACTGCGTGCATTCGTGGATCGGTCGATCGAGAACCTACGGTCAACTCCAGGGGTTGAGTCGGTCGCAGCCATCAATTACCTTCCTCTGACCGGGTTTTGGGGGCCACGCGATTTTACCGTTGAAGGTCTGCCCCTGCCGCGCAAGGGAGAAGAGCCTTCAGCGGATAATCGCGTAATCACGCCGGACTATTTTTCGACCATGGGCATTCCGCTGTTGCGCGGCCGTACTTTCAGTTCCACCGACGGACCTGATGCCCCGCACGTGGCGATCGTCAGCGCCTCGTTGGCTCATCGTTTCTGGAAGGATGAGAATCCAATTGGCAGACGTTTGAACCTGGGGGAGCCGGACAAACCAGAATGGTGGGAGATCGTCGGCGTCGCCGGTGATGTCCGTTCGTTTGGTATTGAAGAAACACCTCACGACGACCTGTACCGCCTTTTCGCGCAAGTTTACTTTCCGCTGGTATCGTTCACGGTGCGAACCAAGGGCGAGCCCGCGGGCGTCATCCCTGCGGCCAAGGCGGCCATTTGGGCGGTGGATCCGCAGCAGCCCTTCTACAAAGTTGTCATCATGGACGCGCTCGCGGCGGAGTCCATCGCTTTGCGGCGCGTCAATATGCTGCTGTTGGGGATGTTTTCGGCGATAGCCCTCGCGCTTGCTGCGGTGGGAGTCTACGGAGTGCTGTCCTATGCAGTGGCTCTGCGGACGCACGAAATGGGTGTTCGTTTGGCCCTCGGCGCACAACCTGGGAACTTGCTGTGGCTGGTTTTGGGAGACGGAGCCCGGCTGATCCTGCTGGGCGTAGGTATCGGGCTTGCTGCTTCGTTCGCGCTCACACGCCTGATGGCCAGCCTGCTCTACGGGGTTGCCTCGAACGATCCACTTACGTTTGCCGGGAGCTTGATTGTGGTTGTGGCGGCAGCACTTGCGGCCTCTTACATTCCTGCGCGACGTGCGACGACGGTCGATCCCATGGTGGCGCTGCGATACGAGTGAATCTATGGAAACTCTTTTCCAAGACTTGTGCTACAGCTTGCGCCTGTTGCGCAAGAATCCGGGTTTTGCTGCGGTCGCGATTCTGACCATCGCCATTGGAATTGGGGCGAGCACAACCATCTTCAGTTGGATTCGCTCGGTGCTTCTCAGCCCACTTCAGGGTGCGAGCGAGCCGGAGCGCGTGGTTGCTTTGGAAACCCTGACTCCTTCCGCCGAGTGGGTGCCGACATCGTATCTTGACTTCACGGATTTCCGGGATCACGCGAAGCTGCTCGAGTCCACGACTGTGTCCATCCCAATGGACCTGGCGGTTGGTAATGAAAACAGCGTCGAGCGTACGTGGGGCGAGCTGGTTTCGGGCAACTATTTCGATGTGCTGCGGGTCCGGCCCGAGGTCGGCAGATTCTTTTCTAAAGCGGAGACTGGCGACGAGCAGAATGCGCACGCAGTGCTCATCATCAGCCATGCGCTCTGGGCAAACCGTTTTCACTCCGATCCCGGCGCCATCGGCGCAACCCTGCGCATCAATCGCTTCCCCTACACCATCATCGGTGTGGCGCCAGACAATTTTCACGGTTCGATGCCGGGACTTTCTTTCCAGATGTGGGCGCCGGCAACTATGTTTGGGCAGTTGAGTTCGACCGGCGATTGGATGCTGCGCGACCGTAAGACTCGCATGTTTCGAGTGCTGGCGCGGCTCGCGCCCGGAGTGCAGATCGAGCAGGCCCGCGCTGAAGTTCAGTCGATTGCGAAAGTCATGGCTGAAGCGGACGCGGACACCAATGAAGGCTTGAGCGCCACGCTCCTGCCGTTGTGGAAGTCGCACTACGGAATTCAGGATTCTCTGCTGGCTCCTCTGAGCATTCTGATGGGAGCATGCGGAGTTGTGCTCCTGATCGTGTGTGCGAACGTAGCAAATTTGCTGCTAGCGCGCGCGGTTGCACGGCAGAAGGAACTCAGTGTTCGCGCTGCCCTCGGAGCTCCGCGCTGGCGGCTGATCCGCCAGCTTCTGACCGAAAGTTTCCTGATCGCCGTCGCCGGAGCTCTGGTGGGCCTGTGGATCAGTTCGTGGCTGGGCGGGTCGTTGCGATGGCTGGTGCCGATATCTTCCTTGCCAGACATGATCAGGCCGCCGATTGACCTCGGCGTTGTTGTTTTTACAACAGCACTCGCGTTCGTTGTCGCCGCACTCGCCGGCATTGTCCCGGCGCTGCATTCCGCGCGCGGTGATGTCAACGACATGCTCAAGGAAGGCGGACGAAGCGGAACCTCGAGCGCACATTCGCGGCGTTTACGCGGGCTGCTGGTGACATCGGAAGTGGCTCTGGCTGTGGTGGCGTTGATCGGTGCGGGTCTGTTTGTCAAAAGCTTTCAGATGGCGCGAGCGATTCATCCGGGTTTCGATCCGCATCAAGTTGCGATCGCGCAGTTGAGTTTGTCCGCCGCGGGCTACGATTCCCGCCAGGCGAATGCTTTCTGTGTGCGGCTTCGAGAGGTGCTCGAGCGCCAGCCCGGAGTGACCGCGGTCAGCTACGCCGATTACATTCCGCTGAGTGTTTCAGGAGATTCGTGGGAAGACTTGCAAATTCAAGGGTACGTCCCGGGGCCGAACGAAAACATGAAGGTGTATCGCAATCTGGTCGCGCCTGGCTATTTCGATCTGATGAAAATACCGCTACTGGAGGGCCGGGATTTTAATTTGCGCGACGATAGTGCCAACCAGCCGGTGATGATTGTCACCCAGGAGTTCGTGCGCCGTTTTCTTCCCAATCAAAACCCGATCGGCCAGAAGGTGCAGGGCTGGGGCAGGTGGTTCACGATCGTGGGCGTAGCTCAGGACAGCAAGATCCACCGCCTGACGGAGAGTGCCCCACCCTATTTTTATGTTCCGATTCGCCAGATCTTTCGTCCGGAGATGGGCCTGAAATTTTACGTGCGCACATCGGCGCCCGTCGACGATGCGGTTGCGGCGTTGCGTCGCGAAGCACAGGCTATCGATCCCTCCGTTCCGGTGTTCAACGCGATGCCGCTCGAGGAATACATTGCCGCTTCGCTCTTTCCCCAGAAGATCGCCGCCAGTTTGCTGGGCACGCTCGGGTCGGTCGCGCTTCTGTTGGCGGCCATCGGTCTCTATGGCGTGATGGCTTACTCGGTGGCGCAGCGCACGAACGAGATCGGCATCCGCGTGGCATTGGGCGCGAAGCCGCTCGACGTGCTGCGGATGATTCTCCGGGAAAGCATGGTGCTCGCGCTGCCGGGTCTGGTGGTGGGTTCGCTGCTGGCGATAGCGCTGGCGCGCGTGGTCTCAGCGTCGCTGGTCGACGTGAGCCCTAGAGATCCTGCTGTCTATGCTGCCGCGGCCGTGTTCACAGTATTGATTGCTCTGTTTGCCGCGGTTGGTCCGGCGCGGCGGGCCGCCAAGGTCGATCCCATGGTGGCGTTGCGATACGAGTGAAGCTCGAAACTGATGATTGGAATACTGCAAGATTTGCGCTACGCGCTTCGCCAGCTCCGCAAGAGCCCCGGCTTCACAGTCGTGGCGATTGTCACTCTGGCTCTGGGCATCGGTGCAAACACGGCCATCTACAGCTTGTTGGATCAGGTGCTGCTGCGAAGCCTTCCGGTTAAGCAACCCGATCGCCTGGTCCAATTGCAGTTCGTTGGGTCGGACACCGGCAGGGTAAGTATTTACGGGGGCAATGCTCACGAATATTTTTCCTATCCAATGTACCGTGACCTGCGAGATCAAAATTCGGTTTTCAGCGGTGTGCTGGCGACGGATGCAGTTCAGGTCGGAATTCAGTGGCACAACCAACCGGAACTGGTCTCCGGTGAATTGGTTTCAGGCAACTACTTCGACGTGCTTGGCGTAGCACCTGGGTTAGGGCGACTTTTTGTGCCTTCGGACGATCAGATTCAGGAGGCGAATCCGGTTGTGGTGCTGAGCTTTGGATATTGGAGGCGCCGATTTGGCTCCGATCCGCACATCCTCAATCAAAGCATCCAGGTCAACGGCCATCCCTTTACGGTTATCGGCGTAACTCCGTCCGGGTTTCGCAGCGTAGTTGCGGGAAACGCCCCGGATGTGTTTGCACCCATGATGATGAAGCCTCAAGTCATGCCAGGATGGAACGACCTGGCCGATCGGCGTTCCCGGTGGTTGAATATCATTGGCCGACTGAAGCCTGGACTCAGCCTCGAACAGGCTCAGGCGGGGGTTAATCCTCTGTGGCATTCACTGCGCGCCGAAGAATTCAAGAGCATCCCTGCGAGGTCGGAACAGTTCCGTCAGAATTTCCTGGAGAAGAGCAGTTTGTCGCTTCTGGACGCGGCTAAAGGGTTCTCACCGCTCCGTGACAGCGTACGGGTGCCGCTGCAAATCATCATGGGGATGGTCGGTTTGGTCGCGCTGATGGCATGTGCCAATGTCGCCAGCCTTCTACTGGTGCGGGCAGCGGGTCGGGTGCGAGAAATGTCGATTCGTTACGCTTTGGGAGCGAAGCGCGCTCAGGTCGTGCGCCAACTTTTCGTGGAAGGAATGTTGCTTGGTCTTGCCGGCGGTTCAGTTGGAGTTTTGCTGGCCCCGCGGGCCTCGGCGCTTCTGGCGCGTATGCTCATTGGGTCCCAGGGTGACCTGCCGTTCACGACGAACCCTGATTTGCGTATCTTGATTTTCAGCCTTGCTTTGTCGCTCGGGGTGAGCGTTGTCTTCAGTCTCGCTCCAGCGGCGCAATTCTGGCGGCCTGACTTGGCCCCGGCTCTGAAGCAGCAAGCGATGACTGCATCCGGTGGAGCACTACGGTTTCGCCAAATCTCAGTTGCCGTGCAGATTGGACTGAGCCTTCTCTTATTGCTTGGCGCGGGACTTTTCGTGCGCACGCTTCATAACCTGAAGTCGTTCGATGTGGGATTCGCGAGCGATCATCTAGTGACATTTGGCATTGATCCCAGACTGGCTGGATACAAACCCGATCAGACCTCGGTTCTTTACAAGCAAATTCTGCAGAAGCTGCGAGCGTTGCCGGGCGTTCGCTCCGTGGCCGCAACTGACGATCCCGAATTGGCCAACAACGACAGCGCCAGCAATATAAAGATCGCTGGTTATACCGCGAAAGAGAGTGAGGATATGACTGCGGAGACGCCCAGCGTGACTCCCGGCTACTTCTCCGCTCTAGAAATTCCCCTCATCGCAGGGCGGGGTTTGTCTGAACAGGACGCCACGGGAACGGCAAAGGTAGTGGTGGTCAATGAAACTTTCGCGCGCCACTTCTTCGCAGAGCCACAAAAAGCCATCGGCCACTATTTGGGCCTTGGCGGTCAGACGGATGCAAAGATCGATATGCAGATCGTGGGAGTTGTAAAAGATGCCAAGCACACGAAGGTCCGCGACAAAGTCAGACAAACCATGTTCATTTCATATCTTCAAGGCCCCGATCCTTTCTCCATGGCCTTTTATGTCCGCACATGGCAATCGCCCCCGGCGGCTGAAGAGATGATCCGACATGCGGTGGGTGCGCTCGATTCCAATCTAGTGCTCGACAGTCTGCGCACGATGGACGAGCAGATCGACGAGAGCCTGACCACCGAACGCCTAATTGCTCTGCTGGCTTCGAGTTTCGGGGTTCTGGCCGCGGTGATGGCCGGCGTCGGCCTCTATGGTGTTCTGGCGTATTCCACGGCACAACGAACAAAAGAAATTGGTATTCGGATGGCCCTCGGCGGCAGCAGAGGCACGGTCGTCCGCATGGTTCTGGTGGAGGTCTTGTGGCTGGCGGGAGTAAGCGTAGCTGTTGCTTTGCCTCTCTCGCTACTTCTCGCACACGCAGTGCGGAGCCAACTCTTCGGAATCTCCAGCAGCGATCCGTTGACACTTAGCGTGACAACGGCCCTGGTGGCCGGCGTGGCTTTTCTTTCGGCTTTAATTCCGGCGTGGCGGGCGGCGAGGGTCGACCCTCTTGTGGCGCTGAGGTACGAGTAGGAACGCATGGAAACCTTGATACAAGATATTCGCTACGGTTTTCGAATGCTGGTTAAGAGTCCAGGATTCACCGCCATTGCCGTGATCACGCTCGCGCTTGGGATTGGGACGAACACGGCGATGTTCAGCGTCGTCAACTCGGTGCTGCTGCGTTCTGTGCCGTTTCACGATTCCAGCCGCGTTATGGTGGTTTGGAAGACCATGTCGAATGGGGCTCCGAATGCTTTTTCGACTCCGGCGTTCCTTGAGATCAGGCAGCAAGGCGATCTTCTGGTGCACTTGGGCGCCTTCTCCAACATCAGCTACAACCTCGCGGGAAAAGATTTGCCGGAGCGGATTGCGGGCGGCAAGGTGAACTTCGATCTGTTTCCTGTGCTCGGCGTACAGCCGATTCTGGGACGAACTTTCGCGGCAGAAGAAGATCATCCGGGCGCCGGGCATGCGGTGATCCTGAGCCATGCGCTTTGGCAGACGCGCTTCGGGTCGGCGCACACGATCCTGGGTAGGGCGGTGACGCTGGACGGCGATCCCTACACGGTGGTGGGTGTGATGCCCGCGGGGTTTCATGTGCTCTCAGACAAAGAACTGTTTTGGGTTCCGTTGCAGTTGGAGGCCGCGAGTGCACAAGCCTCGGCGCGAAATGTCCATTGGCTCTTTGGCTTCACTCGTCTGGCTCCGGGAACCAGCCAGAAGCAGGTGCAAACCGTGCTGGACGCGGTTGCCGCACGATTGAAAGCGCAGGACGCGACGGGAGAAGGAGGTTTCGGGGTCACTCTGCAGCCGGTAAGTGATTTCGTGAACGGGGATGTGAAGCCGGCCCTGCTGCTGCTGATGGGCTCGGTGGGTTTTGTGTTGCTCATCGCTTGCTCGAATGTAGCTAATCTTCTACTCGCGCGGGGAACGATACGGCGGCGGGAGATTTCCATTCGAACCGCGCTAGGCGCAGCCCGGATGCGCGTGATCCGTCAGTTGCTCACAGAAAGCGTGTTGCTCTCTCTCATGGGCGGTCTGTTGGGATTGGGTCTGGCATGGTTCGCAGTGAAGGCCCTGGTCGCGTTTCATCCCTCGAGCATTCCGTCCGTGAATACCATCGGGATTGATGCCACAGTGCTGATCTTTACAGCTTTGCTGTGCGGCATCGTCGGAATTGTGTTTGGGGTGGCCCCCGCTTTAGAAGGCTCGAAGGTCAACGTCAGTGAAGCGCTGAAGGAAGGAGCGCGAGGCAGCAGCGGAGGGTTCGGCAAGCATCGCGTGATCCTTGTGGTGACGGAAACTGCGCTGGCGTCGATTCTGCTGATTGGAGCCGGGCTGTCGTTGAAGAGCTTGTGGCGCGCAGAAAGTGTGGACCCCGGATTCAATCCTGCTGGCGAGTTGACCTTCCGAGTTGCGGCTCCATCGCAATTTAAGGGCGAGCAGATCCCGTTGTTCTATCAGCAGGTGTTGGAGCGCGTGCGCGTGCTACCAGGGGTGCAGACGGCTGTGCTGGCACGGAATCTCCCCATGAGCGGCACCGATCCGTCAATGCCGATTGCGATTGAGGGTACGCCTCCGCCGCCCTCGCAGGTCCCGGTGGTTACGCGATTTCGCGCTGTAGGACCGGATTACTTCAGCGGTTTGCAAACTTCGCTACTGGGCGGAAGGGAATTCAGCGAACACGACACCGCTGCCGCCCCCAAGGTCGCAATCGTGAGCGAGAGCCTCGCCAAGCTCTACTGGCCAAAGGAAAATGCGCTGGGCAAACGCTTGAAGCCTGAATTGACGGGAGGCGAATGGTGCACGGTGGTCGGAGTGGCGGCGGACGTTCGCCACTGGGCCGCCGACGTCGATGTCGAACCCACTGCCTATTATCCCTACGCGCAGGTGCCAGAGGCGTTCCTGCCGCTGCTCGAAGGCAGCATGACCATCGCGCTTCGCAGCCGCAATGCTGCGGGGCTCTTGAGTTCGATTCGCTCGGCCGTCGCCGACGTCGACAAGACCGTCCCGATCTACGACGTGAAGAGCATGGAAGCGATGGTTGCGGATTCGGGTTCTCTGCGCCGCTTCGGCATGTGGTTGATCGGCGCGTTCGCTGCTTTGGCGTTGACTTTGGCGACGCTCGGCATTTACGGGGTCATGGCCTACTCGGTTTCGCAACGGACGAGGGAGATTGGCATTCGCATCGCGCTTGGAGCGCAGCGCTGGAACGTTCTTCGCCTGATTATGGAGCAGGGAGCGAAGCTGGCCCTGGTGGGAGTCGTCGTGGGATTGGTTGGAGCCGTCGCGCTGACGCGGGTAATGACGAGCTTGCTATTCGGAGTGAGTGCGACTGATCTAGGCACTTTCTCCGTGGTTCCGGTGATCGTGTTGGTTTTGATTCTGCTAGGGTGCTACATCCCGGCGCGTCGGGCAACCAAGCTAGATCCGGTGGTCGCGCTGCGGGATGAATAAAGACGATAAAGGTCGTGGGATGGAGACGAAATGATTCAGCTACGCAACGTCGAGCGCACCTATAAAACAGGCGCCGGGGTGACCTATGTTCTGCGCCGCATCAATCTTGATATTCGTGAGGGTGAGTTCTTAACGATCATGGGGCCGTCGGGCTCAGGGAAGTCCACACTGATGAGCATCATCGGCATGCTCGACGACAGTTGGGCGGGAGAATATTTCCTGCTCGAGCACGCCGTACACAAGCTTGACCGGAAGAAGCGCTCAGAGTTGAACCGAAAATATATCGGATTCGTTTTCCAGAGCTACCACTTGCTGGACAACCTCACGGTGTACGAAAACCTGGATGTTCCCCTCTCCTACCGCAACATTTCCCGCTCTCAACGCGCCAGCATGGTGGCGGAAATTCTGGATCGCTTTCAGATCGTGGGCAAGAAGGATTTGTATCCCAACCAGCTTTCTGGCGGACAACAACAGTTAGTCGGAGTTGCGCGAGCGGTGGTGGGAAATCCCAAGCTGATTCTCGCCGACGAGCCCACGGGGAACCTGCATTCCAGCCAGGCAAAAGAAATCATGGAGCTGTTCAAAAAGCTGAATGACCAGGGAACAACGATCATTCAGGTGACGCACTCCGAGGCCAACGCCGCATACAGCGACAGGACGATTCAGTTGCTCGATGGCTGGATCGCGAAAGATCCCGCGAATCCGGAAGCGAGCCCAGCAGCAGCTGTGACGAGATAACAAATGGAAACCTTGGTGCAAGACATCCGATACGGCTGCCGCTTGCTGATGCGAAACCCCGGGTTCTCTGCGATTGCCGTGCTGACCCTGGCCATTGGCATTGGAGCGAGCACCGCGATTTTCAGCGTCGTCGATACCGTTCTTCTGCGGCCTCTGCCCTATCGGCAACCGGACAAGCTTGTCGTCGTCACCGAAAGTCTACCGGGAATGTCGACGGACGAAATCGGAGTTTCGGCGGCGGAGTATCAGGACTATCGGGATCGCAATCGATCTTTCTCTCAGGTTGCGGCATACGAGAGCTCCGGCTTCAATCTTACGGGGGTAGGCCAACCTTCGCGCGTGAACGCAGCGGCGCTGTCGGCGTCGGCGTTTCCTTTGCTGGGGGTTTCGCCGGAACTGGGACGTGCCTTTACCCCAGATGAAGATCGCTACGGTACCGGTAACGCCGTCGTGCTCTCACACGCCCTTTGGGAGCATCAGTACGGTGGCGATCCGAACATCCTCGGGAAGGCGGTCAAGCTAGATGAGAAGCCGTTTACGGTGATCGGCGTTATGCCGGCTGCGTTCCGCTTTCCTTTTGACGGAGCGCCGCTTTCGGAAATGGCTGACCTGTGGGTGCCGATCGCGTTCGAGCCAGATCGTCTCAGTCCGGAGAATCGCACAAGAGAATTTGGGGTGGGCCTAATCGGACGCTTGAAGCCCGGAGTCAGCCGGGAACAAGCCCAAAAGGATGTCGAAAGTATCGCATCAGCTTTCATGCAGCAGTACGGGTATTCAGGAACGGGGCGGGTTGTGCCCCGAGCCTACGCCTTTACCGGGCGCACCGTGGAGAAGGCAAGGCCGCTGGTAATCCTGCTGATATTGGCAGTTGCGTGCGTTCTGGTAATCTCTTGCGCGAACGTCGCCAACTTGCTGCTTGCCCGTGCGACCCATCGTAGCCCTGAAATGGCGATTCGCAGTGCGATTGGCGCCAACCCAGGTCGCATCGTGCGGCAATCTCTGGTGGAGAGTGTTTTGCTCTCGATCTGCGGGGCAGCTGCTGGAATCGTCGTGGCTCAGGCATGCGTCGTAGGTCTGAGGCGGTTCGGACCGACCGACGTTCCCCGTCTTCATGACGTGATGTTGCATCCAGTCGTGCTGTTGTTCGCATTAGTTCTTTCAGTCGTAACCGCCATTTTCTCCGGCATTGTACCCGCCTGGCGGTTGGCCCACGTTGCGCCCCAGGCGTGCTTGAAGGAATCGACGCAGGCTGGCCCGGCGCGGGGCACGCAGCGGCTGCAGAATTCGGTGGCGACTGTTGAAATTGCCGCCGCCTTGGTCTTGCTCATTGCCGGCGGATTGTTGCTAAGAAGCTTCGTGCGCCTGCTGGACTCGCCGTTTGGATTTGATCCGAAGGGCGTGTTTGTAGTTCGTACTCTGTTCGACCGCGCTCGCTATCCTGATCCGGTCAGGCGCCAGGCCGCGCAGAAAGAATTGCTCGATCGTCTCTCGCACTTGCCGGGAGTGACTTCGGTCGCCTCGGCGAGCCATCTTCCGCTGAGCGACACTCGGCAGATTGGTTTTCGTTTAGAGCATGCCGCGCCCGACGACTACCACTGGGCTGAGAATTCCATGGTCAGCCCTGGCTACTTTCGTTCGATGGGAATCTCGCTGATCGAAGGCAGGGATTTTACCGAGCAAGATCGCCACGACACGCCGAGCGTAGCCATCATCAGCGAGAAGATGGCAAGACAGTATTTCCCCGGCCGGAGCGCGGTTGGACAACGCTTCCAGTGGGGCAATCGAGACCTCTTTACGATTGCTGGCGTTGCCGCAGACGTCCACATTTCCGCGCTCGATGCTGATCCGCCACCCATGATTTACACCTCGATGTTCCAGGTCGAAAGCGGCGCCAGCGGCCGTAACGCATTTGTGGTGCGCAGTAACGGAGAAGAGCAAGGCCTGTTTCAGGAAGTGCAGCAACAGGTCTGGTCGGTCGACAAAGATCTGCCAATTTACAACACCACGACTCTGGAAAAACTGGTTTCGGAATCCCTGGCGCAGCGGCGCTTCACCGTACTGCTGCTGGGCAGCTTTGCGGTCATCGCAGTACTTCTGGCGGCCATCGGTCTCTTCGGGGTGATGTCTTACCTGGTTGCTGAGCGGACGCGGGAGTTCGGTGTGCGCATGGCGCTAGGGGCCGACCGGGCCAGCATCTATTGGCAAGTACTGAAGCGCGCGGCTGAACTCGCCGTCGGAGGCTGTGGAATTGGTTTGCTGCTTTCCGTGTTCGTTTCGCGACTACTGCAGGCAAGCCTCTATCAAATCAGCCGCTTCGATTTGACGACGCTTGTGGTGCTGCCATTGTTGTTGCTCAGCGTCGTGCTGTTCGCGGCTTATTGGCCAGCGCGGCGGGCGACCAGGGTCGATCCCATGGTCGCATTGCGTTACGAATAGAATCCACGATTTCAGGAATTGGAGAGTCATGAACGCATTTGTTATCGAACAGGTACAGAAGATTTTGAAAGTAATGCCGGCAATAGGATTGTTTCTTTTATCGCACGCGGCCACGGCACAGAATCTAGTGGACTATTCCAAACCCGCTTCGCATTTCCCTTACTTTGTTGGCCCCTACATGGCTCATCAGGTACCGCAGCCCAGCTTCGGGAACACAGTGCGAATTGAAAGTTTACTCAGGAATGGCAAGCTGAGACTGTCACTGATTGATGCAGTCGCTCTGGCGCTGGAGAACAATCTCGATCTGGCCATCGCTCGAGTCAATCTGTCCATTGCCGATACCGACATCATGCGAGCCAAGTCCGGCGAGAGCGTGCGCGGAGTGGCTACAGGGTTGGTGCAGGGAACTCCCGGCGGGGGTGTGGGAGGTTTTGGCAGCGGTGCACCCGGAGCCGGGGCAGGTGGTACGTCGGGCGGCGCAGGCGGCGCGGGCGGGGGCGCTTCAGGACTGGTGCAGTCCACGCTGGGCGTGGGCACGAACATCGACAGCTTCGACCCCATCGTTAGCGGCGGCATGGACATCGAGCACGCCACGTTTCCACAGTCGAGCAAGGTTCTGGCCGGTGTCCCGTCTTTGCAGCAAAACTCCGGCGTTGCCAATTTCAGTTACTCGCAAGGTTTTCATTGGGGCACGCTCATGACTGTGAGCTTTACCAACGACCGCATCACCAATAACAGTTTGTACAGCATCCTCTCTCCAGAATTGGATAGCGGCTTCCGTCTCACGCTTCGGCAACATCTGCTGGCGGGGTTTGGCATGGAACCCAACATGCGCTTCATTCGCATCGCGCGCAACAATCGCGAGATCTCCGATGTGGCCTTTCGCGGGCAAGTCATCTCCACCGTTTCCCAGATCCAGAATATTTACTGGGATCTAGTGAATGCATACGAAGATGTGAAGGTCAAAGAGCGCTCGCTGGAAGTCGCCGAGAAGACTCTTTCCGACGATCGCGAACAGGTCAAGATCGGCGCTATCGCACCCATGGAAGTGATGAAGGCCGAGAGCGAAGAATCTGCTCGCAGTCAGGATCTGCTGCTTTCGCAGAACGGATTGCAGCTGCAGGAACTGCTGGTGAAGAATGCGATCACTCGGGATTTGAGCGATCCCGTTCTGGCTTCTGCTTCGGTGGTGCCAACCGACACCATGGTCATTTC
>Ga0210390_10000784_pt1 | contig 32452 bp, 31 predicted proteins | sample IncBWH11OmetaG_FD_161050 | JGI IMG/M metagenome (GOLD analysis project Ga0210390, IMG submission 161050) | Forest soil microbial communities from Barre Woods Harvard Forest LTER site, Petersham, Massachusetts, United States - Inc-BW-H-11-O ...
GGGCGATGACTGCGGAGCTCCCTTCACCAACAGAGGTCGTACAGGCGGCCGGCGGGCTCGTCGTCAGGCGACACCTCGAAACGCTCGAGATCGCGGTGGTGCACCGGCCGGTCCATCAGGACTGGTCCTTCCCCAAGGGCAAGCTGGAGGAGGGCGAGACCTTCGAATCGGCGGCGCTCCGTGAGGTCGAAGAGGAGACCGGGATGACCTGCCGCCTGCTCCGGTTTATCGGCCACACCGAGTACGTGGATCGCAAGGGGCGCCCCAAGGCGGTGGCCTACTGGGTCATGGCTGCCCAGTCGGGTTCCTTCGTCCCGAACGACGAGGTAGACGAAATGCGCTGGGTCAGCCTCGACGAGGCATCGCGCCTCCTGTCCTACCCCAGGGACCGGGAGCTGGCGGCCGTCCTCATGGCGGCTGACCAGGTAGAACCCTTGGTCTGACCCCGGCTCAGGTTTTTCCAGAATTTTTGGTTTGGAGGCCCAACGATCGGGAATAATGGGCGTAGCGATCTACCGCCTGATCGCACTGCCGGCGTGTGTGCCCCAGTCGAGAGCTCCAGGACCTATCGCCAAGGGCCCTGTGACAGCGCTTTGACGTCAATCGACTGGGGCACCGTCGGCGCTTTTTGTTTCGCGTAAACGATCCGTGTTTTCGCAACACGAAGGCGCGTCTGCGACCTCAGCGCACGAGCACCGCGGCACCGTTGACCCGGTCGTGGGCCAGGTCGCGTAGCGCTTCGTCGGCGCGGTCCATCGGGTAGGGGGAAGTCGTCACGCGCACGCCGATCCGTGCCGCCTCGCGCAGGAACTCCTCGCCGTCGCGCCGTGTGTTCGCCGTCACGCTCTGGAGGGTCCGCTCCTCGAAGAGGTGGCGCTGGTACTGGAGGCCGGGTATGTCGCTGAGGTGGATGCCGGCGATGGCCAGCGTGCCGCCGCGGTCGAGCGCGGCGAGCGCCGGTGGCACGAGCGAGCCAACGGGCGCGAACAGGAGGGCAGAGTCGAGCGGTTCGGGCGGCTCGGTGTCGGCGTCGCCGGCGCTGGCCGCACCCAACTCGAGCGCGAGCGCCTGTGCCTCCTTCGAGCGCGTCATGACGTGGACGCGCGCGCCACGCGCCAGTGCGACCTGCGCCGTGATGTGCGCCGAGCCTCCGAATCCGTAGATCCCGAGCCGCCCGCCGACGGGCAGGTTCGCCCGCTCGAGCGCGCGGTAGCCGATGATCCCGGCACAGAGCAACGGCGCGGCCTCCTCGTCCCCGAACGCCTCGGGGATGGCGTACGCGTACGCCTCGTCGACGACCGCGTACTCGGCGTAGCCACCGTCGACGTCCCAGCCCATGAAGGTCGGTGCGAGGCAGAGGTTCTCGCGCCCGGTCGTGCAGAACCGGCACGTGCCGCATGTATGCGCCAACCAGGGCACCCCGACGCGATCGCCCACCCGCCAACGCTGCGCACCGGGTCCGAGCCGGTCGACGATGCCGACGATCTGGTGTCCCGGGGTGATGAGGCCACGATGCACCGGCAGGTCACCCTCGGTCACGTGAAGGTCGGTGCGGCAGACGCCGCACACCCGCACGCACACGCGGACCTCGGACGCGGCGGGTTCGGGGACGTCCTTGTGGGCCAGTACCAGCGGATCGCCGTCGACCGGGCCGGGGCGTCGGACCTCCCACGCCAGCATCGAGGCGGCGCTCATGGCGTGCAGCGTACGGGTGTGGCAGGGCGGGCGGTCGAGCAGGTGCCCCTAGCATTGGCGCCGCGAGGAGGCTGCCCATGTCCGCACTGTCGGCACCGGAGGGTGCGCCTGACTCATCGGATCCCCCCGGGTACCCGCGCGAGCTCGAGCGCGACGTGGAGTCGGGAGGTCTGCGCTACCACGTGCGGCCGATCCGGCCCGCCGACGCCCCGCAACTGGTCGAGCTCCACGCCAGGCTGTCACCCCGCTCGGTGTACCTCCGCTTCTTCAGCCCGCATCCGAACCTCAGCGACGCGGAGCTGACGCGTTTCACCGAGGTCGACTACGAGGACCGCCTCGCTCTGGTGGCCACGGTCCGCGGCCGCCTCGTCGCGGTGGCCCGCTACGACCGTCCGCCCGGTGCGCCCGAAGCCGAGGTCGCCTTCGTGGTCGACGACGCGTACCAGCACCACGGCGTGGGATCCGAATTGCTCGACGAGCTGGCCGACGCGGCACGGGCCCGCGGGGTGACCGCATTCAGGGCCGAGACCCTGGCCGAGAACCGGGGCATGCTCGACGTGTTCCACCACGCGGGGTTTCCGGTGACGTCGGGCATCGAATCCGGGACGGTGACGCTGCGCTTCCCGATCGCGCCCACCCCCGCCTCGGCCGCCGCGCGCGCGGCGCGCCGCCGACGAGCGGAGACCGCCGGGTGAGCGCGCTCGTGGTGGCCGGGCCATCGGGCGAGACCGTGCACGACGGGGGACCGCATCACCCCGAGCGCCAGGCACGGGTGGGCGCCGTGATGGACGGTGTGGCGGCTCTGGCGCACGACGGCATCGAGGTGGTCCGGCTTGACGTCATGGAGGCGCCGCTGGAGGCGCTGGCGCGGGTGCATACCCGGTCCTACCTCGCCGACCTCGAGGAGTTTTGCGCGGAAGGCGGAGGGCACATCGACGCCGACACGTACGCGAGGGCTGATTCGTGGGCGGCGGCGCGTCGTGCCGCGGGTGCGGGCCTCGTCGCCCTCGACGAGCTGGACCGCCGAGGAGAGGGGGTGGCCTTCGTGCCGGTGCGGCCACCAGGCCATCACGCGCTGGCCCAGCGCGCCATGGGCTTCTGCCTGTTGAACAACGTCGCCGTCGCGGCCGCGTCACGTACCGCACGCGGAGAGCGGGTGCTCGTCGTGGACTGGGACGTGCATCACGGCAACGGCACGCAGGCGATCTTCTGGGACGACCCCGATGTGCTGTACGTCTCCACCCATCAGCATCCCCTCTATCCGGGTACCGGAGGCGCCGACGAGGTCGGAGGACCCGAGGCCGCCGGCATGACACTCAATCTGCCGCTCCCGCCCGGCGCCACGGGTGACGTCGTCCGGCGCGCGCTGGACCAGGTGGCACGTCCCGAGATCGAGGCGTTCTCCCCCGACTGGGTCCTCGTGTCGTGCGGCTTCGACGCGCATCGGGACGACCCGCTCAGCAACCTCGACCTCGAGAGCGGCGACTTCGCCGAGTTGGCGCGCGTCGTCGCCGAGTTCACCCCGTCGCCCGGACGGCTCGCACTCTTCCTCGAGGGCGGGTACGACCTCGAGGCCCTGCGCCACTCGACGGAAGCCACTCTCCGCGCGCTGGTCGGAGGTCCCGACGTGGACCCAGCGCGCACGAGCAAAGGAGGGCCGGGTCTGACCCAGCTCCGGGAGGCCGACCAGACCAGGAGGAGGGCCGTCGACCGGTTACTCGATGACGCGCACTCCTGACGGTCTCAAGGGGCGCGGTGCACGAGCACCGGGCAATGCGCGTGGGCAGCGCAGAACTCGCTGACCGAGCCGATGACCATTCCCACGAACTCGCCGTGCCCGCGGCTGCCGACCACGAGCAAGTCGGCGCCCTTCGACGCCTCCACGAGGACGGGCGCGGGATGGCCTTCCACCACCCGCGCGTCGATGCGCAGCCCGGGGTTCGCAGCGCGGACAGGTGCAAGGGCCGTTTCGAGGGTCCTACTGATGTCGCTCTGGGGATCGAAGTCCTCGGGTACCGGCACGGCCCAGCCGTAGCTGGAGGGCCACTCCCAGGACATCAGCACCTCGAGGCCGGCTGCCGTGCGCTCGGCCTGCTGGACCGCCCACGACAGCGCATCGAGCGAGGACGCGGAGCCATCGAGTCCGACGACGATGCGGCCGCCACCGGGTTGCGATACGGAAGTCATTCGTCTTCTCCTCGTGTTCGGGTGACCCCTGGACGATAGGGGCAGGCGAGCGACCGCACGGCGGGCGCACGGCCCGGGTGCGAGTAGCCCGATACCTCGGTGGGGTGGGATGATTCATATCGTGGCGATCGGCGTGTTCCTCCTGGACGACCATGAGGTCGTCCGCAAGGGCCTCCGTGCGCTCCTCGAGGCCTGTGACGACATCGAGATCGTGGGCGAGGCCGACACCGTGGCGGAGGCGCTGATCCGGATCCCGGAGGACCGTCCCGACGTCGCCATCCTCGACGTGCGGCTGCCTGACGGCAGCGGCGTCGAAGTGTGCCGCGAGGTGCGCTCGACGTCACCGGAGATCGCGTGCGTGATGCTGACGTCCTATGCGGACGACGAGGCGCTCATCGCGTCGATCATGGCCGGCGCTGCCGGCTATGTGCTGAAGCAGGTCGGAAGCCTGGACCTGCTCGACACCATCCGGCGTGCGGGAGCGGGGGAGTCGTTGCTCGACCCGGCCCTGACCGACCGGGTCCTCGAGCGCCTTCGCGAGGGGCCCAAGACCGATCCGCGCCTTGCCAGCCTTACGCCACAGGAGCGCAAGATCCTCGACCTCATCGCGGAGGGTTACACCAACCGCCAGATCGCCGAGAACATGTTCCTCGCGGAGAAGACGGTGAAGAACTACGTCTCGAACCTCTTGGCGAAGCTGGGCATGGAGCGCAGGACGCAAGCCGCGACCTTTGCGGCGCGGCTCAACGACCGCTCGGCGCAGGAAATTCGATCGGACGTCACCGGGACCTGACCCGGTGGCCTCGTGTCAGGCCGCGCGGCCCGACCTTCCGCTGTTCGTCAACATGCTGCGTTCGACGTCTCGATGTCGATGCCCATGGCGCTCAACGCCCGGCACAGGCGGTCACGCTCGCGCTCGGGCTGCTCGAACCGGCTGGGTTCGCTCTCGATGCCGACGACCTCCGCCAGCTCGAGCAGCGCGACGTCGTAGCCGATCTGGAGGGCCAGGACCGCGGGCACGGTGTCGACGTTGTGCTGCGGTACGCCCAGCTCGAGCTCCTCGCGGCAGCGCCGGACTTGTTCGAGCGCGCGGTTCCTGTTCGGTTCGGTTCTACGGGGAGGCCGCTGTTCGAGCGCGGCGTCAAGCAACTGGGTATACATCGACATGGTCCTGACTGGATCGATCAGCGAATGTTCTCGGTGCGGGCTCGCCGCAAGGAGGGGTCGAACACGACATCCCCGCCGAGCGGGGGGAGCAAATAGGACGGGAGAACCGCGGGATAGAGGTCCCGCCGTCTGCGCAGCCATCGCTTCGTTCTCTTCACCGTCCCCTCCTTTCGCCGCCACTCCTTCGCACTGCCCGTGGCCGTCTTCCAGGCTGCGAACAGCATGCGCTTCCTGGTCGCGGCGCGACAGGGCCAGATGTCACATGGGTGGCGGCGGAGATGGCGCGTCGGAAAGGCTGGAGGGCAGCACTGGAGAAGGGCTACGTCGCGTGAGATTCCGCCAGAATTGGAAAATGGCGACCGAGGGGGGTGGCCGCCATTCTCCAAGCACCGTTGTCTGGGAAGAGGAGGGTGTCCTCGGAATTGTGCAACCCGCGTGCCCCAATTCGGTAGAGCCGAAAGTAACGGATTCTTCGCAAACGGGCCCTTTTCCAGGGCAAATGAACGTTTGGCCGACCGTGCACACAAGGCACAAGGGAGCAGTATGATCAAGGTCTTGCCCGTCGATGAGGCCGTCGCGCTGCTGCGGCCGGTGGACTCACTCGGGTTCGGGCTGGGGCCGGCGAACCCCGACACCTTCCTCACTGCGCTGGGCGTCCGCGACGACTGGCAGGACCTCCAGGTCGGTGGGGCACTCTGCCTCAACTACTACGAGGTCTTCACCCGACCCGGCGTTTCGTACCGCTGCGGATTCTTCGGGCCGGCCGAGCGCCTCCTGCACGACGGGGGCTACCGGGTGGAGCTCGTGCCCGGGGGGTTCCGGCAGTTCGCACCCATCCTGGCCCGCTTCGCGCCGCGGGTGATGGTCGCCCAGGCCGCGCCACCCGACGATGCGGGCAACGTCAACCTCTCCCTGCACCTCGGCGCGACAAGGGACGAACTTCTGCGTGCCGGACGCGACCCGGAGCGGCTGCTGATCGTAGAGGTCAACACCAATCTGCCCAGGACTCGCAGCCTGCCACCGACGTACGACAACACCATCCCGCTCGGAGTGGTCGACGTGCTCGTGGAGACGGACGCGACGCCGTTCGCGTTGGCCGACGCGCCCGCGGACGAGGTCGACGCGGCCATCGCCGCCTTCGCGCTCGCCTTTATCAAGGACGGCTCGACGCTGCAGACGGGCATCGGCGCCATCCCCAACATCGTTGCGACCGAGCTGGCGGCGAGCGCACTCGGCGGGTTCGGGATCCACTCCGAGATGTTCACGACCGGGTTGATGCGACTCCACCAGGCCGGAAAGGTGACCAACGACGCCAAGGGTGTCTTCGACGGCGTCTCGGTCACGACGTTCGCCCTCGGGACGGCGGAGCTCTACGAGTGGCTCGACGGCAACGGCGACGTCGCGTTCCTTCCCGTCGAGACCGTGAACGACCCGACGGTCATCGCGAAGAACGCAAACCTCGTCTCGATCAACGGCGCCCTGTCGGTGGACCTCTACGGCCAGGTGGTGGCCGACAGCATCGACGGCCGCCAGATCTCGGGGGTGGGCGGACACGAAGACTTCGTCGCGGGTGCGGAGCTGCATCTGGACGCCCATTCCCTCATCTGCCTGCGCTCGACCGCTCGGCGCGACGGCAAGGTCGTTTCGCGGATCGCCGGCCTCCTGCCGGCGGGATCGGTCGTGTCGACCCCGCGCCACCACACCGGTGTGGTGGTCACCGAATACGGCGCGGCCGAGCTGGCGGGCCTCACCGTGAGCGAGCGGGCCCACGCCCTCGTCGACATTGCCCACCCGGATTTCCGCGACGACCTGCGAAAGGTCGCTGACGGGTTAGGTCGGGCCTGAGCTCCGTCAGGAGACGACCGGCGACAGACCGAGCCGGCGCCGCAGCGCGGCGTCCGACCATTGAGGCGCTCCCGCGACGAGTTTGTTCACAAAGCTCTTGAGGTTCCGGAACACGTCGTGGCTGTCCTCGAGCCAGGGCATCAGGATCGGGAAGACGTGGAACATTCCGTCGTACTCGTGTGCTTCGGTCGCCACGCCGGCGGCCCGGAGGCGCTCCACGTAGCGGCGGATCGGGTCACGGAACATCTCGCTCCCGCCCCACGAGACGCAGGTGGGCGGGAAGCCGGACAGGTCCGCGGTCAGTGGTGAGATGGACCGGCTGGTTGCGTCGGCGCCGTGGAGATAAGCGGCGGTGGGGATGTTCCAGGGCAAGATGTCGTGCTCTGCGTTCTCGGTGACCGACGGCTCGTCGAGGCGCAGGTCGACCTCGGGAGAGAAGAGGATGAGGCCTGCGGGCGTGACATTCGGCGCGACGTTCTCCCGGTCGAGAATGACCGAGTTGGCGAGTCCTCCTCCGCCGGAGTCGCCGGCCAGCAGGATCCGCGTCGGCGGGATGCCCAGTTCGACGAGCGCAGCGAAGACGGAGGACGCGTCCTCGACGCCGGCGGGATAGGGGAATTCCGGCGCCAGCCGGTAGTCGGCAACGAAGACCGCACACCCGGTCTCCTTGCAGACGCGCGCCGTGAAGAAGGCGTACATGTTGGGCGACGTCCCGATGTAGCCGCCACCGTGCAGGTAGAGGATGACCCCGAGCGGCGGCTCCTGCCGGTGCCGGTAGATGATTCCCGGGACACCGCCCAGCTCGGTCTGATGGCACGCCACGTCGAGTGAATGGACGAACGGCGGCATGATGACCTTGCAGATCTCGTCGAGGAACAGCTCGAGGGAGCGGAACTCGGGGATCCGCAGGGCGGACGCGTAGCCCATGAAGGCGCGGATGGTCTCACGCGTGACCGACATCCCGAGGTTGGACAGCGCCGAGGAGGGTCCCGCAAACGGATGACGGAACGGGACCCTGGCGAGGGCGGTCACCATCTGCTCCATGCCGAGCGCGACGTCGAGGGCCACGACCGGCGCCGGAGCGGTCTGCACCTCCGGTCGACTTCCCATGGCCATGGCGGCGCCTCTCTTTCTATGGAGCCGGCTCGTCGACAAGCCGCTCGTACGGGCTCGCGATGTCTTCGCCCAGGGTCAACTGGGCCATGCCGCTCGGCTCGACCCACGATGTCTCGACGTCGCCTGCATCGGGCAGGCTGAGCTCGAGGATCCCGCAGCGCTTGGCGCCGATCACGGGCTGCAGCTCGTCGGGGAGCACGGCCCAGGTCGTGGTGGCCCACAGGTGGGTCATGCCCGCGGCCGCAAGCCGCCGCTGCTGGTGGACGTGCCCGCTGACGACGGCTTCCACGCGCCCGTCTCTGCACAGCCTGGTCAGTCGGAGACGGGCGGGAGCGGGCACGAAGCGATACGCCGGCGCCGCCGCCAACTCCTCGGCATCGGCCGTCAACGGCTTGTGCGTGACGAGCACCTTTCGCCGTGACCCGCCGAGCGCCTCCTCGAGGAATTCCCATTGCTCGTCTTCGTCGGGACCGCCGGCGCCGAACACCTGCGCGTTGAGGCCGATCAGCCGCCAGGCGCCGAGATCGACGGACCAGCGATCCGGGCCGAAGGCCTCCCTCCAGCGCGCCAGGCGTCCGTCTGTCAGCCCGTCGTCGCCGGGCGCGTCGTCGGGGTTGTCACCGACGTCGTGGTTGCCGGGCACCGCGAGCCAGTCGACGGGCAGCCGCTCCAGCTGCTCCCGGGCCAGCCGGAGCTCGTCGGGTCGATGGGCGCCGTCGACCGAAACGTCGCCGACGTGCACCACCAGGTCAGGCCGGAGCGTCGCGACGTGACGCACGACGGCATCCCAGTTCCGCTGCGCCTCGGGGGTCCGGAGCGAGAAGTGGGTGTCCGAAACCATGACGACCTGCGGCGACACGGCGTCAGGTTACGGGACGAGCAGCAACTTCTTGGTCGTGATCGGGGAACCCGGCGCCCGTGGACGAAGTCGTCGCCGACATGCCGGGCCCTTCCTTCTCCATCAGTGTCGTCCGCGTTCCGCCGGCGGACTCTCGAGCTAGCCGAGCGGCTAGGAGCTGGGACGGTACCGGCTACGGTCGCGGCCATGAGCTCGCGCGGTCCCGTGGCCAACCTCGGTCTCGGTCCGACCTCCTACAGCGCGGCCCGGGTCCGGACCGCTGTCGTCGCACTCGATCTGTTCGGCGAACACGGCGTCAGCGGGACCTCGCTGCAGATGATCGCCGACGCGTTGGGGGTGACGAAGGCCGCGGTCTACCACCAGTTCCACACGAAAGAGGCGATCGTCGTCGCCGCGGTCGACCTCGATCTCGCCAAGCTGGAGCCCGCCCTCGAGGCAGCCGAGTCCAAGCGCGGTGACCCAGCGGCCTTGTCGACGCTCCTCGGGCAGGTGATCGACCTTGCGATCGGGCGCCGGCGTCTGGTGAGCCCGCTCCTGCACGACCCGGTCATCGTCCGCCTGTTGGGCGAGCACGAGCGGTACCAACAGCTCATGGCCCGCTTGTTCGCCGCGCTACTCGGTGATGGAGATGATCCACGTTCGCGCGTGCGCGTGGCCATGGTCGCGTCGGCGATCGGTGGCGTCGTCACCCATCCCCTCGTCGCCGGCATCGAGCACGATCCGCTCCGTGCCGAAGTGCTCGAGCTGTCGATGCGCTTTCTCGGGCTGACCCCGTCGTAGAGGGCGCGCACGCGCCGGGGGACTCAGCCGCGGTACGCATACGTCGATTCCGCGGCCTTCACGTCGTCGACGAGGTTGCCGAGAGCCAGGTTGATGTCATCGGCGTGGTACCCCCACTGGGCCCCTTGGCTCTGCGTCATTACCGGTCTTCCGGCCCGGACGAGTGTCCTCACCTGGAGCCAGCTGGCGCCGCCGCCCGACCTGCACGTTGCCGAATAGAGGCCGGGATAGGTCACCCACGGCGTCGCTACGGGTGGAGGCGGCGGTGTCGCCGTTGGCGTCACGAAGTAGGGATCGAGACCGGCGGTGCCACCGCCGATCGCCGCAGGGTTGACACAGGCGACCTTGACGCCCCTCGTCGCCTTTTGCCCAGATTGCAGGCTCACCCCCTGGCCGGGTCGCCCGAACAGCGAGTTCCTCGGCGGCTGGTTGGGAAAGCTCGAGTAGGCGATGACGCAGCCGGCCTGCCCCGAGGACGTGCAGACCGGGAGACGGCGGAAGGTGGCGCCGACCGACCTTCCAACCGGCACCGTCACGTTGCCCCCGGGGAGAATGGCAAGGACGGTGCGGGTCCGCAGCGCCGGGTTGGGGTCCACCTGGCTCGCCAGGAGCCGGATGAGCATCGCCGAGCCCTGCGAGTGCCCGATGAAGACGATGGGGCGCCCGTCGTTGTAGTTGGCGAGATAGTCCTTCCATCCCGAGAGCACGCTGGCATAGGCCGCGGCGTCGGCCGCAGGCGCGGCCCCGAGCCCCCGGGCGAGAGACGCCGCGGTGCGTTGCGTGTACATCGGCGCCCACACTTGGCAGACCGACGAGAAGCGTGACGCCTGGGCAATGGCGGCGCCCACCTCGCCCGCCTGAATCTTGAGGTTCGCGTTGGCCGTCCGTTGCTTGCTGACCGTGGGGTACACGTAGAAGCAGTCGAACCTCGACGAGGTGGCGACCGCGCCGTTTTGGGTGGTCCGCGCGCCGCGAGCCGGCACCACGGTCGCCTGCTGCGGAAAATCGCACGGGCTGTTGGCGAGCCCGGGGCGGCAGAGCCACACGGTGCCCGCTGCGTCGGGCCGACCCGACGGTACGTAGCTGCTGGGCGCGGCGGTGGCGGGTGCGGGCGAAGCCACCGCCAGCGCAGTCGGGACGACAAGCGCGCCGGCCAACGCCAGACCACGGGCGAACCGGGCGGGTGCCCGGAAAGATAGGCAACTGGGTTGCATAAGTTGGCTAGAATGACCGACAGTGGCCAAAAAGTCAACCGGCGACTACCACTTCGGCGATCTGCTGGCCCTGGCCCGCCAGAGCTGGATCACCCAGATGGCCAGCGGCCTTGCGGCCAAGGGCTACAACGAATATCGCCGGAGCGATGCCGCCGCCGTCCGTCAGCTCCAGCGGGGATCGATGTCGATCGGCCGCCTCGGCGCCGCACTGGGCGTCACGCGCCAAGCGGCGCGCAAGGTCGGGGACGGCCTCGAGCGGCGAGGGTTCGCCACCATCTCGAGAGACGAGGTCGACACGCGTCAAGTCAACGTCAAACTGACCCGCAAGGGTGAGGCCTACGCAGAGGCTGTGCGCGTCGTGATCGAGGACCTCAACCGCACCGTGATGAGGAACGTTCGACCCGCCGACCTGGTGGCCGCCGATGCGGTCCTGCGGGCCGTGTTGGCGGACGAGCACACCCGGCGCCTGGCCGCTTTCCTGGGACCACCGCCCGCGCCGCGACGATGACCGGGCGTGAGCGGAAAGACCCGCCGATCGGGCGCGTTACGCGACGACCTCGGCACCGGGCACCGCCGCACCGGGCTGGGACGGGTGGAGCACCTCCGCCAGCAGTTCGACGCCGTCCACGACGCGTGGACCGGGTCGCGAGAAGTAGGCGTTGGCGTTGACCGCGACGACGCGGCCCAGGTCGGGAAGGCCCGGTCGGCTCAGGAACGAAGCCGCCTGCGCGATCGCGCCGGCCAGGTCGAAGCCACAAGGGGTGAAGATCGTGATGTCGATCGACTCGGCGCCGATCTCCTCCCACGTCAGACGACGCGACGGTGCCCGGAGCTCGGCGAGGACGGGTTCACCGCCGGCCGCCTGCACCATTTCGGGCATCCAGTGCCCGCCGTTGAAGGGTGGGTCCGGCCATTCGAGGACGAAGACGCGTGGACGGGCCAGACCGGCGACCCGTGTGCGAACTATGTCCACGCGACGGCGGAGACCCGCAACGTATTCCTCCGCCACGTCCTCGGTCCCGGTGGCGCGGCCGACCTGGATGACGCACTCGAGCACCTCGTCCAGGCCCGCCGGGTCGAGCGAGACGACCTGCGCTTGACATCCGATGACGTCGAGCGCGTCCTCGACCGCACCCGAATCGATCGCGCACACCGCACACAGATCCTGGGCCAGGATGACGTCTGGTGCGATCGCACGAATCCTGGCGTCGTCGAGGGTGTAGATGGACCGGCCCTCCGCCAGCATCGCGCTCACTTCGGAGTCGACCTCTGCCGCAGACCGCGGGCGCTCCAGGTCGAGCGCGGTGCCGGACACGACTGGCACGCTCCGTGCCGCCTCCGGGTAGTCGCACTCGAAGCTGACGCCCGCCAGGTGGTCGCCGAGTCCGAGGGCATAGACGATCTCGGTGGCCGACGGCAGCAACGACACGATCCTCATTCGTGCATCATCCCGCGGATCCCTCCCACTGGTGCGGGAACCAGCACGGGTCAGAGTCATGCGGCACTCGGAGTGGCGGCAGCACGAGTGCCTACGATGACGCCTGTGGCGACCGTCGGCGAATCCCGGACGCCCGAGCCGGTATGGGTCGGTGACGTCCGTGTGCGGATGCTCGCCGCCGAGGAATCGGCGCGACTCGGCGATGCCGTGCGGGCCGTCTACGGGGAGACGTATCCCGTGCTGTGGGCGTACGACGCCGACGAAGTGGCGCGGCGGATCTCGAGCGGCCTCCTCATATCGGCGATCGCCGAAACCACCGACGGCCAGCTGTTGTGTCATTCCGGTCTCGTTCTCGCCGATCCTGACGACGTCGTCGGTCATGCCGGCCAGGCCCTGACGCTGCCGGCCGCGCGCGGCCAGCACATCTTCACGGCGGTGAAGCGTTACCTCGTCGAGTGGGTCACCTCCAGGGGGCTCGTCGGCATGTACAGCGAAGCCACGGCAGCGCACCCCTACAGCCAGCGGGCGCTGCTCGACCTCGGAGGGCACGAGACCGGGTTCTTGCTCGGCTTCATTCCCGAGTCGGTCGACAACAGCGTGTCTGCTCCGAGCTCCGGCCGGCAGTCAGCTGCGTTGTTCTTCCTCCGACTGCGGCCCGGATCCGAGTGGATGGTGTACGCGCCGGTTCGTCATCGTGAGATCGTCCAGGAGACGATCGACGTGTGTCACTTTCGTTCCCATTTGGCGGATCCGCCGACCCGGACCGACCTGCCGGCCGTCTCGTGGGTCCACCTCGAGACGCGACCCGGTGACAACGTCGCCGTGTTGACGGTGAACAAGGCGGGCGGGGACCTTACGGAACGGGTCGACGCGGAACGCTCCCGCCTGTTTGCAGAGGGAGTCGACGCCCTCTACGTGGACCTCCCGCTCGATCGGCCCGAGTCCGCGCACGTGAGCCAGTCCCTCGAGGAGCTCCGCCTGACCTACTCGGGCATCTTCCTCAACCACCAGGCCGCCGGCGACGTCCTTCGACTGCAGAGCCTGCGCAGTGCCACTGCCCTGTCCCATGACGTGGTTGTTGCATCGGCCCATGGCGCCGCACTGCTCGAGTACGTACTTGCGGACATGGAGGCAGCCGGCCAACCCGTGGCGCCAAGGGACGACAACCCGGCGGGAGGGGAAGGTGAAGGCTCCGCACAGCGTGTCCCGCTGGTGACCGCGCCTTAGCTGCCGCTACGGCGTCCGTCCAACCAACAACGGTCGGGAAGGGAGCGCCGGCGCTGTTTCCTCCCTAAATCCCGTGGAGCATCCCTCCCCACCCGCGAGGCGGCTGCAACCATTATTCGATGGTTACGCATTCTGTGTCGCGTGGTTTTCCGCGGCACCGCCGCGCGCCAGGGCTCTGGGTCCTGTGCGTCGCGCTGACCGCCATCCTCGGCGGCGCCCTGTTGTTGTCTCCGGATGCGACCGCGGCGACTTCCGGTTGGTCCATCGCCGCGGTGCCCGGAACGGGTGCCGACGACGTGCCGCTCGGCTCGAGCTGTGCCAACGCCCTCCATTGCTGGGTGGTCGGCATCAGCCTCGCCAATCTCTCGGGTGGCAGCCCCTCGTCGGTCAGCCCGTTCATCGAGTCGTGGAACGGCTCCGCGTGGACGCTCGTGACGCCGCCGCTGCCGTCCGGAGACGCCGGCGGAGGAATGTTCGGCGCCACATGCGTCAACGGATCCGACTGTTGGGCCGTTGGTGCGGTCGTCGCCTCGGGTACCGGGAACCCGACGGGCACGTTGGTCGAGCACTGGGACGGCACCGGGTGGTCGCCCGTCCCGAGCCCGAGCCCGAGTGGTCCCGGCGTGGTCGGTGCGATCCTCACGAGTGTGAGCTGCGCCTCGGCAGCGAGCTGTGTTGCCGTGGGCTACTCGACCGATGCGAACGGGGTCAATCTGTCGAGCGTCATCGAGCAGTGGAACGGTTCCACCTGGAGCATGGTTTCCGTCCCGTCCACCGGGCAGCCGTACGAACAGCTCCTCGCCGTGCGGTGCGTCTCGGCCGGTGACTGCTGGGCGGTCGGCAACGCCGGACCGGCACAACAGATGTCGAATTTCCTGCCGGTCTTCCCGGGAGCGGCCGGCGATCAGGGCTTGATCGAACACTGGGACGGGACGACGTGGTCGGTCGTTCCGAGTGTGACAGAAACCCCGCCCGATGGCGGCTACCTCTCTGGCCTCGCGTGTGTCGGTCCCGCTGACTGTTGGGCGTCCGGCTCGGCAACGGGGAGCGACGGGACGTCGTCGGGGATCCTGATGGAGCACTGGGACGGCTCGGCGTGGACCGATGCGTCGGCGTCGGTGCCCGGTTCGACGTCGCCGGGCATCTTGGCCGGCATCTCCTGCCTCGGTGCCGCGCAATGCTGGGCGGCGGGATCCACCGGGACCTTCAACGGTGGCGGCGTCGTTCCGCCGCCCCAGAGCCTGGTGGAGTACTGGAACGGATTGTCGTGGTCGGTGGAGCCGAGCCCCGACGTGACCGCACTGAGCTTCCTCGATTCGATGAGCTGCGTATCCGCCGTCGGCTGCCTGGCGGGTGGGAGCACGCTCACCAACCCGAACGGCAACGGCGATCCGGGGCTGCGGGCTCTCGTCGAGCAGCTGTCGTTCCCGCCGGCTTCGAACCAGGGCATGGTGCTCGCGGCTCGCGACGGTGGCGTATTCGCGTACGGGACGGCGCCGTTTGCCGGGTCGATGGGCGGCCAGCACCTGAACGCACCGGTCGTCGGCGTCGCAGCGACGCCCGACGGCGGTGGGTACTGGCTCGTGGGCTCGGACGGCGGCGTGTTCGCATTCGGCGACGCGTTGTTCGAGGGCTCCATGGGCGGCCAGCACCTGAATGCACCGATCGTGGGCATAGTGCCGAGCGGCGGCGACGGTCGCGGTTACTGGCTGGTGGCCAGCGACGGCGGCGTGTTCGCATTCGGCGACGCCGCCTTCGCAGGGTCCATGGGTGGTCAGCACCTCAATGCGCCGGTCGTCGGGATGACAATGACGGGCAACGGTGGCTACGACCTGGTGGCATCCGACGGTGGAGTGTTCAACTTCGGTGGCGCGACATTCTCGGGCTCGGCCGGAGGCACGAAACTCGCCGCGCCTGTGACGGGTATGGCCGCAACGCCGGACGGCCGGGGCTATTGGCTGGTGGCTTCGGACGGCGGGGTGTTCACGTACGGGGACGCCGGGTATTTCGGTTCCGTGCCCGGCCAGGGCATCACCGCGAGGTCCTCCGTGGTCGGCATCGCGCGGACGCCGACGGGGTCGGGCTACTGGCTCGTCGGCGCCGACGGCGCTGTCTACGGGTACGGGGACGCGGCCTTCCTCGGAGCGCCGAACGCAGCGAAGCTCGTCGCGCCGGTCACGGGGATCGCGGCGCCCTGAGGCCGGTCTGCCCGCTTACCCACATGCGTTGAACGCAGACGATCATCGTCGTAGGGGTCCTAATGTCTCGACGGACGGCGGGCCGCGGCGACTGCGCCCCGCGACCACCCGCGCAGCGCCTCGGTCCTGAGAGAAGGAGAACATGGCATGGCCTCGTATGCAGGGCGCTTCGGTCCCCATAATCCTGACGAGACCTACGTCACCCACGCGTTCGGCGAGCAGCTCGTCGAGCTGGGCGAAGTGCAGATGAACTACGTCACCGCAGGTGATTCGTCGAACCCGGCACTGCTGCTCGTCCCCGGACAGACCGAGTCATGGTGGGGCTACGAGCAGGCGCTGCCGCTTCTCGCCGAGCACTTCCAGGTTTACGCGGTCGACCTCCGCGGGCAGGGCCGGTCGACGCGCACACCGGCTCGTTACACGCTCGACAACATCGGGAATGACCTCGTGCGGTTCATCGACATCGTGATCGGGCGCCCGACCTTTGTGAGCGGGCTGTCTTCGGGCGGTGTGCTGACGGCATGGCTGTCGGCCTATGCGACGCCCGGCCAGGTCATCGGCGCGCACTACGAAGACCCGCCGCTCTTCGCCTCGGAGGTCCGACCCGCGACGGGGCCGGGTGTCCGTCAGGCCATCGGTGCGATCTTCGGGCTCTGGAGCACCTACCTCGGCGACCAGTGGAGCATCGGCGACTGGGACGGTGCCGTGACCGCCGCCCCGGACGTCTTGCCTCAGTGGATGCAGCCCGCCTTCATCCCGCCCAGCACGCCACCGCAGAACCTCAAGGAGTACGACCCCGAATGGGGCCGCGCCTTCTACTCCGGCACGGTGGCCGCGTCGTGCGACCACGAGCGCTTGCTGCGGTCCGTCAAGGTGCCCGTACTGCTCACGCACCATTTTCGAAGGGTCGACCCCGAGACCGGATGCCTCATGGGCGCCCTGTCCGATCTACAGGCGAACCGAGTGCGGGAACTGCTCGCCGAGGCAGGCGTCGCGGTCGACTACCGGTCGTTCGAACGGATGGGCCACTCGATGCACGGCCAGGACCCGTCCCTTTTCGCTGACACGCTCCTCGACTGGGTCTCGGAACGATCCACCTGAGGCTCAGGGTTTCGCTATCGGGCTCAACGAGTCCGTGCGGGCGGGAATTTCCTCGTCCGAGTCTTCGTTGTCTGTTGCGTCCGCCCTCCTCGGAGGGTGCCCGATCGGACCCCCCGGGTCGGTGGAGAACTCGATGGGCGTCGGGACCGGTTTGAGAAGCCCACGACTGACCCAACCTCCGGTCTCCTCTGCCCAGACCAGGACGGGTGGAAGGACGATCAGTGCGCTCAGCAGTGCCACCGCGACGTTGAGGGCCATGACGATCCCGAAGTCCCGAAGCATCGGCATCGAGGAGGTCGCGACGACCGCGATCCCCGCGAAGGCAGTCATGCCCGACACCATGAACGCCCGCCCGGTGCGGCTGGCGGTGACCGTCATGGCGTCGCGCGGGGCCAGCCCTCGCCGGCGCTCCTCGACGAACCTCAGGAGGATGAGGGAGGTGAACTCGGTGCAGACCGCGACGACCAGCGGCCCGCTCACCGCGGTCAGGGGGCTGAGTGTGACGTGCAGTGCGAGCGCCAGGAGGGTGACGGCGCCGACCGCGATCAACACCGGAATCAACGAGAGCAACGACCGAACGAGGCTCCGCAGCCGAAGAGCCAGGAACGCGCCAACGAAGAGCAGGGCCAGGTAGGTCAGGAGCGCACGCGATTTCGCCAAGTTCTCGAGCAAGCCCACGCTCACGACACCGATGCCTCCAGGGGCCACGGTGATACCGGCAGGCGGCGGCGCGTCCTTCTGGAGGTTGTCGATGACCGGTTCAAGTCGGGAGAAGTCGTTCGTCCTCGACAACAGGATGACGTCGAGGGAGTGTCGGTTGGGTCCGACCATCGCCTTCTGCAGGGACTCTGGTGTGAGGCGATAGAACTCCGCGATCTGTGTCGCGGTCGGAGGAACGACGTCCGCTCCCGGTGCGGTCAGAAACTCGTCCGCGCTCGACACCAGCCCGGCGCCTGGATAGAGGATCGCCCCGTACTTGCGCTGTTCGGTCTCGGTGAGCTTCGTCACGTAGTCGACCGTCTGCTGGCTGAAGGGCGTCTTGGTGTTGACGATGATCCCGATCTGGTTGTCGGAGCCAGTGACGGACTGCAGGAGCTTGATCTGTTGCACGGCCGCCGAATCAGGGTTGAGCCATTTGATCGGATCGGGCTGCAGGACGAGTTTTCCCTCGACGGCGACACCGGCGACGAAGACGACGAGCGCGATGACGATCGCTGGAAGCGCCGCTTTCGCGCTCAGGCCGCTCAGGCGGACGACCGCGCGACTCAGGGCCCCGGCGCTGAGATCTCTCGCCTTGGTGGGTGAGCGGTACTCGCGGATCCCGAGGATGGACAGCGTCAGCAGCAGGCTGCAGCAGCACACCGCGATGATGCCGACGACCATGAGCGAACCGAACTGGCGCACGGCGGGCACCCGTGCGAACCACAGGGCGGCAAAGGCGAACACGGCGTCGAATGTCACGATGAGCAGGGCAGGCCCCAGTCCCCGCGCGGCGGACTGGATGGGGTGCAAGGAGCGATTGAGGCAGACCTCCTCCTCGATACGGGCATGCATCTGGATCGCGTAGTCCATGCCCACTCCCATGAGCACGGGCACGGCGGTCAAGGTGGCGAACGTGAGTGGGATGCCCAGGAACCCGACCAGGCCGAAGGCCCAGATCATGCCGACACCCAAGACTCCGAGTGGCAGGAGCCTCCATCGCACCCGGAACGCAAGGAGCAAAATAAGGCACATCACGAGCGCGGCGAGCGCGACCAGGTCCCGCAGGCCTGTGCGTATGTAGTCGCTGACGTCCTTCTCGACCTCGGGAACGCCGGTGGTGACGGTCGTCGCGTTCGCGTAGCGCGCAGAGCCCGTGATGGCCTCGACCCTCGCCGCCGCAGTCAACTCCTCGTTGAACGAGAGATTGGGTTTCAGGAACACCGCCATCAGGACGTGACGGTCGTCCGGCACGAACGCGGTCAGGGCCGGACGGATACGGCCGTCAGGATCATTCAGGATGAAGTGCACCCAGCGTGGATCCGAAAGCACCTCTTCGGCCGGGGTGAAGGTGGAGAGCTGCTTGGCCTCCGCGCTGATCCACGTCGACCGCACGGTCTTGGAGCGCTGACTGGGGTCTCGCTCGTAGGCGGAGATCACCATGGAGGCCGCGACCTTCTGCCCGATCCCCTCGAGCCTCGAGGCGAAATCCATGGCGGTCAATGGCGAAATCACGTCGTAGACGCCCGGATCGCGCGTCAGCGCGTTGTCGACCCTCTGCATCACCACCTGGTTGCCGGGGGTGAGCAGGTCGTCGATGGTGCTGCCCTGTCGCATGGTGAAGAGCACCGCGATCGGGTCTCCGCCGAACTGGGAGGTGTACTCCGTGTTTCCGATCGCTGCCGGGTCGTTCGCGTTGAGATAGTCGGCGTTGCTCGTCGAGAACTTGACGAGGCTCAGACCCGCACCGAGGACGATCGTGAGCGCGAGGCCCACGCACGCGACAACGCCCGCGTGCTTGCCCAGATTCAGACCGAGCCATTCCCAGCTCCGTCGCACATGCCCCCCGGCGTCGATCGACTCCTCCGGCGGGTGAGTCTGACATAGAAGAGGATTCGCGGCATTCGCGGCGCTGCGGCCTTCGGAGAGCCTGGTCGGGAGTTCGCGCCTGTGCGGGCCGACCGTTCCATGGTCCCTCAGGCGTGCTTGAGATGATCCGCCACGGCATGGAAAAACCCTCGGGTCTGCCCCGAAACGCCGCGATGGATTTCGAATTGCGTGGCAAGCAGATCCGACGGATTCATGTGCCGTTGCCGACCTTTGGCGGAGCGGAGCGCGCGCTTCAAAGCTTCAATGATCCCGACGTCTTTGGCGTCACGGGTGACAAGACCCGAACCTCCTCAGCTTCGGGTTGGAACCGACTTGGTCTCTGACACCGTTGCGGTCGAGCGACCAGCCGTGCCCGTCACTCGGCCTGAGGCCGTCCCCTTTACCCATCCATGTCGCAGACTGCGTTCACGAAGACTGCGACGCCGCCGCTACGTCAACGAGCGGTAGTGCTGTCGCCAGATCAGTCGGTACACGCGTGACCATCGAGGAATGGAACGCAAGACCGGGATGAAGGGCAAGAAGATCAGCGCGATCGTGAGCACCATCATGATCGCCCACACTTCGAGATCGGCGTTTGTCGACGTCTTCATCGGCGAAACCTGGTACCACATCGTGTAGAGCCAGAGCCAGGCCTGACCCGGATAGTTGCCGGTTTCGTTCATCATGCCCCACTGCGTGCCTTGCAGATGCTGGGAGCCCGCGAGGTTGTTCAGGTACGACCCGCTCGCGATGAAAAGGAGCGGTTTGGTGTAGTTGGTGTTGTAGAACTGGCCTTGGCTCAGCAGGGTCCCGTCGAGTCCGCCGTTCTGAGCCATGGTCGTCAGAGCGCCGATGACGACTCCCACGGGGCCGTAGTGGGCACGCGGGACCTGCAATCGACCGTGAACGTCGGTCGCGTTGGCGACGGCTTTTTCGTACGCGGTCGTCCATGCGCTCTGCTGTTCTGGTGTCGCGCTGTTGTAGGTGTCCAGTGCCCGCTGGACCAGCGGTTGATTGGACAGGGTCCGCAGGGGACCGATGACGAAGTCCTGTGCAGTGTTGATCGGCTGGTGCACGCCAACCCAGTGGGCCGGCTCGAAGAAGCCGATGTGCTGGGTCACGTCCGGTGTGTCGTTGTAGGGCGGTCCGTACGTAGCCACAGGGCTCGTGCCGTCGAGCTGAGTGATGGCGGTCTGCGCGAAGTCAACCGGGTCGCTGGTCGACCAGGACTTCAAGGTGACAGCCGGTTCGTCGGGAGAGGAGAAGACGACAGCGAGGAACAGGATGAGCACCGCGACAGCCACCAAGGCGACGAAGGCCTCCTTGACGATGTCGTAAGGACGGTAGGCACCTGTCCACTCCTTGGCGTCGCGGTCGGGTTTGAAGCGCCGCGCTTTTCGGGGGGTCATTCGGCTACCTCCGCAGCCGATGGCGTGTCCGTGTGATCCTTTGGCTCGATGTCAAAGGGCGGCACGATGCCGCGGCGCCGGACCATCAGCACATGGAGCCCGGCGATGACTACGACTGCGATCGGCAGCAGGACGATGTGCCACATCAGCATCTGACCGAAGTTGAGGACGTTCCAGAATGCCCCCGCACCAGTGGCGTTGATGCCGTCCTTGGCCTGGGTGGAGATCCACTGTGAGTCGAAGTTCTGCTGCGAGAGATATCCGGTGAAGGCGGCGGCGATCGATGCGACGAAAGAAACAACCCCGGTTATCCACGTGAGCTTTCGATTGCCCCGCCAAGCCGCCATGAAGAATTTCCCCCAAAGATGGATGACCATGAAGAAGAAGAAGGTCTCCACACTCCAGAGGTGCAACGAGTTCACAAAATGCCCCAAGCCGGACACGTGCCACCAGGACGGTCCCATGACTGCGAGGACGCATCCGGTGATGATGACCCAGGCCAAGGAGACGACGGTGAGGACGCCAAAGACGTAGATCCAGGAGGCCATGTACGCGGGCTGGCGATCGGGGAGCAGGCGGTCCGGAGGGAGGGCATTGGTCGCGGCGTTCCGGACCCGAGCCGTCCACTGCCGGGACTCCTCGGAGGATGAAGCATCGCGCTCGGTTGTGATGTCGAGGCTCATTGGTCCGGCCCCTTTCGCCGTGGGAACGGCAGAAGGATCGCCAGCACGAAGACGGCGATCATGAGCAGGACGACGACGAGGTTCGCAACTGACATCTGGATGAAGCCCCAGTGGACGTAATGACCAGAGCCGTTCAGATTGATCAGCGCGCCGAGCAGCACACTCAATGACATGGAGTCACCATTGCAGGTTCGGCCTTACCCAGAATAGGGAGGATCGTCCTATCCGAGGAGGCCTAAAGGCACACGGCATCGGAGCATGTCGTCCGGCTGACGTCCCTACGGACGCGAACCAGCCGGCCCACTTTTTGCGGGCCGGCTGGTTGGGCTCTGGGTGGGAGAGGTGGCAGAGCCGCTACGCCGCAATCACCACAGCCGGAGGAGCGTGACGTGGCATCAGTTCCTCGGCCTCGTCGACTCGGCGAGCGTGGGCGAAGCCCAGGGCCACGAGAACCGCCATGACAGCGGCGAGTGCGAAGGCCGCAATGGCGCACCAGAAGGCGATTGCGGCGATCAGGCTGAACCCGTAGGCCTCGAGGAGCAGGCCACGAAGCGTGGTGCCCTGGAAGACGGTCTGGGCCTTGGCCTCGGCCGCCGTGTACGCCGCTGACCCCTTGGGCAGAGCCATGGCCGCCGCGCTGAGCTGTGCGTAGGTCTTGCCGCCGCCGATGTTCTGAAGGTGCACGGCAATGAAGTCGTTTGCATAGGCCTCGGCCTGCTGACCCGTCAGCAGTTGTTGTCCTGCGTACTGGGACACCGAAGGGATCATTGACCTGGTGATCTCCTGCCCGTCGGGGTGGGCAAACGCCGCTGCCGAAGGGAACGTGATCTGTTGCTCAGCGAGTTGAGTGCGCACGTAGTTGTTGGCGAAGTTGTAGCCGACCAACAGCAGCGAACCGGCCACGGCCAGCACTAGAACGACGACGATGCCGCCGACACTCGCCAGCTTGTCGAAAACCTTGCGTCGCATCTTGCTCTCCCTTGTTCGTTCGTGATCCCTCCCGTGAGGAGATCCGACTCCATCGTCCAGCTGCGAAGCCTTTGGGAAATGAGCGCAAAGGTCACTCCGACTACGGAAGAAGGTCCCGTAGCCGCAGTGTGCAGGAGAAACGAGCCGAATGGGAGGAATCTCCCTATATTCGACCGATTTCGATGCGGCACAATCGCAACGTGAACATGTACGTGGAGGTCCTCTCCGGAGCGATGGATCGCTGGGACAACGGGTTGTCCGGCGACGCCCTCTTCGACTACGTGGTCACCTGCCGCGCCGCGCTACCCGAGCAGGACCTCGGCGCGGGGGTGTGGTCTGAGTCGAGCCTGGTTGCCGAGGTCGCGTACGACCGAGCCCTGATCAGCCTGGCGGCCGAACAAGGCGTCGATGTGACACCCACGAACTTTGTGCACCCGAGGATCGAGCGGGACCGCCTCGAGCTGGTCTTGGCACAGCAAGGCCTGGACCTCGCGTCGCCGTTGCGCAGATCGAGCGATCACGAGGACGCGGAAGAACCAGAGCCCTGACCCTTGACCTTGGTCGCGTAGATGGCCGCTTCGGTTCGGCTGCTCATCTTCAGCTTCCGGAGGAGGCCTGTCACATAGTTCTTCACGGTGTTCTCGGAAAGGAACATGGCGTCGGCGATCTGTTTATTGGTCTTGCCATCGGCGATGAGGTCGAGGATCTTGCCCTCCTGCGGCGAGAGCGAGGAGAGGCCAGGATCGGGCTTGGGTGGGTTTGCAATGCGTTCGACGACCCTCGCGACCGCCCTCGGGTCCATGAGCGATGCCCCCGCGGCAACCTTCTTGACGTCCTCGATGAGGTCGCGCGCCCTGATCTGCTTGAGCACGTAACCGGCCGCTCCGGCCATCACGCTCGCGTACATGGCCTCGTCATCGGCGAAGCTTGTGAGCATCAGACACGCGAGGCTCGGCATCGTGGACCGTAAGTCACGGCAGACCTCGATTCCATTCCCGCTCTCGAGACGAACGTCCAAGATCGCCACATCAGGCTTGGCCAGCGGAGCGCGGTGGAGTGCTTCCTGGCCCGTCGAGGCCTCGCCCACCACCTCGATCTCGTCGTCGCTTTCCAGGAGGCTACGGATGCCTTCCCGCACCAGCTCATGGTCGTCGAGAAGAAAGACGCGGATGGCCACGCGCCCATATTGCCAGCCGAACATGTTGACCTCGGCCTCGTCGGCGGAGAAGCCTACGATTCAGCCGCAGTGCCCTACGCACGCGTGAACGACCCTGAGAAGCTCCGTCGGCTGATGGGGGCGGTGCTCATGATCACCGCCGAAGTCGAGCTGACTGATCTGCTCCGGCACCTGGTAGAGGAGGCGAGGACGCTGGTCGGAGCCAGGTACGCCGCCCTCGGGGTGCTCAACCCCGCCCGGACAGGACTCGAACAGTTCCTCACGGTCGGGCTGAGCCAGGAAGAAGAGGCCCAGATCGGCGAGAGGCCCACCGGACGCGGCGTCCTCGGTCTGCTCATCACGGAGCCGGCTCCCCTGCAACTCTCCCGCATCGAGGATCATCCCGGCCGCTACGGCTTTCCCCCTCATCATCCGCCGATGACGTCGTTCCTGGGTGTCCCGGTTCGGGTGCGTGACGATGTCTACGGCAACCTCTATCTGACGGACAAGCAGGGTGAGGCGGACTTTACGGACGAAGACGAGGCCCTCGCCGAGGCGTTGGCCCTCGCGGCGGGCATTGCCATCGAGAACAACCGGCTGCACGATCGCGTCCTCGTGATGTCCGTCCTCGACGATCGGGATCGGATAGCACGTGACCTCCACGACCGGGTCATCCAACGTGTCTACGCCGTCGGCATGAACCTCCAGGGAGCAACGCGTCTGCCTGAACGGGATCAGGTGGTCGGGCGGGTCACTCGGGCGATCGATGACCTTGACCTCACCATCAACGAGATTCGGTCGGCCATCTTCGAGCTCGGCGAGGCGTCACTTCCGGGCGGGCTCCGTCAGGCCGTGCTGCAGCTGGCCGAAGAATTGTCCGAGACGTTGGGGACCCGGCCCGAGGTCCGGTTTGAAGGCGCCGTGGACAACTCTGTTCCCCAGCATGTAGGCGACCACGTCCTGGCGGTCGTTCGGGAGGGCCTCAGCAACGCGGGTAAGCACGCTCAGGCCTCGCGCTACGAGGTGGTCCTCGGCGTGACCGACCGGGTCGTGCTCGAGCTGCTCGACGACGGTGTGGGGATCGAGTTGCCGCAGACGAGGCCTGGACTTGGGCTGATCAACCTTCGGGATCGGGCCGAGAAACTCAACGGGACGTTCGAGATCTACCCGAGGGTGGGAGGCGGGACCCGCCTGGTGTGGACCGTTCCGCTCGAGTGAATAGGCGCCGGCGTACGAGGCGCCCGAACACTTCAGTCCGGCCGCTCGTCATTCTTTCCAGGGGTCGACTACCGACTTACCTCCCCGGCTGAAGGGAGGTTCCTCCCTAACCGCTGTCGTGATGCGAAGCGCACACTCGGATCATGGAACCCACCCTGGAAATTGAGCCAGGTGACCTGGCTCGACGGATCACCCATCGTCGGCAGGAGCTGGGACTGACGATCGAGGACCTGGCGCGACAGGCGGACATGGACCCCGGTTTTCTCGAGTACTTCGAGCGGCACACCGACGTGCAGCTGGATAGAGGGGCGCTCAGCGCCATCGCGCGTGCCCTGCAGACTTCGCCGACGAGCCTTCTCGGCGGTGACAGGAACCGCCCACTGGGGGGCGCAAGCGCACTGCCGGGCGCCATTCTCGATCCCCTGACGCCAGCGCAGTGTCGGGCGCATCTCGGGGCCGGTGGTGTGGGAAGGGTTATCTTTCACGCCCCGCGCGGCCCGGTGGCGTTTCCCGTGAACTATCGGTTCTCGAACAATGAGGTGCTCTTCAATACGACCGTGAAGGTAGCGAGGGAGCTCGAGTCCCAGGCCCTCGTCGGTTTCGAGATCGACCGCATTGACGACGCGTTTAGCGAGGGCTGGAGCGTGATCGTGACCGGATCTGCTCGCCAGGTGGACCATCCGGACCAGTTCGTCGAGCATGCCGCGCACGCGGCCCGCCCATGGGCGGGAGGAGCTCGCGGAGCCGTCGTCGCGATCACCGTCGCTGAGGTCACGGGACGGGTCATTCTCCATGACGGCGTTCACCAGCACAGGCGCGGAGAATGATGAGCCGGCCGCAGACGAGCAGACACGAAGACTGCGATGTTCCCAGTGGGTATCCCTCTGAGCTGGAGTTGGACGCGGTCTCCGTCGAACGATTCAATTTCCGGCTGCGTCCCATTCGGCCGGACGACGCGAACGCCTTGGTCCAATTCCACGATCATCTGTCCGACCGTTCGTGCTATCTCAGGTTCTTCTCGCTCCATCGGCACCTCTCGCCCAAAGAAGTCGAGCGATTGACACGGATCGACTACCGGGACCGCCTTGCTCTGGTCGCCGAGCACGACGGCCGGCTCATTGCCGTCGGGCGCTACGACCGGCGACCGGAGACCGCCGAGGCCGAGGTTGCTTTCGTGGTCGCCGACGAGTGCCAGCACCATGGCATCGGGTCGCTCCTGCTCGACGAGCTCGCGGGTGCGGCTCGTGACCGCGGTATCACCACCTTTGTGGCCGACACACTCGAGGAGAACCTCTCGATGCTCGAAGTGTTCACCCGTTCGGGGTTCTCGATCACGCGACACTGCGAGTACGGAACGGTTTCCTTGTCGTTTCCGATCGCCCGCACTCCGTCCTACGAGGCAGCTCTGGAGCGACGCCGAGCCGGTTGGCGGATTGCTCCCTCCAGTGCGGTCTTGTTGGACGAGGTGCCATCGATCGACGTCGCCCATGTGGCGACGGGTCGCGGCCCAACTCCGAGCACCATGGATTGCGAAATTCTCACCGGAACGGGACCTTTGTCCATAGTCGGAACCGAGATCGCCGTCGACAGTTGGCGGGAATAGGAAGCGGAGGTAGAACAATGAGAGCACTCGTGTACGAGGGACCCGGCCGTAAGAGCTGGAGCGAAGTCCCCGACCCGCAGATCGAGCACGATGGCGACGTCATCGTGCGAGTTGATGCGACCACGATCTGCGGAACGGATCTGCACATCTTGAAGGGCGACGTTCCCGAGACGACGCCGGGTCGCGTCCTCGGCCACGAGGCCGTCGGCACAATCGTTGAGGTGGGCCCCGGCGTGAAGACGCGGGAGGTCGGCCAGCACGTACTGGTCTCCTGCATTTCGGCCTGTGGATTTTGTCGTTACTGCCGGGAGGGCCGCTACGGGCAGTGCCTGGGCGGCGGGGGATGGATCCTCGGCCACCTCATCGACGGGACCCAGGCAGAACTGGTACGGGTGCCTTTCGCGGACACGTCGACCTACCTCGTGCCGGCCGGGGTGCCGGACGAGGCTGTCTTGATGCTGGCTGACATCCTCCCGACTTCCTACGAGGTCGGCGTGCTGAACGGTCAGGTCCGGCCCGGCGACACGGTGGCCGTCGTCGGCGCGGGGCCGATCGGACTCGCCGCCATCATGGGGACGCAGCTGTTCTCGCCGAGCCACGTCGTGGCCATCGACCTCGCCGACGCCAGACTGGACGCCGCCAAGCGTTTTGGGGCCGACGTCACGGTCAACAATGGGTTCGACGACGCCATCACTGTGGTTCAGAGCTTGACCGATGGGCTCGGTGCCGACGTTGCCATTGAGGCGGTCGGCGTGCCAGAGAGCTTCGAGTTGTGCACCGCGCTCGTCCGGCCGGGCGGCCGAGTGGCCAACATTGGGGTACACGGAAAGCCAGCAACGCTGCATCTCGAATCACTGTGGATCCGCGATGTCACCGTGACCACCGGACTGGTCGACACATGTTCGACTCCCACGCTGCTTCGCCTTCTGACTTCGGGACAGCTGGACGGGGCCCAGTTCGTCACGCACCACTTCGAGCTGAGCGAGATGCTTGCGGCGTACGACGCTTTCGGGCGTGCGTCGGAAACCGGAGCGCTGAAGGTCGTAATCAGCAGGTAGCGCGCTATTGAGCCGATTTCGAGAGCGCGCGGAAGCAACGTGAGCGCGATAATGCGATTCAGCGCTACAGCCGGGACTGCACCCGGAAGTCAGTAGGGCGCTGCACCTTCTGCATCGTCAACCCAGTGGCCCCAAACGCAGGGACCATCACTCCGACGAGCGCTGGGGAGTGGCGACGATCGAACAACGTGCCGATATGGGTCGCGGGGTCCCGGCCGAGGGACCCGCTCACCCGACAAACGTCTGGCGAGCGTTCACGTAGGCTGTTGTGCACAGGATCCAGCGCATCGATTCTGGACGGGTTCTGGACGAGCCGGTCCTCCGAAACGCGAGGTCCCTGCTGGAGAGGTGCGAGAGCGGCCGAATCGGACTCACTGCTAACCCGAGTTAGAGGGTCCAGTAGCTGAAACTACGTCGGTCAAACGTCGCCCTGTCAGGCACTTCATCCATCGCGTGAAACGACGTTGCGAGCGCTGCGTTCGCGTTTATGGACAGGATTATGGACAAGGTCGTCAAGCGGTCTGCTAATCGGCCTGAGAATCGATTCGTAGGCCACTGCTGACCAAGGTGCAGCCTAGAGACGACGATCCCGCTAGGACGTTCCATAAACGACAGCCCGCAAACCTGACGTGGTCGACGTGAAGTTGGGAGCTCCATCGGGACATTGGTTCGAAACCGTCATGCTGCCGCCGGGATCGCCCGTGTCGTATACCGTGATGATCTTGCCGTAGGTGGCGCTGAAGTTGATGGTGAGCGTCACGGTGTCGCCCGCAGACACGGCGAGCGCCGGGAACGTGAACATCGTGTCGCCGGCCGCGGCCGAACTCGCACTCACCATGGCACTGCCGTCGCTCACCGTCAGCGCCGCGGTCACCGTCGGATCCGGATCGATCTGTACTTTCGCGCTGCTGATGTTCGCCACGCCTGCGGGCACGACGAAGGTCTGAGTCACCACGCCGCCCGGCATGGAGCTCGCTTCGGACGGGTTCCCGCGGCACACTGCATGGCCGGGCTCGTTGGCGGTTCCGTAGTTGTCATAGGCGGAGACGGGCTGCCCACCGGGTGGAGGTGTGGACGTGGGTGTCGTCGTCGTTGTGGTCGTCGGCGGGGGTGAGGTCGTTGTTGTGGTGGGAGGTGGCGTCTGCGCCGCAGACCCCCACGACGCCGTGTTCGATAGCGCGCCGTTGGCGCTCACCCAATAGTCAGGACCAGTCCCGGATCGGCACTCATTGCCGATCGACGCCGACCCGGAGCTGTCGACGGTTGCGCTGAACGATCGAAACCCGTTGGGGTCAACAGAGTCGAAACAGGTAATGGACACAGACTGACCAGGTGACCAGCCGGATAGCGAAATGTCGTACCAGTACTCGCTGCCTGAGTAGAGCGGTCCTTGGGACAGGGTCACCGAACCCATCCCCGAGGAAGGTTGAGAGTTCCCACTGTTGCCAGCCGGCGGATTGGAGGCCGCGGTTGGAGTCGATCCGCCGGACACTGGTGGAGACGAGCTGAGGTTGGCCCAACTCATCGCCTCGATTGCTTGCGCGGCAAGTTGGCCCTCGGCATAGGTGCCGGGCACCGTCGGGTGAAAACCGTCGGAGATGTGTCGCCACGAGGCGATCCAAGCGTTAGATCCGCACAGATTGTGACCGACGTTCGTACCAGCCGGATCGAATAGCAGCGGGTTGGCGTCCGATGAGGATCCTCCATCTTGGACGTTGACGAAGGTCGCCGTCACACCGTGTCGCGTCGTGGCCGACTCGGTGTTGAACTGAACCACGGCCTCGCCGATCTCTTGGTTGAGCAGGCCCGCCCACCCGCGCATCAGGTACGCCGTCTGGGGCGACAAACCGTTGCAAAGCCCGAATCCTTTGTCCACGTCGTCCCAGCGGGACTCCTCCTCGATCAACGCGGGATAGCCGAGCACCAAGATGTTCCCGCCCCACACCACGTACTGCCCCGCGATCTGATTAAGGAAGCCTTGGTAGCCGCCGCGCGTGCGGCCGGCCAGGTTGTCCGCGATGTCCGCTCTCACCGCAGCGTCCGAGGGGCAGGTGTCGGGTGCCGCAGCATCCAGGCCCGCTGTCAATAGCGGGCTGATGAGCTCACCCAACAGATCGGACACAAGGGGGGTCGTGTCCCCGATGATGCAGCTTTCCAAGATGTCCTTGAACCCTACGTCGTCACCTCCGAAGGTGAAGCCCACGAGGTCGACCGGAGAGAAGTGTGCGGGAATCTCGCTGGCGACCTGCCACGTCCTCTTTCCTCCGCAGGACTCGAACGAGGAGCTGGTGAGATTGACATCACTGCCCTCGAGCAGCTTGGTCGCCACCAGTGGCCAGGCCGTGGGTGACTGCCCGCACGGGTTGTCGGAGTTGGGTTGGCCCCATCCCGACGAGTAGGAGTCACCGAGCCACAAGGCGCTGATCGAAGGCGGGCTGGCGACGCTGACGGCGCTGCCTACACCGATGCCGATCGCGGCGAGGAGCACAACTCCGCTGAGGAGGACGATTGCGTTGCGCTTCATTGCGCACCCACTCTCGGGTTGAGAGACGAAGCGACTTGTTGCGCCCTCTTGAGGTCAGCGTCGAAGGCGGCGTGCTCGTTTGCCATACATGCATTGAGCGCATCCATGCGAGCGGTGCGCTCGTCGAGGGTCAGATCGCTGAGGGACGGGTTGGTGAGGGTGGTCTCTGCCGCTACGAGGTCGGTCTGATTGATGGTATGCAGACTCTGTGCCACCTCTGCGCAGGTGGGTTTCGCCGAATCCGGACCCGAGGTCGTCGCTACTCCGAGCATGGGTGCCGTGTCGGCGCGGAAGCGGGCAATGAGCGAGTTGGGCGCCGGTTCAAACGCAGCACCGGCGTTGATCGTCGCTTGCGATGCCCCGGTGTTCGCACCTCCCGAGTTCGCAATCTTGAGGGCGACCACGCCTGACGCCGCGGTAACGATCAACGCGAGCGACGATCGCATCCAGTTTCGCCGGCGGGGGTTGTGGCTGTGCCCGTTGCGCCGCGCTGCTTTTGTTGTCGAGTGCTCAGCCTCGGTCGTCTCGCTGGCGACCCGAGCAACCTCGGCGTGTAGACGATCCCGCACACTCTGCGCCACGATCTGGTCGGAGAACGTCACGGTCTCCTCGGCCAAGATGGCCGGCACGATGACGTTGGCCGCATTAATCATGTCGAGTTCGAGGCGGTACGTCTGGGCGCCGCGAGCCGATTCGGAGGCCAGCCGCCGTTCGATCTCTCTCGAGCGTCGTGCCTCGGCTCGCTCGTATCCGTTGTTGAAGCTGGTGAGCTTGAGTAGGATCGCAGCGCAGTCAAGGGCCAGGAGAAGGAGCGCCGTAGAGAAGTAGAAGAGGCCGATCCCCCAGAAGTCGTGCACGGCCAAGTACCACATTGCCGAGGACTGTGCGCCGAATCCGTCGTCTTGGGTGGCTGCGACCACCCCGCTTCCTTGGATGTTCTTAATCTGACTCTCGATTGCCTTTTCCTGCGCGGCCCGGGCCGTCGCCTCGGGCGCCTGGGAGGCTTGCAGCGCAGTCGCCTGGTTCTGCGCCGCTGTGGCCGCCGCGTAAGCGCGCTGCGACTCTTGCTCCAAGGTCCAGCACTCACCGTTCTTAGGGCAGCCCGAGAGCCCTGAGATTCCCCGACCGCCACCGTCGGCGAGGGCTTGCTGATGCAGTTGCTGACCCTGCGTGTTGTCTGCGTTGGCCTGGTTGGACAATGCGTTCACAGCGCCGGTGGCAGCCGCGTCTTGAGCCTGCAGTTTGCTCAGCTGCGTAGTAAGCGTCGGAACGGCCCCTTTGGTGGCGACGTTTGTGACGTTGGTGTTCGCGACTTGCGCAATGCGCTGCTGAATCTCGCGTCCATAGCGAGCGATCATGATCGGCTCGGTGATCACCACTGCCATCAATACGGCGAAGCCTGCGCGCGCAATGTAGACGCCGCGCTTGGGCTTGCGCACCAAGTTGTTCTCGTCGTCGACGGACAAGTTGGAGTAGTTCGCGGTGACGCGACCGACAATTGCTCGATCGAAGGTGATGACAGCGAAGGCGATGACGAGTCCGACCAACCACTGCCACCAGACGCCCTTGCCACCGTTACTTGCTTTGATGAACTCGGCCCCGCCAAGGACCGCATAGGGCACGTAGAGGCATATGAAACAACCGATCGCGCAGTAGAGGACTTCGTCGCTGTTGGTAAGGACGCTCTGCGGATTGACATTGGCGATGCGCAACAGGCCTTGGCGAAGTGGAGTGCGCTCGTTCTGGAGGCTCTTGGCGGGGTCGGAGTTCACGGGGGTTGACCTCTCGTGTACGTACGTCAGGCACCGTGCCTTGAGCGCAGGGTATGAGCCGCCCAAGTGCAAACGGGTTGTCGTGGACAAACCCCTGAATTCCCTGATGAAACGCTATTTGATGGCAGATACGATTGAGGTATGTGGCCTGGGATCGGAGGCCTGCTTCGACAGTGGCGAGAGGACGTCCTCGCCGAGCCGTTGAGGATCGCGGCTGCTCGCGCCAACGTCTCAGCGGCAACCCTCTCTGACTGGGAAACGGCCAAAGTCCGAATCTCCAATGAGAAGATTCGACTTCTGGACACCGCTTACGGGGCGGGAAACGCACTCGCCGACCTTGCCTGGTCCCTCAACACGCCCCTTGGCCTGCCGCCAGACGAAGCGTATGGCATATCGCCGCGGCGCTATTGGGCCCACACATTTGTCGCGACTGAGCACAACCCGCCACCGGGTGGCCCGGTTTGGGCATGGATTCGTCCCGGACCAGAGCGTCCCGACAGGGTGCAAGCTCGACTGTGGTGGGGTCCGGTCGGCCTTCACGTCGATGAACCCTGCGGACCCGCCGGCGTGTTTGTTTCGTGCCCGGTCTCGGTGCCACATCCACCAGTGTGCGCACGCATGGAAATTCCCGGGTGGATCGATTTCGGCCGCGGGGTCTTGCCGAC
>Ga0210390_10000785_pt1 | contig 32431 bp, 25 predicted proteins | sample IncBWH11OmetaG_FD_161050 | JGI IMG/M metagenome (GOLD analysis project Ga0210390, IMG submission 161050) | Forest soil microbial communities from Barre Woods Harvard Forest LTER site, Petersham, Massachusetts, United States - Inc-BW-H-11-O ...
CATCGAGGCCGCCGCTACGCCTTTCCCGAGAGAAGAAACCACGCCACCCGTCACAAAAATGTATTTTGGGGCGGTGCGCAAGTCGGGTGAAATCCTCCGGGACAATCTGCGTACGAAACATTATGCGAGGATTCGGGGTGAGAGTCAAATTAGGATTTTTTTGGTGGTGGATTAATTTTTTTGGAGTGGTAGCGGTGATCGGAAAAATTTAACAGAGCGAGCAGCGAGGAAAGACGGAGCACGCAGAGAAAGACGAGAGACAAACGAAAATATTACCGCAGCGAGCGAAGAGAAAAACGCAGTCGCGGAAATATTGACGCCCGAGCAAGTTGGGGCGCAGCAAGCAGCGCCCCTACCGCTCGATTCACATGGTCGCTAATGATCGATGGCGGCCTCAAGACCGCCGCTACTACTTCAACTGCGAAGAGCCGGCGGGACGAAAAGCTTAATTTGTGGATTGGGCGGAGGATTTGGCGCGGGACTGGAGGAGTTTTTCTACTTTTTGGATGTCCCCCGGGACGTCAACGCTTACGGCATTGTAGGTCTTTTCGACCACGTGCATGTGGAAACCATTTTCTAGCCAGCGCAACTGCTCGAGTTGTTCGATGCGCTCCAGTTCGCCGGGAGGCAACGTTGGGAATTCGAGGAGGGCTTCGCGGAGGTAGCCGTACAGCCCGATGTGTTTCCAGTGTTTGGCGGCGACGCGGTCGCCCGTGTCGCGGACCCAGGGGATGGGGGCGCGGGAGAAGTAGAGGGCGTGTCCGTCGAAATCCTGGACGACTTTGACGATGTTGGGGTCCATGATTTCGCCGGGAAGCGTGATGGCCGCGCAGGGAGTGGCGAGCTGGATGGAGTCGTCATCGGCCATGGCAGCGGCTACGGAGTCTATGGTGCCAGGGTCAATGAGGGGCTCGTCGCCTTGGACGTTGATGTAGATGTCGGCGGGGATGTGGGTGGCGACTTCGGCGATGCGGTCGGTTCCGGTGCGGTGGTCGGGGCGGGTCAAAATGGCTTCGGCGCCGAAGGCTTCGACGGCGGATTTGATGCGGGGATCCTCGGTGGCGACGATGATGCGCGAGGGGAGAGTGGCGAGGCGAACGTGCTCAACAACGTGCTGAATCATGGGCTTGCCGGAGATAGGGGCGAGGGGCTTACCGGGAAAACGGGTGGAGGCGTAGCGCGCGGGGATTACTACCAGGACCGAGGGCGCGCCGGAATTTGGCATTGGTGTTGCTCACCTTTCGCCAGCGCCGGCATCTTAACATTTATCGTTGAGGCGAAGGCGCTGAATTCTGCACGGGTTAGACGGCTCAGAAGTTACATAGAAGTGACAAGTGGCGCTTGCATTGAGGTGCGCGGGTGGTAGAATCGCCGCCAGCGACCTGCAGAGCTGCCCAGAGCCACGCGAGTCCCGCGGCAGAGGTGGGGGCCAAGTTGAGATACCGCGCACCGCAGCCGGCTGGAAGTGCATCAGTTGCGAGACTTTGCGCGTTTGTGATTTTTTGCTGCAGTGGATTGATTGCAATTCCCGCCGGGGCGCAGGTGCAAGGCCCCACGCATCCTGAAAATTCCCAGAAAATCGAAAAAGGAAAGTCGCTTAAGGCGGAAACCGATATCACGCTGGTTCCCATATCGGTGACGGACCCTTACGGGCGGCTCGTGACCGGATTGGAGCAGGAGAATTTCCGCGTGTTCGAGGACAACAGCGAGCAGGAGATTGTGCGGTTCACCAGCGAGGATGTGCCCATTTCGATTGGCGTGATTTTCGATATGAGCGGCAGCATGTCTGACAAGATCGAAAAATCGCGACTGGCGGCGGTGCAATTTTTCCGTACGGCGAATCCGCAGGACGAATTTCTGCTGGTGAATTTTAATGACCGCGCGCAACTGGCGAGTAATTTTACGGGAAGCGTGGAGGAATTGCAGAATCACTTAATGTTTACTGCGGCGCGGGGAGAGACGGCGCTGCTGGACGGAATTTACCTGGGACTGAGCGAGATGAAAGGAGCACGCAACACAAAGAAGGCGTTGCTCATTATCTCGGACGGAGGCGATAATCATAGCCGGTACTCCGAGACGGACATTCGGCGGTACGCGCGGGAAGCGGACGTGCAGATTTACGCGATCGGGCTGTTTGATCCTAGTGGAGGTCCGACGCCGGAAGAGCAACTGGGGCCATCGTTGCTGTCGGATTTGACGCAGATGACGGGCGGGCGCGCGTTTGCGGTGAACAACCTGAAGGATTTGCCGGATGTCGCGACGAAAATCAGTATGGAGCTGCGCAATCAATATGTCTTGGGATATAGACCGAGCGATCACAACCACGATGGGAAATGGCGCAAGATTAAAATCAAGCTGCGCCCGCCGAAGGGACTGCCGCCGCTTACCGTTTATGCCAAGACCGGATATTACGCGCCGGGACATTAGGCATTTTCTTTCCTTTGCGTTCTTGATTCTGGCGCTAGTCGTGTGCGCGGGGCCGTCCGCTCTGGCGCAAAATCCGATACCAGTTACTCCTCCTCCACCGCCTCCTCCTGGAGCTACAGGCTCGAACACACAGACGGATCAGAGCCATCATCTGAAATCGGTGGTGGATTTGGTGGTGCTGCATGCGACGGTGGTGGATGACAAGGGGCAATTCGTGCCGGGGTTGACGGGGAGTGATTTTCGGGTATTTGAAGACAAGGTGGAGCAGAAGATTTCCGTGTTTTCGAAAGAAGACATTCCGGTGACGATGGGGTTGGTGATTGACAACAGCGGAAGCATGAAAGAAAAGCGGCCGCAGGTGAATGCGGCGGCGCTTTCGTTTGTGCGGACGAGCAATCCGGCGGATGAAGTTTTCGTGGTGAATTTTAACGATGAGTATTATCTGGATTTGGATGAGGATTTCACCAGCAATGCGCAGGAACTGCACGAGGCTTTGGAGCGGATTGACACGCGGGGCAGTACCGCTTTGTATGACGCGATTATTGGTTCCTTGGACCATTTGAAGAAGGGGCACAAGGACAAGCGCGTTTTGCTAGTGATTACGGATGGGGACGATGATGCCAGCCGGAAGGATTTTTCTTATACGGTCAAGGCGGCGGTGGAATCGAACGCGGTGATTTATGCGATTGGCGTTTTTAGCGATGAGGACCGGAAGAACCAGAAGAAGATGGTGCGGAAGTCGAAGAAGGAATTGACTACTTTGGCGGAGTCTACTGGCGGCTTGGCTTTCTTTCCGGACCGGTTGGAGGATGTGGATCCGGTATGCGTGCAGGTGGCGCGGGACATTCGGAATCAATATACGTTGGGGTATTACCCGACGAATGCGGCTAAAGATGGGACTTTTCGAAGTGTGAAGGTGGAATTGGCGCCGTCGAAGGGGCATGAGAAATTGGCGGTGCGGACGCGGACTGGGTATTACGCGCAAAAGGCTGCGCAGGGGGATTAGTCGGCGATTCGTTTGTTTTGGTTTCTTGTGTTTCCACGCATCACTTCTTCAGGGTTTTAACATCTGCAGGAAACTGACTCCGTGCGGGATTTTGGTGTGGAAATTTTCTGCTACGGTTTGGCCCATGTCGGCTAGGGTTTCGCGAGTGCCTAGGTTAACGCCCGCTGCACTTATGCTGGGGGTGTACGCGAGGATTGGAACGTACTCGCGTGAGTGATCTGTGGTGGGATTCACGGGATCGGGATCACAGCCGTGGTCCGCGGTGATTATTAGTAGGTCGTCGGCGCGCATCGCTCGGAGGAACGGGCCTAGGAGCTGGTCGAATTCTTCTAGGGATTTTGCGAAACCTTCTACGTCTTTGCGGTGGCCGTAGAGCATGTCGAAGTCTACGAGGTTGGCGAAGCTTAGGCCTTTTGGTTGGCGCTGGAGCGCTTCGGTTAGTTTAGCCATACCGTCGGCGTTATTTTTTGTGGTGATGTAGTCGCTTACGCCGCGGGCGTTGTAGATGTCGTGAATTTTGCCTATGCCGAAGACTGGGGTTTTGTTTTCGGATAGGACGTCTAGGAGCATGGGCTTCGGCGGTTCGACGGCATAATCGTGGCGGCGTTCGGTGCGGCGAAAAATTCCTGGCGTGCCGGTGAACGGGCGGGCGATTACTCGGCCTACACGGTTGGGGCCGTCGAGAAGTTTTCTGGCGATTTCGCACATGCGATAGAGATCTGGGACTGGGATTACGTCTTCGTGCGCGGCGATTTGGAAGACGCTGTCGCCGGAGGTGTAGACGATCGGGTAGCCGGTGTGTATGTGTTCGGCGCCTAGTTCTCTAAGGATTTCTGTGCCGGAGGCGGGCTTGTTGGCCAGGGTGCGGCGGCCGATCTGTTGTTCGAATTCTGCGATTAACGCTGGCGGAAAACCGTGGGGATAGACTGGGAAGGCTTGGTCGAGCCAGATGCCGGCCATCTCCCAGTGGCCGGTGGTCGTGTCTTTTCCGGGGGAACGCGTGGCGCCTTTGCCGTAGCTTCCGGCTGGATGCGCGGGCGGCGCGAGGTGATCGAGCGGTTTGATATTTGCAAGCCCCAGGCGCACCAGGTTCGGCAGACGCAGCGCCCGCGAGCGGGCGATGTGTCCTAGCGTGTCGCGGCCTACGTCGCCGTAGTCGGCGGCGTCGGGAAGTTCGCCGATGCCGACGCTATCGAGGACGATCCAGATGACCCGCGCGAACTGCGTAGTGCCCTGTACCACTTGTGCCCCCGTCTGGTTTGCCGCTCCGCGGAAATCGAGATTGTACTCTACACGCGTAAGTGCGGCGCGAAAGCTGCGATTTTGCGCGCTTGACTGTCGAGCGTATAATCTTAGGTTTATACACATGGCTACGGAGCCTTTAGACAAGCTTGGTCGGGACGAAGCGGAAACGAAGGGTGTTTCCGTGGGCCGGAGTGCGCCTGCCGGGAAGACCGCAGGCCCGAGTGCCGGCGCGGCTGGCGGAGTTCCCCTCCCTGGGGACATTGAGGAGATCCGCGTGCGCGGGGCGCGCGTACACAACCTTAAGAACATAGACTTCGTGATCCCTCACAACGCTATCACCGTCGTTAGCGGCGTCTCCGGCTCCGGCAAATCCAGCTTGGCGTTCGATACGCTATACGCCGAGGGGCAGCGTCGCTATATCGAATCGCTTTCGGCTTACGCGCGGCAATTTTTGGAGCGGATTGAGAAGCCGGATGTAGATGAGATTACAGGGATTGCTCCGGCGATATCTATTCGGCAGAAGAATTCGACGCGCAATCCGCGTTCGACCGTGGCGACGGCTACGGAAATTTACGATTATTTGCGGTTGCTGTATGCGCGGATCGGGCGGACGTTCTGTTTGCGCTGCGGCGAGGAAGTGCGCAAGGACACGCTGGACGAGATCGCGACGCGGGTGCTGGCGTTGCCGGCGGGACGGCGGTTTTATGTGCTGTATGAATTGAAACTGACGACGGATGTTGTGACGAATGCGCCGCAAGCGCCGCGGGCGCGGAAGGCGGTCCGTCCGGCGGCGGATGCGATTCGCGAGGCGCTGATCAGTTTGCGGAAGCGGGGGTTCAACCGGATATATCAGGGTGGGCGCGTATTCGAATTTGCGACGCCTGAAGATTTGCTGGACGTGGATTTCACCAAGCCGGTGTACGTGTTGGTGGACCGGCTGGAACTTTCGCCGGAAGTGCGTTCGCGGGTAATGGATTCGATTGAGATTTGCTACCGCGAGGGGCGCGGAGAAGCGATTCTGGAATTTGTGCCGGAGGTGCCTGGGGTGCAGCCGGAGCGGATGGTGTTCAACGAGCGCTTCGAGTGCAAAAAGTGCGGCGCGGTGTATCAGGAGCCCGAACCGCGGCTGTTTTCGTTCAACAATCCTTATGGCGCGTGCCCGCGCTGCCAGGGATTCGGGAATACCGTGGATTTCGATCTAGACCGCGTGATCCCCGACAAGAGCAAGACGTTGAATGAAGGCGCGATCGAACCTTGGACCAAGCCGCGCTACCGGCAGCTGACGATGGATATGCGGCGGTACGCGCGCGCGAAAGGGATTCCGATGGATGTGCCGTTCCGGGATCTGACGGCTGCGCAGCGGCACGCGATTTTGGATGGCGACAAGGGCGAAGAATATATCGGAGTGAAGGGATTTTTCGGCTGGCTGGAGCGGAAGAAATATAAGTTGCACGTGCGCGTGTTTCTGAGCCGCTATCGCGGGTATGCGACTTGTCCGGATTGCCGCGGAACGCGTTTGCGGGCGGAAGCGCGGGCGGTGAAGATCGCTGGGCGGTCGATCACGGAAGTTTGCCAGATGACAGTTAAGGAAGCGCGGCCATTTTTTCAAAATTTGCAATTGAGCGAGTCGGAAGCGGCAATTGTGGAGAAGGTGCTGGAGGAGACGCAGCAGCGTTTGCGGTTTCTGGATGATGTCGGGCTTGATTATTTGACTTTGGACCGGCTGACTTCGACTTTATCGGGCGGCGAGGCACAGCGGATTCAACTGGCGACTTCGCTAGGATCGCATTTAGTGGGCGCGTTGTATGTGCTGGATGAGCCTTCGATTGGATTGCATCCGCGCGACACGACTCGGCTGATTGAGATTTTGAAGGGATTGCGCGACCTGGGAAATACTTTGTTGGTGGTGGAGCATGATCCGGACACGATCATGGCGGCGGATTACGTGCTGGATTTGGGTCCGGGGGCGGGCGAGCACGGCGGGAAATTGATTTTCGCGGGGACGCGCGAGGCGATGTTGACGGATGCACATTCGTTGACGGGGCGTTATCTGCGCGGCGAATTGAAAATCGCGGTCCCTGCGCGACGACGCAAGACGACGGGAAGGTTTCTGAAGATCATTGGAGCGCACAGCCACAATTTGAAGGGCGTGGATGTGATGATTCCGCTGGGGCTGCTGGTGGCGGTGACGGGCATATCGGGATCGGGAAAATCCACGCTGGTTTACGACGTGCTTTACAAGGCGCTGCAGGCGAAGCGCACCGGTGGAAATTGGAAGGAGTGTGCCGACCGGCTGGAGGGCGATCAGTTTCTGGCGGGCGTGGAGATGGTGGACCAGTCGCCGATTGGACGGACGCCGCGCTCGAATCCCGCCACATACCTGAAGGCTTTCGATCCGATTCGTGAAGTATTTGCTGCGACTCCCGAGTCGAAAAAACGCGGATTCACGGCGGGGCATTTTTCATTCAACATTCCTGGCGGGCGGTGCGAGGCCTGCCAGGGCGACGGGACTGTGACGGTAGAGATGCGGTTTCTGGCGGACGTGGAATTGGTTTGCGAGGAGTGCCGCGGGACTCGTTATAAGAGCGCGGTGCTGGATGTGCGTTATAAGGATAAAAATATTCACGATGTGCTGCAGATGACGGCGCGGGAGGCGATTACATTTTTTGCGGCGCATCCGAAGGTGACGGCGAAACTGCGGGTGCTGGACGAAGTGGGGCTCGGTTATCTGCGGCTGGGGCAATCCGGGACGACGCTTTCAGGCGGCGAGGCGCAACGTTTGAAACTGGCGGCGCATCTTACGCGGCAGGAAAACACCGGCATCCTGTATATATTTGATGAGCCGACGACCGGGCTGCATTTTGACGATATACAGAAATTGCTGACGGCGTTTCGGAAATTGATCGAAGGCGGCGCTTCGGTGCTGATCATTGAGCATAATCTGGACGTGATCAAGTCCGCGGATTGGGTGATTGACCTGGGTCCGGAGGGCGGCGATGAGGGCGGCCGCGTGGTGGCCGCGGGGACTCCGGAGCAGGTGGCACGCAATCAGCAATCGCATACTGGGAAATATTTGGCGCGGGTGCTGAATGGCGCGCGCAACGGCAATGGCGCGACTCATGGGAATCATGCGGTGGCGCCGGTCGATGCGGCAGTGCCCGATTTGCCGACGGAATGAAACGCGGAGTGCTCTACTGATGAGACTGCCGGTGCTTGGCGCGTTGGGCTTCCTTTTAGGCGCGGAGCTGCTGGCGTTGCTGGGGTTTGTGGGCGCGGCATCGGCGCAGGTGGTTGGAACCTCTCGAACGAAAATTCCTCAGGACCCCGCCGCAATTGAATTGAATCGTCTGCTTACTGCCGCGCAGGATGCCGTCAGTAAGAATGATTACGCGAGCGCGGCGCAGGATTATCAGGATTATCTCGCGAAGAAGCCGGACGATGCCGTGGTGCATTACGATTTGGGTTATGCGTACACGGCCTTGCAGAAGCCGGCGGAGGCGAAGAGCGAGTACGAGAAGGCGATTGCGCTCGATCCGAAAATGGCCGCGGCTTATCAGAATTTGGGCGTGACTTTGATCCCTACGGACCCTGCGGCGGCAATTGAGCCGTTGCAACGCGCGGCTGAGCTGATGCCGGAGGATGCGCGGACGAAGTGGTTGCTAGGTGTCGCCCTGGAAGCTACGAAGAAGGATGCGCTGGCGATTGAGCAGTATCAGGCCGCGGCGAAACTGGACGCGAAGAATGCGGAGATTCGCACTTCGCTGGGATTCGCGCTGCTGCGGACTGGACGCGCGGGCGACGCTGAGGCTGCGTTTCGAGAAGCGCTTTCTCTGCTACCTGCCGGGCAACCTGCGGGGATCGCGTCCGACGAGGCGCACAAGGGATTGCTGCAGGCGCTGCTCGCGGAGAAGAAAAATGACGAGGCGGCCGCGGAGATGGGCGTTTATCTCGCGGGGCATCCTCACGACGCGTCCATGGAGCTGGAGCACGCTTCCCTGCTGGTGGAAGCGGGCAAGGATGATGATGCGCTGGCGGAATTGGATAAGGCTGCGAGCACTGGACCGGAATCTCTGCGCGCTCTGAAACTGAGGGCGCTGATTTATTTTCACAAGAAACAATATGACAACGCCGTACCGGTGCTGACCAAGGCGATCGCGCTGGCGCCGAAGGACCCGGAGCTTGCGGCGCAACTGGGACACGCGTACCTGGAGAAAAAAGATTACGCGAATGCGGTGCCGGTGCTGGTGACGGCGCTGAATATGAATCCGCAGTCCATTGACGTGCTGAAGGATCTGGTGGCGGCGGAATATCTGAACAAGAATTACGCGGCGACGTTGCACGGGTTGGACGTGTTGGCGCAAAAGGAAACACCGGCGATGGGGAGCTGGTTCGTGCGGGCGACTTGTTACGATAAACTGGGGCAAGCGGCCCCGGCGCTGGAGTCCTACAAGAAATTTCTGGAGATGAACAAGGACGAGAACAGCGACATGTACTTTGAGGCAACCGCACGCGTACGAACGCTCACGCGCGAGCTCGCGAACCACAAGAGGTAGTACATTGCTGGTGCGTCGGAGGTTTTGGGCAGGCATTTTTGTGGCGATACTGGTTGCGGGTGCGGTGATGGCCCAGGACCGGACGGCGGAGTTGCGCGCGCGATTTCAGAGTGAGCCTGACGCGGTGCGAAAGGCGGGGCTGGTGGCGCAGTTGGCGGATGCAGAATTCCGCGACATGCACGCGAAGGTTGACGCGGGGGATTTAGCGGCGGCGGCGGAAATTGCGGAGCACGTGCGGGATGAGGCCGCGGCCAGCAAGAAGGCTCTAGACGCGAAGCATCGCGACGCGGAGGCGCATCCGGAAGGCTACAAGAAACTGGAAATTTCCGTGCGCGAATCGGTGCGGCGGTTGGACGACATTATGGTGAGCCTGGCGAAGGACGACCAGAAACCGCTGGCGGAGATTCGGGTGGAACTCGAGGCGCTGAACCGCGAGCTGATCCATCAACTTTTTCCGAAGCGGCCTGAAAGTTCGCCGGCGGCACCCGCGGCTACGCCCGCGCCGGACGCGGATAAACCGAAGAATTAGGAGCGCGCGATGTGGCGGCAGGCACGAAGTATCGGGAGCTGGGCGATGTTGCTGCTGGCGGCGACGGTGACGATATCGGGTTCGGCGCGCTGCGTTCAGGCGCAGGAAGAGAAGAAGGATTATCTGACGGATGCGGAGGGCGATCGCATACGCGATGCGGTGACTCCTCCGGAGCGGATGAAACTGTTTGTGACGTTTGCGGACGACCGATTGAAGAAATTTCAGTATGAGCTGACGCGCACCCTGCCGGAAGGTAGGCGCGCAGAGATTTTGAATGGGTTGCTGAACGCGTATGCGGGTTGCATTGATGATGCGGCGGACCAGATCGAGGTGGCGCGCGAGAAACAGGTGGATATTCGCGCTTCGTTGAAGGTGATGCAGAGCAAGGGCAAGGAATTTCTGGAAGTACTGCAGAAGATTAATCAGAGCGCCGGGCCGGAGTACGACATTTATAAGGATACCTTGCAGGATGCGATCGAGGGGACGAGGGACGCTTTGACGGACGTGGATAAGGCGCTGAAGGAATTGAACCCTGCGCCGGTGCGGAGAAAACCTTCGTGAAGAAACGGCGCATGAAAAATCTGGTGCCGGGCGGCGAGCGGATATTTCAGCGGATTTATACGCGGCTGGGTTGCGAAGGACGGCCGCCGAATTTCGTCGTGGAGTTTCATCCTTATACGGACCTGACACATACGATTCGTCTGCGCGAGGATACGGCTTACGTCCGTCTGTCGGATGCGTTGGACGATGCGCCGCACCCGGTGGTGGAGGCTACGGCGGCGATTTTGCTCGGGCGATTGTACCGGCGAGAGCCGCCTAAGGAATTGCTGCAGACTTATCGGGAGTTTTCTTATGCAGGCGCGACGCGGCGGCGATTGCTGGCTTTGCGGCAGAGGCGGGCGCGGCGGGCGGAGCACCGGCCGGCTGGGACACATCACGATCTTGATCAGCTTTTTGAACGGCTGAATGCGCGATATTTTGACGGCGGACTGATTAAACCGCGGCTGGGTTGGAGCCGCCGAGTCTGGAGGAGCATGCTCGGTTGTTTTGATCCGGCGTTGCAGCAGATTGTGATTAACCGGCAGTTGGACCGCGAAGTGGTGCCTGAATTTGTGGTGGCTTATGTGATGTATCACGAGATGCTGCATGTGAAGCATCCAATGAAATTTGCGCGGTGCCGGCGGGAATCGCATGGGCGGGAGTTTCGGCGGGAAGAAAAGAAATTTGTGGATTATCAGCGGGCTATGAGGTTTTTGAATCGGTTTCCCACGCGTTGACGTTCCCTAGCGTCGATTTTGCGTCGCGTGCGATTCGACCTACTGCGTCTCCGGTGGTGCACTTCCGAACGATGATGGTCTGAACACCGCCGCTACAAATCCGTGCCAAGCTTCTCCGCAGGTTGCTACTTCTTGGAGAGTTTGTCGATTTTTTCGCGGATTTTTTTGGCGTCGGGGGCGTTGGGTAGGACCTGCAGGTATTCTTTGTAGTAGCGCAGGGCCTCCGTGGGATCGTTCTTCTTTTCGTAGCACTCGGCTAATAGCAGGCGCGGCTTGGCGAAATTGGCGCGCAGGCGGATGGCGTCTTCGAAGCGGCTGATGGCGGCGTCTACGTCCCCTTTGTGCAGGTAAAACATTCCGACGTCAATATCCTGTTGGGCGTGGAACGGATCCCAGGCGGGATCGTCTTCGGACGGGAGCACGCCGGGTTTCGATTTTTTCGGGGCGTCTTTGGGAGAGGCGGCGGGCGCGGGGTCGTCATCCGGAGGAGGCAGCGCTTTCTTCGAGGACGATTCCTGCGGAGCGTCGGGGTCCGTGCTCGGACGAGGCGGCATGGTGGCTGGCGGTTGCTGTTGTTGCGACGGACTAGCCGGTGGAGGCTGTTGTTGTTGCGGCGGAGTGGGTGGTTGTTGCGCGGGCTGGCCTGGTTGATTGTGTTGGTCTTGCTGATCTTGTGATTGGGCGCGGCAGGCGGGAGCGGACAGCAACAGCGCCGCGAGCGGTGAGATTCCCGCTAGACTGACGAGGAGAACGAATTTTGGGATGGTGCGATGCATCAGGCTCCTGCTGCAATTAGATAGCGTTTGCTATCATGAATGTTGTACGCGGCTCGGCGCGTCAAACGCTTGTTGAGCATTGCTTGGGCGCTACTTGAGCCCTACTCGGGCCGCCGTCAGATTTAGCTATTGTAACTCGCCGCCATGGAACTCCGCGAAAAAGTCGCGCAATTGCCTACGCAGCCCGGGGTGTACCTGTTTTTGGACGCGGGCGAGAAAATTTTGTACGTGGGCAAGGCCAACTCGCTGCGCAGCCGAGTGCGATCTTATTTTATGGAGTCGCACTGGCAGGATGCGAAGACCGGATCGCTGGTACGCGAGATTGCCGACGTGAATTACATCGTCGTGGACAATCAGAAGGAAGCGCTGGCGCTGGAAAACAACCTAATCAAGCAACACAAGCCGAAATTTAATGTGCTGCTGCGCGACGACAAAACTTATCCGTACATTCGGTACACGGCGTTTGAGAAGTACCCGCGGGTGTATGTGACGCGGCGGCTGAATAAGGACGGATCGATTTATTTTGGGCCGTACTTCCCGGCGCGGCTGGCTTATTCGCTGGTGAATCTGATTCACAAACATTTTCTGGTGCCATCGTGCACGGTGGATTTGACGCGGACGCATCCGCGACCGTGTTTGCAGTATTACATTCACCGTTGTTTGGGGCCGTGCGTGGCGGGGTTGGTGACGGATGAGCGTTATACGGAGGCGGCGCGGGATGTGCGGCTGTTTCTGGAAGGGCGGCGCAGCGATTTGGCGCAGAGCTTGAACGATCGGATGCAGAGCGCGTCGGAGGCGGAGCGCTACGAGGAGGCCGCGGGATATCGCGATTTGCTGCGCACGTTGAATGAGATGGAGGAGCGGCAAAAGATCGCGGCGGCTTCGGGCGACGATACGGACGTGCTGGCGTGGTACGCCGAGCCGCCGCAAGTGGCTGTGAATTTATTTCACTTGCGCGGCGGGAAAGTGGTGGACCGGCGGGATTTTTATTGGGAGGACATGGAGGAATTTAATCCGGAGGAATTTCTGCCGTCGTTGATCAAACAATTGTATTTGGATGCGGCTTATTTGCCGCGTTACATCCACACGCCGATGAATTTCGAGGATTGCGGGTTGATCGAGGAAGTCTTGACGGAGCAGGCGGGGCATCGCGTGGAAATATTGAATCCGCAGCGCGGCCAGAAGCATGCGTTTTTGGAATTGGTGGAGAAGAACGCGCAACATTCGTTTATTCAGCGCTTTCGGATTTTGAAGCCTAGCTCCGCGGCGATTGTGGATGCGCTGGAATCGGCGCTAGGGTTGCCGGAGCCGCCGAAGCGGATCGAGTGTTTTGATATTTCCCACATACAGGGATCGGACACGGTGGCTTCGATGGTGGTGTGGGAATCGGGGCGGATGAAGAAAGCGGATTACCGGAAGTTTATTATTCGCGGCGAAGCGATGGCGGAGAGCGCGGAAAAAGCGGCGGGGATTTTGCGCGACGATTTCGCGAGCATGGAAGAAGCGGTGGAGCGGCGCTACCGGCGGCTGCAGCAGGAAAAGAAACCGATGCCTAGCTTGATTTTGATTGATGGCGGGATCGGTCAACTGCACGCGGCGGCGAAGGCGTTGGACAAGCTGGCGATTATTAATCAGCCGATGGCGAGCATCGCGAAGAAGGAAGAAATTCTCTACGTGCTAGGGCGCGAGCACGAGCCGGTGGTGCTCGAGCGACATTCGCCGGTGCTGCATTTGATCCAGCAGATTCGCGATGAGACGCACCGGTTCGCAGTGACGTTCCACCGGCAGCGGCGATCGAAGCGGCGACTGCGCACAGCTTTGACGGAGATACGTGGGGTGGGACCGCGTACCGCGCAGAAACTTTTGCTGCGGTTCGGCAGCGTGGCGCAGTTGCGGCAACTTACTTTGGAGCAGCTTGCGGCGGAGGTACCGCGGGCGCAGGCGCAGCGGGTGTTTGAAGCGTTGCGCGAGGCGCATACTCCGGAAGCTCCGACACCGTGAAAGGCCGTCAAGCCCCGCCTTTCAGAGCGAGGCTTGACGGTCTTGGTTCACCCCGTCGGATGATCCGGCGAACACGCGAACGGATCATCGCGAGACGCCTGGAGTGCTACGGGAAACTGACCACTGTGACCGGAGTATCCGGGTTGGCGATGGTGGACGAGCCGCCGGTGTTGTTGATCACGTTCGAGATTCCACCCGACCCCGACGTATTCAGAAAGATTGTGAGCATATCGTTCATGCTACCCGCGGGGAGCGTGCTGGGGACTTCGAACGCGTTCGCCGCGAAAATGTTTATGCCCTGGTCGAAGAAGCTGTAGCTGCCGAGCCCGTATCCGTTGAAGTGGGTCACGTGATTGGCGACTTTTAAGGCCGCGTAACCGTCCACTCCGGGAGCTTCCATCCAGGCGGCCTGACTGGGCGGATCGTACGGCATTTCGTTCTGCAAGAAGATGTCCGTGCCACCATTGCCGTTCCAGATTATTTCGTACTTTTGATAATGCTCGATGAAGAGGCCGTACGCGGTCACGTTGTCACCATTGACGACGAGGCCGGTGTCCGCGGTGTTAACCGTCCAGCCCACACCGGTGCCGTGGTCAGCACGCCAGCCCCAGACATCGTCGAGAATCACGTTGTTGCTGTTCACTAGCAAGCTGATAGTGGCGCTGCCCGCCGCCGCACCGCCGATTCGGAAGAAGACATCTTGAATGGCGGAGGGATCGGAGGCCGCACTGTTGTCAGCGAGGAAGGAGAGGAAAGTTCCGACTTCGAGCAGGACCGGAGAATTTTTCGGGCCCGCATCGAAAATAATTCCGGAGACCAGGACGCCCTTCGAGCTGAGGACGCTCATGGACACATTTCCGTTTTGCGGGATCAGCGTGGGCATGCCGAGGCCGAGCACCACAGTGTCGGGATAGGGGACGATGATGGCCTGGTTCAGGTTGTAGATGCCTGGAGTCAAGATCAGATTCTTGCCGAGCAGCAACTGCAAATTGATCTTTGCGGCGCTGTCGGTGGGCTGCGCAACGAAGAAACGGTTGATCGGAACGGACGAGCCGGGGGTGGGGCTGGTAGCCCACGAGGCACCCGAAGTGTTGCGCTGCACTGCCGGCAAGAAGACGTTGTAGTTTCCGCTCGAGTCCACATACAGGTATGGCTCTTCGCGGGTGACGGGGCTGGTGGCGAGAGTGGTGTACGGCCCACTGCATGGCGACACCTGAGGGAAACATTGCGCGGGTGCGCCGACAACGCCGGAGAAGACCTGGTTCCAGACGCCGTTGGTCCACGTATCAACGTTGCTGTTCCTGGTGATCCACTGCTGCTGCCCGCCGTTTATGATAGCGCCGCCGGTGAACTGTGAATCGGCGATGAACCCACCGCTGGCGAAGGCAGGACTGCTGCAATAGTCGAACAGGAAGAGGTTGCCATTGATCTGGACGCGGCGGATGGGCGAGGCCTGCGATACCGCCCAGAACTCCGTACTGGAAGTACAGGCTGGCCCAGTGACCACATTAATGGTCAAGTTGGATAGCGAGCGCCAGAAATTTACGAGCGCGGTGCAACTGCCAGTGTCGTCGCATTGGTTGGAGACATTAATTTCGCCGTTAATGGTGACGTCGGACGGGGAAAGGCCGAGGCCCGCGACAGTGGTGTAGTAGCCCACCTGAAAGATGAGCGGATTGGCGGCGGATCCGTATGTGCCGGGCTCAAATAGAAAGGCGTATCGCTGTGTGCCGAACTGGTTGGAGACTTGAGTGGTGGCCACTGCGTCAACGGTGGCCTGGATTGTGCTTTGCGGGGTGCTGGGAGTGAAGACGTAAACGTTCGAACCGAAATTGGGTTGACTCGACGGTGTTAGTGGAACCGTAATTGGCGTGACGGTGGCGGCGGTAGTCGAGATTGGAATCACAAAGGATGCTGCCAGGAGGATTGCAAATACTGCGAGACCGCGAACGACAAGGAAGAATGGATCAGTTGCGTGCTGCTTGATTGTCCTCATATACCTACTCCTTTAATCGGTTATTTGATTAGCATTGGTCCTCCCCCCGGCAGGGAGTCTACTCCCACGCCGGTCGCTCTTTCAATTGGAAATACTTTTCGGTGACGGCTTGATTCTCGCCGCGAACGAATCGCGAGGCGAATGTGGTTGTCGCGTCTGGGGGCGCGTGTGAGTGGCGCGTGCTACCGGCTTAGCCCGCTAGTTGGACGTCGAAGCGAATGACGACTTCATCTTTGGCGCGGATGCCGGCTTTGCCGGGAGGCTTGATGCCAAAGTCGGTCTGTTTCACGGTGGATTCGCCTGTGAAATGGCCGTCTTTCAGAGTGACTTGGACTGTGACTGGATGGGTTTGGCCGCGCAGAGTGAGATTTCCGTGCAGCGTCCAGCGGCCTTCGCCGGAGGATTCCGCGGCCGTGGACTTGAAGACGATTTCCTGATGCTGGTCGCTATCGAGGACTTCGGGGCCGAGCATGGTGGCTTGCACTTCGGCGCGATCTTTGTCGGAGGCGTCGGGGTCCACGACGCGCAGGTCGCGGGCGTTTACGTGAATTTCGACCGCAGGATGCGCGCCGGTGTCCGCGGTGCCGCTGTGGATGGGTGCGCGGACTTCGTGTTCGTGTCCCAGGCCGGAGAAAGCGCCAGTTTTGCCGACGTGGATCGTCATCGTGGATTTTTGGGTGTCAATGTTGCGTTGCTGGGCGTTCAGGCCTGGAGCGCAGAGCAGGATCGCTGCCAGCACAAACAAGATTCGCCGCATCGTTCACCTCGAATGGAATTTCAATCTTAAGATAATTTGCGCGGCTTCTGCGGAGAAATCTGTTCGGTTCAGGACGGAGTGGGAGCGACGTCGCTGCCTCCGAGGACAGGCCGATATCGCGAAGGGTAAATTTGTATTGAATAGAAAATTGTTTCTCCTATGTTTTCAGCAGGGGTCTCATCAGAATGGCGATTCTGTGAGGTTTATTTGTATTGAATAGAAATGCCTGATTGGTGAGTGGTGATTGGTGATTGGTGATTGGTGATTCGTGGACGGCGAAACGTGCCCCGCGATCCGGGATTGGTGATTCTTGGGGCGCAAAACGTGTGAAAAACGCGCGCTGCAAATCGCTGTTTTGAGCCGATTAGAAAAATCCAATGCATTGTTTTCAGGGGAGTTGCGGGCATTTTTAATCGCGGCGTGGCCGATTAGAAAATGGCGGGTGGAGAGTGGGGCTGGGGCGCTGGCAGTTGAGGCGCGAGCAGCGTAGACCATGTAGCCCCCTTGTGGTGACGAAATTAGCGCACGACTGATGATAACACAGTCGTTACGGTAATTCAAGTGCAAACCGTGGAGTAGGGTCTCGCCGGGCCGGATCATGCCAGATCGGCTGCGAGCAACTCGAAAACACGCGGGAAAGGCACTGCCCTTCGAAGCGGCACTGCCGCTTCTCAGGCTGAATCGCGCTGTAGCGAGATTCACGAAAGGTAAGGCGCTTCGCGCCGTCTTTTTACCCGCCGCGGCGGGCTAAGTTATGCCGCGCCTCCCTTCGACGCTGCCGCAGGCTGCGTCTCAGGGCAAGACGGCGCTGGTGGGTTGATGGGATGTCGGTCGCGCGGCGAGGTTTGCCCTCCGGCGATTTACCGGGCCTCTCGCCAAGCCTCTGCATAATGCATCGAACCAGCCAGTGCGCGCTTTATGAGATCGTCGATTTGCGCTGCGCTGAGAAATCCTTGTAGCTGGATGCGAGCATTGATTTCTTGTCGCACCAAAAGCCTATTTAACTCGTCGACGATATGATCCCGAAGTATGGCTTGAGCTCTCCGGAATCGAAGGCTTCGAAAGAAATAGTAAAACTCCGTGTGGTGGTTCTCGCCCGAATCCCTACGATTCCAGCCCCAACGGCGCGTCAGCCGTGCGATGTACGCATCGCGCCTTCGGTTATACTCGGAAACATTGAACTCCGTCGCAATTTTCCCATCTTTCAGTTCTCGGGTCCAAAACTCGGGTGCGGGCTGCGAGACTGCCGTGAGTTGTGCTAGTAGTCGCTGATGCGACTTCGCCCCAGTGACGCGGCGTGGAATCCGGACGACCCAAGCACAAGTCGACGGCAAGAATGCGTACTGACGACCGGCGAGCCACTCACGATCCTTTTTGGGAACTAACTGAATGAAACCACCCGGGACGCGGAACAGATGAAACGGATCGACACTCGCAAGCATTATGTCTGTTGCGCTTCCGCAAACCTCGTAAACAACTTTTCCAAACCACGCCAAGCGCGTTCCGACTGACTCAATTGCCGAGCTCACCGTTTCGGCAAGGTCGTATCTCGAATAATCGGACATTGAGGTACAAATCGCGTTGAGAGAGGCCTTTCCTGCGTCATCCCCTTCCACCCGTACTCGTCCTCGGCCGTCTTCCGTCCGATGACGAAAACCCATTAGGCCCACCGAGATGTCTTCCACGAACATGTGCGTGTACAGGCCGGGCTCTTGTGCAGCGGCATATGAAGAAAAGTTGGAGATCGTTTTTCGTTTTTTACCCTCCCGACTAGTCACGAACACCTCCTTCTTCGCCTTCCTCCTCTCGGGACTCTCGTTGAAGGGCATCGATCAAATCACTAGAACGAAGTTCATATGCGGCCGCTTCATTTCCCTCTAATTTCACAAAATACATGGCTGCAAAAACGTCAACACCTCGATAGAATCCTGCAAAAGTTCGTCTCGCTAAGACCCGGATCAGCGCACTAGAATGTTGCACACGATGATCGACGTGAAATCCAAAGGATCCAGATACAACATCTACTACCGGCACGTCTCTAAGCAGCTGGTGAATCCAAGTACGCCACCCGGTTCGCAGTAGCTCGCCAGGAACGCTCTTTCCTGGTATGTCAGCCGTCTGCAACGCCCCTTTCAGGAAATTCATCCGCGTCGGGCCAGCGCCCCCATCCGACAAATATCGGTCCCACAGAGTTCTAGCAGTATTCCAGGGCTCTGGTGTTTGGCGTAGTTCCGAGAGCACGATCGAATACCCACTGAGTTCCACCAAGTCGAGGAGCGGTCCCATCGCCAAATTGACCCAACTTATCTGTTCGGCCTGACTTCTTCCGTTAGCCAAACGCAACAAAACGGAGGTCTTTTTTATCGAGGCTCCAAAGAAGAATGGAAATAATGCTTCGAATACCGTTACGTCTTTCCGACAGATTGCCTCTACCACCGTCTGTGCTGTTTGAGACAAAAATTCTCCCGAGAAATCGGGGATGTGCGACGGCCGCTCGACTCCAACTAGGTTTTGGGCTTCCTTGGCTACGGCGATTTCGTGCGAGTGCTGAGTCGCGACTATACGCTGTTTGAAGACATCCGTTTGCTTCGACGGCCATCCTAAAAGATCCGGCAGCACCTTGGCTGATTCATATTCCGTCTCGATCGCGACAATTTTGTCGAAATGGCTTTGGAGCTTCCGCAGGAATTCGCCCCGTCGGTTCAGTACGATAGCAGCCGCCCAAGGGTGTTTGGCCTCGACCGCTTTTTTGTGCCAAGCGCCGTAAGTCTGTTCATTCGCGTTCAGCAACAGATCCATCGCCTTGTGCAAGGCGGCCAAATAATCCTTTACAACTCCTTGCTCGATGAGCCATTGCGGTGTAACGATTTTCCCCTCTGCCAGTAGCTCAAACTCGAGGCGAGGTTCAAACCATTCCAGGCTCGGAAGAACAAATCGCGGAAATCCCGCTCGATACAATGATTCTGGTTTTTCCCATCGTACCTTTCCGAGTAAATCCCGAATCCTTCCGAGCTTGGCATTCGCTAGGCTCTTGACGAAGCCCAGCAAGGCGGTGATGGGTAATAGACACAAATGCTCGACCAAGCCCACGCGCCACTGCGGCGAATCGCTGGCGGCACTTTCGGCCGAAAACGCTACGGGGGCTATTACGCTCGTTACCCGCTGGCAGATAGCAATTGCTGGCTCGATTTCCCAAAGCTCACCGAGGTGCTCAATGTACACGCGCAAGGCGTCGAGGACGCTGAACAGCGACGCCTCGCTGTTCTCGTCCAAGGTCGCCTGTAATGCTTTGAGGACTACTGGTATGGTGGCGTCTTCGACCCAATCTGCTCGTGCAATCGTAATCGGCTGCACTGAGGCGCCGCTATTTACTGCAATTTGAATCTTGAGGTCACCGGCAGCGTAAAAATCCGGATGTTGGTAGTCCGCGGGATACCATTTGCTCCCCGAGGGAATCAGCTGACGGGCTGTTTCATAGCGGTAGAGAAACCCAACCGTCGAGATTGCCAAGCCAGCAATGGCATCAGATCTCAGGTATTTGTTGAGCGAGGAGTAATCGGCCAACGTCGTTAGCGCCTGGAGAGCAGATTCTGCTCGTTGACTCGCGTGACGTTGAAATGACGAGTCTTTCCAAGAGCGGCCGGCGACTGTCGCCCGCTTCACCCATCGCTGAACGTCCGCGAAAATTGAATCCGCGAGCCTAGTGGGGTCAAAGAAATAGAACGCTTGTTGTCCTAATTGAACAAATGAAAGGATCGTGACGCCAGACAACAAGACTAGGAATGGGATCGCTAGACGTATGGGGGAGAATCCAATTCCATAAAACGCCAGCAAACAGAGCGAAACAAATGTCGCATACGCCAGAAGCCTCATGTATAACTTTCCGACAGGTTGGCGAAGGAGCAGGTTCCGAAGCACCCCCGGTGCTTGGGCGTACGCCGCGCTGCTCACCGCGGTCATTCCAGCATAGTACAAGCCAATCAGTACGCCGCCGATTCCGCTGATTGTACTGAGTAAGGTTGCATAACTTTCGCGATCCTCTAGGGGCCAAAGTGGAATCGGGGCCCACCGCCAGTTGATTACGGTCGGCAAGTAAAGGTCGCTAATCAGGAGCGCCGTCGCGGTCCCTATTGCGAAGAGCATCGACGGCAAGGTGATCCAGATGAGTTCCGTGAGTATGCGTCCAGCAGTGTTCGTTGCAACATAGCTCTCGGAACCTTGTAGGACCCGCTTGTGAAGCTCGAAGCCGATACGTCGAACGAGTCGCAGCAGTTTCCAGAATGACCTGCTCTGCGCGGCCCGCATTTGTAGAGTCCGCCACATTGACAGCGCGCAGCTTCGCAAATAAGTTGCTCGCGGTCAATTGTCTATGTATCTAACCCCGAGGCGCGCGGCGCACCGTTTCACCCCGCCCATATAAACGCCGTTGAATACCCGGGTGCCGGATCCTTCGGTTTTTGAAGGGGCTGGGTTTGTTGCGGTGTCGTTCGAGGCGCCTTGATATCTCCTTCGAGTCTTTACCACTGCGAATTTGACCGACAGTGAAAGGTCGCAAAGGTATTCCCGGGTGCTGTGGTGTGAAGCATGTGTCGCACCTCCCTTCGACGCTGCCGCAGGCAGCGCCTCAGGGCAAGCGGGATGACGGCGACTGCGAAAACAACGGCAACTACGCCCGCCTGAAGGCGGCCGCTACAAATTCGACGGCAGCTGCAAAGGCTGGCGGTCTGAAGACCGCGGCTACCCTTCGATTCGGCACCGCCGAATCTCAGGATGAATCGCGCTGCAGCGCGATTCAAAGACTCAACAGCGAAGGCAACGCCGCGCACACGCGGCGGCACACATACTCGTTCGCGGCTGGAAGTTTTGGCCGCATCGGTGTAGATTTCTTTTGGGTATGGGGTCGGACGACGGTTGTTCATTGGTTAGGCGACGAACATGCAAATTGCAGGGAAAGCAGGCGCGGCGGAACTGGACGACGTGGGAAGCGGCGTGCCGGACGAGGTACGAAGCGACGTGCGTGGCGACGTGCCTGGCGGTGTGCCTGGTGACGCGCGGAGTGGCGTTCGAGGCGATGCGCGTGACGACGCGGGTGCGGCGACGGTTAGGCCGACGATGAGCGTGGGGGCGGGGTTCCGGGCGGCGTTTCGGTGGCTGGCGGTGCTGACGGCGGTGGCGAGCATTGCGGCGGTGCTGCTGGTCGGGGCGATTTCGATGGGATGCTACGCGGTGGCTGCGGTACTGGGGAAGATTCGGCCGCTACGCGAGGCTTATCAATTTATCTCCGGGGTTTACGACCGGCTGATCGATCGGTTGGGGCAGAAGATTCTGCGGGACGCGCGCGATACTCCGGCGCTGCGGCTGATGGTTTCGCTGACGCTTACGGCGGTGCCGATTTTCGTGGCGCAAATGATTTTGGGGAAACCGCGGCTGCTGCTGGTGATCGGTTTCTATCTTTCGCTGTACGGAGTGAAGTTTCAGCGGTTCGTGCGGATGTTCAGCGCGAAGCATTTGGAGGCGCACCGGCGGCAGGGATATTTTTCAGATTCGTTCCACAAGGTGTTCGGGCGTTACGTGGAATTTTTCCTGGGATTTTTGTACGGCAACGTGCCGGAACTGGATCGCACGGTGCATGTGCGGCTGCATCACAAGGAAAACAGCGGGCCGGACGACACTACTTCCACGATCGGGTACGACCGCACCAACCGGCTGCACTTCTTCTCGTATCTGGCGGACAATTTTTGGACGGTGCTGGGGCTGGCGCCGTATGCGTACTTCAAGGCCAAGGGAGAAGTGGAGAACCGGCGGCGAATGGTATGGGGAATCACGCTGTATGCGGTGTATTTCGCGGCGGTATTTATTTATGACTGGCGACTGGGGATTGCGTACGTGCTGGTGCCTCTGATGGCGATGAATTTCATCATGGCGATGACTGCGTGGGTGCAGCACGCTTTTTACAACGAGGAACGGCCCGAGGATTATTTTGCGAATACGGTGACGGTGTATGACGAAGTGAATTTTATGAACGAGGGATACCATCTTTGTCATCATCACAAATCGGGGCTGCATTGGACGGAAATGCCGGCGCATCTGGAGCGGATACGGGACAAGATGCAGGAGTCAGGGTCTTTGGTGTTCCGCGATATGGATTTTATGGAGCTGTTCGTGGAGTTGACGTTGCTGCGGCGGATGGATGTGCTGGCGGAGAAGCTAGTACCGTGGGAGCCGATGGATCACGCGCAGAGGTTGGCGTTGCTGGAGAAGCGGACTAGGCCGGCGAGGGTTGTTTCGGCTTCTCAGCTTACAGCTTAACTTCGTGTAAAACCGCTATTACTGTTCAGACCGGATATTGGCTGTGCGCCGATGCCGGCCTGCCGCGCTTTAAACCTTAGATTTTCGGCATCGAAAATGCGACTGCTAACCCTCTTAGCGCCTGGTAATTGCGGGCTGTCTGCTGGTTCTCTTGCCTCGGTTGGGACGGCTATGCTACTGTCGGGTCCTGAGGTGAACCATGAGCGACAATAGTGTAGGTTCAAAGGTTAGCGTGTTTTTGGTGGGGTTGGGAATTGGAGCGCTGGTTGGCATTTTATTCGCGCCGAAATCGGGCGACGAGACACGTGAATATCTGACGGGCAAGGCCGATGAAGGCCGCGAATACGCGCAGAAGAAGGCGCGGGAATTGCGGGAGCGCGCGGAAGATCTGATTGAGCGCAGCAAAGAGATTATGTCGCGGCAGAAGGATGCGCTTTCCTCGGCAGTGGACGCGGGGAAGGACACGTACCGGAAGGAATCGAAGGCGTCGTAAGGCAGGGCAAGGAGATCAATGTCCGGCTGGGTCGAGGCGTTCATCATCATCGCGGCTGTAGCTATTGTTGTGCAGATGGCTATTCTGGTGGCGATGTTTGTGCAGTTGAAAGTGTCCATGCAGGAATTCACGCGGATTGCGAATGACCTGCAGGGGCGCGTGGACCCGATTTTGTTGCGCGTGAACCGGATATTGGAAGATTCCGAAGGCCGCATTTCCAGCGTGATGGGCGATACTGCCGAGATCACGCGGATGGCGCGCGGGCAAGCGCAGAAGGTGGACCGTGTAGTTACGGAAGCGCTGGAGCGTCTGCGGATTCAGGTGATTCGCGCGGACCAGATTTTGACTGGGGCGCTGGAAGTGGTGGATGAAGCGGGCACGAAATTCCGGCATACTTTGTGGGGGCCGATCCGGCAGGCTTCGGCGGTGATGAAGGGGATCAAGGTGGGGTTGGATATGTTGCGGCGGCAGCAGAATAATAAGCGGGAGCGGGATGGGGATGCGGATTCCGTTTCGCAGGACGAAGAGCTTTTTATTTGAGGTTTTGTTCCTCAGTTGCGCTTCTTCTTCGGGCACGTTTTCTACGTTTTGATTTTCCCGCAGGCTCAATCAGAAAATTAACGTGTGAAGTGAATCAGCGGATCCAGCCGCCGCCTAGAACTTTTTCGCCGGCGTAGAATACGGCGGCCTGGCCGGGGGTGATGGCGCGCTGGGGCTCGCGGAAGGTTACGCGGGCGGTGGTGGCGTCCAACGCGGTGATTTCTGCTTCGGCTGGTTCGTGGCGATTGCGGATGCGGACCATCGCCTGCACCGGCTGATCGGGAACCTTGTACGGAATCCAGTTTACGTTGCGGACTTCGCAGGTGTTGCGACGGAGTTCCTGATCTTCGCCGACTACCAGGCGATTTTGGGCGCGGTCTAGCGCGACTACGTACATTGGGGGCTGGCCGCCGGAGAGGCCGAGGCCCTTGCGCTGGCCTACGGTGAATTGATGCAGGCCAGTGTGGCGGCCGAGAACTTCGCCGGAAGTGGTGACGATGTCGCCGGGTTCTTTTGGCAGTTCACTTCCCTGCTCGTGCAGATAGCCTTCGATGAACTCGACGTAATTTCCTGTCGGGACAAAACAAATTTCCTGGCTCTCGGGCTTTTCGGCGACGGGGACTTGCAGGCGGCGCGCGATTTCACGGACTTCGTGCTTCGAAAGTTCGCCGAGCGGGAAATCGGTGCGGGCTAGCTGTTCTTGCGTTAGGCCGAAGAGGAAATACGTTTGGTCCTTGGACTCGTCCACGGCGCGGAGGAGCTCGTAGCGGCCGGTCTGCGCGTTGTGGCGCACACGGGCGTAATGGCCGGTAGCGATGCGTTCGGCGCCGATCTGGCGCGCGGTGACAAGGAGCTGATCGAACTTGACGTGATTGTTGCACATTGTGCAGGGGATCGGAGTGCGGCCTTCGAGATAATCGGCGACGAAGGGGCGGATCACGTTTAGCTCGAACTCGCGTTCGAAGTTGACGACGTAGAAAGGGATGCCGAGATGTTCGGCTACGCGGCGAGCGTCGTAGACATCGTCGTGCGAGCAGCAGCGATGCTGGGCGGGGCCGTTATTTTCGAGTTGCGGCAGGCGGCGCTGGTTCCAGAGTTGCATCGTGAGGCCGACGATGGTTTGGGCGCGGTCGTGGAGGATCGCGGCTACGGTGGAGCTGTCTACGCCGCCGGACATGGCTACGGCGACGGTGTTCGCGGTACCAACGGTTTGGTTGTTGGTTACGAGTTCGAGTTGGGTTAGAGATGACAACTGTATGGTCCTTTTCGTTTGCGAAATCGATGAATCAAATTCGAAGGCAACATCAACTGCACCCGCCTAAAGGCGGCCGCTACATAATTCCAAAGCGAAGTCAAAATCGAGAGCCGGCGAGACGCCGGCGCTACGAAAATCGGCCCGGCTCAGGGTTGTCATGCTGAGATTGGCGCGTTTGCGCTTAGCGGTGAGAGGGCGCGGAGGCGCGCAACTGCTTGCGGAATTACCGCGATCGCCTGGTCAATCTCTTCGGCTGTGGTGGTGCGGCCCAGACTGAGGCGCAGGCTGCTGCGTGCTTCATCGGGGGAAAGGCCGATGGCTAGCAGAACGTGCGACGGGCCTACTGCGCCGGACGAGCAGGCTGCGCCCGTCGAGCAGGCGATGCCCTGCAGGTCGAGCGCGATTACCAGCGCTTCCCCACCGGCTGCGTGAAACGAAATGTTCGAAGTGTTGGATACCCGCCGAGCGCGATCTCCGTTTACGCGCGCTTCGCCGCAGGCTGCGAGCAGCGCGTCTTCGAGGCGGTTGCGGAGGGTGGTGATTCGTGCGCAGTCCGCCTGCAGATTCTTGCGCGCTAATTCCGCGGCCTTTCCCAGACCAACTATGCCCGGGACATTTTCGGTACCCGGGCGGCGGTCGCGTTCATGATGGCCGCCGTAGAATTGCGGCTCGAGGGGCGTGCCGGAGCGGACATACAGCGCACCGACGCCCTTGGGGCCGTAAATTTTGTGCGCGGAAATGGAGAGCAGGTCTACGCCGAGACGATTTACGTCGAGCGGGAACTTTCCGGCGGCTTGCACGGCATCGCAATGGAATAAGACGTCCGCGGTACCGGCCATGCGGCCGATTTCTTCTATGGGCTGGATGGTGCCGAGCTCGTTGTTGGCATACATCACGCTGATGAGGATTGTTTCCGGCTTCAGCGCGCGGCGAATATCTTCGGGGTCGACGACGCCTTCGCGGCCTACGGGAATGTAGGTGACTTCGGCGCCGAGATTTTCCAGAGCTTGCGCGGCGTTGAGGACCGCGTGATGTTCGATCGCGGTCGTGATGATGTGCTTGCGCGGTGCCTGCGACGCGGCCACGACACCGAAGAGCGCGAGATTGTCTGATTCGGTGCCGCCGCTGGTGAAGACAATTTCGGAAGGCTTGGCGCCGAGCAGCGCGGCCACTGATGCACGGGCCGCGTCCACCGCGCCACGCGCGCGCTGTCCTGGCGAATGAATCGAGCTGGCATTACCGAAGTTTTCGGCGAAACACGGCAGCATGGCGTCGAGGACGGCCGGGTCCACGGGAGTTGTCGCGTTGTAATCGAGATAGATGCGCATGCCTGGAAGCCGCGAGTATTCAGAATAACGGTACGCGGGAGAGGGGTCAAGCAGGGGCCTGTGTCGCCCGCGAAACCGCGATAGTACGAGTGCGTTACAGGTAGGTGTAGGTTGCCTTGACAGGGTTGCGGGTGTCCGATAGCGTCGAAGAATGCGGCATCATAGATTTTTGCATGTGCGCCGCGCAATTCATGGGGGCGAAACTTGGCGCGGCCAATTATTACGCTGACGACGGATTATGGGACGAGCGACCACCTGGTGGGTGTGATCAAGGGCGTCATCCTGAGCATCAATCCGGAAGTGAATATTGTGGACATCACGCACCACGTGATCGCGCACGACGTGCTGGATGGCGCGTTGACGATCAGCCAGGCGTACAATTATTTTCCTCCGAAGACGATTCATCTCGTGGTCGTGGATCCGGGGGTGGGCACGCAGCGGCGGCCGATTGTGGTGGCTGGGGATCAGCACTATTTTGTGGCACCGGATAATGGAGTGCTTTCGGCGATATACGATCAATCGGAATCGCTTTTTGCATGGCATGTAACTTCGGAGCATTATTTCCGGCAGCCGGTGAGTAATACTTTTCACGGGCGCGATATTTTCGCGCCGGTGGCGGGGTGGCTTTCGAAGAACTGGCAGACGGCGAGTTTCGGTGAGCAGATTGAAGATTTTGTGCGGTTCAGCATTCCGAAACCGAAGGTGAACGGGAATAGCATCAAGTGCGTGGTGCTGAAGCTGGATAACTTTGGGAATTTGATCACGAATTTGAAGGGCGAGGAGACGCCTGCTTTGGTGGCGCCGGATGCGAAGTTCACGATTCGGGCTGGGAATGCGGAGATCAAGAAATTGTTGGCGACGTTTGCGTTGGGTGTCGCGGGGGAACCGTTTGCGATTATCGGTTCGGGCGGGTATTTGGAATTGTGCGTGAATAGGGGGAATGCGGCGCGAGTTTTGGGGATTGGGCGGGGGGCTGAGGTTACGGTGGAATTGGGGTAGAGTTGGATTTGATTAGAATTGGCCGCTGATTTTTCCTGTTGTTTAATTCCAATTTAATCGACGAGTAGTAGTGTGCACCGGATTCTCGAGATGCAAACGCTGGCACGGCATGCCGTGCCCCACGGGTTCGTCGAAATGTTGACGCCTGGACAAGCTGGGGCGCAGCCCTTCGATCCCGCACCGATGGATCTCAGGATGAATCGCGCTGCAGCGCGATTCACAAGCAGCGCCCCTACCACTGCTCTGCCCTACCGGGCGAGCGAAGTGATGATCAGGTAGGAGCGCATGCGGGGGTCTAGCCAGTCGCGGAGGGCGTCGCCTAGCAGGTTGAAGGCTAGGACTGCTGTCATTACGGCTAGGGCTGGGAAGATTACGAGGTGCGGAGCGTCGAAGAGGTGGCCGCGGGCGTCGTTGAGCATGGCGCCCCAACTGGGCATGGGCGCGAGGACGCCGACACCAAGGAAACTTAGGGTGGATTCGGCCAGGATGGCACCGGCCATGGCGATTGTGGCCTGCACTAGAATTGGTTGCAGAATATTTGGGAGCAGATGACGAATTAGAATGCGGGCGTGCGATGCGCCCAGGGAACGCGCGGCCAGGACATATTCCATTTCTTTGGCTTGTAGAATTTGCGCGCGGGCGAGGCGTGCGTAGCCGGCCCAGCCTGTGACTACCAGCGCGAGAATGACTTTATCGAGGCCCGGGCCGAGAAACGCGGCGAAGGCGATGGCTAGCAGGATGCCGGGGAATGAGAGAAACGCGTTGATGAGGATGATGTTGACGAAGCGATCGAACCACCCGCCGAAATAGCCTGCGACTGCGCCGATTGCCAAACCGATTATTCCTGCACCGAAGACCACACAGACGCTGACGAGCATGGAAACGCGCGTGCCGAAGATGATGCGCGAGAGGATGTCGCGACCGAGCTCGTCGGTGCCCATCCAGTGCGTGGCGGTGGGCGAAAGCAGGCGCGCGGGCAAATTTTGCGCGACGGGATCGTAGGGCGCAATCCACGGGGCGGATACGGCGACGATCACCAGCAACAGTGTGAGCGCGAATCCCCAGCGGCCGGGGACGCTGCGGCGGAGGAAATCGGTGAGTTCGTGGAGGAGTTCGCGCGGCAGACTACGAGGAGGTGATTTCTGTTGCGGCGTGCTCATTCGAAACGCACCCGCGGGTCCACCAGCGCGTACACCAGGTCGGTGAGGAGATTCACGAATACGTAGGACACGGCGATCAGCAAGATGCAGCCTTGCAGCAACGGGTAATCGCGCGCGCCGATAGCTTGCACCGCGAGGCGGCCGATGCCCGGCCAGGAGAAAATCGATTCGGTGACGATTGTGCCGGCGAGGAGCGAGCCGAATTGAAGACCGAGGATGGTGAGAATGGGAATCAACGCATTGCGCAGAGCGTGGCGAAAGAGGACGCCGGATTCGGAGACGCCTTTGGCGCGGGCGGTGCGAACGTAGTCGGCGGAAAGCTCTTCGATCACGGAAGTGCGCACCATGCGCGTGAGAATGGCGGCGAGAGCGGCACCAAGCGTGAACGCTGGAAGGATGAGATGCGAAATGCCTCCGCGTCCGGAAACGGGAAGCCACCCCAGCACGACTGAGAACAGCAGGATGAGCACCGGGCCCAGCGCGAAATTCGGGACGGAGAGGCCGAAAAGAGTGAGAACCGCGACGGTGTGATCGGTTCGTTCACCGCGTTTGTGGGCCGCTAGGACGCCGGCGGGAATTCCGATGAGCGCGCAGAACAAGAGCGCGACCGCGGCCAGTTCGAGAGTGGCAGGATAGTGTTCGGCGACGACTTTCAGCACCGGCTGCTGGAAGCGGAAGGATTCGCCGAGATTTCCGTGCAGAACGCCGGAGAGGTAACGGCCGTATTGCACCGGGAGTGGCAGATCGAGGCCCAGGGCGTGGCGGAGTTGCGTGAGGTCTTCGGCGCGGGCACCTTCGCCGAGCATTTGCGCGACAGGATCGCCGGGAACGATGTGTGCAAGCAGGAAAACCATGGTGAGGATGAGCCAGAGCGCTGGCAGCGCGAACAGCAGGCGGATTGAAATGTAGCGAATCATTTATGGGCTGGCCCCGAGGATGGTGAATCCGGGGCGGGCTCGTCGGGAGAGGATACCGTGCCTTCTGATAAAGGCTTGGAAGATTTTTTGCGCGTGGCACGACGATTTTTCTTAGCGCCGCGCGATTCGGCCGCGGAGATGGGCAACGGCATTTGCAATACTTCGGCGGGCGCGTCGTGCTCCGTGCTTGCGTCTTGCTGCTCGGGGCGTGGGGCTTCTTCGGCTTTCGGCGCCGGTGACTGTGACGGGACGATCGCTGGCGGCAGCGGTTTGATTTTCAGGCGCGAGACGCGGCGATGGTCCATTTCCATTACGGTGAAGCGATAGCCATCGGCCTCAAAGCTTTCGCTGCCTCGGGGGATAAAGCCCAGGCGCGTGAGGACGAAACCGCCGACCGTTTCGTAGGAGGGATCTTCGGGGAGGATGATGTTGTAGCGCGCGGCGAGTTCGCGGATTTTGATGGCGGCATCGAAGATCATGCCGCCGTCGGGAAGGGTGAGCGGGCGCTCGACGACGTCGAATTCATCGTGAATTTCGCCGACCATTTGCTCGAGGATGTCTTCGAGGGTGGCGAGGCCGAGGATGCTGCCGAATTCGTCCACGATCATGGCGAGGCCGGTGCGGCGCGCGCGAAATTCCAGGAGCAGCTCGCTGACGGGCTTGGTTTCGGGGACGATGAGCGCGTCACGCAGAACGCTGCGCAGATTAAATTCGGCGAGAGGCTGATGATCTTCTGCGCGGCGTGCGCGATCGAGGAGGATCCAGATCATGTCTTTTATGTGGACGAAGCCGAGGATGTGATCGAGCGTGCCTTCGTACACGGGGATGCGCGAGCGCTGGGTGGTGGCGAACATCGTCATGGTGTCTTCGAGAGTGGCGGAGGCGGGGAGGGCGTGCACGTCAGGGCGCGGAACCATGACTTCGCGGGCTTGAATTTGGCCGAGTTCCATTGCGGCTTGAATGAATTTCACTTCGGCGGCGGGGAGCAGGCCGCGATCGCGGGCTTGCTGGATCATTACCTGCAATTCTTCGGTGGAACGCACGAGCGTGTGGCTGTGCGGTGAAACCACGCCTAGCGCTCCGACGAATCTTTCGGCGGCTTCATCGAGAAAGTCGATGGCCCAACGAAAAGTGTTCAGAAACCAGGAAAAAGGGCGCGCGATTAGCAGGGCGACGCGTTCGGCGCGGGCCAGGCTGAGGCTTTTAGGAACGAGTTCGCCGAGGACGACTTGGAGAACGGTAAGTAGGCCGAAAGCGACGGCCAGCGCGGTGCCGTGAGCGATTACGGCTGCCCAGGGGCGCGGGATGGCTTGTACCAGCGGGCTAAGAATTGAGGCGAGGGTAATTTCACCGAGATAGCCGAGCGAGAGGCTGGCGAGGGTGATGCCGACTTGCACGCCGGAGACGACGCGGGTGAGGTCGGTGAGCAGGGCTTCGACGACTTTGGCGCGAGCGTCTCCTTGTTGGACGAGCTGGCGGACGCGGGATTGGCGGACGGCGATCAGCGAGAATTCGGCGGCGGAGAAGAAGGCGTTGATGCCGACGAGCGCCAGGACGGCGAAAAGTTGCAGGGCGATCATTGCTGGTTGATTTTAGCAAGAGGGGCGAGGGAACGGGGGAAAAGCGGTAGAGAGTGATGCGTGATTAGTGATTGGTGATTAGTGATTGGTGATTGGTGATTAGTGACGAGAGGCGAGTTCGCGGCGTTCGGCTGCGTTGTGCTTCGAGCCGCCGTTGGCCCGGAGATCAGTCAGCTACTTGGTTGAGTGCTTCGATTCCTGGGCTGCGCGGATTTTTGCGGTGACTTCCTCAGACTTTCCGCGCGGAGTTGTCAGGGCCGTCCAATGCGCGGCTGCGAAATGCTTGGCCAAGAATACGATCTGGCCGACGTGGTAGGAATAGTGGGCTAGCTGGCGATTGATGGCTTGGGTGACAGAGTGGGGTTCGCTGCGGATTAGGACTTTGCGGCTGAGGTCGGCGTCGTTGAGCGACGCGAGGGCGTCGAAAACATATTTCCAGCCGGCCTCCCATTGGGCGATGAGTTCGGCGCGCGACGTGGCGGGGGATTCGAATTCGGTGTCGCGATTGCGGTCGGGCTTCTCGCCGTCGGAGGTAAGGAAATCGGTCCAGCGGGAGCGCATGTTGCCGTACACGTGTTTGACGATAATGGCGATGGAGTTTGATTCGGGGTCGAGGGTGGCGGTCAACGCTTCGTCGGGGACTTGAGCGATGGCGCGTTCGGCGAGATTTTTGTAGTGGCGGAACATGGCGATGGCGTCGGTGAGGTAGGAATCTGTGAATTCGTGGGGCATGGCCGGATTCTGCATCTTTTTGGCGCGCACGAGCAATAGGGACGCGGCGGGCGGAGAGTTGGTTGCGGCGCCAAATTGGATTGGGCGCGTTGCGGGCCAGAGATGGGGTGGGCTACACTGCGCGGCTGTTGCAGCGAGCGACTAAAGGCATCGACGGATGACACGAGCATCGCGGATTTTTCGATATTTGGTGGCGGGGCTATTGGTGATTGTTGGCACCGCTTTGGTGTTGGGCTGGTGGATCGTGAGGCGGCCGCTGGCGCGATTGGATGGAAGCGTCGGGATTGGCGGATTGAAGGATGGCGTGATTGTGGACCGCGACGGGTGGGGGCGGCCGTGGATCCGCGCGAAATCGCTGCAGGATGTGGTGACGGCGCAGGGTTACGTGATGGCGCAGGACCGTTTGTGGCAGATGGATTTGTTGCGGCGGGCGGCGGGCGGAGATTTGAGCGAAATTTTTGGTGAAGTGGGGCTGGCGTACGACCGCGAAAACCGGACTTTGGGGATGCGGCAGGCGGCGGAACGGGCTGCGGCGGATGCTTCTCCGGAGA
>Ga0210390_10000786_pt1 | contig 32425 bp, 23 predicted proteins | sample IncBWH11OmetaG_FD_161050 | JGI IMG/M metagenome (GOLD analysis project Ga0210390, IMG submission 161050) | Forest soil microbial communities from Barre Woods Harvard Forest LTER site, Petersham, Massachusetts, United States - Inc-BW-H-11-O ...
AGCTTCGATGATTCCGCTCAATCACACCCGGGTGGCACCGGCAGACGCGATCCGCGCCGCGAGCGCGTTCGCCGACCGGATGTCGGCCCGCCGGTCGGTGCGGGAGTTCTCGCCCGCCCCGATCCCCCACGGCGTGATCGAGGCCGCTATCCGGGCGGCGGCCAGCGCGCCGAGCGGCGCTAACGTGCAGCCGTGGCGGTTCGTCGTGGTGACCAGCCCGAGCGCGCTCGCCCCCATCGGCACCGACTGGAGCAACCGTTCCTCGAGATCGCCCCCGCGGTGATCGTGGTGTTCGAGGTGCACCAGGGTCCGAACAGCCCCAGGCCGTAGTACGGCTACCCGGCGGACGGCGCCTGCGTACCCGACCTGTCCCGCAAGGCCCTCAGCGAGGTGATGGTCCGGTGCTAAGGCTGGCAGCGAAGAAGCTCCGCAGCGGATTGACGTGCCGGTCCGGGCGGCGCCACTCCGCTAGCAGGTCTTCGAGCAGATGCCGCTCGGCGACGATCTCGGTGCCGCGGTAGCGCCGTACCACCGGGTGGATGAAGGCGCTCTCCGCGGCCCGGTCCGGCTCGGGATGCCTGCCGATCGCGAACACGTCCCCGTATTCGTCACGGCCCCAGCGCAGCGCCGCTGTGTAGTAGTGCGGGACGTCGCTGAACCGGGATACGGCATAGTCCTCTGGCAGGTCCTGGTAATGGGCAACCTGCCCGGTCTCCTCGTCGACCACCAGTACATCACAGAGGTACTCGAACTGGGTCCACAGCGCTGAGCTCCAGTTGAGCCGGTCAAGCACGACAGAGGTCAGCCGTTCCGGGTCGGCCGGCTCCACGGTGCACGGTAGTTGGACGCCTTCGTAGCGTTCACGCAGCAGAGCGGCGAGTGCACGCAGGTTGTAACGGAACCCGTCGATGAACGGCGACGACGCATGACCGGAATCGCGTGCCTGGGCGATGGTCCCGGCGAAGTAAAGGCCGTCCACGGCGGGCGACTGCCAGTCCGGGCCCAGCGCCGGCATCCGGCCGTCATTAACCATCTCCGGACGGATTGCCTCGTCGAAGACCGTGGTGTCCATCCGGAAGCCCGTGCACCTGATCACCGACTCGTAGTCAAGCACCGCCTGTTCCCCGTCGGCATGGGTATAGGTGATGCGCACCTGGAACCGGCCGTCCACCGGGCGGATCTCGTCGATCGTGCAGTCGAGCACGGAGTGCAGCGTCTTGAACTGGTAACTGTCCAGGAGCACGCCGAACTGACCGCGCACGTGACCCGGATGCTTGGTGTTCCACGCCAGGCGCAGCGGCCTGCGGCTGGCCAGGTGGATCATCGCCGCGTACCCGAGCATCGGCGTCGCGGCCTCGAAGGCCGAGTTGCCCTTCCCGATGATCAGCACCCGCTGATCGGTGTACGCCGCCGGGTCGACCTCCATGTCCTCGTAGCCGACCGCGTGCTCGATACCGGGGATCGGCGGCACATACGGTTTCCCCCAGCCGACCGCCACGATGACGCACTGACCGTGCAGCACGCCATCGCCGGTGCGCACCAGGAAGCCGCCGCCCTCGACCTGCTCGATCCGCTCCACCTCGGTGTTGTACTGCACTGCCAGCCTGTGCAGCCGCTGGAACTCGGCCAGGTAATGCACGAGGTCATCGGCCGCGGGCAGATATTCGCTGCTGAACTTGGGGAACATCAGCTCTGGCGAATCGCTGAGCAGCGAGTTCCAGTCCCAGCGGAGCCGGATCTCCGGGTCCGTGCTGACCGTGTGCACCTTGTTCAGGGAGATCAGCTGGCGATGACGAGGAAATCGCTGGAAGAACTGCCCCGGTGCCGCCTCCCGTTCGAGCGTGATGTAGTCGGACCCAGCCTGCTGCAGGTAGTAGCTGAGCTGGAGCCCAGCAGGCCCGGCACCGACAATCACATACCGGTGTCGCTGAACTGTATCGGTCACGGATTGCCGCTAGGCGGTGGGCACGGCGGCCTGGCCGGATGCCGCACCGTATCCGTTGCTCACGATCAGTTCCGCCATCGCCGCATAACCGGCCGGGTCATCGGGCAGGGTTGTCGCGAGCCCGTCAACGTAACGGTTGAACAGGCAGAACGCGGCGGCGATAAGGACCGTGTCGTGGATTTCCAGATCGGTGGCGCCGGCCTCGCGGGCAGCCGCGACGTCCGCCGTGCTCACATCTTTCCCGCTCCGCTGCACAGCTGCCGCGATCCGGAGCAAGGCGCTGAGCTTCGCCGAAACCGGCGCATCCGCCGGATCTGCGCGGACCTGATCGACCAGCGTCATTCCTTCCGGTAGTTGAGCGGCGGCGAATGCGGCATGCGAGTCCGCGCAGAAACCGCAGTCGTTGAGCGTGGAAACGTAGGCGGCGATCAACTCCCGTTCCCCACGGGTCAGCGAGCTAGGACCGCGCAACAGTACTTCGGCGAGATCGCACAGCGGCGCGGCTGTTTGTGGTCGGTATTCGAACAAGGACAAGATACCGGGCGCGTCGTTACCCAGGCTGATGTGCGGCACGAATTCGCTCCTTGGCTCATGCGCCGGCTGTGACGACAAAGGTTGCATAACACTGCAATGAGAGAGTAGACCGGCAGCCGCGATCTATCAACGTGCAGACGCTTCAGCTGGCATGGCTACCGGCGGCAACATCGAAGATGCCGGGCCATGCCGCGACAGGGAGGCTATCGAAGCGTGACTAATACCCTTACAGGCGACGGACCACTTGACGGTGGCATGATTCTCCGGCGGCTCGTTGCTGGCGCCGCCATGCCGGTCTTGGTGGCCGATTTCCAGGCCTTCTCCTCGGCGCCCAGGCTCAGCCAACTGATCAGCGACCGCGCAGTTGACCGACCGGTCTACCAGGTCGACCCGCTCGACGCTCTGTCGCGAGACCGGCGCTACATATCCCTAGCTGACCTGGCTGCCGAGGCTGCCGGCTCGTTCGCGCGCTCCCAGCCCGCTGACGGTCCCGTCTTCGTCATCGGCTACTGCAGTGCCGCTGCCCTGTCCATGCACATCGCGAGGCTGCTGGCGCCGTCGCGGGAGGCAACCGCCGTCCTGCTGCGGCCGTCATGGCCCGGCAACGAGAATATCGAGCAGACGTTCGCGACGCTGGCGGCCAACCTGGGCGCGCACCAGCCACGGTGTCCTGAGCTCGATGGCGACCCTGATCGCTGCGTGCGACGCATGGAGGACCTGCTTCGCACTCAACTGGAGGCCCTGGCCGCCAGCCAAGGGCTGGACGGGTCGGCCGGCACCTTCGGTGAGCTTCTGCTGATATACCGCTCATGGCTTGCCTTCTTGCTGGCGTGCCGGAACGACACGCTGGCCGGCTGGGCGGACGGGATCGCCCCGGTAACGGTGCTGACCGACACCCCGGGCAGCGTCACTGTTCCCGGCCTGTCTCCTGGCGAGTTCAAGGTCTGCCCGCTGCCAGTCACTGACGAGGACAATCCGGTCACGCCGGAGGTCGCTGAGCTCTTGGTAGCGCAGATCTTATTCCGGTTCCACTCTTATTCCGGTTCCACCCGAGCAGCGCGGCCGCACCGTTCCGCATCAGCCTGGTCCTCGGTCCTGGGTGAGGAAAGTATCCATATCCTCAGCCGGATCGCTGGACAGGATTGCCTGGTGCAGTCGCTGCATCCGAGGGCTCGGGTCGATGCCCAGTTCGTCGTCGAGTACGGTCCGAAGTCGCTGGAACGCATCCAGCGCGCGGGCGACATGGCCCGTACGGTAGAGGGCCACTATCAGCAACCCCCAGAAGTTCTCGTTCATGGGATGCTGGGCTGCTAGCATCGTCAGCTCCCCGAGTATGTCGGCGTGCCGGTGCAGTGCAAGGTCGGCTTGGATACGGCGTTCGAGCACGCCCAGTCGCGTCTCCTCAAGCGAAGCCGCCTCGCTTTCGAGAATCCGCCCTTGCCGGACATCGGCCAGCGCGGGCCCGCGCCATAGGTCGAGCGCGCGCCCCAGCAACTCGGAGACGGTTTGCGGATCTCCCGCCTCCGCCGCCTCGCGCCCCGCTCGCGCGAGGCGGCGGAACTCCTCGACATCGGTACGGCATTCAAGCTGGTAACCAGAGTGCCGCGTGCGGAGGAACTCGCTAACGACGCGCTCGCGCGGCGTGTCCACCGCCAGGCTGCGGCGCAGATGGAAGATGTAGGTCTGAAGCGTGGCAGCCGAACTGCGCGGCGGCCGGTCTCCCCACAACTCCTCGATGAGCGTGGAAACTTTGACGACCCGCCCGGCGTTCACTGCGAGCAGTGCGAGAACCTCGCGCTGCTTAGCCGCGTTCGGCGTGATAGTGCGGTTTCCCAAGGATGCAGCCAGCGGGCCTAGTAGCTGGATGCTTATCTGCGCGGAATCCAATACCATCGCATCCCTCTTTGCTAGTGTGGGTTACCCATTTGCCTTGAGCATGCGCCACGGGGAACTCGTAGTTCCAGTGATGTCGTCACGATCGGGGCTATGAAAGATTCATATAAAGACCGTGACGCTGTACCTGGCGATCTCAATGCCGAAGAGGTGAAATCTTTACTAGTGTGACGGCGCCGCCGGGTACAAACTAACTGCTAAAGGCCAGAACCCGCTCTGGTGACGATGCGGGCCGTTCTGGTCTTCCGCTGTGGACAGGCCGATTAGCCTGCGTTTCACCACGCCCTGATGCCGTTGTTATGGTCCCGATCCCCGATGTAGGGCACGACAGTGACAGCAGAGAACAGTAACTCCGCCGCGGTGAGAAGACGCGAGCTGTGGTCTCTCCGTGAAGACGTGAGTCTCGAGGAAGATCCCTTCCGCGACCCACTGCGGTTGCGCGGTCGCTGGGGCGACATCACGATCCCCTGGTCGTCACGGCTGGTGCGCGAGACACTGTACCGGATGAGCCTCGGGCCCATCTCGTTGGAGAACGCGGCCAGCGCGACGGCGATGCCGGCCGGGGGAACCTATCGGGACGCGGACCAAGCGCGAGCGCAGCTGACCGAGCTGCACGACGTGCTTGAACGCCTGCAACCGCTGATAGTGCGGTCGCTCGCACAAGAGTCAGGCCAGCCGCTGCTGTCTGTGGTGCCGATCACCATGCGATCGCGGTTTCACCCCGTTCCGCTCGCCGCCGGGGCGCCGTTCCGGCTGTCCGTCTTTGCCCGCATGCGGGCCGATGGGCGCGAGTACGCCATCGAATCGCCGCTGTCGCTGCACCGTGTGGTGCTGCACCAGCCCGCGGCGATGCGATTGATCGCGCCTTTGGCCAGCCCGATTACCCCGGCTGCGTTCACGGCCGCCCTGGCACGCGCTGAGTCGGCCGCCGCGAGAGTCCTTGAATATCTCGTCGCCGCCGGCATGGTCGTGGGCGGTGAGGGGGCGGGCGCCACCGCGGTCTTCGCTGAAGACGTGGACACCGCCATCGTCGGCTGGTCGGAATTTGAGATGATGTTTCATACCCGCAGCACCCTCGGGCGGCATGATCACGATTTCGGCGTCACCTATCCGGCCGGGACGACCCGCCCGGTCGAACCGGTCGTCAAGCCCCAGGCGAGCAGGCACATTCAGCTGCACATGCCGCGCTGGGAAGACCTGTGCCAGAGCGACCCGCCGGTTGTCGTCGCGATGGAGGCGCGGCGTTCGGCACGCCGCTATGCCGGAAGCCCGGTAACGGTAGTGCAACTTGGCGACCTGCTGTACCGGACGGCGAGGGTGCGCTCGCTCATCACCGCGGCGCCAGGCGCGCAGGACCCTCCCGATGTGCCCGCACGGGGCACGGAGTACAGCAATCGCCCGTATCCCAGCGCGGGCGCCTGCTACGAGATCGAGCTTTATCTCACGGTCGGCAATTGCCTGGGTCTCGCCAACGGCGTCTATCACTACGACCCGCTCGGGCACCGGCTCGAGCCGGTCAGCGCGGATCACGCGGCGGCTGACGAACTGCTGAGCACCGCTCGCATGACCGCGGCCCTGGACGGCCCCGCACAGATACTGATCAGCTTCACGGCACGTTTCCGGCGGCTGTCCTGGCGATACGGAGGGCTGGCGTACCGGCTGGTGCTCATCCACGTTGGCGTGCTGATGCAGAACCTGTACCTAGTCTGCGCGGCGATGGGACTCGCGCCATGTGCACTTGATGCCGTGGATATCGACGTGGCAGCGCGCGCCTTCGGCACCGACTGGCGCGCCGAACCCTGTGTGGGTCAGTTCCTTGTCGGCGGCAAGCCCGACGTCAACGAGGCGCGCCACGCGCACTTATCTCGCATATTGCTGAATGTGACGCCGTTTCTGGACGGTGTCTATCCGTGCTGCCACGATGATCTCATGGAGACAAACTGGGCGGGCAGACTGCGTCGCCGCATATTCCTCCCTGATCAATCTGAGGTCACCTTCGAACGGCGTGGCTTTACCGCACCCGATAAGACCCGTCAGGCCAATCTTGAAAAGGTTGGAAGCAAGTTCCTCGAAGGCTTTGAATACGGGATGGTCGGCCTGTCACTGGCCGATATCGAGTCTTCGCTGGAGACGATCGAGCCAGCCTTCCGCGGGTTCTCCTACGAGGGCTGCACGATGGCGCTCGCGGTGCGCGACGGCATCCGTCTCAACGGCCGGCACTGGGTTCGCGACCTGCTGGCCAGCCGGGGCGCCAATCACGTCTACATGGCTTACGTCGGGGTGGGCTGGGCCATGGCACGCCTGCCCAGGGTGCGGTGGCGCGCGATAGAGCCACATGACCCGCTGCTTCGCTGGCTGGCCCTTGATGGTTATGGCTTCCACCAGGCCTACTTCCGCACCCAGAAGTATGTCTGGAATCAGCATCAGGACCAGCTTCCCGGATGGGAACCCGCCTGGTATGCCCACCGTGCCGCCGACCAGGGCATGGGCCGTGCGCTCTGGTTCGTCAACGGATCGGACGTCCAGCGGGTCGCCGCCACCATCGAGGCATTCCCGGAATCCCGCCGGGGCGACCTGTGGAGCGGTGCGGCCCTGGCGAGCGTCTACGCGGGCGGGGCCGACGCCGGCGAACTGTCGGACATGGCCAAGCTCGCCGGGCAGTACCGGTCACACGCCGCTCAGGGCGCCGCGTTCGCGGCCAAGGCGCGCTTGCTGGCCGGCCTGGTCATGCCTGGCACGGAACTCGGCGTCAAGGTGTACTGCGACATGTCCGTCGAGGAGGCCGCGGCGGTAACCGACGAGGCCCGGCAAGCGCTGCCCCCGGACGAGACCGACACGCCCAGGTACGAGATGTGGCGACAGCTGGTCAGGAAGCGGTTCGAATAAGATCCGCATCATCGCTAGGCGCTGCGAGGTCAGGAGAGGACACGACGGCGGAAGTCGCGCAGCCCGATCCAGAGGAACAGCGCAGCAAAGCCAAGCATCAGGGGTAGATGATGTACAGGTGCATGTGCGGCGCGTCAGTGAACGCCGCCCGCATCCCCTCGTTCACGTAGATCAGCGGGTCCCGCCGAGGAACGTGATCGGCAAGATGATGAAGCCGAACACAGCCGTCAGGATGATCCACCAGTGCAGGGACAGGTTGGCACGCACTCCGGGGCGGGCGGCCTGGCCCGGGCCGCCCGACCGGGCGCCGTGAGGACCGTCCGGGGGCGGGTTGGGCGGGTTGTGTTGCTTTTGTGTTGATCTTGGTTCGCGCGGGCGCTGGGTGCGCCTTAGGGGGCCTCGTGGCTCCCGCGATAGGACTTGAACCTATAACCTGCCGGTTAACAGCCGGACGCTCTGCCGATTGAGCTACGCGGGACCGTCAGCACGGCGGGCCCACCCGAGCCCGTTTGGTGCTGCCGATAAGCGTAGCGCACCCGAAGGGATGCCCGGACAGCCGCGAGCCAGCCCGGCCGGCCGTTTTGTATTAGGCCGGGCCTGACGGGGAAGGTGTAGCACACACGCTATGCACCGGAAGGGGTGCCAGATGGGGTACCGAGCCATGTTCGCCGTAGGGTTCGCTGTCGGCTTCGTCGTCGGCACGCGGGCCGGGCGGGAGCGATACGACCAGATGGTGAAGTACGCCAAGCAGGTCGCGGACTCGCCCGCGGTCCATAAGGCGACTGTCACCATCAAGGAGAAGACGACGGAGATCAGCAAGACCGCGGTGTCCAGGGCGCCCGACGTGGCGAAGTCGGCGTCCGCGCAGGTGCCGAAGATCGCCAAGTCCGCCCGGCAGAAGGCCGGGAAGGGGTCACCCCGGCACGGCAAGGACGGTGCCGCGGACGACGTGTCCGCGGACGGCCACCTCGTCTACCCGGCAGACGACCCCCAATCCTCGGTCAACGGCACGCGTTACAACACCTAATTTAATCCAGGTACTCGCGGAGCAGCAGGGCGCGGCTGGGGTGGCGGAGCTTGGCCAGCGTCTTGGATTCGATTTGCCTGATGCGCTCGCGCGTCACGCCGAACTCCCTGCCGACCTCTTCGAGCGTCCGCGGATGCCCGTCCGTCAGGCCGAACCGCAGCTGGATGATCCGCTGCTCCCGGTCCGACAGCTCACACAGCACCCGGTCGAGCTGGTCCTGCAGCATGATGAACGCCGCGGCCTCGATCGGCACCACGGCGTCGGCGTCCTCGATAAAGTCGCCGAGGTCGGATTCCTCCTCGCCGATCGGCGACTGCAGCGACACCGGCTCCTGGGCGATCCGCTGGATCTCCGCGACGCGATCCGGCTCCACGCCTAGCTCGCCGGCGAGTTCCTCGGCGGTCGCTTCCCGGCCGAGTTCCTGGTGCAGCTGGCGCTGCACCCGGGCCAGCTTGTTGATCGTCTCGACCATGTGCACGGGCACGCGGATCGTGCGCGCCTGGTCGGCGATCGCCCGGGTGATGGCCTGCCGGATCCACCAGGTCGCGTAGGTGGAGAACTTGTAGCCGCGGGTGTAGTCGAACTTCTCCACGGCGCGGATCAGCCCGAGGTTGCCCTCCTGGATCAGGTCGAGGAAGACCAGGCCGCGGCCGATGTACCGCTTGGCGATCGACACGACGAGCCGGAGGTTGGCCTCGATCAGCCGCTGCTTGCCGCGCACGCCGTCAGCGGTCAGCCACTCGAGGTCAGCGCGTTCGGCGCCGAGCAGCGGGAACCCTCCGTTCAGCTTCTCCTCCGCGTACAGGCCGGCCTCGATGGCCTTGGCCAGCTCGACCTCGTCCTCCGCGGTAAGCAGCGGGACCCGGCCGATTTCCCGAAGGTAGATGCGTACCAGGTCGCTGGTTCCAGCGCGCCGCGCGCCGTCGACCTCCGGTTCTCGATGGTCCGGATCCTCTTCGGCGACTGCCTCAGGAACCTCCACGACCTCGATGCCTTCGTCCGCGAGCGTCCGCATCAGCCCGTCGAGCGCGTCGGGTGTCAGCTCGGCCCTGTCGAACGCGGTGGTGACGTCCCCCATCGTCACGAAGCCCCGTGAGCGCCCGAGCGCCACGAGGTCACTCATGTGCTGTGCGAGCGGTGTGCCGCTCGTTACTACGGTGAGGATGCTCACGAAGACCAGTGTGCGCCTCACGCACCTGGTTTCGGGGGACCTAATTTTGTTACCTCGACCGGTGGTTTAACATCCGCGAAATCCGCGCAGAATGTTTCCTTCGGCCCTGGTTACGCCCCGGTCGCCCGGTTGAGCAGGGCTTGCCTGCGTTGCTCCAGCGCCACCAGGTCACCGAACATCTTGTTGTACGCCGCCTGATCCTCCACCGGGTTGGTGCGCTGCAGCCGCGCCTTCACGGCGGCGATCTGCCGTCCCACAGCCAGTTCCCCGACCCGGGCCAGCACCACGTCCGCGTACTTCTCGTCCAGCTCCCCGGTCACCTGAACCGCCTCCACGGCGAGCTCAGTGACGAACGAGCGCGCGCGGTCGTCGGGCGCGGCGTCGAGCAGCGCCGCCACCCAGTCCCGCGCCCGGCCCGCGCTGACCACGCCGCCGCACCCGGCGATCAGCCGCGCGACCGCGGCGTGCACCGGGACCGTGAAGGCAGGCGCGCCAAGCGAGTCGAACTCCGGACCGCACAGCGCCGGCCACTGCACGGCCAGCTTGAGCGCCTCGCGCTCCACCCGCAGCACCGGGTCGGAACGGTCGTAAGGCTGCTCCGCCGGTGCTCCCTCGCCGCTCTCGCCTGTTGGCGCAGACCAGCCGGCCGCGCCGGCTTGGGCCGATCTATTGTCCGAACGAACCGGGCTGACTCGCCGGTTCTTCGGTCCTCCCGCGTGCTGGCGGACCCGGGCGAGCACGAACCGCTCGTCCATCAGCCCGAGCCAGCGGTCCAGGTTGACCGCGTACCGGCCGCGCATGCCCTGGTCCTTGATCCGCGCGACGATCGGCGCGGCCTCATCGAGCGCGGCGAGCTGGCCCTCGGTGGTGTCCAGGTCGTGCTTGGCGAGCGCGGACTTGATCGCGAACTCGAACAGCGGCACCCGGCGCGCGATCAGGTCACGGACCGCGCCGTCGCCGCGGGAGAGCCGAAGGTCGCACGGGTCGAGCCCGTCGGGCTGCACGGCGACGAACGTCTGGGTGACGAACTTCTCCTCCAGGCTGAACGCGCGCAGCGCGGCCTTCTGCCCCGCCGCGTCCCCGTCGAAGGTGAAGATTACCTCGCCGTCCGACCCGTCGGTGTCCATGATCAGCCGGCGGAGGATCTTCACGTGATCCTCGCCGAAGCTCGTGCCGCACGTCGCTACCGCGGTCGGCACGCCTGACAGGTGGCAGGCCATCACGTCGGTGTACCCCTCGACGATCACGGCCTGGCGGCGGTGCGCGATCTCGCGCTTGGCCAGGTCCGCGCCGTACAGCACGTGCCCCTTCTTGAACAGGGCGGTCTCCGGCGTGTTCAGGTACTTGGGGCCATCGTCGTCCGGGTCGAGCTTGCGCGCGCCGAACGCGATCGTCTCCCCCGTCAGGTCGCGGACCGGCCACATCAGCCGGCCGCGGAACATGTCGATCAGGCCCCGCCTGCCCTGCCTGGCCAGCCCGGCGCGGGTCAGCTCGTCCTCGGTGAAGCCGCGGCCGCGAAGGTGCCTGGTCAGCTCGTCCCACGCGGCCGGGGAGTACCCGACGCCGAACTGCTCGATGTCGGAGAGCTTGAACCCGCGCTCGGAGAGGAACTCGCGGGCGACCCGGCCAGAGTCAGCACGGATCCGTTCGGAATAAAAATCTTGAGCAAGCCGGTGCGCCTCGATCAGCCGGCGCCGGACGGAACTCTCCTGGCCGGGCACGTAGCCGCCCTGCTCGTAGCGGAGCTCCACGCCGGCCCTGGCCGCCAGCCGCTCGACCGCCTCGGTGAAGGTGAGGTTCTCGATCGACTGGATGAACTTGATGACGTCCCCGCCCGCGGTGCAGGAGAAGCAGTAGTACAGCTCCTTCCCTGGCGTCACGTTGAACGACGGGGTCTTCTCGTCGTGGAACGGGCAGAGCCCCTTGAGCGAACCACCGCCCGCGCTGCGAAGCTGTAGGTACTCCCCCACCACGTCGGCGATCGGCGATCGCTCGCGGACCGCCCCTATGTCTTCTTGGCGAATCCGACCCGGCATGAGGTGAGTCTATGGGTATGTCGGGGGGTCTCATGGGAGTTGACACCCCTGAAGTGTGCAGAGTCGGCGGGCGGGGGCGTATCCCCGGAACCCCGGACGAGCCAGGCGAGCCGTACCCTCCGGAAGCCCCCGGCTAAAATGTGGTTCGTGGGGGGTTGTACCGGGGGGTGGGGAAGTGTTCAACACACGTGAGCGATCTCCTTGTGCTCTGGGATGTGGACGGGACGCTGCTCAACGCAGGCGGGGTGGGGACTGATCTCTACAACGTAGTTTTCCTCCAGCTGTTCGGCCGGACGCTCGAGGCGTACGCGCCGATGGCGGGACGCACCGACCGCGCGATCATTCTGGACACGCTGGAAATGGCCGGCGTCCTGGAGCCACGGCGGTACGTCGACCCGTTCATCGCGGGGCTGACGGCGCATGCGCCGTCGGTCCGTGAGGCGGTAGCGATCCGCGGCCGGGCGCTGCCCGGCGCGGCGGAGGCACTCGCCGCCCTCGCGTCCGCGTTCCCGCCGGGCACGGAATCCGCTTCGAGCGGTCCGGGCCCGGACGGCCGGGACCGTCGTGTCCACCAGTCGGTGCTCACCGGCAACATCCGCCCGGTCGCCGAGGTCAAGCTGTCGGCGGTCGGACTGCGGGCCGCGCTGGACCTGTGCATCGGAGCATACGGGGACGACCACGAGGTGCGCACCGAACTCGTGCAGGTCGCGCGGCGCCGCGCCGCCGCCGTGCACGGCACGTCGGCGGCAGACTTCGACGGCGCCGCCACGGTCCTTATCGGCGACACGCCGCTGGACATCGAGGCGGCGCTGGCCGCTGGCGCCCGCGCCATCGGCGTGGCGACCGGCTCATCGCGGGCCGCCGACCTGCTCGCGGCCGGGGCGCACGTGGTGCTCCCTGACCTGACAGACACCGCGCAGGTCGTCCGGGCCCTGCTGGGCTGACGGCGCGGCGGCCGGTTCCTGCGGTTACGCGGCCTTACGAGGCGCCGCGTCCGGCTGGGACTTGCCGCCTTCGGCTGGTTCGAGCGCGCGGCAGGACCGCGAACAGGGCTTCGGCCTGCCTGTCCAGCCGCGTGCTCGCAGTGCCTCCGCGACCTGGGCTGCCGTCGCGCACGTCTCGTGCGTGACGTCGTCCCAGTCGTAACGGAGGGTGGATCCGCCAAGTGCTGTGGCGGCGTTGTCTCTTCGCCTGTCCTGCCGCCGCCGCTCATCGGGGTGGGCTTGCTTGCCGTCCAGTTCGATCACGAGACCGAACTCACGGTAGTAGCGGTCGCGGTAGCCGCGGCGTCCGTCTGGCTTCGTGAACGGGACCTGACGCATCGCCGCGGGCAGGCCGTGGGCGCGCTCGACGTCACTGTCATAACGGTATTCGAGCGGCGAATGCGTACCGCCCGCCGCGGCGGTGACGACGTCGTCGAGCCGGGCGCGCCAGCGCAGCCTTTTCCGGCTTTTCATCGTGGCACGAAACTTCCGTTCGGTGGTGAGCCCCTGGCCGAAGGCCGCGGTAACCCAAGCGCAGGCGTCGTCGAATCCGCGCGCGGCGTGCGCGAGGTCGAGGACCGTTTCCTCAACGAGAGTGCGCGGGATAACGCCGGGCGGAAAGGTCGGCTCCGCGGTACTGGCGCAGATGTGGATCACCATGTTGCCCGTGGGCCTGACGCGACGAGTGGCTGGGACCGTGACGTGGATGAGCGGCGTGGGCGGGACGGTGAGACCGTGCAGCTCGGCGGCGGTTTGGTGGCTCAGCCGGGCGCCTTTTCCCGCGTATAGCACCGCTGCCCACAACTGCGCCTCACGGCTCACCGGACCGGTGAAGGTGACGTAGACACCCCAGTAGATTTGCCGCCACTTCTGGTACTTAAGCCTTGATGTGATTGCACCGGTGGATAGGCCGGAGTTAAGCGCCTGCCGCCGGGTGACGACACCGCCCTGGAACCGCGCTAGGTCACGCACATTCGGAGGAATTTGGTTCTTCATGGCGTCGAGTATGGCGCGAGGTACCGACAAATCGGGCACGCAGCATGATCCGGTAACTATTTCGCAGCTATTAGTGCGAATTGTTTACCCGACGAAAAATGTCTTCGCGATCATGGGCGCGGCGGGGGGGTGGGCCGCCGCGGGTGGGGACGGGCGGGGTTAGATCTCCCCGAGGGGGATGGACTGGTCGGCCAGGCGGGCTGGGTCCGCGGGGCGGGCGGAACGGATGAGGGACTGGATGTCGTCGGTGACATCCCAGACGTTCACGTTCATCCCCGCGACCACGTGGCCCGCGGACAGCCAGAATGCTATGAACTCCAGGGTAGACGGGTCGCCGCGGTAGACGACCTGGTCGTAGGTGCCCGGCGAGGGCAGGCCCGAGCATTCCATGCCTAGGTCGTACTGGTCGCTGAAGAAGTAGGGCACCCGGTCGTACGACACCTCCTGGCCGAGCATGGACCGGGCCGCGGCCGGTCCGCCGTGCAGTGCGTTCGCCCAGTGCTCCACGCGCACGCGCATGCCGAGCAGCGGGTTATAGGAGTTGGCCACGTCGCCGGCCGCGAAGACGTCGGTCGCCGAGGTGCGCATCGCGGCGTCGGTGACGACGCCGTTGGATACCTCGAGGCCGGCCGCCGATGCCAGGCCGATGTTCGGCGCCGCGCCGATGGCGACCACCACCGCGTCCGCCGGCAGGATCTCGCCCGACGAGGTGAGCACGGACCCGACGTGCCCCGCCGCGTCGCCGTGGAACTCGGCCGCGGTCTCGCCGAAGCGGAACTTCACGCCGTGCGCCTGGTGCAGCGCGGCGAAGATCGCGCCCAACTCGGGACCGATCTGGTAGTAAAGCGCCACGGGCTGGGGTTCGACCACCGTGACGTCGCAGCCCGCCAGCCGGGCGGCGGCGGCCGTCTCCAGGCCGATCCAGCCGGCTCCGATGATGACCACCCGGGCGCCGGCGCGGAACGCGGCGCGCAGCTGGTCGGTGTCCGGCAGCCGCCGCAGGTAGTGGATGCCGTCGAGGGTGTCACCCGGGATGTCAAGCCGCCGCGGCGAGGCGCCGGAGGTGAGCAGCAGCTTGTCGTACGGCAGCGTGGCGCCGGCGAACGTCCCCGATTCTTGTCCGAGGGGGTCTGGGGGGGTCGTCCCCCCGAAGGAAACAGTATGCCCGCGCGGGTCGATCGCCGCGATCGAGACGCCGGTGCGCAGGTCCACGCCGTTCGTCTCGTACCAGTCGGCCGGGTGGACGAAGGCGGAGTCGCGTTCGGCCTTGCCGAGCAGGATCCCCTTTGACAGCGGCGGGCGCTCGTAAGGACGCACGGGCTCGTCGCCGAAAAGCACGATCTCGCCGTCGAAGTTCTCGGCGCGCAGCGTCTCGGCTGCCTTGGCGCCGGCCAGCCCGCCGCCCACGATCACGAACCTCGTCACGGTTACCTCCTAGAGAGCCGGGGGGTTCCGGGGGGTGGCCCCTCCGGTTAATCGCACAGCCGTCGGTGCCAGACCATAGCGGATGTGTCGGTAAGCGAGGCGACTTGATCGATAATTACGCGTCGGCGCGCCGCGTCGCCGTCGGCGTCGGCCCACGTGGGGGCGAACACCGGGTCGAGCGTGGCCGGTGCGCCGCGCTCGATCGCCATCGCCAGCTCCGCGATCAGCTCCCGCTCGCGCGCCTGCTGCGCCGCGGCGCCCGCCCTCGCCATCACGTAGTTCGCGGCGACGGCCTTGAGCAGCGCGCACTCAAGCAACTGGCGGCGCGGCACGACGAGGTCCGCGGCGTACCCGCTGAGGCCGGGAGGGTTGTTGAGGCTGGCGGGGTCGGCGGCCGCGGCTGCTAGCGTCGCTTGTTCGGCGGCCTGGCAGAAGCGGCCCACGAGTTCGCTGGTCAGGTTCTTGGCGGCGGCAAGGGACGCCGGACCGCCGTCGAAGCTGAACCGCCAGCACGGCAAGTCGATGAACTCGGCGAAGACGGTCTCGAGTTCGGCGGCCGAGACGTCCCAGGGCCCGGGACAGTAGGACGATAGGGCTATCCGAGCGACCCCGGTCCGTTCCGAATCATCTCTTAGGTTTTTTAGCGTCACCAGCCCCGCGTGCAGGCCGTCTTCCACGTCGTGGACGGAGTACGCCACGTCGTCGGCCCAGTCCATGACCTGAGCCTCCAGGCTCGAGCGGCCCGGCGGCGCGCCCGCACGGATCCAGTCGAAGACCAGGTGGTCCGACTCGTAGGCGCCGTACTTGCCGGTGCCTGCGCCGAGCTGGGGGTACTTCAAGGTTCCGGCGAGGGTGGCGCGGGTGAGGTTGAGGCCGGCGCCAGGGACCTTCGGCTCCAGCCTCGTGAGCAGCCGCAGCGACTGCGCGTTCCCTTCGAAGCCGCCGCAGGCGAGCGCGCCACTGTCGGCCGCAAGCGCGGCGAGCGCCGACTCCCCGTTGTGGCCGAACGGCGGGTGGCCCAGATCGTGCGCCAGGCACGCCGCGTCCACCAGGTCCGGGTCGCAGCCGAGGGCCGCCCCGAGTTCCCTGCCGATCTGGGCGCATTCCAGCGAGTGGGTCAGCCTGGTGCGCGGAAAGTCGCTGGCACCGACCTCGACCACCTGAGTCTTCGCGGCGAGCCTGCGCAGCGCGGAGCTGTGCAGGACTCGCGCGCGGTCACGCTGGAAGTGCGTACGCCCGGAGCGCTTGGGCGGCTCGGCCGCCCAGCGCTCCGTGTCATGCGAACTGTAGGCCACTCATCTAGTGTCGCTGCCCGCCGTGGCTACCGCGGCACGACCCGCCTCCAGCCGCGCGATCGGCACGCGGAACGGCGAGCAGGACACGTAGTCGAGGCCGACCTCGTGGAAGAACCAGACAGATCCGGGGTCGCCGCCGTGCTCGCCGCAGACACCCAGGTGCAGGCCCGGCCGGGCGGCCCGGCCCTCCTCCGTGGCGATCCTGACCAGCCGGCCGACGCCGCCGGCGTCGATCGTCTCGAACGGCGAGACGCCGAAGATGCCCAGGTCGATGTACCTGCTGAAGAACGCGCCCTCCACGTCGTCGCGGGAGAACCCCCAGGTCATCTGCGTCAGGTCGTTGGTGCCGAAGGAGAAGAACTCCGCCGCCCGGGCGATCTCCCCCGCGGTCAGCGCGGCCCGCGGCACCTCGATCATCGTGCCGATGGGGGTCTCCACGTGCACGCCGGTCTCCGCCGCGACCGCCTGGAGGATCACTTCGGCGCGTTCCCTGCTGATCTCCATCTCCTGCACCGTGGCGGTGAGCGGGATCATGATCTCCGGGCGCGGGTCGCCGCCGGCCCGGGTGCGCGCGGCGGCGGCGCGGGCGATAGCGCGGACCTGCATGTCGAGCAGGCCCGGTATGACCAGGACCAGCCGGACGCCGCGCAGGCCGAGCATCGGGTTCTGCTCGTGCAGCCTGCGCACCGCCTCGAGCAGCTTCTTGTCCTGTGCGGAGGCGTTGTCGCCCTCCAGGGCTACCTTGACGCTCAGCTCGGTCAGATCGGGCAGGAACTCGTGCAGCGGCGGGTCGATGAGCCTGATCGTCACCGGCAGGCCATCCATCGCCTCGAGGATCTCCTCGAAGTCGCCGCGCTGCAGCGGCTCGAGCGCCTCAAGCGCGGCGCCGCGCTGCTCGTCGTCTTCCGCGAGGATCAGGCGCTCGACGAGCTGACGCCGGTCGCCGAGGAACATGTGCTCGGTACGGACCAGGCCGACGCCCCTGGCGCCGAAGCGGCGGGCGCGGGCGCAGTCCGGGCCATTGTCGGCGTTGGCGTGCACGCCGAGGCGGCGCCTGGCGTCCGCGTGGGTCATGATCGTGTGCACCGCGCCGACGAGCTCGTCCGTGTCCGACGCGAGCTCACCCTCGAAGTACTGCACGACGTTGGACGCGACCACCGGGACCTCGCCCAGGTAGACCAGGCCCGACGTGCCGTCGATGGAGATCACGTCGCCCTCGCTGACGGTGACGCCGCCGGGCGCGGTGAACTTCTTGGCGCGGGTGTCGACGTGGATCTCTTCGGCTCCGCAGACGCAGGTCTTGCCCATGCCGCGGGCGACCACGGCCGCGTGGCTCGTCTTGCCGCCCCTGCTGGTGAGGATGCCGCGGGCGGCGATCATGCCGTGCAGGTCGTCGGGGTTGGTCTCGCGGCGGACGAGGATGACGCGCTCGCCGGCCTCGGCCCATGCCACGGCCGTCGCGGAGTCGAAGACCGCCTTGCCGACGGCCGCGCCTGGGGACGCGCTGATCCCCTTGGTGATCCTCGTCGTGTCGCCGCTGATGTCGAACCGCGGGAACATCAGGCGGGCGAGCTCGTCGCCGCTGACCCGGTTGAGCGCCTCGTCCAGGTCGATCAGGCCCTGGGTGACCAGCTGGGTCGCGATGCGGAACGCCGCCGCGGCGGTGCGCTTGCCGACCCGGGTCTGGAGCATCCACAGCTTGCCGCGCTCGATCGTGAACTCGATGTCACACAGGTCCTTGTAGTGGTTCTCCAGGATCTGCATGATCTGCATGAGCTGGTCGTAGGACGCCTTGTCGATGCCCTCGAGGTCCTGCAGCGGGACGGTGTTCCTGATGCCGGCCACCACGTCTTCGCCCTGGGCGTTCTGCAGGTAGTCGCCGTAGACACCCTGCGCGCCGGTGGCCGGGTCGCGGGTGAAGGCGACGCCGGTGCCGGAGTCATTGCCCAGGTTGCCGAAGACCATGGCCACCACGTTCACGGCGGTGCCCAGGTCGGCGGGGATGCGCTCCTGGCGGCGGTAGAGGATGGCGCGGTCGGCGTTCCACGAGTCGAACACGGCGTTTATCGCCAGGTCCATCTGCTCGCGCGGGTCCTGCGGGAACTCGCGATGCGCGTGCTTCTTGACGATCTCCTTGTACGTCTGCGTGAGGTCCTTCAGGTCCTCGGCGTCCAGGCCGGTGTCGCTGGATACGCCCTTCGCGGCCTTCGCGCTGTCGATGGCGTGCTCGAAGTGCTCGCCGTCGATGCCGAGCACGGTCTTGCCGAACATCTGGATGAGCCGCCGGTAGGAATCCCAGGCGAAGCGCTCGTTACCCGCCTGCTTGGCCAGGCCCTGGACGGACTCGTCGGACAGGCCGATGTTGAGCACCGTCTCCATCATGCCCGGCATGGAGAACTTGGCGCCCGAGCGGACGCTCACGAGGAGCGGGTCGGCGGGTTCGCCGAGATGCCTGCCCATCTGGGACTCGAGGGCATTGAGGTGGCTGGTCACCTCGTCGTCCAGACCGTCAGGTGTCGTGCCGTGCCGCAGGTAATAACGACAGGCATCGGTGGTAATCGTGAACCCTGGCGGAACAGGAAGGCCGAGATTCGTCATCTCGGCGAGGTTTGCTCCCTTACCACCAAGGAGATCCTTGAGATCCCTGCTACCTTCTGTGAAGTCGTAAACGAACTTCGGCACTGACGTCTCCTCGCACCGGTGAACTCCGCTGTTCGGACTCTACCCGGCTCCGGCCTGGTCTTCTGAGGAACGCGACCGTACCGAGATGGCTGGCTCCGGGCAATGGGTCCAATGCTGTGGCACTAGACACGCTACCCCTGTTTTGGTGGCCGCCGCGACCAGTGGTTTAGACCGATTTTCCGAAAATTGGTATAGACCGGTGGGCCAGACCATCGCCTCGGGGATTGATCGCCTGTGTGGTGAATTTCCGGGGTGGGTTACGGGCGGGCGGGAATCGCGATGCCCGGGCGTGGTGCCCGGGCGTGGCGCCCGGCCCGGCCGCCCGGGCGTGGCGCCCGGGCGGGGCGGGAACCGCGGTGCCCCGGGCGCGGGGGCGAAGGTGAGCGATATGTCGCGGATGCCGGAATGCCGGATTGAGACATTTCGGGCATGGCAGTTACGGCGGAAGATCATCCGTCCTAGGAGGCGGACGATCTTCCGCGCTATCTGCCTCGCCCTGCCTCGCCGCCGGGCAGAGGCAGCGGGGCCGGGCGGCGGAGCGGGCAATTCGGGTAAAACGGGTGGGGAGCGGGCACGCTCTTGTCTGCGGCACGCCGTCGTGGGGCTACTGGCAAATCCGCGGGGCTACTCGGCGGCGACCAAGCAACCAAAATCCAGTCGGCGGCATCTCTGCTTCGTGGACTTCGTGGATACGCACGCACAACGACCTACGCGCCCCGCGGGGGCGGGCGCGGCGGCCGGCGGCGCCGACGGGGGCGTGACCGCGCTGTATGAGGCGCACGCGTTCGGCCTGATCAGGCTCGCCGTTATCATGCTCGGCGACCGGGCGGCCGCCGAGGACGTGGTGCAGGACGCGTTCTTCGGCCTGTACCGGAACTGGGACAAGCTTTCCGACCAGGCCAACGCGCTGACGTACGTGCGCTCGAGCGTGCTCAACGGCTGCCGCGCCGCGCTGCGGCAGCAGGCGCGGCGCGAGCGGCGCGACCGCGCGGCCGCCACCGACACGCGGTCGGGCTTGGAGTCCGCAGAGACCCTGGTGCTGCTCGGCGAGGCGCACCGGGAGGTACTCCTCGCGGTGCGCCGGCTGCCGCACCGGCAGCGTGAGGCGCTGGTGCTCAGGTTCTACTTCGGCCTGTCGGAAGAGGAGACCTCCCGCGCCATGGGGATCAGCCGCGGCACCGTCAAGTCAGCCTTGTCCCGGGCGCTCGCCGCGCTGGGCCGGATGCTCAAGGAGGAGTCGTGAGCACGGTGGAAGAGCGCACCCGGGCGGCCATGGACGCGATCACAGAGACGGTCGACCGCGTGCCGCTGCTGCGGCTGCCCCCGCCTCCCCGGGCCAACGCGAAGTCCCGCGGCCGGGTGCCGTCGCCCCGCCGTTGGCCCAGGCGGCTGGCTCCGGTCGCCGCGGCGGCCGCTGTGCTGGCCCTGGCCGTCGGCCTGGTGGTCGTCAAGAATCTCCCGCACGCGGCTCCTGCGACCGCCCGGCCGACTGTCCGAGCCGAGGTCCCGCCGCGGTACTACGTGACGCTTACCGGGACGGGTCTGCTGGTGGGCGATACTTTCACCGGAGCGAAGGTGGCCACCGTGCAGGCCCCCACCGGCGCGGTATTCACGGGCATCGCGGCGGCCGCGGACGACAAGACGTTCGTCGTCGACACCGAGCCCAGCCCCGGTGACTCGGATTACACGCTGCCCCGGACCTTTTACCTGCTCCGGATAGCGCCCGGCACCTCGTCTCCGGCTCGGTCTCCGGCTCGGCTGACGAGGCTGTCCATCCCGTCCCTCCACGACGTCGTCGCGATAGCCCTGTCCGGATCCGGGCGCGAGTTCGCGGTCGCCACGGAAGACAATGCGAGCGGTCTGCACGGTAACACGGTCAGCAAGATTCGGATCTACTCGGTGACCACGGGGCGGCTGCTGCATACGTGGTCCACCGACAACCCTGACGCCTTCGGCGAAGCCGACTACTTCACAGAACAGAGCCGGGCGCTGGACTGGATAGACGGCGACCGTGCGGTCGCGTTCTACGCGGCGTTTACGTACGAGCCGCCGGGCCTGGCCGCGGCGCTGGGGAAGCTGTACAAGGAGCGGCTCAGCCTCACGGAGCTGAAGAAGAAGCTGCCCGAGCTGGCGAAGCAGTACGGGATGACCAGCCTGGAAATGACGTGGCGGCGGCTGGACGTCTCCACCGGCGGCGGCGACCTGATGGCCGATAGCAAGGTCATCTGGTCGTGGCCGCCCACGCCGACGCCGGACGGCCAACAAGAAGCGTCCAGCTGTCAGTACGGCTGGATCCAGGGGATCAGCGCGGACGGGAAGACAGTGGTGTGCGGGTCGATCAGCATCGCGCGGGGTACCCAGCGCAAGCCCGTGTCCTGGCGGGTGACGTGGCTGGCGTACTCCGTTCCCACCGGCGCCGCCCGAACCCTCTACCAGATCGTCGTCCGCACCGCGCAGCAGCCTTACGTGTACCCGCTGTGGGCAGGCACCACCGGCAACACGATCATCGGCGAATGGGGGATGGAAACTAACGCCGGCCCGCAACAGAACCCGCCCGTCGGCCTGATCAGCAACGGCACGTTCAAGAAGCTGCCGTCCATGCCGGACGCCGGCGCCATGGCGCCGAGCGTCACCTGGTAGGAGGAGCTTCGCGGCGCACGACGCCAACGCGCTGTCCTGGTAACCGGCAGCCGCCCCGGAGCAACCTTCGCATGCCCCGGAAGTCTTTACTACGTGGACCATGTGGACACGGAAGACCCCGGTACCGACGCCTGGACCGCCGATCGGCAGGTGACGGCGCTGTACCAGGCGCACGCGCTGAGCCTGGCCCGGCTGGCCCTGGTCATGCTCGGCGACGCGGCGGCGGCCGAGGACGTGGTGCAGGACGCCTTCCTCGGCCTGTACCGCCGCTGGGACAGCCTGGCTGACCCGTCCGTCGCGCCGTCATACCTGCGGACCAGCGTGCTGAACGGCTGCCGGACCGCGATCAAACGCCGCTCCCGGCCCGGGATTCCGGCCGGGCGGCCGTTCGAGTCCGCCGAGGCGGCGGTGCTGCTCGGCGAGGAATACCGCGCGGTGCTCGCCGCGATCCGGCGACTGCCCGCCAGGCAGCGCGAGGCGCTCGTGCTCCGCTACTACATGGACCTCACAGAAGACCAGACCGCCGAGGCGATGCGGGTAAGCCGCGGCGCCGTCAAGTCCGCCACGTCCCGTGCCCTCGCGGCGCTCGGCCGGATGCTCAAGGAGGAGTCGTGAACGCTCTCGAAGAACGGGTCCGCGCCGCCACCCACGCCGAGGCCGCGACGATGCGCGAGGTCCGGCCGCTGCGGCTGCCGCCGGCTTCCTACGCGCCGACGGGTGAGCGCTCCGGACCGCGGTCCGGTGCCACGGCGCGCCGCGCGCGCCGCCCGCGGACATGGATCGCGCCGGTCACAGCCGCGGCCGCTGTCATTGCGCTGGCCATCTCACTGGTGGCCATCAGAGATATCCCGAACGGAGGCGTGGTTTCTCCTGCCGCCCCGGCGCCCGTCACCGCGGCTGTCCCCAGGTACTACGTCACGCTCTACACTCCCCCGCAGCGCCCCACGTCGAAGCCTTCTGTCCCCTGCGCGCTCAACTCACCATGCTCCACTCCCGGGACTGACCTGCTGGTCGGCGACACGCTCACTGGGACAAAGGTCGCCATCGTGAAGCCGCCCAAAGGCACCTCCTTCTCCGGAGTGGCGGCGGCCGCGGACGACCGCACGTTCGTCGTAGACGCCGCGGTCATGGACACCGAGGCGCAGCCTAGGACGTGGTATCTGCTGCGGATCGCGCCAGGCACCTCGACTCCCGCCAGGCTGACCCGGCTGCCTATCCCGTCCGCAACCGGCATCGACGCGATAGCGCTGTCCGCGTCCGGCCGCGACCTCGCGGTCGCCCGGCAGGGCAACAAGTCCGATGAGCTGCTGGTCTACTCGGTGCCAACCGGCAAGCTGCTGCAACGATGGTCCACCACTGACCGGCAGGCCTTCGGCGAAGACGACTACCTGGCGGAGCAGAGCAGGGCGCTGGCCTGGATAGACGGCGACCGCGCCATCGCGTTCGCGACGTCGTGGGTGTCCAACCCGGCGGGGTCGGCGACGGTGGAGCTCACCGGACCGCGGACGGCCCAGGTGAAGGGGCACGAGGAAGCCACCTTGCACATGACGTGGCGGCGGCTGGACGTCGCCGCTGGCGGCGAGGACCTGATGGCCGACAGAAACGTCATCTGGTCGTGGACCTCCACCGAGGCAGCGCAGGAGGACCCGCGCACAGCAGCCTGTCAATACGGCGGGATCCAGCTGATCAGCGCGGACGGCCGCACAGTGATCTGCGGTTCGGTCAGCTTGCTGCGCGGCACGCAAGCCAAACCGGTCTCCTGGCGGGTGGCGTGGCTGGCGTACTCCCTCCCCTCAGGTGCGGAACGGACCCGCTACGAGGTCACCGTCAACGACGCGCAGCTTCCCAGCATCTACGAACTGTGGACAAGCACCTCAGGCAGCACGATCGTCGGCGAATGGAGCCTGTCCTCCCCGAGCTTCCCGCTACCGCCATCGCATGTCGGCGTGATCAGCGACGGCACGTTCCAGCAGCTACTTTCCCCGCCGGACGCCGGGGGCGGCACCGCGCCAAGCGTTGCCTGGTAGCGACCGTCCGCTGGCTGACGCCGGCGGGCAACCTCGGCGCCGGTCGGTGGAGGGTAGCCACGCCTCCGTTCCGGATAAATTTGATCTTGAACTTTACCGGGGCGGAACCGGTACCGGACGGGGGGAACCGGCACAATGGTGGGCGAAACACCGCCCATCGGGCTGGAGGGACGCGCATGGCTACCGTCGGGCTGTTGCATCCGGGTGAGATGGGCGCCGCCGTGGGCGGCTGCCTGGTGTCGGTGGGGCATGAGGTGCTGTGGGATCCGGCGGGGCGTAGCCGGGCGTCGACCGGCCGCGCGCTCGCGGCGGAGCTGACCGGCGTGAGCAGCCTGGCCGAGCTCGCGTCCCGGTGCTCAGTGATCTTGTCGGTGTGCCCGCCGCACGCCGCGCTCGACGTCGCTTCGAGCGTGGCTTCGACCGGGTTCTCCGGGGTGTACGTGGACGCCAACGCGGTATCGGTCGCCACCGCGTCGCAGGTGGCGGACGTGGTGACGGAGGGCGGCGCGTCGTACGTGGACGGCGGGATCATCGGGCTGCCGCCCGAGAACGCCGGCCATACCCGGCTGTACCTGTCGGGCGCGCGGGCCGAGGAGGTGCGGGCCCTGTTCGGGCGGTCGGCGCTGGACGCGCGGATCGCCGACGGGCAGCCGTTCGCGGCGTCGGCGGTGAAGATGGCCTACGCGGCATGGACCAAGGGCACGTCCGCGCTGCTGCTCGCGTGCCGGGCGCTGGCGCGCGGCGAGGGCGTGGAGCGGACACTGCTGGCCGAGTGGGCGCTGTCCCAGCCGGCGCTGGGGGCGCAGTCGGAGCGGGCCGCTTCGGCGGCGGCGGCCAAGGGCTGGCGGTGGGTGGCCGAGATGGAGGAGATCGCGGCGTCGATGGCCGCCGACGGGCTGCCTTCCGGCTTCCACCACGCGGCCGCCGACATCTTCGACCGCGCCGCCCACGCCGGAACGGCCGCGGCGCCGGGCCTCCCGGCCGGCACCGGGAGCGGGAGCAACGGATCGGCGTACGCGTCGGCCTCCGGTAACCAGCCTGAGAACGGCACCCTCAACGCGGTCATTTCGGCACTTATGTAGCAGCAATAACATTACGCGGAAATGTCGGTACTCACTGTCATCATGCCTTCATGCAATTTGCTATGGAGGTAGGGCATGATGACAGTTATGACCGCTGCGAAGGCGCCGCCGCAGATGTGGCCGGACGTGTGGCCGCACGAGGACCGGCCGTTGACCGTCAGGGACATGGAGAACATGCCCGACGACGGCAGCCGCTGCGAACTCGATGAGGGGATGCTTGTCGTGTCCCCCGCGCCATACCACAACCATCAGTGGATGGTCCAGCGGCTGTGGTTCATCCTGCAAGCCGCCTGCACACCGGAATTCGTCGCGATCATAGGCCCCGGCATCAACCTCAGCGAGTATCAGCATCGCATTCCCGATGTCGCCGTCTTGCGATCTGAAACCTTCCAGCTCGACGAGGTCTTCGAGGAACGAGCACCGGTGCTGGCCGTCGAGGTCGCATCCCGGCGGACACGCCGTTATGACCGCACGCGGAAGAAGGCTATCTACGCGCAGTACGGGGTTCAGGCGTACTGGATCGTCAGCCCCGACCTAGACCGGCCCGATATCACCGAGTTCTCGTTGTCCGACGGCAAATACCAGCAGACCGGCTACGCGGCTGGCGACACCGAGTTCAGCACGAAGTTCCCGTTCCCGGTGTCGTTCACTCCAGCGCGGCTGGTAAGCACCGAGCCGTTCCGATGAGCCGGGGTTACCAGATCGGGAGGCGGTCGGCTAGGTAGTCCGGGAGGGCGTCGATGCCGATGCGGACCTGGGTCATCGAGTCGCGCTCGCGGACGGTGACGGCCTGGTCCTCCAGCGATTCGAAGTCGACGGTGACGCAGTACGGGGTGCCGATCTCGTCCTGGCGGCGGTAGCGCCGCCCGATGGCGCTCGCGTCGTCGAAGTCGGTGTTCCACCGCTTGCGCAGCAGCGCGGCGATGTCGCGGGCCTTCGGCGACAGGTCGGCGTTGCGGGACAGCGGCAGCACCGCGGCCTTGACCGGAGCGAGCCGCGGGTCGAGCCGGAGCACGGTCCGCCTCTCCAGCTTGCCCTTGGCGTCCGGCGCTTCGTCTTCGGCGTAGGCGTCCAGCAGGAACACCAGCGTGCCGCGGTCAACGCCCGCCGCCGGCTCGATGACGTACGGGAGGAACCGCTCGCCGCTCTCCTGGTCCAGGTACGTCATGTCGACCTTGGACGCTTCCTGGTGGACGGTCAGGTCGTAGTCGGTTCTGTTGGCGATGCCCTCGAGTTCGCCCCACTCCGAGCCGACGAAGTCGAAGCGGTACTCGATGTCCACGGTCCGCTTCGAGTAATGCGACCGCTTGTCGGCCGGGTGCTCGTACAGCCGCAGGTTGTCCTTGCTGATGCCGAGGCCGGTGTACCAGGCGAGCCGCTGCTCGATCCAGTACTCGTGCCACTTCTCGTCCTCGCCAGGACGGACGAAGAACTCCATCTCCGCCTGCTCGAATTCCCGGGTGCGGAAGATGAAGTTCCCCGGGGTGATCTCGTTACGGAACGACTTGCCGATCTGGCCAATGCCGAACGGCAGCTTGCGCCGCGACGTCTGCAGCACGTTCCTGTAGTTGACGAAGATGCCCTGGGCGGTCTCCGGGCGCAGGTAGGCGAGGCCCGACTCGTCCTCGGTGGCGCCGAGGTAGGTGCGCAGCAGCCCGTTGAACATGCGCGGCTCGGTGAAGGCGCCGCGCGTGCCGCAGTTCGGGCAGGGGATGTCGGCGAGGCCGTCGGCCGGCAGGTGGCCGTGCTTTCCCTCGTAGGACTCGATGAGGTGGTCGGCGCGGAACCGCTTGTGGCAGGACTGGCATTCGGTTAGCGGGTCGACGAAGTTCGTGACGTGCCCGCTGGCCTCCCAGACCTCCCGGGCCAGGATCACAGACGAGTCGATGCCGACGATGTCGTCGCGCTCCTGCACCATCGCCCGCCACCACTGGCGCTTGACGTTATTCTTCAGCTCCACGCCAAGCGGCCCATAGTCCCAGGCCGCGCGCAGCCCGCCGTAGATCTCACTGGACGGGTAGACGAATCCACGCCGCTTACTCAGGTTGACAATGGCGTCAAGGCGGTCGCTGCGTAGGGCCATCTGGCTCTCCATCCGGCTGGCGGTCGGCGGGCGCGGCAGGCGCGGTCCCCGGTGAGAGCATCAGCTTATGAGCCACCGGACCGCAACGCGAACCGGTGGCCGGCTCACCGCGCCACCGGGCCCTCGACCCAGTCGGTGTCGATATCCAGGGTGATCCCGCCGACCTCGTGAAGATGCGGGCCGATGTACTGCTTGCTGCGGTCGGTGAACGGCCATACCAGCCTGCCGTCGCTCAGCGTGCGCCTGTTGTCCCACAAGGCGATCCAGATCGCCGTCGGCCGGGTGAATCCGGGCCGGTGCGCTACGGCCGCCGCCTCCATGTCTTCGATGCCAGAGTCCTGGCTCGAGTACACCCCCGGCACGTAGCCCCGCGCGGCGAGCTGCCTCGACCACGCCCCGATGAAGGTGAGCACGGCGGATACGCAGCCGGCGTTGTCCTCGTCGTAGCCCTCCATGTCGTAGTAGATCGGGGCGCCCTGGCGCAGCCCGAGGTTGGCGAGGTCGCTAATCGCGTCGTTGGCCGCGGCACGGCCTTCCGCCGCGGCGTGCTTGGCGTCGATGAGGACGCCGCCGCCCCCCGTCCAGCAGGCGGCCTGCGGCCCCACGTACGTCCGCAGCATCGACCAGCCCATCTTCGCGGCGGAGCGGACCCAGGAAGCCGACAGGTTACCCAGGCCGCAGGCCGCGTTCACACCGCCGATGTAGATGCCGACCACGCTGAATCCGCGCCGCCAGGCCCGCATCGTCGCGAGCGACGGAGCGGCGCACGCGTCGAAGCCGTACACCGAGTGCGGCTTCGGCTTTGGCTTCGGGGGCGGCGGCGGGGATTGCGCGACGATCTGAGTGGGCCAGCCGGACGGCACGCCTTGCCATGACGAGGTGGTGGGCTGTGGCCGGGCGGCCGCCTGCCGGACGGCCGCCCGGGGATGGGGCCGCGTCGTCCTCGACGCTACCTTCCGCAGCGTGCCCAGCACCTGTTCGGCCAGCGCCGGGCTTTCGCTGTAGGTCGCGATGACCGTCGCGCCGCCCCGGGTGTCCACCGCAGTGTTCACCGCAGTGTTCACCGCAACCCGGAACACCCGCTGCTCCGCGTCCTGCACGAGCGGCGCGTGCACCGACGGCACGCTCCCGACCTGGGTGCCGCCTGTCATGCCGAGCTGGCCCCGCTGGTCGATGACCGACGAGGCCGCCCCCGAGCCCGCGGTGGCCGGCATGATGCTCACCGTCTCGGTCCGGCCGACCAGATGCGCCGGGCACCGCTGGTTGATCCCGGGAACGCCCAGGTACACCGCGTGCAAGTCATAGCGGACACACGTAGACGGGCTCTGGTCCAGCCGGTATACCGGCCAGGATACGGGAACCGTCACCTCGAGCCCGTCATAGACCACGGTCTTCGTCGCGGCCACACTGCCTCCCGGCGTGCCCTCGGTTACCGCGGCGCTGTCCGCGGCCCGAGAGGGCATCGCCGTGACGGCCAAGATTCCCAGCGCGGTCACGATTACGACTGCGATCACGCGACGCATCTGCTAATACCCCCAAGGAAACGCGACAGCGTCGTCTGATTCGTAAATTGCAGAGTTTGTTGCATGCGTGCCGGTACCGTTAACGGCCGGATTTTGTGTATTTCCCCTTCACGCGCCATGGGTCAATGCTCCCAGGAAAGCGCAATGATCACCCGCGCGCCACGCGGTTACTCCGCGGGCGAACTCGCGGTATTAGTTGTGACATCGCCGCCGTTACCGGACATAGCGGCAGGTGCGGGCGTGCCGACCACGTTGGGCACGGCACCGCCGTACCGCCGGTCCCGGCTGGCGTAGATCTCACACGCCTGCCAAAGGTGCCGGCGATCAAAGTCGGGCCAAAGCGTGTCGAGGAATACGAGTTCGGCGTAGGCCGACTGCCAAAGCAGGAAGTTCGACAGCCGCTGCTCCCCCGACGACCGCACGAAGAGGTCGACCTCCGGAATATCCGGTTCGTCTAGATAGCGAGCGAAAAGGCGCTCATCGATCTTATCCGGGCGAATTTTCCCGGCCGCCACTTCGGCGGCGATCGCCGCCGCCGCGTCGACAATTTCCGCGCGCCCGCCATAATTGACGCAGAACTGCAAGGTCAGCACGGTGTTCCCGGCGGACAACTGCTCGGCGTACTCGAGTTCACTGATGACGCTGCGCCATAGCCGCGGCCGACGGCCCGCCCACCTGATGCGCACGCCCATCTCGTTGAGCAGATCGCGGCGGCGGTGGATGACGTCCCGGTTGAAGCCCATCAGGAAGCGGACCTCGTCCGGGTGACGGCGCCAGTTCTCCGTGGAGAACGCGTACGCGGACAGGTACGGGATGCCGAGCTCGATCGCGCCCATGATGACGTCGAGCAGCGACGACTCGCCCTCCTTGTGCCCCTCCGTACGGGGCAGCCCGCGCTGCTTCGCCCACCGGCCGTCGCCGTCCATCACCAGCGCGACGTGGCGGGGTACCAGGTCTGGCGGGATCGCCGGCGGACGGGCACCACTCGGATGCAGGTCAGGCGGCCGGACCGGCCCTACTGGCCTTACTGGCCTGGGGGTCTTGCTCAAGCACGCTCCACATGACGCAACGACCGTATTGAATGCTCCAGGTGCCACTGCAGGTAAGCGGCTACCAGGCCACTGCACTCTACCCGCTGCCTGCGCTCGCTCCGCATGGCGTTATCCCAGTCGCCCCGCAGCAGCGCGAGCATCAGGGCGACGGTCTGCGCGCTCGGCGACGCGGCGCCCGGCGACCGGCAGGAGCCGCAGACCATGCCGCCAGCGGCGACCGCGAACGACGTCAACTGAGCCCCGGTCGCGCCGCACCTGGCGCACTCTTCGAGCGAGGGCGCGTACCCGGCAACGGCCAGTGACCGCAGCAGGTACGCGTCGAGCACCAGTCGCGGCTCGCGCGGCTCGCGCCCCTCCCGCCCCGCCGCGCCCGTCTCATCCGTCTCACTTGTGGTGCTGGTGTCGCCCGTCTTCGGCGTCTCCCCTGCCTCTCCCGTCTCCCCCGTCTCGCCGATCTCGCCGATCTCGCCGATCTCGCCGAGCGCGCGCAGTCCACCGATCAGCAGCAGGAACTGACGAATCGCGGGCTCCTTCTCCATCGGCGTGAATCGCTCCGCGGTCTCAAGCATCGCGGTGCCCGCAGTGTACCTGGGGTAGTCGCCGGCGAGCGGCACCCCGTACGGCCGGATCACCTCGGCCTGCGTGATCACGTCGAGCGACCGGCCCGGGTGGATCAGCACGTCCACGTGGGTGAACGGCTCCAGTCGGGCGCCGAACCTGGACTTGGTGCGCCGCACGCCTTTGGCGACGGCGCGCACCCGGCCGTTCTGCCGGGTGAGCAGGGTAACGATGCGGTCCGCCTCGCCCAGCTTCTGCGTCCGCAGCACAACCCCGTCATCCCGGTACCCCTGCACGCTCCCATTCTCCAGCACTCCGCCGACATTCGGCGTCATCTATACCTAGTTTGACTTGGTATACACCGTGACCGCTTGGTATACACCGTGACCATTTTCCCGCCCGTTATGCCCAGTTATGGGTAGGGGCGACGTGGTCATCTTGGGTACCAAGTTGTCGGCTTGTATACCAAGTGGAAAACCCATGGGGCCGATGTGGCCAGTGGGAGTTGCTGCGCGAGCACGGGGCCGCGGGGCGGCGGGGCTGGCTACCGCGGAATGGGGGAACGGGCGGCGGGCTTGGCAGCGGCACCGCCCGTTCGGATGACTAACGGCGGGAACGGTTGACGGCGGAAAGCACCGCGCGCATGGAAGCGGAAGCGGTGTTGGTGTCGATGCCGACGCCCCAGAAGACGCGGCCGCCGACCGCGACCTCCACGTAGGCCGCGGCCTGCGCGTCGGTGCCCTCGGTCAGCGCGTGCTCGGCGTAGTCGAGCACGCGCACGTCGACGCCGATCGACGCGAGCGCGGCGCAGAACGCGGAGATCGGGCCGTTGCCGACACCCTCCACCTCCTGGGCCGCGCCGTTCGCCGAGATCTCCGCCGCGAGCACGTGCTTGCCCTCGACCACCGACGAGGACTGGTGGTCGAGCAGCGCCAGCGGGCCCTCTGCGAGGTACTCGGAGCTGAAGATGCGCCAGATCTCGCTCGGCGAGACCTCGCCGCCTTCGGCGTCGGTGTGGACCTGGATGACCTTGGAGAACTCGATCTGCAGGCGGCGCGGCAGGTCGAGGGCGTGGCCGGTCTTCATCACGTAGGCCACGCCGCCCTTGCCCGACTGCGAGTTGACCCGGATCACCGCTTCGTACGAGCGGCCGACGTCGTGCGGGTCGATCGCCAGGTACGGCACGTTCCACGGGTACTGCCCGAACGGGACGCCAGCCTCCTCGGCCTCCGCCTCGAGCGCCTCGAAGCCCTTCTTGATCGCGTCCTGGTGTGACCCGGAGAACGCGGTGTAGACGAGTTCGCCGGCGTACGGGTGGCGCGGGTGGACGGGCAGCTGGTTGCAGTACTCGGTGGTGCGGCGGATCTCGTCGATGTTCGAGAAGTCGATCATCGGGTCGATGCCCTGGCTGAACAGGTTCAGGCCCAGCGTGACCAGGCAGACGTTGCCGGTCCGCTCGCCGTTGCCGAACAGGCAGCCTTCCACCCGGTCGGCGCCGGCCAGCACCGCGAGCTCGGCGTCCGCGACGGCGGTGCCACGGTCGTTGTGGGTGTGGACGGACAGGCATACGTGCTCGCGGTGGGACAGGTGGCGGCTCATCCACTCGATCTGGTCCGCGTACACGTTCGGGGTGGACCGCTCGACGGTGCACGGCAGGTTGAGGATGATCTCGCGGCCCGCCGACGGCTGCCAGATGTCCATCACGGCCTCGCAGGTCTCCAGCGCGAAGTCCAGCTCGGTGTCCATGAAGATTTCCGGCGAGTACTCGTAGCCGAAGTCCGTGCCGTCGCCGAGGATCTGCTCCGCGTACTTCATCACGTGCCGGGTGCCCTCGACGGCGAGCTGCTTGCACTCCTCGCGGTCGATGCGGAAGACCACCTTGCGGAACGTCGGCGCGGTCGCGTTGTACATGTGCACGGTCGCCCGCTGCGCGCCCGCCAGGCTCTGCACCGTGCGCTCGATCAGGTCCTCGCGCGCCTGGGTGAGCACGGAGATCCGCACGTCGGCCGGGATCTTGTCGGCCTCGATCAGCTCGCGCACGAAGTCGAAGTCGGTCTGGCTGGCGCTCGGGAAGCCGACCTCGACCTCCTTATAGCCCAGCTTGACGAGCAGGTCGAACATGGCTCGCTTGCGGGACGGCGACATCGGGTCGATCAGCGCCTGGTTTCCGTCACGCAGGTCGGTGGACAGCCAGCGCGGGGCCTTGGTCATGACCTTGCTCGGCCAGGTCCGGTCGGGCAGGTCGACGGGTTTGAACGGGGCGTAACGGTGGCAGGGCATGCCGCTCGGCTGCTGATATACGGGCGCGACAGGCCGATAAGACGGATTTTGCATCGTTGCTGCTTCCTTCAAGTTCGCGGTGGTCGGATTCGGTTTCTGTCCGGTCGGCCAGCGGACACGCCTGAGACCCGCGACGAGGGAGCCAGCCTTATAGGCCCCCGCCGCGGCCGCTAAGGAGGAGCAGCTCGCGCAACATAGCAACAAAGAGCATATCAGTCCGAACGAATAGGGGCGGCTGCGACACCGTCACTCGCCCCGGGTCGCGTGCCCCGCGCTTGCCGAACGCGCAATCGACCTGTGGGCCGGG
>Ga0210390_10000789_pt1 | contig 32337 bp, 30 predicted proteins | sample IncBWH11OmetaG_FD_161050 | JGI IMG/M metagenome (GOLD analysis project Ga0210390, IMG submission 161050) | Forest soil microbial communities from Barre Woods Harvard Forest LTER site, Petersham, Massachusetts, United States - Inc-BW-H-11-O ...
TTCGCAGGCGTTCAATCAGATCTGTTACAACATTGTTGGCGCAACGTCCATCACCTTCGGACCGAACAACCGCTGCGAGAACGTATTCAACTGCTATCAATTTCCCAGCGACGGCTCCGCGGTGGGCATTCACGTCCTGGATCCGTACCTTTCGATCACCAACAACACACCGATCAAACCGAACGAACCCGCCACCGCGATGGTGGCATTCGACAACAACGGGCACAACTGGACGCCGTCTATGCACTACGGGATGAACGATCTGGCAGGCGAAAACCTGCTCGGCAACGCCAGCTTTGAAGGTTGGCAGAATATGACTACGCTCTATTACTGGGGTGGCGTGACGGCTGCGGGCGTAATCAATCAACCGGGAAGCGGACTTTATCTGCAGAACGCCTCGAGCAGCGCGACGCCAGCGGTGGACGCGTTCACGCAGGGAAATTTCAACGTGCGCGTCGGCGATGGCGCAACAGCGGGGTTGGGCGTTAACTCTGGTTGCATCCAGGTGGATGCCACCAAGGAGTACACGTTGATGTTCCGCGTCGCATCGGGTTCGACGTCGAACAATTTCCGGCCCGGCATACGCTTTTACTACGACGCGAACTGCACCACGGCAGATGTGATTTCCACGGTGGCGACGAATGCGCGGGTATTGTCGCCCGCCAACTACGATGGGACATCGTCGGCGACGGGGAATTGGCAGTCAACGAACGCCTCTCTTACGTTCAACAATGGAATTACTTGCGGCTGCAATGTGACTGGCGCGGATTGGCAAGTCAGCACCGCGAACTCATGGACGGCCACGCGAAATTTCGGTTTGATCTTCCGCGTGCCGAACGGATTTTCTGTCAGCACCAGCGTAGCCCATTCCATGAGGATCTTCTTGCTCGAGAACACCGCCGCGGCAGGGAATTATGTTTATTTCGACGACGTGATCCTGTCCCAAGGGCCGGTGACGCCAGATTTGCGGCTCGCTGCGCTGCACGATTCGCAGAATCCCACGGTGTACGGATCGCTCGGTATTTCGCAGCATTTGAATCAAGGCGCCGCTAATACTTTTGCAGGCACGGTGGCGCTGGCGGCTGGCAGCGCGACGGTGACGTTTCCTACGGCCTACAATTCCGCGCCGGTCTGTACGGCGAACGATACATCAGCGATAGCCACGGTGCGCGTACAGACTACTGCGACTGCGCTGACGCTGACGCAATCCAGCGGCACGGACACCATTGCCTATATCTGCGTCGGGAATCCGAATTAGCGCACCGCACGTGTCGTAAGGGCGGGTCTGAGACCCGCGCCTACATCGCGAACAATTTAAGCTCGTTGTTTCTGATAGACGTTTACGCGGTCGCAGCAGGCCGAAAGGCGTCGACGAGCCGAGCTCACGGCACGCGCCCCACAACGTACAATCTATGCACATACCCGAATCCGCGCACTACTGGGCTCTATTCGTGGCCGGGCACGGACTCCACGTGTTGAAGCGTGCCAGCTTGTCGGCGCAATCGACTTTATCGGGAACCAAAACCCGCCGGGAATGGGTACGCACTAACGCGCTGAATCTCACGGTTCGGTTCTTTGTAAATGCCGCGGCGTTTTCCTACTGGCTGGCGCATCCCGGCGCGGCTACGCACGCGATCGGTTCGGTGGGAATACCCGGGAACTTCACGCTTGAGCCAGGGCACGCGACTGCGGCGATGTTTGGCCTTTCTGGCGACAGCCTGGTGGACTGGGCAGCGGCCAAAATCCCATTCTTGCAGAAGGAGATCCCGGTCTTGAAAGCTGAGTAGGATGAGGGACAAAGCAGCCACATATCGACGCATCAATCAGGCTTCAGGTTTTACCGCGATGCCCTGAATCTCAAAATGCGCGCCGAAGAGTAGAGGACCGGAGCCGATAAATGCGCGGGCCGGGAAGGGAGCGCGGAAGAACGTGCGGTACACCGCGTTGAAGCGTTCATAGAGCGACAAGTCGGGGCAATAGACGGTCAACGAAACGAGGTCCTGCGTGGCCAAGCCCGAGCGCGTAAGCGTGTCGCGAAGCGCGTCTAGCATGAAGCGCGCTTCCTGTTCGGCGTCGTCCGGAAGTTTTCGCGTGGCTGGATCGAAACCGATGTGTCCAGCAAGATATACGGTGTTTCCGGCGATCACAGCATTGCTGAACGGCAGATCCCCCATGCCGCCGGGCGCGGGAATGTACTGGCGTTTGTCGGTGGCAGCCATGAGTGCTCCTTTTTTACGCGTTTGCTCAACATACTGCGAAATATCCTAACGCAATTCACAGCGATCGGAACCTACGTGTCACGAAACCGGAGGAACCATGCCCGTTCTACCAACAACGGCGTATTCGCAAGCGGACGCTGCTCTGACGCTGGCGCGCGCGCTGGTAAACGACACTTCGGGCGCGGTATTCACGGATACGGTGCTGATGCCTCTGCTGAACTCGGCGTACAGGGGGCTGCAGCGCGAGCTTGCTGAAAATGGCGTCAGCGTGCTGATGGAGCAGCAGGACCTGGAGCTTGACCAGAACGATTCGACAGGCGTGACGAACACGGAGATTAGCGACGTATCCAGTCCGCAATTACCTACCGATTGCTTGATGCCGCACGTGTTGTGGGAACGCGCCACCGCGAATGCCGGCGACGTCTTCGTACCTATGGAGAAATTCACAAGGGGTGGTGGCATGTTGAACCTGCAACCCAGCACTTATTTGCGGCTGTGGGAATGGCGGGAAGACAAAATCAATCTTATTGGCGCCACGCAATCGATTACGGTGCGTGTGCGATACGAGAAAGTGTTGCCGAGCCTGACGTTGGGAACCGATCCGGTGCAGATTCGCTCGGCCACCGACGCGCTGGGATATGCTACGGCGGCACTGGCGGCGCGGTCGCGCGGGGCTCGAGCGCTGGCGGTGGATCTGCTAGGTGCGGCGCAGACCGCGATCGAGAATTTGATCAATCGCTACATTCGTCCGGAGCAAACCACGGGACGGCGGAGGAAGCCCTACGGATACCGCCGGGGGATCGTTTACCTCTAGAGTGAACTTAATCAGGAGAGCGTCGGGAGCGTGATGCCACGCCGGCGGCATGTCACGGACTGCTACTGATTTACCACGAGCGTCACCGTAAAGCCGCGCGATGCATTTTGCGCGAAGCCGTGCACAGTCAGCGGGAAGGTCCCCGTTGGCGTGAAGGGGATAACGTTTGCGCTTGAGTTGTAGTTATGGCACCCAGCGACGGCGGCGCAGATTGCAACGGCAACCGTGAACGTGAGAGCCGGGATAATGCGCGGCAAGCGCTTTTGACGCGTTAGCAAAGCTAGAACCGAGAACATAGTCGCCAGCACGATAGCCGCTGCCAACTCCGTCGCCGCTTGGATTTGCCCGCGGCTTGATCCTCCAGAGTTAGCAGAGCCGCCCGAGCGCGAGGAAAAGAATCCGGCGAGCGCACCGATGCGTTTAGCGCCGCTCGTAGAGGGCGCGGGGAATTGCTTGCCCCCCGTCGTGGTGGTTTGGAATGTGAGGTTGAATGGCACGGCCGTTCCGGCGACTACGGGTAAGGTTATCGTATTGGCAATCGGCAGGCTGACAGTGGTGCCGGCGGAAATGCCGCAGGTCGTGGGGGTTCCGAAACTGGTTGGTGGCGCGGAAGGCAGATTCGTCGGGCAGTTTAGCGTCACGGAACCGCTGAACGTGTCGTCCGGCACAATCTGCAACTGAAACGTAGCTGGGAATCCCTGATCGATGGTGATTTGGTACGGTGCGCCGTTCGATGGCGGCGGGCACGTAAAGATTGAGGTGGTCATGCAGGTGATTTCGAAATCGTCGGCAACGCCGTTTGCTTCCGCCGTAAGGGCAGCCGTAGCGCCGGTGTAATTGACCGACAGGGTAGCGCACCGGGTATTCGACGCCGCTCCGCCGGGACAAGCAGTGGTGACGTTTGCAGCCGGCGTGAAGGCTACGTTGTACGCACAACTGCTATTCGCTGCCAGCGAAGTTGCGCACGACGTATTAGAGATCGTGAAGTCCGTGGTGTTGCCGGTTGTGAAGCTTGTTGTGATACCGGTAATCGCAGTGCCAGTGTTATTGCTGAGCTCGAACGGCTCGGTCGGGCTGGTGCCACCGATAACCTGATCGCAAAAGACCGTCGCGGCGCCGATGCAATTCGGCGGCGTGGTCAGAGTGACGCCGGTGGTTGGAACGCCCAGCGAATTGAATTTCACAACCTGGCGCATTCCTTGATTGGCAACGAATAGGTCGCCCTGCGCGTCGAAGGAAATATTTCCTGGGGCGCTTAGGCCCCGCGCGGCAACGGTCAGCTTCGACGAAAATGCATCGAGACGCAATATCTGGTCGGAGGTGCCGCCCGTCGCTTTGTAGGCGATGAACAAATTTCCGCCGCCGTCCACGGCGAGGCCTTGCGGAATGATGCGCGCGGTATTCGATTGAGTGAGCGCGGCGGCAAATAACGGAGCAGGCGATACCCCGGCGCTGCGTAGCGCGTGGGTTTGCGTGTTGATGGCCACGATAGCGCCGGTATCTGGAGAAGCGGCGAAAACGGTGTTGCCGTCTGGAGTGACGGCCACGGCGGCGGGAGAAACGATGTGCGCAACGACTTCCAACTGACCGGCGTTAGGAGAAGCGGCGCCGAACATTTCCACGACGGCATTCGCGCCATGGTCGGCGATATACAGATTTCCGGCGCGATCGAGGGTCACACCGAAAGGTTCAACCAACTCGACATTCTGGCGCGGCGCCCAGCGCCCCGCGACACTGCGGATGATGGATGGCTCGCTGGTCGCGCTGCCACCGACCGTGCGGATGGTGGCGTTACCGGTGTCGGCGATGAAGAGCGTGCCGTCGGGAGCGATGGCGACTTCGCTGCGCATACTGAAATTAGTTAGTGAGAGATCAAGTTCCGCGGCGCTGGCTGCGCCGCCGTCACCAATCGAGCCGACCGTGCCTACCCCCGCAGCAGGAGTGGCCAGGAGTTTGGCGACACTGGTTGGCGCAATACTCGTTGTGGTGCGCACGACGTAGGAAAAGATCTGATCGGGACGGTCAATGGCGGTCACATAGAGCTGGGTAGAAGAAGTCGCGGCGCTGCTCGTGAAAGCCGTCTGGGAAGGCTGTGAGGCTACGGCGAGAGTACGAACGCCGACATTCGACGCGACCACGAGTGCTGCTGCGCCGGTGGATGACACCGGGACGGCAGCGGTTGGTGCTGACGATGACGTGGACCGCGCGGACGCCGAGGGGCTTACTTGGATCTCTATCTGGTTTTGGGCGTGAGAGCGCGACCCGGGAACCTTCAGCGCCATCCCCAACGCCAGGGCTGCGAAACCAATCACCGCAACCACACAGACAATTCTCAATAGCCGCACCAGGTTCCCCCCTCTTGGACTATGGCTAGAACTTCGACGCTTAGGATTCAGCTGCGGGCGTTCGGGTTGCGTCACGAATTGAACATCATAACAGCGAACAGCGAGGTTTTGTAGCTGCTGCCTGTAGGCGATCCTGCGACCGGAGCCGGCAGACCCATCGGGCGGGCACGCATGGTGGGCCACAGGCAACCGCGCCCATTTTTGGTCCCTCAAACTGGCTCTGATCGCGCAAATCCAATACGCCGGCGAGGCAACGCACTAACTGGAGGAAACATGGCACTGACATTTTCAGTCGTAGATACATGGGAGGATGGAAAACGCGTCCACGTGAGCGGCACGGTGGCGGCGACTGGGAATTACACCACCGGCGGCGACACGTTGGATCTCTCGCAAGTGCCGTTGATTGCGTCGGACCAGCCGCCAGTCCAGGGCACGGGCTGGATGGACGGTCTGGCCGGCTATGACTACATTTTTACTCCTGGCGCGACGATGAATGCGAACAAGGTGAAAGTTCTTCAGCAGGGAAGTGCCGCCGGGGCATTTCCGGAACTGGCCGCCGGAGCGTATCCGGCAGCGATTACCTCCGACACGGTCACTTTCTACGGAATTTTCAAGAAGCTGCAGTAGGCAGTCCGACTTCAGGGTTGAGTCGCCGTTGCTCGCCCCACCGGTTTGACCAACTCCGTAGGCACAGCGCATCCGATCGTACCGCTCTGTGTTGTTCTGTTTGTTTCGTCCCCCTGAGGCGTTACCAGTTGTTTCTGCTTAGGGTCTGGAATCCCCATGTCCATCGAATCCTTTTCTCCGTTGCCCTTGAACGTCTTCGGCACCTGGGTAACTCTTCTTGATCCTTCGGACGTGCCGGTGGGAATGTCGCCGAGTCTGGGCGACGTGGAGTTTTTCCCGGGCGGAGTGCGCACGCGCCCAGGGTTGGTATCGCAATTTTCCGTGCTCACCGGTACACCGCAAATCAACGGCGTGAAAACCTATGCGACGACAAACCTAATACAGCGATTTCTAGCTCTCGATTCACTCGGCGATCTCTACAAAGAATCCACGCCCGGCGTGCTGACGCTCGCTGCTTCCGGAGTGATCCGGAACGCGCTGATGGCTTCCGCGACGCAGTTCGGACGCGAATATATGGCGTTCTCCGACGGACTGATGGGACAGGATTTGCCGCGGCAATACGATGATACGAACTTCGACCGCGTCAGCCAGATTGGTCCGGCCGAGGGGCCGGCTTTGGCGGACACCATCGCCACCGGAACGATCTCTCCCGGCGTGCATCAGTGCTCGGTGATTTTCGTGACGCGCCAAGGCTACTGGACCGCGCCGTCGCCGCCCGTTCCCTGGACGGCCGCGGGTGGAAAGCAAGTGAACGTGACGAATATTCCGACGGGTCCATCGAATGTGGTGCAGAGACTGTTGGCGTTCACGGGCAGCGGCGGTGCAACTTTCTATCAAGTGCCGGCGACGATGACGATCAATGACAACACCACGACGTCCCTCGTAGTGGATTTCACCGATACGATTCTGCTCAGCGGCGTGAGCATGGATTACTTGTTCAACCAAGTCGAGCTGCCCAACCAATTGGGAGTGGTGCCTTACGTCGGACGGCTTTTCTGGTGGGGCGAACGCGCCAAGATGGATAACTGGCGAAACCTTTCGTTCGACGGCGGATGGGACGCGTCGGGCAGTGGCCGGCCGCTGGGCTGGATTCTGGATCCGTCCTTTGGAGGAGGCGCGACTCGCGAGCCTCTGAATGCCGTGTGGGGCGATGCGTTTCGAATTGTTGCCGATGGAGTGACAGCCGAGCGCGGTTATATTTCGCAGAACGCGATTACGGATGTGAATGGCGATCCGCTGCTGCTGAACAATACGGATTATTCCGTGCGCGTGCGCATCGCGCGCAGCTCCGGCCTCACCGCGGGCACGTTGCGCGTGAACGCGTTCAGCCCGACGGCAGGTCAAATCGCTACCGGAATCGCGGTAACCGCCACGCAAGTCTCGACGGCCTACGTAGAATTCACCGTCGATTTGTTCACCCCTCAGACTGCGCTTCCGGCGGATCTGACTTTGCGGGTTTATGCAGACGGTGTTCCAGGGCCCAGCGGGGAATCGTTCTACGTGGATTGTATCGAAGTGTTTAGCACAAATGCGGCGCAGAACGCTTCGCTGGTGCGCGCCTCCTCCAGCGCGGCGCCGGAAAGCTACGATGGCCTCACCGGCATCCAGAACATCGCGGAGAACAACGGGCAGGGAATTCGCGCGGCTTTTACTTTGCGGAACAACTTGTATTTCGCGAAGGAAAGATCACTCTACGTTACGGCGACGGACGGAGTGAACGAGCCGGCGCTGTGGCAGGTTTCGGAAGTATCGAATAAGGTCGGCACTCCTTCGGCGCACGGCATCGGATACGGCGAGGAGTGGGTGGTAATCGCCGGACGCTCCGGCCTCTACTACTTCGATGGCAGCGAGCCGGTGAAACTATCGCAGGAAATTCAGCCCACCTGGGACGCGATCAATTGGGAATTCGGGCAGCGCCTGTGGGTACAGGTAGATGTCCAGCGCAAACGAATTCTGGTGGGGGTGCCGATGGGCGCGGCCATTCAACCGAGCCAAGTGCTGGTTCTCGACTACACCGAAGGATTGCAAGATCCGCTGGTCGCGGTACTGACCACCCCGGAGCGCGGACGTAAATGGGCGACGTGGAGCATCGCGGCGAATTCTTGCGGATTGATCGAACGTTCGACGGGCGTAGCGCAGATATTTCTCGGATCGAATAATTCCACCGGGAAAATCTACTCGCCCGTCGAAGGTCAGTATTCCGACGACGGCGTGGCCATCAATTCGTTTTACTCGACCGCGTTTTTGGCCGCGACAGGCCTGAGCGGCAGAAATTTGTTCGGGTATCTGACGGGATACGTACAAGGTGCCGGCTCGCTCACGCTCTCGGCAGTTTTGCCCGGCAGCGTCACGTCGGCTGCGCTGGGTGCGTGGACTCTGGGTGCGCCGGCCTCGCGTGACATGGAACAATTCACGAACGTATTTGCAGAGCGCGTGTCCTATCAGGTGGGCACTAACGCCGTCGGAGCCTGGTTCGCGCTCACCAAGCTTGTGCCCTGGGCCAAGCCCGATCCATTCGCCGTTGTCCGCGGCACGAATTGAGCTTGCAGCGGGCCGCCAACCGCTGGTTGAACTCGTTAGGTTGCCTTAAAGGATCACATGCTGAACGTTCCGCAAATTGAAGCGCTGCGAAAAGAGAATCCGCATCTGTATGAAGCGCTGACCAGCATCGCCCAGGCGTCCTTAGGTCCAAACCAGGGCTGGAGCCTCGACAATCAAATTACCGACGGCGTGAACTATTCGCGCGTGACCTCCGGCGCGATCACAGCAGGGAAGATCGATCCGACCAAAACTGGCGTGTTGATGAAGGGCTCGGTGCCGCCGACGTGGTCTGGAGCGTTCACCTATATTTCCGCAACTGCGACGATCACCTGGAGCTGGTCCGCGCTGACCATCGCGCGCGCGGATGGCACGACGACGGCCGTCGCGAACGGATCGCTCACCGTGTCCGGCCTTACTCCCGGCACGACGTACTATTTTTATCCCTACTGGGACGATTCCGCGCTCGCGCTTGCCTGGGTCGGCGGCCTCGCGAGCAGCACGGGCACGCCGGCAAACGCGTTCACGGCCAAAACGAACACCGCGGCACAGCAGCAGTCGCTGCAAGGCCTGATTCCGCTTTCGCAGGGCGCGATGATCGCGGCTACCACGACGTCTGGCGCAGGCGGCGGTTCGGGTGGTGGCAGCGGAAGCTGCCTGCGCGCCGGAACCATGGTGCTCACACAAGAGCGCGGCACAGTTGGGATCGAGACCTGCAAGCCCGGCGAACATCTCCGCTGCCCGGGAACAGCGGCAGGCGAAGGTTGGACGCGCCTGGCAAGACTGGAGGTGCGCGATGCCGATACGTTCATTCGGCTGCATTTCTCGAACGAAGAATCGCTGGACGTGACGCCGCACCATATTTTCACGCTCGCAGATGGCTCGCCGATGCGCGCCGAGCGTTTGTGCCTGTCCGATATCCTGGTGGGCCGCTTCGGACGGCTCACGCTGCGGAAAATCGAGGCGCTTTCCGAAGACTCGCAAAAGGTGACGGTGAGCTGCGAACCCGTGCATCAATTTTATGCCGGCCGGCACGCCGCCTCTGTGCTGACTCACAATTACACGTTCAGTTCGTAAGGCGGCGCCAAGGTCTCGCCATCGCTCTTGCATATCCCGCACCTGAACGGGCAGAAAATTATTCCATGACAGGAAAAGCCTATTACCTCACAACGCTCGGCGCTCTGCAGCGGCACTCCGCGCGGCTGAACACTTCACATTGGCTAGCCCTCGTGCCCAATGGCGAGCCAGTTCCGGCGATCGGCGAACCGGATTCCTCGGCAAGGGCGCTACCCGAAACTGCGCAGATCCTGGCACTGATCGAAGCAGATGAAGGCGCGCATCTGGCGCTCGAAGCCGACGCGGACTTCCGGGCGCTGCCGCATCCCCTAGCTCAGCGTGCGATCCCACAGGTGGCCCAGGAAGCGCTCGCGGCCTATGGTGTCGCGCCGGGCGCGACGACTTTCGACGCGGCGGAAGCGGTGGCGCGGTTTCATCCACTGCTCCGCCATCGCGTGTTCTAGGACGATGCGCATACGCGAATACACGGAAGCCGATCTCGAACCGCTGCAGCAAATGCATGCCCGCGAAGGTTTTGATTACGCTTTCCCCGACCTTCGAGACCCGATTTTTGTCTCGAAGCTGGTGCTGGAAGACGACGCCGGGCAAGTGGTGATGGCGTCGCTAGCGCGCCTGACTTGTGAGATGTATCTGCTGCTGGACCGCAATGCGAGTGAGAGTTCGTCGGCAGGGAATCCGCAGGAACGTTACGCGCGATTGTTGGCGCTGCATCAAGCCGGAGAGCAGGATCTGCTGGCGCGCGGGCTGGATGACGCACACGCATGGTTGCCGCCGCCCATCGCCAAACGGTTCGGACGCAGGCTCACAACGCTGGGCTGGATCCGCGACGACGCGTGGACGCCCTACTGCTTCCGCCTGCGAGGTAGTCAGAGATAACGGTTCACCCACGACAGAAGCCCATCGTCACACACCGAATAATTGTGCCGGGCCCGGCCTAACTGGAACGCATCACAAATCCATTGCCCAATAGTGCAGTTTCACTCCGAAACGTTTCACCAACCACGAAAATAATTTGAGGGAGGAACCGTATGTCTCGCGGCGCACAGCAAACCACCCGCAACCTTACCGACCAGCAGCTCGCCCAGCAAAACCAGATGATCTCGCAGGAAGGCCAGTCCGACGCCCAGGATCGCTCGCTGTTGATGCCCACCATCCAGAGCCTGCTCAACAGCCAGGGCTACACGCCGCAGCAGCAATCGGCCATCACTCAGCAAAGCCTGGGCGCATCAAACACGGCCTTCAACGCGTTGCAAGAAAAGGCCGCCAATCGCACCGCGGCCACCAATAATTCCGCAGGCTATGGCGACCTGACCGCACAGCTCGGCAGGGAACAGGCCCAGACCGACGCGTCGCAAGCGCAGCAGAACCAAGTCACGTTTGCGAACCAGCAATTGAAAGAGCAGCTCGCGGGCCTGAGCGCCCTGGGCCAGACCTACGGAGTGGACACCAACCTTTTGGGCAAAGCGATGGGAGTGCCGTCGGAATTGCTCGGAGTGCGCCAACGCGCTTCGACTGGATCGTCCACAGCTGGTCTGGGCGGAATGCTGGGGCTCGGAAGCAGCGTCGCTTCACTGTTCGGGTAAGCGAAGCGTTCCAGTCGCGCCTTGTAGGTACAAAACATTTCGCGGAGAAATATGCCAGGTGCTTTTTCGAGGACCAAATTGCCGTAAGCAATCCGAAACGCCGGGTGCGCGCGCCGTAGAAGACGCGCTTCCATTGCGCTCGGGATCGGACCCAGGAAATTCAATCTGCCGATTGCAGCCCCGGCAGTGCTGCCCACAACGGTGCGGCTCAAAAAATATCGAGTTGCCAATGGGGATCACTACGTTCATGCGCGAACTAATCGATCCCTATTGGCTGACGGTCGCGCTCACCTCTCTGGTGCAGTTCGTACTGTTCCTACGCTGGCTCTACCGGCGTATTCGCAACGACGAAATGACCCGCACTTTTGTCGAGGATATGGCCACCAGCCATCTGCCGCACATCTATCGGTTGCTGGAAAAGCTTTGCGATGAGAAGGGAATTGAAACGCCGCCGGAGCCGCCCATCCGCTGGGTGAATTTGAATGGCCCTCACCACTGAAATCGTCGCCCTGGCGCGCGCCATCGCCTCCGCACATGGATTGGATCCGGCACTAGTATGCGCGGTCGTGGAACAGGAATCCGCGTGGGACGCAAACGCCATCCGCTACGAGCCGGCATTTCGCGCACGCTATGTTGCACCGCTCAATCTGCCTCCCACCGAAGAAATTGCTCGCTCGATTTCCTGGGGGCTGCTGCAGGTGATGGGCCAGGTGGCGCGCGAACACGGATTCCAGCGACCATTTCTCAGCGCGCTATGCGAATCATCTACAGGGCTTACATTTGGCTGCGTCGTCTTGGCGACCAAGCTCGCCGCTGCGGGTGGCGATGTGCCGCGCGGCCTGGCGCTCTGGAACGGCGGCGGAAACCCAGACTATGCCGCGCAGGTGCTGGCGCGCGTGCCTCGTTACAGATGATGAGTGACAGGTAACGCGGGTTAGGCGAAATAGCGCAAATGATCTGGAACCTCACGGATTTTCGCGCCTGGTGGACGTCTTCGGCGCGCTATCACTGGCTGCGCGCCGTGCGCCTGCGTCCCGCCCGTGATCTCACGAATTTCGGCGATCTGCGTTAACGCCGGACCGCACCGCTAGTCTTCGCATTTCCAATCCGTTTCCATCAAGGAGCCATCCAACATGAATACGAAACACACATTCATCAGCAGATCCGGAAGCCTCACGCTGATCGGCCTCGCGGTGCTGGCGCAATTGATGACGGCTGCGGTCGCGCACGCCGCATCTGTCACCCTGAACTGGAGTTTCAACTATACGGTCGACCCGGTTTGCACGACTACCGTGACCAAGAACTGCGTAACAGGCTTCGAATACGGCACCACGCCCGACGGCGGCACCACACTTGTGAAAATCGGCGTTGCGCCGAATCCCGCCACCACGGCCGCCACCGGCGCTACCAGCGTCAGTGTGCAATTCACGCAAGGTCCGCCGTACGGTGCCGTGGTCTTCTACGCGTGCACCATGGGACTCGATTCCAACGGCAACGTAATCTTCTCCGTCGTCGCCGTCGCTCCCTCCGCGCAAATCACGCCGGCATCGCCATCCAATTTGGTAATCACGGTAAAGTAGTTCGCTTCACGCAGCCCGTACAAGGTTGCGTATCAAATGGTTTTCGTAGGGGCACGCCATGCCGTGCCCGCCTGCGCCAGGCTTGATCCATGCAGAGCATCACTGCACCGTGACAGTGACAGTCGAAGTGCTGCGTCCGAACTCGTTCGTGGCGTTCAACGTGTAGGTGGTGGTTTGCGATGGCGTAACGACCACGCTATTGCCGCGTATCGCGCCGACTTGCGGCGTAGCGTCGAAGTAGGAAGCTCCCGTGACGCTCCACGAGAGCGTCACGTTCGTGCCGGCAGAGACAGTCGTGGGGCTAGCCGTGAAGCTCGCGATGGCCGGCACCGCCCCGGTCGGCAGATTGGATTGCGTGTAGATGGGACTCATCTGCACGACTTCGAAATCCGCCGCGGTAACCTGGTCCAGATTGTGCAAGTCGTCGTTGTCCCAGCGGTCGTCTGGCGCGCCGCTGATGTACATGTTCGAGCCGTTGTCCGCCATGATCATGCCGTATTGCTTTAGCGCGGTCAGGATCACCTGGTTCGTAGCAGAAAAACTCGAAATGTCGAAACTGGCTTTCAAGCGTAATCGCATCCCCATCGGTGCGGCGTTCGCGTTCGTCGTTGTCGCAGCCCAGTGCGACGCGGGCGGCACGAAAGCAGCGCGGCTATTCTGCAGCGTGAACCGCAGCGCGTGCTTGATTGCACCACTGGCCACTTCGTCATAACGCGCGAGCCCGGCGAAGATCGAAAGCCCCGCCGCGTCAGCAGAAGTCCATGTAAGCGGCCGCTGCTCGTCCGACTGCAAGTCCCACACCGCTGCCGAAGCAGCGTTCCAGCTGCCGTCGGTCTCCGGATACGAACTGTACAGCTCATACAGCCAGCAATTGCTGTTGTCGATCACGAGCACGTGGCGATCGCCGCTGCCAGGATTCGGGTAGCCCTCGATCGGCGCGCTGGCCGGCACGGGCATCGGGCCCGGATCGCTCTCGTCTCCGTAAGCGGTGAAGTTGATCGCCACCGGCGCTTGCTGCGAATCCACCACGATGTACGGTATCCCGATGCTTGAGCCGTTGTACTCGCCGGAGCCAAAGTCCGGATGCACGGGATCAGTTGCGCCGATGTAATTAATAATCGCGGCGGAATTCGGATCCACCGGCGCGCTCGCAATATTTTGATTCCACAAGTTGTCGGCCGGGAAGGGCAGGAAACCGTTGAGGCTGCCACCCTGGCCCAGAGTGATAGCGCTGCACGCGCTCGCTGGCGGCGGTGGCGGCGGATTGCCCCCAGACTGCGCAGTCACCGTCACGTTCACTGCGCCGGAATTGCTGCTGCCGGGATTCGGATTGCTCACCGTGACGGCGAATATTCCGGCGCTAGGCGCCGATCCTGTGGCCGTAAGTTGCGTCGCAGAAATATAGCTGGTCGTGACCGCCGCACCGCCAAACAGCACTTGCGCGCCGCTAACAAATTTGTTCCCGGTCACAGTGAGCGTGTATGCGCCGGAAGTGAACGTTGCAGGACTCACGTTGCCGAGCAATGGCGTCGCGTTCCACAGCGTCACGTCGCTCGTGCCACTCGCGCTGGAATTCGCTGTGGACGTGGCGCTAATGACAATTGTGTTTGGATTCGTCAGGACAGCTGGAGCGGTGTATAGGCCTGCGTTCGTAATCAATCCGACGGTCGCATTTCCGCCCACAACTCCGTTCACGGACCAAGCTACCGCCGGATTTGTTGTCCCGGTAACCGTGGCGGTAAACGGCTGCCCAGCGCCCGCGCGCACGTTCGCGGCCGTCGGCCTAACGCTGACCCCAATTTGCGCGGGCGGCGTCGATCCTCCGCCTGATTTTGTCGTCCCCGTGCAGCTCACGTGCACCAGGACGAGCGCTAGAACGAGCCCCAGGGAAGCGCGTCGCATTTGTTCTCTCCAAGTGTTCCGGGGTAGCTGCAGCTTTGCCTATAAGCTGCTGCCGAGACGGGCTGAATTCCTGCCTGTATGATGCGCGTTGGTCAAGCTGACAAACAACTGGACGAAAGTACAAGTTAGGGGCAGTGGCAAAAGGTTTGCGAAACGCATCGCGATGCGCGCGGACGACAATTCAGTCTCGCGAGCCGCGAATGCGAGTCCCGTGGAGCGTCACTTTTTCACGGTGCTGAGGCAAGGGCCTCGGCAATGCCGAGCCGTATCGGAATCACGGTCACGAATCACTAATTACCAATCATTGGTCACGCCTATTTTTAATCGGTTGCGCCGCGATTAAAAACGCCCGCAACTCCCCTGAAAAGAATGCGTTGAATTTTTCTAATCGGCTTAAAACAGCGATTTGCAGCGCGCGTTTTTCATGCGTGTTGCGCCCCCAGAATCACTAATCACCGATCACTCTCCATGCGAAACACACTCGAAATCTCGGGAATTTTGCTCGCCGTGCTTCTCGCCGCGATGGCCTTCCACGCCTGGCTCACCGAGCATGACGATCGCCTGCGCCTGCAAGCGACGATTGCAACCCAGAAGCAGGCGCTCGACGCCGCCGATACGCGTGAACACGATCGCGCCGCCACGTTGAAGGACACGCTCGCACAAATCGAAGCGCTGAAGCGGCAGACGCAAACTCCAGCACAGGTTATTCGCGATCTGCCAAAATTTCTTTCGCTCCCGCAGCCCATCACGTTAAATCCGCCGCAAGGCGCAAGGCCCGCAACACAGCAGGGAACTGTGCAGTCAAAACCGGCATCCTGCGTCGCCAAAAAGGGCTGCCCCTCGCCGGCGTCGCCGTCTGCAGCGAGCTCATCCACGCTCGAATCCCCCTCGCTCGCCGCGCCGACAAACCAGCAAGCTCTCCCCGACGCTCCCTCCGCACAAATCCCAGCCGCCGACCTAAAACCGTTGTTCGACTTCGTACAAGACTGCCGCTCGTGCCAGGCACAACTCGCCGCCGCAAAGCAAAATGCCACAGACAATGCCGCGAAATTGACTGCCCTCACCCGCGAACGCGATGCCGCACTCGCAACCGCAAAGGGCGGCACATTCTGGCAGCGCTTGCGCCGTAACGCGCTATGGTTCGTCGTAGGCGCCGGTGCCGGAGCAGTCGCAGTGTGCGGCACAGGCCACTGTCGCTGAACCCGGCGGCGACGGCCGATCCTCGAGACTCCCGCGATGCCCCCACGTTGAGCCTAGCAGTGGCGCCAATCATTCAGCAAAGCCTCGCTTCGCCCCGCCGCAGCGGTGTGCCCTTCACACTCTCGCAACGCCACCCAGTTGAACCTAGCAGTGGCCGCCAAACCTTCCGCGCCGTTCCGCTGAGCCCGACCGTAACGGGTCAACCCCTCAGAATGTGTGTGGGAACTCGAGAATCTTTGTAGGTCATGGCTTAGCTGTGACATAAACAGAGCAAAATCACTGCGGCCTCAGCCGCTGATCCCCGCCGTAACAGTCAACCCTTCAAAGTGTTTCTCAGAACTCAATAATCTTTGTCGGTCGTAGCTCTGGCTGCGACACAAACAGAGCCCCGTCACTGCGGCTCCACCCGCTGACGTGCCGGTTTCGCACTTCTCACACAGACTCTTCAGTCTCGTACCACTCTACTCCGTCAACCCCGCCCCGTTCGACCTGCAACGCCACTCCATTCGACGCAGGCGCTACAAACTCCCGCCGGTCTTTCTGTCCTAGATCGCCCACCGACCAACTCGCGTCAACGATTCCGCTACGAGTATTCGAAGAATCCGACTCCGCGCAGTTCGTGTAGCCCAATTCCCCAACTTCCACCGTTCCTCAGCGGGGCGTAATTGCGCCCTCACTTCGCGCGCTCCTGCCACCTCGCAGCGCTGCCGGATCGCGTTTCCAAGCGCGTCCTTGAGCGGAACGGCTCGGTCGCGTTCGCGGTATCGGTGGCGTCGACTGCCTGCCTCTTCTTCGCGCTGGCAACCACGCACGCAAGTCACCTTGTCACGCCGCCTTACCGATAGTCTGGCGCTCCACAGTAGGGCACGGCCACCCCTGCCATCGTAAAAACGCGCCAGCCTTCAGATTCTCGGGGCGAAAGATCGCAACTTGAAACTTCAGCGACCCGGCCTTTGTGGCCCCCACTCTCGATACGCGGTCCGAACCGCGTATCGCGCATCCCGTCTCTGCCACCCGGACGGACGCTCGAGCCTTGCCACAGCGCTCGATGTACAGACTCGCGCGTGATCCCAGCCCGACCCCGGAATACCTTGGCACCCAGCCTGAAGCTGCCTCGATACATACTACCGGGGGCAGTGATTTGCAGATCGGGGTGGCGGATTCGCTCAAGCCGCTACTTTGCGACCCCGACGGAGGATCGAATCTTGGCGCCCAGTTCGATGTCCAAATTTGAGCATGATCCGACCCCGACGCCTCGATACGCGCTAAGCCTGAAGCTGCCTCTATATCACGACGGTGCCGCACAATCAGCTTCCAAGGTCCGTCGAAAGCCTCGCCACGCGCTTCGGCAACCGCAAGACGCGCTACCGTCATCCGCCGCATACGCAAGCCGAGAGCGCACATCCCCTCCCACCGCCGCAATAATCCTTGACTTCCGGGAATGGGTATTATGTTTTATGCAGCCGGGGACAGTGATTTGGGGATTGGGGGTGGCAGATTCGCCGACCGTTGCGAACTCGTCAGCAGGGATAAAGGCGCGTCGGAGCAATCGTTGCATTCGAACTGTGCGGCGGCTCTTTCAGGGTTTTTAATCGCGCGCTAGCTGCGCCGTCACAGCGTTCCGCGTACGCCACGTCCCGGTGGCGTCCCTCGATGAGGTTTTGCGCATTGCGGCGTCAGGTGGTTTGCGGTTCGTGAAGCTGCGGCGCCGCGGCCATTCCCGCAATCCTTGCTCTGCGGCGTCCGCCGAGGGCTCCGCGTGCGCGGCGACTCGTGTCGTCTCTCGATGAGGTTCTGCAAATTAGGACGTGATTGCCGTGGGTTCGTCAAACTTCGGTGCAGCGGCTCGTGTCCCCGGGCGATGAGTGCTTGCATTTTGCGGCGTAGGCTGTTCTGGGGTTGTGAACCTGGGGCTCCGCGCCATTCCGGCAAGCCTTGCTTGCTCCGCAGTTCGCGGCCATTCTCGCAAGCCGTGCTCTCCGCGACGTCGCGCCGTTGCTGTGGCGTTGCGCCGTTCCCGCGACCCTTGCTCTGCGGCGCCGCGGTCGTTGCGGCAATTCTTGTCGCAGTTCGCGGGCATTCATGCTCCCCTCGCTCTGCGGCGTCCGCCGGAGGCGCTTTGTCGGGCGCGTCCCGCTATGAATCCTGGGGCTGGATGATATGTAATTATGATGTTTTGCAGGTGTAGGAGGATCGAAAGGCGCGTGCGGTTTGCAGTTCGCGCTTGGTACAGAAATGGGACGCTCGCTGCCCCGCACGCGGCCGCAGTCTCAATCGCGCGACCAGAAATCACTCGGTTCGTGTTCCGCCGATGCTACGAGGCGCTGCTGTGTCTTGACTTGCTGTGCATTTCTGAGACTTCCGCGGTTTGTTGGGCGATTGCTGTGTGTTTAGACTCTGTGCTTTCCGGGACTTGGGCGGCTCAGGCCGTTCGCGGCGTGCAGACTGCGGTTGGCGGGAGCGATTTTCTGCTTTGGCGGCGCCGGGCTGCTGCGGTATTCGCCGCTGGGTGTTGTTGGCTGCGGATGGTTCTTTTATGGCTTGAGTGATGATTGGCGCCATTGCGATCGGCGCTGGGGCCGGGCTACGATTTCGAGGTCGCGGGATTTGGCGCGGGGCTCCGCGAACCAGGGCCTAGATGTCGCGTCTCAAGGCGTTGTTAACATCGAAACCGAAATCGAACCGCAAAGGCTCTTTGAAGGAAAAACATCTGATTGAGATGCCCTGGGACCCCGTCGCCGATTTCACGACGTCTGTTGAGCTATTCTGGTCGGGTCGTAGTCAGTTCGACCAGCCGGATCAGTCTCTCGACCTGTGATACGGCCAGCGATTTGATCTCGGAATGACAACAATGTCTTGAAACTTCATGCCTAGAGGCAGGGATGGAGGGACGGAGGCTGTTCGACCTAGGGATGCGTTCGGGGTGATGCGGAGGACGGTGCGGAGAGTTCGTATTTTATGTATTGCTCCAGAGTGGGTTTGTCGCCGCCGATCAGTGGGTGGCCGTTTACGAAGAGTGTGGGGGTGCTGGTGATGCTCAGGGCCGTGCCCTCCTGCTGGCTGGCGTCCACCGCGGCTTTGGCTTCTGGCGAGGACATACAGGTTTTGAATGCATCGGGATTGAGGCCGGCTTGCGTGGCGTAGTAGATCAATTTTTCCCAGATATTTTCGGCGGAGAGCAAGTCCTGTTCGGCGAATATCTGCGCGTCTACCGGCGCGAAGGCTTTTGGTGACTGCATGTAGGCGCAGTGGGCGCCTATAGCGGCGCTTTCGGCCCAGGGATGGATTTGGGTGAGCGGGAAATCCTTGAAGACGAAGCGGACTTGAGGATATTCGGGTATTACCGTGGCGAGGATACTGGCTAGCTCGCGACAGTGCGGGCACTGGAAGTCGCTGAAAATGACGACCGTTACGCGGGCATCGGCGGGGCCTACAGACGGATTCCCTTCTGTGTGGAGTTTGGCGAGATTGTCGGCGAAGGGGTTGGCAGCAGTGTCAAACATTTCGCCGCGGAGGAAAGTTTTACCGTCTTTACTGACGAAGACTGAGCCTTTATCGGTTTGGCCGTTTACGGTTACTTCGATGGGGACTGTGTAGAAATACGATGAGGGCGACGGGGTTAGCGGGCCAAGTTTGACTTTGAAATCGGGGCCCCAGGCGAAGAGTTCGCGTACGAAGGTCTCGGTATTCTTGAGGATTTGCGGGTCTTCTGCCGACGGAGGAGTCGCGGCGGTTGCGGACTGTCCGTGCGTAGAAATTGTTGCGGTGAATACTATCAGTGACATGAGTATTGAGGACCAGCGATTCATCTTTTCGGCTCCTGTATTATTGCGCACGTTTCCGAATGGTACGACGGTAAAAACCCTGAGATTGTAAGGCCTCGGCGTGGGTCGAGAAAGAGAATTTAGACTGAGAATTTTTGGGCTAGGGGGAAACGGCGGCCTACGCTGAAGGCTTTGCTGGTGACTTTCAGGCCTGGAGGGGCTTGTTTGCGTTTGTATTCGTTTTGGTCGACGCGGAGGGCTACGGAGCGGACCAGCTCGAGGGGGAGATTGTAGTGATCGGCGATTTCTTCGGGGCTGCGGACGTCTTCTACATAGGCTTTCAGGATGCGGTCGAGGATGGCGTAGTCCGGCAGGGTATCCTGATCTTTTTGATTGGGGCGGAGCTCCGCTGAGGGGGCTTTCACCAGCGTTTCTTGGGGGATCAGTTCCCTTTTGCGATTTACGAACTTGGATAATTCGTAGACTACGGTTTTGGGGACGTCGGAGATTACGGCCAGGCCGCCGGCCATGTCGCCATAGAGGGTGCAGTAGCCCACTGCCATTTCGGATTTGTTTCCGGTGCTGAGGACCAGTGAGCCGAATTTGTTGGAGAGTGCCATCAGGAAATTGCCGCGGATGCGGGCTTGGATGTTTTCCTCGGTGGCGTCTTCGGGCCGTCCTGTGAACGTTGCAGCGAGTGTATGGCGGTAGCTGGCAAAGGCATCGATGATGGGCAGGTTGAGGAGTTCGATGCCGAGATTTACGGCAAGCTGTTTGGCATCGCGGAGACTGCCTTCCGACGAGTACGGACCGGGCATGGCCACGCCTGTCACGTTTTGTGCGCCGAGAGCTTCTACGGCGATTGCAGCGACGAGCGCAGAGTCAACGCCGCCGCTGAGTCCGACGACGACTTTGCGGAAGCCGCATTTGCGGACGTAATCGCGCGTGCCGATCACCAGGGCGCCGAAGGCGGCTTCGTGTTCGTCTTCGATCAGGGGGCGGATATCGCCTTCGCCGGTGACGCTGTCGAAAAGGACGAGATCTTCTTCGAAGGATTTGGCGCGAGCGGCTACGCGGCCGTCGGGCATGAAGGCGACGCTGGAACCGTCGAAGATGAGGCTGTCGTTGCCGCCAACTTGATTGACGTAGACGACGGGAACGCGATGTTCGCGGGCGATGGTTTGCAGCATGTCGTGACGGAGCGAGCGCTTGTCTATCGTGTAGGGGGAACTCGAGAGATTCAGGAGCAGGCTACTTCCCTTCCGGACAATTTCCGAGACGGGATCGCGGTCGTAGAGGCGGTAAGGCCAGAAACGTTCGTCGTTCCAACAATCTTCGCAGATGGTGATGCCGAGTTGTTCGGCGTTGAATGGGAAAGTGAGCTGGCTGGTGGCTGGTTGGAAATAGCGCGATTCGTCGAAGACATCGTACGTGGGGAGGAGCATTTTGCGCTGTTCGAAGAGAATTTTGCCGTTGGCGATTAGCGCGGCCGAGTTGGCTACGGGTTTGCCGGTTTTGTCCATGGCATCGCCAACGAAGCCGACTAGCGATGGGAGCGGGATTGATCTTGCCAGGCGGACGAGTTCTTGTTGGTTGCGTTCGACGAAGGAGGGGCGTTCTACAAGGTCTTGCGGGGGATAGCCGCAGACGCAGAGTTCGGAGAAGACGGCTAGTTCGGCGCCGCGGGATTTGGCTTCGGAGGCGAGTTCGAGGACGCGGGTGGAATTGCCTTCGAAGTCGCCTACGGTGGGATTGAACTGGGCTAGGGCGATTTTCATTAGCGGTGGTCAGGGTGCGTGAGACACATCGTGTTGTTCGACCTCGAAAAGTACTTCAGCGGCTAAAACCGCTAGGCATTTGTGTCAGCTAATGTCGCGGCTAAAGCTACGACCCACAAATCAAATGCCGGGGCAAAAAAAACTCCCGAAGGAATTTTCCTTCGGGAGGTAGGCGTGTCCGCGCATGGAGATGGACAGGTTCGGCGGAGCGCTGTTGCCGGCGCAGCTGGCGCGATTAGACGCTGAAAGAACTGCCGCAGCCGCAGGTGCTCTTGACGTTCGGGTTGTTGAACTTGAAGCCCGAACCTTCGACTGTCTCGATGTAGTCAATTTGCACGCCGTCGAGATACATTTCGCTCATCTGATCAACGAGGACTTTCAGGCCGTCGAATTCATAGACGTTGTCGCTGTTTTGATTGACCTGGTTCTCGAAAGCCATGTGATAGCTGAAACCCGAGCAACCGCCGCCCACTACCGCGACGCGCAGGCCGGTGGGAGAGGGAGTTTGTTGCGTCAGGATTTCCTTCACTTTGGTGATGGCTACTGGCGTTAACTGTACCATTCTGGATTCCTCCGAAAATACCGGGGTCAGGCCCGGACCATGATTGCACGTACATTGTATCAGATTCTCGGGGGCGTGGAACGGTTGCGAAAGAATTGAGGGTAGTTAGTTGGGAACCGCTGATTCCGAGGAGCCACTGCTATCGTGTACAAGCTGCGGGCTTTCCCCTAAAATATGAAGCGACTATGAAACATACAATTACATTGATACCTGGCGATGGGATTGGGCTGGAGGTTTCGCACGCAGTGCAGGAGATATTGGCAGCGGCGGGCGTGGAGATTTTGTGGGATGTGATTCCGGCGCGGGCGGAGATTGAGCGGCGGGGGCAGGACTTCATGCAGGCTGGAGTCTTGGAATCTATCCGCAGGAACCGCGTTGCGCTGAAGGGCCCGTTGGCTACTGCTTCTGTGGGCGGGCCGCCTAGCATTAATGTGGGGTTGCGCAAGGCGTTGGATTTGTATGCGAATGTGCGGCCGGTGAAAAATTTGGAGGGGGTGCAGTCGCGGTTTTTGGGTGTGGATATTGTTTTGATCCGCGAGAATACCGAGGATCTTTATGCTGGGCTCGAACATACCGTGGTTCCCGGCGTGGTGGAGAGTTTGAAGATTATTACGGAGAAGGCTTCGACGCGGGCGGCAAAGTTTGCGTTTGAGTTTGCGCGGAAGTATGGAAGGAAGAAAATTCACGCGATACATAAAGCGAATATTATGAAGCTGTCGGATGGATTATTTCTGACTTCGGTACGGAAGGTGGCGGAAAATTATCCGGACATCGAGTACAAGGAATTGATTGTGGATAATGCTTGCATGCAGATGGTGATTAATCCGCACCAGTTCGACATGCTTTTGCTTACTAATTTGTATGGCGACATTATGAGTGACTTGGCGGCTGGGCTGGTGGGGGGACTGGGCGTGGTGCCCAGCGGGAACATGGGCGAGACGGTGGCGATATTTGAGGCTGTACATGGGACTGCGCCGGATATTGCTGGCAAGGGGATCGCGAATCCTACTGCGCTTCTGATGAGCGCGATTATGATGTTGCGACATTTGGGGGAGACGGGGGCGGCTTCGCGGATTGAGGATGCGCTGCACCTCGTGTATCGCGAGGGCAAGGTGCTGACCCGGGATGTGGGGGGTAAAGCTTCGACTGCGGAGTTTACGGCGGCCTTGATTGCAGCGTTTGCGTGAGGGCGCGGAGAGGCAACAGCGAGTCTGCGGCGCGGTTGAGATTGTGGCAAGCTGGGGCGCAGCCCTTCGAACCGGCGCTGCCGGTTCTCAGGATGAATCGCGCGGTAGCGCGATTCACAAGCAGCGCCCCTACCGTGGCTGACGCGTTGGAATGGTGCGGGTGGCTGCGATGGCGGTCTGAAGAACGCCGCTACAAATGCGATTCAGGTGGGCGTTGACTTCCCTGTCCCGTACAGTGAGAATGTGGCGAGTTTGGTGTTCATGGAGCGACGGTGACTGAATATACCCCTGCAGTGGCGCGTTACGTGAATGGCGAGATTCAGAAGTGCGAGCCGATTTCCGAGGGGACAACCACCAAGCGGAAACGCAAGCCGCATATTGTGGCGGTGATCAACGAGATGTGCACGGGGTGCTCGGGGTCGCCGGCTTGCGTGGAGTATTGTCCGGTGGCGGATTGCATGTTCTGGGTGCCGGACGCGGACCATCCGCCGTTTGGTCGTATTTTGGTCGATCCACTTCTTTGCATCGGGTGCAAGCTTTGTACGAGCAAGGGGCCGGATGGGTCGTTTCTGGAAGGGTGCCCTTGGGATGCGATTGATATGGTGCCTTTGGCGGAGTTTGAGGGAAAGTATGGGGTGATGCCGTTTTAGGTTTTGGTGTGGGTGGGTAACGGCAAGAGATTTAGCACAGAATCCAGAGAAGAAAGCTTCGGTTCAGTTCCCTCCTTCGCGGGCTCACGCGTGCCTCTTGTTTTTGCTTTGATTCCGAATTTATGCGCGCGGGATATTTGCGTCTAAACTCTACCCATCAGAAAACAGCGAGCACAGCCTGAAGGCTGTGCCACGAAAACCGAAGAGCACAGGCAAGATTGCCTGTGCTACCGATTGCTGTGGGTTAGCGGGGCTTGCGGCAGTCGGCGCAGAGGCCGCCTACTTCTGTGCGGGTTACTGTGATTTCGATGCCGCAGTCGCGGGAGATTTGGGATTTGAGTTGCTCGTAGAGTTCGCTTTCGAATTCGCGGACTTTGCCGCAGCGGATGCAGGCTACATGGATGTGGTCGCGCGGGCCGTGACTTTCGTAGAAATGGCGGTCGCCGCGGAGATGCAGCAAGTCAAGCTCGTCAATAAGGCCCTGGCGCTTCAGGAGATCGAGAGTGCGGTAGACGGTGACGCGGGTTACGCGCGGATCTAGTTTTTGAGCGCGTTGCAGGATTTCGTCGGCGTCGAGATGGCGGCGGGCTGTGTCCATCACTTGGAGGAGGACGCGGCGCTGGCGGGTGAGCCGGATGCCGCGGGCGGCTAGCTCACGTTCGAGATGGCCGGGGAGTTCGTGATTGATACGTTCGCCGGTGGAGACGCGATGTGCTGGTGTGGCGGACATGTGTATGAGGAGATTATACCAAAAGGAGTCAAGGGGGCGAGAGAGGGTTGAAAATTTAACACAGAGTGCACAGAGAAAAGCGGAGGGCACAGAGAAAGAAAGGGAGAGAGATCGTTCACCCGCTGTCGCGGGTTCAGGATGACGATGCCTTTCGCATCGTCAACGCCGCACAGTCAGGAGTGGCCGTGCCACGAAGATCCAGCGGCGGCACTGCCGGCTTGCAATCAACGGTGGCTTTGGACGGCTTTTAGGATGTCGCTGTACATCACGAAGGCGAAGATGCCTAGCAGAAAGACCAGGCCCACCTGCACGAAGCGTTCTTTCACGGCCAGGCTTAGGTCGCGGCGGAGGATGCCTTCGATGGCTAGCAGCAGGATGTGGCCGCCGTCCAGGATTGGGATTGGCAGAAGATTCAGCAGGCCTAGATTGAGGCTGATTACTGCCATGAACTCGAGCAGGGTTGGAAGGCCGCGTTTGGCAGCTTCACCAGAAATGCGGGCGATGCCTACTGGGCCGGCTAGCTGGCGAATGGAAACTTTGCCGCTGAAGAGACCGATTAGGACTTGGCCGATCTGGCGGATGCCGGAGACGGTAGAGGCTGCGGCGTCTTTGCTGGCTTCTACGAAGGATTGGCGCTCGTAATCGACGTCGGTGTTGGGGAGGACGCCGACTTGCCAGACGGGCTGGCCGTCCAGGTCTGTGCCTTGCATCGGAGTGATGTCGAGAGTTAATTGTTCGCTGCCGTTGCGACGAATCTGGAATTGGATGGAGTGGCCGCCGGAGGAATGCACGCCGTCAACTAGTTGCTGCCAGGTGACGACGGGCTTGCCGTTCATGGCAATGATGGTGTCGCCGGGCTTCAGGCCGGCGCGATCGGCGGGCGTGCCGCCGTCCACTTCGGCGATGACCGGCGGGAGCGAAGCGTAGCCGAGCAGGTTATCGAATGAGGTGAGATGCTCGGGGACGTTTAGGGTGACGGATTGGCTGGCGTTGTTGCGTTGCACGGTGAGCGTGACGAAAGTGCCGGGCTTCGCCTTTTCGATCTCTGAATAAACTTTCTTCCAGGTGGGCGTGGGGACGCCGTTGACGGCGGTGATGCGATCGCCTGCTTGCGTGCCGGTCGCGGGCATGCTTTGCGGGACGGCTACGATGTCGGCGCTTTGGTGTTCGTACACCGGCGACGGAATGCCCAGGCGCCAGAAAATTCCCCAGAGGATTACTAGCGCGAGGAGAAAATTCATGAGGGGGCCAGCGATTGCGATGATGGCGCGTTGCCAGCGCGGGCGCGAGAGGAATTCGTATCCGGCGCCAGTGCGCTCTTCAAGTGGATTGTCACCGGCCATGCGCACGTAACCGCCGAACGGGAGAGCGCTGAGGCGATAGTCGGTGTCGCCGCGTTTTACGCCGAAAAGGCGGGGGCCGAAGCCTAGGGAGAAAACGTCCACGCGGACGCCGCAGAGTTTGGCCGCCATGAAATGGCCCCACTCGTGGACAAAAATCATGATGCCCAGGACGATGGTGACGGTGACGAGATCAACTAAGAAAGTGTGCATAAGGCCTCAGAGAGTATTTTAATTCTTTCCGCGCCGCGATACGAGTTGGATTTCAAGACGCGCGAGGCGACGGGCCTCGGCGTCGGCTTCTAGTACGTCGGGAATGCTGTGCAGGGACGTACGCGGCATTTTTTCGAGAACTTTTTCGATTACTGCTGCGATTCCCAGGAAAGGCAAGCGCTTCTCCAAAAATGCCGCTACGGCGATTTCATCCGCTGCGTTTAAGGCGCATGGGAGCGGACCGCCCTGGCGCGAGGCTTCTTTCGCAAGAGCGAGGCACGGAAACTTCTTCGCGGGCACTGCGGCAAATTCAAGCTTACGCAGGGTGGACCAGTCCAAGGCACATGTATTGGACGGGGCCCGCTCGGGATAGGTTAGCGCATATTGAATGGGCATGCGCATATCGGTTGGACCGAGTTGTGCCAGGATTGAACCATCTATGAATTCGACCATGGAGTGGACTGTCGATTGGGGATGGATGACGACTTGGATTTTGTCGAGGCCGGTGCCGAAAAGCCATTTGGCTTCGATTACTTCGAAGCCTTTGTTCATCAGAGTGGCGGAATCTATGGTGATGCGCTGGCCCATTTTCCAGTTGGGATGGTTTAGGGCTTGTTTTGGGGTGATTTTGGCGAAATGGGAAAGAGGGGTTTTGCGGAAGGGGCCGCCACTCGCCGTGAGGATCAGGCGTTTTACTTCTTTGGGTTCGCCGGCGCGGAGACATTGGTGGATGGCGTTGTGTTCGGAGTCCACTGGGAGTAACGAGACCTTGTGACGGTGGACTGCGGCCATGACCACCTCTCCTGCGGCCACCAGGACTTCTTTATTGGCTAGAGCTATGTGTTTGCCGGCTTCGATGGCTTTGTAGGTAGCTGGGAGACCTACTACTCCTACTGCTGCGGAGACGATTGTTTCGGCTTCGGGGTGCGTGGCTACTCGTTCCATGCCTTCTGCGCCGAAGCGGATTTCTGATTGCGGGTGATTGTTTTCGCGTTTCGATTTTAGGATTGCGCATAACTCTTTGGCGGCGGCTTCTGTGGCTACGCTGATTATTTGCGGATGGTATTTTTGCGCTTGTTCGGCGGCTAGTTTTACGTTGTGGCCTGCGGCGATTGCTACGATTTGAAATTTTCCTGGATTGAAGGCTACTACGTCGAGGCATTGGCGGCCTATGGAGCCCGTGGAGCCTAGGATGGAGATCGGTTTCATTTGTTTGCGCGTCATATTTTATAGGGGTTTCGGTGATTATGCGAACTTCGGTTTTCGCGAGTGTGTTGTTGAGGAAGTCAAAGTCAAAAGATTTAAGACAGAGGGCCAGAGGGTAGGCGGAGAACACAGAGACACCAACGGCGCAAGGTTTACCGCGGAGATGCAGAGAAAGGTGGGAGAGATCCTTCGCTGCGCTCAGGATGACGACGCTCGTCGCTTGACGCGGTGGATTATTGCGGGCGGGAGGCTAGCCATTGGTAGAGGATCCAGACGGCTGGGGTGGCTAGGATCAGGCTATCTATACGATCTAGCATGCCGCCGTGGCCTGGGAGTAGGCCGCCGGAATCTTTGACGGAGGCGCCGCGTTTGTAGGCGGATTCGATTAGGTCGCCGGCCTGGCCTGCAATGTTGGCTACTCCGGCGATTACCAGTAGGGTGATAACGTCGGTCTGCATCCATTTGGCGAAGAGGACGGCGACGATCATAGAGGCGAGGACGTTGCCGAGGGCGCCTTCCCAAGTTTTCTTGGGGCTTAGCATGGGAGCCATCGGGACGCGGCCCAGGGACTTGCCGACGAAGTAGGCGAGCATGTCTCCGGCCCAGACTAGAACCAGGGTGAAGAGGACTAGTTGGCGGCCAACGGGTTCGATTTCGTCGAGGCGGACGATGTAGCTGAACGGCAGGACTACGAAAAGTAACGCGGCGGAACCGATGGAGATGGCCGGAAGTATCTCGTGCAGCGGACGCTTGGTTAGCAGGCCGAGGATTACGCAGCCGAAGAGAAAAATAAGGAGAGCGGCTTCGACGGAGAGCGTGCCGCCGGTGGCGTCGCGGACCATGGAGACGCCGCCAGCAAAGGAACGCGTCTCGATGCGACCGAGAGAGAATTGCGCGTAGAAAATCAGGACGGTGCAGAAGTAGGTCCAGAGTTTGAAGCCGCGCAGGCCGATGCGTTCGCCGAGATTCAGGAATTCCACGAGCGCGAGAATCGCAACGACCGCTGCTATCCCTGCCAGGATGATGGCGGGCGCCCACCAGACCAACGCTACTACTACTGGAATCAGGACTGCCGCCGTAAGGAGACGCAGGAGCATCCGACGCTAGCTCCGGCCTGAGGTGTGGCTGGATTTGTGGGTCGCGGCGGACGCCGATTCCCTGCCCCGTTCGCGAGTGGTGCCCAGGCCGCCGTAGCGACGTTCGCGTGTTTGGAAATCGGTGAGGGCTTCGAGCAGACGCGCGCGGGAAAAATCGGGCCAGAGAGTTTCGGTGACGTACATTTCAGCGTAGGCGATTTGCCAGAGGAGGAAATTGCTGACGCGCATTTCGCCGCTGGTGCGGATCAGGAGATCGGGATCGGGGAGGCCGGCGGTGTAGAGATGCTCGGAGATGGTTTGTTCGTCAGCCTGGAAGGCGGACATGCCGTTTTGGCGGACTTGATCGAGCATGGAGTTGAAGGCGTCAACTAATTCGGCGCGGCCGCCGTAGTTTAGGGCTACTACTAGTTTCATGCCGGTGTTTTTGGCGGTTAGGCGCATGCCGGCTTCGATATCTTTGCGGACCCCTTCGGGGAGTTGTTCGGAGCGGCCGATGATCAGGAGACGGATATTATTTTTGTGGATGGCGGGGAGTTCGCGTTTTAGATATTCGCGGAGCAGGTGCATCAGGAAATCAACTTCAGCTTGGGGGCGGCGCCAATTTTCTAGCGAGAACGCGTAAAGAGTGAGGCACGGGAGCTTCAGGCGGGCGCTGGTTTCGATGATTTCGCGGGCTGCTTTTACTCCGGCGCGGTGGCCAGCTACACGGGGGAGATGGCGGCGTTGGGCCCAGCGGCCGTTGCCGTCCATGATCACGGCGAGGTGTTGCGGTAGCTGTTTTAGATCGAGTTTTTCGAGAAGGTCGGCTTCTTCGCGGTTGGTTGCTTTTAAGAGGTCGGATGCTTTCACTCGGGTTCACTCGCGGAGATGCGCGGAGTGAAAAGCTAGCATAGGGTGGTAGCTGGTGCAAGTTAGCGATTGAGTTGAGGTGGGTAGGTCTGCGATTAGGATGTGTATCGCTGGTCGAGCGGTCTGATCAGGGTGCTCTGCGTAGTGCTTGCAATAGGTTCCTCGCCCTTCCGTGCCCCCGACGTGCGGCCTTTGCCAGCCATACTTTTGCGATTTTCTCGCTTCTTTTCACGCCTTCACCCTCGAGATAATGGCGTCCCAAATTGTATTGCGCCTTTGGGTCGCCTTGACCCGCTGCGCGTTTCATCCAATACAGGCCCTGGCGTAGGCTGCGTTTGATACCTACACCGTCCAAATATGCGACCGCGAGATTGCATTGCGCTTCTTTGTCGCCTAACTCCGCGGATCGCTTATACAGGGCAAATGCCTTACGCGTGTTGCGTCGAACACCTCGCCCGAGATCGTAACCTAACGCAAGGTTGAACATTGCTCCAGGGTGACCTCGTCTCGCCGATGCACCCCACCATCTTTTGGATTTGGCGAGGTTTTTCTCCGTTCCCAGCGCGTCTCGATACGCGTACCCGACCATATACTGAGCGTGCACATATCCCTGTCGAGCGGCCTCAAGAAGCAGTGGAAAAGCCTTCCGGTAATTAGTCCTTGTTCGAATGCCATAAAAGTATTTACGGCCTTGCTCCATTTCAAAATGTCGAACGGGCTTGGCGCGTGCCATTTTCTTACTCCTTCAGGCGTTCCGCACACAATTCAGAAGTATAGCGTCATTGCGGATCTACCTGAGATGTCACGGCGGATGGATCAGGGTGCCGACTAGGCCGGAGCTGGCTGGTTGGGTTAGGGCGGCGTAGACGAGGACTAGCGTGAGGATGATCATTATGATGCTCATGGCCCAGGCGACTACGTTGAAGGCCCAGGTGTTGGTGTGTTCGCCCATCAGGTCGCGGCGATTGATCAGTACAAGGATGAAAATCAGGACTACCGGGAGCCAGACGCCGTTGGCTACCTGGGAGAGGACGAGGATTTTGAAGAGCGGGGCGTTGGGGAGAAGGATGAAGCCGCCGCCAGCTATGATCAGGCCGGTGTAGAGACCGTAGAACGCGGGAGCTTCTTTTAGTTTGTGGTCTATGCCTGCCTCGAAGCCGAGCCCTTCGCAGATTACGTGTGCGGTGGAGAGCGGGAGGATGGAGGCGGCGAAGAGCGAGGCGTTGAGCAGGCCGAAGGCGAAGAGGTAGGCGGCGAAGCGTCCGGCGAGGGGGACGAGTGCTGCGGCGGCTTGGGCGGCGTCGTTGATGTCGGTCATGCCGTTTTTGTTCAGCGTGGCGGCGCAGCAGACGATGATGAAGAAGACGATGACCATGCAGGAGATGCTGCCGACTAGGACGTCAAGGCGGGCGTGCTTGTATTGTTTGGGGCCGACACGTTTTTCTACGAAGCCTGCTTGCAGGTAAAAGAATTGCCAGGGGGCGATGGTAGTGCCTACCAGGGCGGTGAGCATGAGAAGGTAGTCGGTGCTGTAGTGCAGGGTGGGGACCACGGTTTCTTTAGCGGCTTGGAGCCAGTCGGGTTTTGCGAGGACGGCGGAGACTACGTAAGAGAGATAGAAGCCGCAGGCGACTAGAAATATTTTTTCTACTTGGCGATAACTTCCCTTCACCACCAGCAGCCAGACGGCGATGCCCGCGAGCGGGACGGAAATAAATTTGCTAACGCCGAAAATTTGCATGGAGGCCGCTACTCCGGCGAATTCAGCGACTGTGTTGCCCAGATCAACTGCCAGGGCCGCGATCATTACGAAGAAGGTGGAGCGAAACCCAAATTCTTCGCGGATCAGGTCGGAGAGGCCTTTGCCGGTGACTACGCCCATGCGGGCGCACATTTCTTCGGAGACGTAGAGAGCGATAGTCATGGGGATGAGGGACCAGAGGAGGGTGTAGCCGAAGTGGGCACCGACGCTGGTGTAGACGGAGATGCCACCGGCATCGTTGTCAACATTGGAGGTGATTAGGCCTGGGCCGACGACGGCGAGGAATAACGCGAGGCGGCGACGCGTCATGCGGGTGCGTCTGAGGAAGTTCGAGCCACGGGATTTCCAAGTCGTCGCGGTGGTGGTGGGTTCCGAGTTGGTGAGTTCGTCGGTCATTGGATTCTAAAAGTGATCGATCATTTTTGTGTCGAAGCCGGGCACGGCATGCCGTGGCCCTGCAAAATCAGAACCCAGGCAACGGCAGAGCAAATTCAGAGCGACGTCAACGGCGCCCAGCTGAAGCTGGGCGCTACCCTTCGATCCCGCACCGCAGGATCTCAGGACGAATCGCCCTGCAGGGCGATTCACAAGTTCAAAAGCTACGGCAACTCCGTGATGCTAGATCTTTGCGTGCATGCGGCTTACTACGTCGTCGACTGTGATGTTGCCGATTGGGTGCTGGGCGCCGTCGACTACTGTTAGGCTGCGCAGGTTGTATTTGTCGAAAATTTCGAAGACATTTTTGTCGTTGGCGTCGGGCGTTACTGAGAGCAACGGCTCGAAGACCAGTTCGGACATGCGTTGATCGGAATCCGAGAGTAGCAGGCGTGCGATGGGGACTGTACCGGCTAGTGAGGCTTCCTTGTTGACCAGGATTACGTTATCGAGCTGGTCGGGGGAGAGTTCGTGGAAGCGGATGTAGTCCACGACTTCGCCCCGAGTGGCTCCTTCGTCGACGACGACGATTTCAGTGTTCATCATGCCGCCGGCGGTGTTCTGTTCGAATCTCAGGAGGGACTCGACTTCATGGGCTTCGCGATTTTCCATTTCCTCAAGGACTTCGTTTTTGGCTTCGGTGTCGAGGCTGCCGAGAATGTCCGCGGCGGCGTCTGGACTCATTTCCTCGATGATGTCCGCGGCGCGCTCGGGATCGAGTTTTTCGACGACTTGCGTTTGCAGGCGCTTGTCGAGTTCGGCGATGGTTTCGGCGGCGGTTTCTTCGTCTAGGGAGCTGATGATGCCCTGCCGCTCGTCGGGCGAAAGCTCTTCCATGATGTCGGCGAGGTCGGCGGGATGCAGGGCTTCGAGTTTTTG
>Ga0210390_10000792_pt1 | contig 32271 bp, 25 predicted proteins | sample IncBWH11OmetaG_FD_161050 | JGI IMG/M metagenome (GOLD analysis project Ga0210390, IMG submission 161050) | Forest soil microbial communities from Barre Woods Harvard Forest LTER site, Petersham, Massachusetts, United States - Inc-BW-H-11-O ...
ACCCGCAAGTAGTCGTAGATCTCGGTGATCGTGCCGACGGCGCTGCGGGGATTGCGTCCGCTGGCCTTTTGCTGGATCGAGATCGACGGCGCCAGGCCACTGACCGAATCGACCTCGGGCTTGGGCATCTGGCCGAGAAACTGGCGGGCGTAGCTGGACAGCGACTCGACGTACCGTCGCTGTCCCTCGGCATACAGCGTGTCGAAAGCGAGCGAGCTCTTTCCGGAGCCGCTCACGCCGGTCATGCAGATGAGCCGGTTGCGCGGCAAGCGGAGGTTGACGTTTCGCAGGTTATGCTCGCGGGCTCCGCGAATGATGATGTCGGAAGCAGGCATACGTGCGAAACCGCCAAACTCCGTTTAAGGATCAACAGGCTGTCCGCCCGCAGGCAGGCACGGGCACGGAACAGGAATCTAACGCACCGCCACGCCGCGAGCACCGCAGCGCCGAAGAGAGCGTTCCGGTCGGATTGCGACACCGACCGGACGACGCTGGTCAACTCATCCAGCCGGCTCGGACGGGTCCGGTTCGTCCCGGGGCGATTCTCGATTCCAACTCACCGACGGAAAATCGGGATTGTCAGCACTCGCCGGCGGAGCGGGTTTGACCGGTGGATGAACGGGAATGTCTGTCGGGAAATCGGCCAGTTGCGACTCTTCGCCCTCCGAGCTGGATGGATCGGGCACGCGGACGGTCGGCTTGGGTCGTGGCAACTCGACCAACCGCATCGGCACCCCCTCGCGCGTGCAATTGCAGAGGCGGGAGGTGGCTTGCCCTTCCGATCGCAGCTGTCGATGACACTCGGGACATTCCCAAACTCGGCGAACATCCAAGTCCAACCGCATCCCCGGACCCTTCATGGCTCCCCCTTCTTGCCAAGCGGCCGCTAGATACCGATGCTCGAAATCGGTTCCCCAATTTTAGGCCGCGGGGGCGTCGGGGCCAATTGAGCGCCAAACGCCTAGCCGATCGGCACCACGACTCTTGGAGCCATCCTCAGCGATCCACCAAGCGACGGAACCTGCCAAGCCCGGTTCGCTCGGATTTGCCCCTGCCACTATCATTCATTCGAGCACAGAACTCTGGCTGTTCACGTCGTTTGAGCGGACCCTTTGATGCCGTCGGAGAAGACCGAAGCCCTCGTCATCCGGTTAGCTGACTTCAGCGAGACCAGCCGCGTGGTGACGCTCTTTACGGAGGATTTTGGGCGAATATCGGCCTTGGCGAAGGGGGGTAAACGGCTGAAAGGGCCCTTCGATGCTGCTCTTGACCTGCTCTCGGTTTGTGAGATAGTGTTCCTCCGCAAATCGTCGCCGGGGCTGGACATATTGACGGAAGCCCGGCTCATTTCTCGTTTCCGGCCGCAGGGCCGGGAGTTGGCTCGGTTCTACGGAGGCTACTACGTCGCCGAACTACTTTCGGGACTGACAGCCGAGGTCGACCCGCACCCGCAACTCTTTCGCGAATCCATCCAAACCCTGGAACGACTTCAGGAGGCGGATCCCAAAATCACAATCCTGCGCTTCGAGCTGGCCACCCTCCGCGAAATCGGCCAACTTCCCGCTTTCGATGCCTGTGTCGGGTGCGGGCGGGCCGCTGAGAGCGGAGGGACATGGTCATTTTCGGTGTCGCAGGGCGGTTTGCTGTGTCCCAACTGTGGAAAGGAGTCCACTGCTCGAGTTCGCATTTCGGCGGGAACGGCCGCCGTTTTGCGTCGGTTGGCCGAAGAATCGGGCGCGGTTGTCGGCCGCCTGGCGCTTTCGCCCCGACAGTTCCAGGAAGCGCGGGAGGTCGTAACGGCCGCCGTCTCCCACGCACTCGGACGTCCCCCCAAAATGCTCCGCTACATTTCGATCTGACCCCCAGGATTTCGGGCCGTTGGATTTCGAGTTGAAGAAAGTGAACGCGGAATCTCTTCTCCCTTCCCCTGAGTTTCTTCGCTTCCTTTCCTCAAAAGCAGTCACGGATGACGACTTGTCCCCCTGTTCGTCGGCGGCACGCATGCCGGGCCGCGACACGTAGCCGCGCGCTTTGGGCGATCGCGGTTTGCGTGGTGCTGGCGGGCTGTCAGACGCCGGGAATCGACGCTTCGTCCCTTTCGAAGAAGGACGATGCGCAACTCCAGCAGATGACGAGCACCGATGAAATCCACGGCCCGATGGAGCGATTCGCCATCGCCACGGGCATCAAGGACGGGGAAAAGAACAAGAAGCGGCAGCTCGTCAATCCGCCGGACGCCATGGCCGCCTATCACCGCGGCGAAGAGCTGTTCAAGGAGAAGCGATACGTCGAGGCCGAGCAGGTGTTTTGGAAAGACACCGCGGAAAAATTCGCCGTCTACCCGATCCGCGAAGACGCACTGTTCATGACGGGCGAATGTATGTTCCTACAACAGCTCTATCCGAAGGCCCAGGACAAATACGACCTGTGCATCAAGGAGTTCTCGGCGACGCGGCATTTGGATGAGATCAGCCGCCGCAAATTCGAAATGGCCCGTGTCTGGTTGAAATTTCCGGACAACATCACGGCCAAGGACGTGAGGCCGGTGAATTTCGACGATCCGGGAAGGAACCCGCCGCCGCAGACGGCCTGGCAGGAACCGAGCGATTTGACCTACAAGATCCCGATTCTTCCCAATTTGAGCGACCACACGCGACCGACGTTCGACACCGAAGGCCGCGCGCTCGAGGCGTTGAAATCGATCTGGCTCAACGATCCGACGGGTCCATTGGCCGACGACGCCATCATGCTGTCGGCCAGCTATTACCTCCGCAAAGGGGATTACACGGAAGCCGACCACTTGTACGAGCTCTTGCGGAAGGAGTTTCCCAAGAGTCCGCACGTCGAAAACGCCTACGTGCTGGGCGCCTACGTGAAGTTGATGGAATACCAGGGTCCGGAGTATGACCCGACCCCGATCCGCGAGGCCAAAAAGCTGCGGGAAGCGACCATCCGCCTGTATCCCAACAATCCGGAGCGGGCGCGGTTTGAGGCCGAACTCAAGAAAATGGAGCTGGCGGAAGCCGCTCAAATTTGGGCCGACGCTCAATACTGGAAGGCCAAAGGCAAGCCGAAGGGCACCGCCATCTATTGCAAAGAGTTGATCAAGAAATATCCGCACAGCGATTTCGCTGTGAAGGCGCGCGAGGAATTGGCCAAGATCAAGCCCGACGACAAACAGGAGCCCGCGCCGCAGAAGAAGTACGAAGAAACGCCCAAGACCGGCAACGCCGCCGTCGGCGATACGCCGGGCGTCTTCGAGGATCCGGTCGCGCCGCCGCCCAAGAAGGGGCCGCAGGTGATCGACAACTTTGGCGTCAATCCAACCTGAAACCGTCCGACCTACGCCCGTCTGATTCCAAGACTGTCATGAGGCTCGTACCGCTCATTTGTCGCCGAAAGATGCTCCCCGCCGGCTTGCGGGGACGCACGCTGGCGAGCATCGTCTGGGCGGTCGCGCTCCTGGCCAGCGGCTGCGGTTACACGATCGGCAACGCATTCCAGGGGAACGTCAAGTCGGTCTACGTGCCGATCGCCACGTCCGACGACTTCCGCCGCGGTTACGAGTTTCAGTTGACCGAGTCGGTGCTGACGCAGATCAAGGAGCGGACGCCGTTCCGCATCGCCAAGGACGATGCCGCCGACACCAAGCTGACGATGAAGATCAAGAGCATCCGCAAGACCGTGATGGGCACGACGGCCGACAACGACCCGCGCGAACTGCAGGTTCAATTTGCCGTCGACGTCGTCTGGGAAGATCTCCGCACGGGGCGCATCTTGGCGCAGCGACAGGTGTCGCTCGAGCCGGAAGTCTCGCACCTGTTCGCGACCGCCGAGATGGCCCCCGAAGTGGGCCAGTCGCTGACGACCGCCACGCAGACGGCGATGAACGGCATGGCGCGGCAGATCGTCGACCTGATGGAAGCCCCCTGGTAAGGACCGGGTTTCCCCTTGGTTTCGCCGCGTCGCTGGTATAGCCTCGACTATGCCGGCTGTTTGCCGCGGAGGTGACACGATGCCCCAGACCCAGCGGATCACGACCTTCTCCGAATTCTGGCTCTATTATCTCCGAGAGCACAGCCGACCGGCTTGCCGCGCGCTCCACTACACCGGGACCGTTTGCTCGTTCGGGGCCATCGCTGCCGCCGTCTTCATTTCCCCTTGGTGGCTGTTGGCGGCGCCCGTCGTCGGTTACGGGCCGGCGTGGATCGGGCATTTCGTCATCGAAAAGAACAAGCCGGCGACGTTCGGCTACCCGCTCTGGTCGCTGGTCTCCGACTACCGGATGGTCGGCCTCGCCGCGATCGGCCGCCTTGGGCCCGAACTCGACCGCGCGACGCATTCGTCCGCGGCTCCGGCCGCCGAGCTCTCGCGGGCCGTCTGAGCCGCCTAATGCGACTTCCACTCGCCGCACGCGGGACGCGTTCTTGCACCCCGGCGACGAACGCGGCAGTGCGAACGTCTGCCGCACGCCGGTCGACGAGCTGGCCCAGACCGCTCGTTTAAAACAACTTGACCGGTTTTCGCACCTGTCTTATAGTCCCGCCCCCTCGCAACCGACCTCTCAACCGTCGGCGGCATGGAGGCTGCGGACAAAACCCTGCATTCCGGAGTACAGGTGCGATGAGCGTTTCGACCCAAACAAATCCGTCCAATAATTCGCGCTCCAATCGCGCGAGAGCGGCCTGGATCGCGGCAGGAACGGCTGTCGTCGTGGTCGTGGCTGCGGTGGCTTTTCAGTTCCTGCGGCCCCGCGAAGGAGCGGCCGGGGAAAACGCGCCGGAAACGGGCCGCGCTGCGGTGAACTCGGGCATAAGCAAACAGCCGCTGGCCCGCGTCAACGGCGAACTGATCGCCTACGACACGGTGGCCGCCGAGTGCATGCAGCGCTACGGTGGGGAAGTTCTGGAAAGCTTCATCAACCGCACCATCATCCATCAAGCCTGCGCCCGGCAGGGCATTGAGATCCGCGAGGACGAAGTTCGCGAAGAGATCGTCAAGATCGCCAAGAAATTCGACATTGATCCGCAGAACTGGCTCCGGGTGATTCAGACCGAGCGGCACATGAGTCCGCTGCAATACGAGCAGGATGTGATCTGGCCCATGCTGGCTCTGAAGCGCTTGGCTGGCCAGGACGTTCAGGTGAACGAAGAAGAACTGCAGAAGATCTTCGTCCGCGACTACGGCGAACGGGTCAAGGCCCGCATGATCCTCTGCGACAAGCTGCACCGGGCGCAAGAGGCCTGGAACATGGTCAAGAACGATCCGCAGAACTTCGGCAAGATCGCCCGCGAGAAGTCGATCGATCCGACGAGCAAGTCGCTCGACGGACAGATTCAGCCGATCCGCCGCTTTGCCGGCAACGACAATCTCGAGCGGGAAGCGTTCAAGCTGAAGGATGGCGAGATCTCGGGAATCATCGACGTCAGCACGCCGGAAGCGCCGCGCTACGTCATCGTGCTCTGCGAAGGGCGCACGGTGCCCATCGTCAAGACTCTCGATGATCCGGGCATTCGCAAAGAGGTCGTCAACCAGCTGACCGAAGAAAAGACACAAGTCGCCGTGGCCAAGGTCTTCGAGAAGCTCAAGAAGGATGCCCAAGTCGACAACTTCCTGTCCAACACCTCCACGCGGGGCGTGATGCAAGCCGGCGGCACCTCCGAGGGCCGCGAGCGCGTGAGCCGCGCCGGCGGATATCGCACCCAAGGCGGAGCCATTGGCACCATCAACCGCTCCGCCGAGGCCGACGGCCAACAGTAACGGCACGGGCCCGGGACTATCCGAGACGGCCGTGTCCTGACGTCCGCATTCGGACTTTCCGTCTCGACGACCGACGTCTGCGAGTCGATTCAAGGCGGCGTGCTTTCCGCAGGGACTGCACGCCGCCTTTTTTACCACCGGGATTTGTCGTCCGCTTTTTGCCGTCTGCTTCGGCCCTGCTAGAATCGAGGGCGTCCGGGCAGAGTTTGTTCCCTCGCGCCGCCTGCCACGTCACGCAACTTCTTCTTCAGCGGAATCAAACGCTCCGATGCGCAGCGAAACCGAAGTCCCCTTCGAGGACAAGCCGTTCCGAATCAAGGTGGCCGACCGGGTCAACCGGCTGCCGCCCTACATGTTCGGCAAGATCAACAAGCTGAAGTACCAGAAGCGCGCGGCCGGGGTGGACGTGATCGACCTGGGGATGGGCAATCCGACCGACGCGCCCGATCCCTTGATCGTGGACAAACTCTCCGAGGCGCTCGCCGATTCGCGCAATCATCGCTACTCGGTCTCCAACGGCATCGAAAATCTCCGCAAGGAAGTTTCGGCCCGCTATTGGAAGAAGTACGGTGTCCGCCTGGCTCCGGATACCGAAGTCATTGCCTGCATCGGCTCGAAAGAGGGGTTCAGCCACATGTGCCTGGCCCTGCTCGGTCCGGGCGACACGGCCATTGTGCCCGCCCCGTCGTTTCCGATTCACGTCTATGCCGTCATGCTCGCCTCGGGCAACGTGATCGCGCTCGACGTGCGGAACCCCGAGCGGTTTTTGCAGAACGTCGCCTACACCTGCGAGCACCTCTATCCGAAGCCCAAGGTGGTCGTCGTCAATTTTCCGCACAATCCGAGCACCACGGTCATCGAGCAGGACTTCTATGTCGAACTGGTGGCGCTCGCCAAGAAGTACGGCTTTCTGGTCATCAGCGACTTCGCCTACGCCGACATCTGCTTTGAAGGCTATCAGGCCCCCAGCTTTCTGGCCGTGCCGGGTGCGATCGACGTCGGCGTCGAGTTCACGACGATGAGCAAAGGCTACAGCATGGCCGGTTGGCGGATCGGTTTCTGCAGCGGCAACGCGGAGATGGTCCGGGCACTGGCCACCATCAAAGGGTATTACGACTACGGCATCTTCCAGCCGATTCAAATCGCCGCCATCGTCGCCATGCGGCACTGCGATGCGGCCGTCGAGAGCGTGGCTTCCGAATATCAGCAGCGACGCGACGTGCTTTGCGAGGGACTGCAACGAAGTGGTTGGGAGCTCGAGGTGCCGAAGGCCGGGATGTTCGTCTGGGCCAAAATCCCCGAGCCGTGGGCCAAGATGGGCTCGATCGACTTCTCGCTGATGCTGCTCGACAAGGGGGGCGTCGCCGTCAGCCCGGGCCGCGGCTTTGGAGACGAGGGCGAAGGCTACCTGCGGCTGGCTATCGTCGAGAACAGCCAGCGATTGCGGCAGGCCGTTCGCCAAATTCAGCGGTGCCTCAAGAGCGAGCCGGTTCAGGTTGGTGAGTGAGCCGTTTCGGCGCGGAGCCAGCAGATTGTCGTGTTGCTGACGGCCTCAATGTCCAGCGGCCGACTCGGCATGCGCGGGCGCAGCCCCCGGCTTGATGCGATCGAGAAACTGCTTGATCGCCGCCCCATACGGCTTGGCGGCCACGTCTTGAACATCGTTGTGCCCGGTCCCTGGCAGGACGACCAACGTCTTCGGGATCGAATTGGCCGAGACCCCCGGAGCCGCGTCGAATAGGCGCTTCCCGGACTCGAATGGCACGATTGTGTCGACGTTCCCATGCACGACGAGCACCGGGCAAGTCACCTTGGCGACGCGCTCGGCCGAGGGAAACCGGTCAATCAAGAACAGCTTCACGGGCAGCCATCGATAGTGGCAGGAGGCCACCTCAGCCAGACTGGCGAACGTCGATCGCAGGATCAGTCCGCCCGGCGGTGTGCCGGCCTGCGATAGTTCCGAGGCCAGCCGCGAGGCCACGCCGCCGCCCAACGACTCGCCCAGCAGCACGATCTGCGGCGGCTTCACGTGTCGCGTGGTGGTCACGAACTTCCACACGGCTTGGGCGTCGGCCGCGAAGTTTTCTTCGCTCGGTTTGCCCGGATTGTCGCCATAGCCTCGATAGTCGACGAGAATGGCGTCCGCACCCAACCGCGACAACTGATCCAACTCGATGGCCCGGTAGCCGCGGTGACCGGCATTGCCCGGAAAATAGATCACCGTCGGACGGTCCGCAGATCCACCGTTTGCTGATCCACCATTCGCCGAACCGCTGTGATCGGCATCGCGGGACGCGGCGAACGCCTTTACGCACCAGCCGTTGAGCTGCATGCCGTCCGCAGTGGGGACGTGGATCTCTTCGACGCGGCCCGCACCCAGCCCGCTGTACTGTGGGTCGATCACCTCTGCTCGCGTCGGCTGGTAGATCAGATAACGTTGAAAGAGAGACAGCATCACCAAAATGATAAGGTACCAGTAGACGATCCGTCTGCCGATCCAGCCCATTTTTGAGCGGACGGTTTTGCCCTTAGGAATGGGGACGCACAGCCGCAACACCCTGGAGGAGATGCGTCGGCCGATCGAACGCGGCTGATCCGTGTTGTCACTCGGTGCAAGAGGCTGCGAAGCGACCATAGTGGACCTCGACACGCTTTACGGTATTCGCCTGCAACCTGGCCCGCTTACGTTCATTCCTTTAGCTTTCGCGGCACGATGCAAATTATCCCCGTCCTCGATCTGCTCGGGTCGCAAGTCGTTCGTGGCGTCGCCGGTCGCCGTGATCAGTATCGGCCCCTCGAAAGTCGTCTGGTCGCAGGAAGCGATCCGTTGACCGTCGCGACAGCGATCCGAGGCGCTTTCGGCCTCTGCCATGTCTATGTGGCCGACCTCGATGCGATCCTGTCCCGGCCGTCGAATCGGTCAATTCTGCGGGAGTTATCCGTGAACGGCTTTTCGCTTCTGGTCGACGCGGGCATTCGTCACTGTGCCGAGGCGGACCCGATTTTCGACCTCGGCGTCGATCGCGTCGTCGCGGGGCTTGAAACCCTCCAGAGCCCGAAAGAGCTGGCGCACCTTATTGAGAGACACGGCTCGGGGCGAATTTTGTTCAGCCTGGATCTGCGCAACGGCCGGCCGATCGCCTCATCCTCCGCCTGGCCGATGGCCGAGCCCTTCGAGATCGCCCGTTTGGCGATTGAGGCCGGCTGCCGCCAGCTGATCGTGCTCGACATTGCCGGCGTGGGGACCGGCGGGGGCGTCTCCACCCTGACTCTCTGCAAGCAGATTCGCCAGGCATTTCCAGGGGTGACCCTCTTCACCGGAGGCGGCGTCCGCGACGCTCGGGATTTGCAGACACTCGTTCACGCGGGAATCGACGGCGCGCTCGTCGCGTCGGCGCTGCACGACGGCTCGATCACGCCGAGCGACCTGGCGATGCTACCAATGCCAACAATCCCGGTCGCTCAGGCCAACAGCGACTCGACCACTTCGGCATTCGTCACGGGCGAATCGGTCAGCGAGTCGTCGCGACCGTCGTGAGGATACGTAAGCCGTTCGTGGTCGAGACCCAAGGCCGCGAGGAGTGTGGCGTGCAAGTCGTGCACGCGGACGATATCGCGCACCGACTCGTAACCGAAGTCGTCCGTCGCGCCGTGCACATAGCCACGTTTGAAGCCGCCACCGGCCAGCCAGAGCGAAAATGCCCGGCGGTTGTGATCGCGACCGTCGTTGCCCTGCGAGACCGGTTGGCGTCCGAACTCGCCCGTCCAGAGCACGATCGTTGAATCGAGCAGGCCCCGTTGCTGGAGGTCTCGCACGAGCGCCGCGCTGGGCCCGTCGGTCTTCGCGCACAGCCCGACGAGCGTCTTCGCGTTGTTGGCGTGGGTGTCCCAGGGTTGGCCGCTCAAGAAGACCTGCACGAACCGCACGCCGCGCTCCACCAGCCGCCGCGCGATCAGGCAGCGCCGGCCGTAATCCTCCGTCGCCGGTTGATCGAGCCCGTAGAGCGACTGCGTGGCCTTCGATTCCTGGGATACGTCGAGCGCCTCGGGCACGGCCGATTGCATCTTCGCGGCCAGCTCATAGTTGGTGATCCGCGCTTCCAGCTCCGAGTTGGCGGGATTGCGACGGAGATGTTCGGCGTTGAGCGCTCGGAGAAATTCGAGCTGCCGCTCTCGTGCTGCGGGGACGATTTCCGGCGGCGTCTGCAGGTGCAACACGGGCGAACCGGCGGGGCGGAAAGCCGTCCCCTGATAGACGGCCGGAAGGTAACCGGCGCTCCAATTCTTCGTGCCGTCGACCGGCAGCCCGCCCGGATCGCCCAGGACGACGTACGCCGGCAGCTCTTCCCGCATCGATCCCAGGCCGTATACTACCCACGAGCCGAGGCTGGGCTTGCCTGCGAAGAAAGTGCCGGAGTGGATCAGCCGCAGCGCCGATTCGTGGTCGACCGACGTCGTCGTCATCGAACGGACGAGAGTCAATTCGTCGGCGACGGCTCCGGTGTGCGGCAAAATCTCCGAGAGCTCCATGCCGCACTCGCCGCGTTTCTTGAACTTGAAGGGCGATCCCAGCAGGTTCGTCGACGCGTGGGCGAAGTGGACCTCCACCTTGCCGGGATACGGTTCGCCGCTGTGCCGCGAAAGCTGCGGTTTGACGTCGAACAGATCCATCTGGCTCGGACCGCCGTGTTGAAACAGACAGATCACCGATTTCGCCCGCCCCGAATTGTGCGGCGGAACGGAAGCTAGCGGGTCCTTTCGTTGGCCTCCGCCAGCGAACGCCTCCCGCTGCAGCAAATGCGCCAGGGCCAGCCCCCCAATGCCGCCGCAATAATCGGCCAGGAATGCCCGGCGGTTGACGGCAAACGGACTCAGAGCTGCGTTCCCGGCTGGCTCGTTCATCGACTCGCCCTCACTCGACGTACAAAAAGGCATTGCTGGCCATCAGCATTTGGCAGAAGTCGCGCCAGGCCGATTCTTCGTTCGCGGAATAACTCGCCGATTGCTGCGCAAGGAACTGCGATGACGCAGCCTGTTCCGTGGCAGTCGGCGCGCGGCCGAACGCGACGGTGATCGCGCTGCGGATTCGCGACTCGGTTCCAGAGCCGATTCCGGATCCGGCGGGGGTGGCCGGTGACCGACGGGCGGCTGCGGCGAACGCCACCGCCCGCGCCCGGACAAAGCTCGAATTGAGCAGGGCCAGCGACTGCAACGGGACTGTCGACGTGCCGCGCACCGGGCAGTTGTTGACGATGGTGGGCGCGTCGAACAGTTCGAGCAGGGAATTGACCTGCGTCCGCCGCTGCTGCAGATAAAGGCTGCGGCGGTGGGCTCCCTCTTGGTCTTCGCGGACAACAACCGCCCCTTCCTCGTCGCGGTTGCACATGACGTAGGGGCCGTACATCTTTTCCGCCAGCTCTCCGGAGACGCACAGCATCGAATCGCGCACGGCCTCGGCGTCGAGCCGCGCGAGTGGGAATCTCCACAGCAGGCGGTCATCGGGATCGAGGGCCGCGCCCGGCCCATTTGCGGCGCTGGCCTGGCGATACGTTGCCGACAGCACGATCAAACGGTGCAGGTGCTTGACGCTCCAGCCGCTGGCGCGAAATTCGTCGGCCAGATATTCCAGCAGGGCGGGGTGCGTCGGGCGGGCGCCCGAAAGTCCGAAATTGTCCGGAGTGGAGACGATTCCCGTGCCGAAGTGTTGTTGCCAAATGCGATTGACCATCACTCGGGCCAGCAGAGCGGCCGCCCGCGATTGCGGCTCGGTGAGCCAGCGGGCAAACGCCAGCCGTCGCCCCGAAGAGGTCGAGCCTGGATAGGGCACGTTGATACGCAGCTCGGCCGGCCCGTCGCTCAATACTCTCAGAGCTGCGGGAACAACGGCTTCGCCCGGGTCGGTGTAACTGCCCCGCTTCAAAACGTGTAACGCGGTCGGATTTTGCACGACGTCGGTCACGCAGGCCAGCTCGCCCGGCTTGGCGAGCCGTTGGGAGTCGAGCTCGTTGAGCTGCTTTCGCAGCCGTCGCGCGCGACGGGCGGCGTTGGTGTTATAGGCGACGAATTGCGGCGCGGGCGAACCATCGGCCGGGTTCGAGCTCTCCATGAGCACGTCGCTGACGATGAAGCTGCGGCCGCAGCAGTACTCAAAACCGAACGCCCCGTCGGGCAAGTCGGCGGCGTCGATCGTGACGGCATTCTTTTCCGTCATGAGGTCGGCGACTTGCTCAAGCCGCAGCTTGTGATTGCCGACGTTCGTTACGCGGACGCCGTAGCGATGTCCAGCCCGATAGCCCGATTCGCCAATCTCGCCGATCGCGCGCGAGTGCGGACCCGGATAGGCGATGTTCAGGGCCGCTTTGCCCGCGGGGTTGCCGTCCAAAAGCACGTTGCCCGTCGAGCGGCGGATTCCCTTCGCGTCGGCCGTTTGCGCGGCGATGAAGAAGGCGACCCGTTCGGCAGGCGGCGAACCCCCGATCCGATCGGCCACCAGGTTGAAGGAGGCTTGGATCCACTCGCCTTCGCGGCGCGGCCTCCAGTTGAATGTCTTGCGAGTGACGAGCCAGCGATCGCCGCTGTTGGACTCATGAATGCGGAGCGTTCCCTTCTCAATCGAGGCAGCGGGAGCCTTTGCGGTACCCACGGCGACGGCACCGATCGCTCCGGGAAGATTCGATTCGGGAGTCGGGCTCCACCAGGACTCGCTGAGTCGGCCCGGCGATTTGAATTCGTCATGGAAAAGGATCGCCTCGGGCGGGCGGTGCGACTCGACCCAGCTCGCATAGACCTGGATGGCCCGGGCTTTCTCGACGTCGATTTGATGTTCGTGCGATCGCCAGACCACGGCTTCGTCGCCCGCCGGCATCTCGCGGACGCGGTCTTTGGGCTTGATCCAGTGCTCGGCGTCGTAGGCGGGAAACGCCGGGTAGAAAATCGACTCCAGCTGGTAATACTCGGCGGCGGTGATCGGCTCGAACTTGTGCGCGTGGCAGCGGCAGCACTGAATCGTGACGCCCAGCAGCGAGTTCATCGTGAGCTGCAGCGTCCCGTGCAACACGGTCGCCCGATCGACCCGCACCTCGTCGGGGTTGCCGTCGCTCTCGCTCGATCCATCCTGGCCGTTTCGCAAAAAGTGGGTCGCGGTGAACTGATCCACAATGTCGCGGGTGAGGGGCTGGCCGGGCTGATAGCCGGAAACCTCGTCGCCCGCCAACTGCTCGCGGACGAACTGATCGAAGGGCCGATCACTGTTGAATGACCGAATCACGTAGTCGCGGTACTTGTAGGCCAGTGGCCGATCGCTGTCGGCGTTGAAGTAGCCGTTCGAATCGGCGTAGCCGGCCACGTCGAGCCAGTACTTGCCCCAGCGTTCACCATAATGCGGCGAGGCCAGCAGCCGTTCGACCAAACGAGAGTAGGCATCGGGTGCGGGGTCGGCGATGAACCGCGCGACCTCGTCCGGCTTTGGCGGCAGGCCCGTCAGGTCAAAGGAGAGCCGTCGCAGCAGGGTCGCCCGGTCGGCCTCCGGTTTCAGCGACAGCTTCTTCTGCTCGAGTGCTTGGAGCACGAACGCATCGACGGGCGAACGGGTCACCGCCGCACGCTCGAGGCGAGGAATCGCCGAGCGCACCAGCGGGCGGAACGCCCAGTGATTTCGGGGATCCGCGTCGGCTCCCCGCACAGCCGCGCTCGCCGTGGCGAACAACAGGGCCGATGTCAGAACTCGCTGCAGCGCTCGCATGCGAAAAAGACCTCAATCCATAAAGGATTGCTTATTAGAGTACCAACCGGGGAGAAGCCTGGGAACTTTTCGGCATCCCGTCACAGATCGGAGGGCGACGGAACCGCTCGTGCGGGCCGGGTGAACGGGCATCTGCCGGGTCGACTCGGTAGAATGGAAGCGTCGATTCCCGCCGCCTCGAGACCCGCCATGAAAGCCTGCCGGCCCCTCCTGCCGCTCGTATTGCCGTCGCTCCTGGCTGTGACGGCTCTGGGCACGCCCGCACTGGCAGAGGCCAACCCGGGAGCTGAGACGACGGCCCGGTCTGTCGACTTCAACCGCGATGTGCGGCCTATCCTGTCGAAAAACTGCTTCGCCTGCCACGGGGCCGACGAGCAGCATCGCGAAGGCGGCCTGCGGCTCGATCTGCGGGGCGACGCTATCAAAACGCTCGCGGACGGAAAAACGGCCATCGTCCCCGGCCACGCCGATCGAAGTGAACTCGTTCGCCGGATCACCTCCGCGGACGCCGACGAGCGGATGCCCCCCGCAAACGCCAACAGCACGCTCACCGACGATCAGCGGCGAATTCTCACACAATGGATACGTGAGGGAGCCGGCTACACCCGGCACTGGTCCTTCGAGAAGCCTGTGCGCCCGCAGCTGCCGCGACTGGCGGCGATCGCCGGACGGCCGGAATGGCCGGCTAACCCCGTCGATCTCTTTATTGGCGTGAAGCTGCGGGCTGCCGGTCTCGCCCCCTCGCCACCAGCCGATCCCTACACGTTGATTCGGCGACTCAGTCTCGATTTGCGCGGCTTGCCGCCGACTCCGGCCGAGGTCGAGGAGTTTGTCCGCGACTCTAATCCCGGCGCCTACGAACGTCTCGTCGATCGAATGCTGGCCGACCCGGCGTTCGGTGAGCGGTGCGCACGTCCCTGGCTCGACCTGGCCCGCTACGCCGACTCGGCCGGTTACGCCTCCGACCCGCTGCGGACGATCTGGCTCTATCGCGATTGGGTGATCGACGCGTTCAACGCGAACACGCCGTTCGACCAATTTACGATCGAGCAGCTGGCGGGCGACCTGTTGCCCCGGCCGACGAACGAGCAACTCGTAGCCACCGCCTTCAATCGCAACACGATGACGAACACGGAGGGGGGAACCGACGACGAAGAGTTCCGCGTGGCGGCCGTGAAAGATCGCGTCGACACGACGATGGACGTCTGGATGGGACTCACCATCGGCTGTGCCAAGTGCCACAGCCATAAGTTCGACCCGATCACACAAGCCGAGTACTACCGGTTCTTCGCCCTTTTCAACCAGACGGCCGACAACGATCAGCCGAGCGAATCGCCGACGTTGTCCTTCCCGTCGCCCGAGACGGCCCGTCAGCGCGCGACCGTCGATGCTCAAATTGCGTTGCTCAAAAAGCGGGTCGGCTCGCAGAAGGATCCCAAGCTCGCTGCACGCATCGCCAAGCTGGCCCGTTCTCGCGCCAAAGATCCCAGCGTCCCCGTGATGCAGGAATTGCCGCGGGAGAAGCATCGGCAAACCAACGTGATGGTCAAAGGCAACTTCCTCGTCCCGGCCGAGGCCGTCGAGCCGGGCGTGCCGGCATTTTTCGGCTCGCTGCCCAAGCAGGCACCGGCCGATCGCTTGGCGATGGCCCGATGGATCGTGGATCGCGAAAATCCGCTCACCGCGCGGGTCGCAGTCAATCGGCTGTGGTCGCAAGTTTTCGGCCAGGGAATCGTCGAGACCGAAGAGGATTTTGGGACGCAGGGCCGGGCGCCCAGCCATCCGGAGTTGCTCGATTATCTCGCCGTCGAATATCGGGACCACGGCTGGAACACCAAGGCGCTCATTCGCCTGCTCGTCACCTCGGCCACTTATCGGCAGTCGAGCCGCGAGACGCCGGAAGCCCTGCAAAAAGATCCCGGCAATCGCCTTTACGGTCGGGCGCCGCGGTTTCGCCTGGAGGCGGAGATCGTTCGCGATCAGGCGTTGGCCCTCTCGGCGCTGTTGAGCCAGAAAATGAAGGGCCCCTCGGTCTTTCCGGCGCAGCCGCCCGGACTTTGGCGGGCCGCATTTAACGGCGATCGCACCTGGCCGACGAGCCCCGGAGCCGACGCGCATCGCCGCGGGCTCTACACGTTTTGGCGGCGAACGATTCCCTATCCGTCGATGAGCACGTTCGATGCCCCCAGCCGCGAGGTTTGCTCGGTCCGCCGCGTGCGCACCAACACGCCCCTGCAAGCCTTCGTCACGCTCAACGATCCGGTGTACGTCGAGGCGGCGCAAGCCCTCTCGCGGCGGATCATGACAGAAGGCGGCCATTCGCCCCGCGACCGCTGCCAATTCGCACTGCGGCTCTGCCTGGCTCGGCCGCCCCTGGTCGAGCAGGTCACGGAGCTCGAGTCGCTGCTGCTCGACGAGCGGCGGCACTATCAGGCCGATCCCCGCGCGGCGCGAATGCTGGCGGGCGGTCCCCAGGGCCAGCTGCCGCCCGGATTGGACGTAGCCGACCTCGCGGCGTGGACCGTCGTCGCCAATGTGCTGTTGAATCTCGACGGCGTGCTGACCAAGGGCTGACGAAAGCGGCAAACGATGAAATCGCACGACAAACTCCTGCAGGAAGCTCGGCTGGCGCGCGTGCGATTGCAGACGCGCCGGCACTTCCTGCGGCAGTCGCAGATCGGCCTGGGAGCGCTCGCCCTGTCGAACCTGCTGGGCAACGCGCGACCGGCGCGCGCGTCCGCCACGGGAGCGACCGACAATGCGCTGGCGCTGCGCCCACCCGTGAAGGCGGCTAAGGCGCGGGCCGTCATTTATCTGCACATGTCGGGTTCGCCGCCGCAGCAGGACCTCTTCGACTACAAACCCAAGCTCGTTCAGTACAACATGCAGCCCTGCCCGGACGAGCTCATGAAGGGGCAGCGGTTCCCGTTCATCAAGGGACATCCGAACCTGCTGGGAACGCCCTACCATTTTCGGCCGTACGGCCAGTGTGGCACCGTGATGAGCGAGCTGTTGCCCCACATCGCCGGCCAGGTCGACGACATCGCCCTCATCCGTTCGATGTGGACCGATCAGTTCAATCACGCGCCGGCCGAGCTGCTGTTGCACACCGGTTCGCCGCGGTTCGGCAGCGCGTCGATGGGCTCCTGGGTCACCTACGGACTCGGATCCGAGAACCAGGACTTGCCCGGTTTCGTGGTGCTGGTCAGTGGCGACAGCGACCCGAGCGCAGGCAAGAGCGTGTGGGGAAGCGGATTCTTGCCGTCGGTCTTTCAGGGCGTGCAGTGCCGCACCGCGGGCGAACCGATCCTGTACGTCAGCGATCCGCCCGGCATGACGCGCGACGTCCGCCGCCGCAGTCTCGACGCACTCGGCAAGCTCAACCGGCTCGAGCTGGCCGAGTTCGGCGATCCCGAAACGCTCACGCGAATCAGCCAGTACGAGCTGGCCTACCGCATGCAGATCTCCGTTCCCAACGTGATGGACATCTCCCGCGAGCCGGCCCACGTCCACGAAGCCTACGGCACGAAGCCCGGCGTCACGGCCTTCGCTAACAACTGTCTCCTGGCGCGACGGCTCGTCGAGCGCGGCGTGCGCTACGTGCAGCTCTTCGATTGGGGCTGGGACATGCATGGCACGGCCCGCGACAACGACCTGATCACCGGGCTGCCCAAGAAGTGCGGCGAAGTCGATCGGCCGATCGCCGCGCTGTTGCGGGATCTCAAATCGAGCGGCCTGTTGGATGAGACGATCGTGATCTGGAGCGGCGAGTTCGGCCGCACCTCGATGAACGAAGCTCGCGGCGGCTCGAAGCTCTTGGGCCGCGACCATCACCCGCACTGCTTCTCGATGTGGCTGGCCGGCGGCGGCGTCAAAGGAGGCACGGCGCTCGGGGAGACCGACGACCTGGGCTACTTCATCGTGAAGGACAAGGTCACCGTCCATGATCTGCAGGCCACCGTGCTGCGTCTGTTGGGTCTCGACGCTCATCACCTGACGTTCCCGTTCCAGGGCCTCGACCAGCGGCTGATCGGCCCGACAAACGAGGCCAAGATCATCCAGCCGATCTTGAGCTAGCGATCTGGTCCCTCGATCGAGCGGTTTGACATCGTCTTTCGTCGACGGGTACGATCCGCGCGCAGTCCTTTACAGCTGCTCGGCCAACGCAATCGATCCATTTCAAGGAGGCAAATCGATGAGGCGGTCCATCCAGCTAGCTTTGGTCGCGGCAATCAGCACGCTGACGGGCACGTGGCTCTGGGCTCAGACGCCAACCAAGGCGCCCCTTGATGCCCAACTCAGCACCCCCTTTGATGCGCCAGCTGATGTCAAAACGCCCGTCCCGGAAGGTGCAAAGGCGCCGGGAGGACCAGCCGCCAAACCGGCGGAATTCGCATCCAGCCCGCCGCTCCCAACCACGACGGTCGAGGCGATCAATTTACGCAATCAGTTCATCGAGCTGTCGAAGAAAAAGGCGCTCTTGATGAAGGAGCCGGAGATCAAGCGCGAAATTCAATTGCTTGAGCGACAGATCCCGGAACTCGAAGCCTGGGCCAAGGCCGATGAAGCTGCCCGGCTATTGCACGAAGTGATCGACAAACACCCGAACACCCAAGCCGCCAAGTCAGCGCAGGAGGCCATCCAACTGATCGAAGGACACGGCCGTCTTGTCCCTGTGCGCGAAGAATTTCGTATACCTGACCGAGGAAGGGCGACCGACAAACAATTCCGTCGCGATAACTTTGAGCTGCAGCCCGTTCAGCCTCAGCCCGTTCAGCCCCAGCCGGAAACGAACAACTTCTCGTCCTAATCCGCCGGTGGCATAAACAACCCGGGCGACCACTCCTAATCCGCCGGTGGCCTAAACAACCCGGGCGACCACCAGCGTGCGGTCGTCACGGGGCGCGGCTCCGTCCGTGTGCGATTCGACGTGCTTGAGCACGCGATCGACGATCTCGGCTGGCTCCGCTCCGCAGGCGGCAAGCGCCTTGTCCAAGCGATCGGTGCCGAAGAGTTCGCCGGTGGGGCTGGCGGCTTCGGTGATGCCGTCGGTGTAGAAGACGATCTGGTCGCCGGGCTGGAGTTGCTCGGTGTGTGAGACGAATCCCGGGTCTTCAAGCACGCCGAGCGGAACCTGCTGGGCTCCGTCGAGGGCCAGCACCGTCTGATCGCCGCAACGTCGCATCCGCGGCGGATTGTGGCCGGCCGACGAGTAGGTCAGCCGTCGCGTCTTTGGATCGTAGATGCCGTAAAACGCCGTCACGAACGTGCCGTTGACGCCCACGTAGTGGTCCAGCAGTTTGCGATTGAGAAACGAAAGCAGCTCGCTCGGCGGCGCCGGATCGTTCGGATAGTTGTGCACGATGCTGTGCATCACGGCCATCATCACGGCGGCCGGCGTTCCGTGTCCGCTAACGTCGGCAATCAGGATGCCCAACAGGCCCTGACCAAGCGGGATGAAATCGTAATAGTCGCCGCCGGCTCGCCGCGCAGTCTCGTAGTTGGCCGCCAGGTGCAGCGACGGGATGTCGGGCAGTTTCGACGGCAGCAGCGAGCGTTGAATGGCAGCAACCGCTTTCATTTCGCGGTCGATTTCTTCGTAGGCGGTTTTGACCTTGTCGGCCAGCACCAGCGAGTTGGTGGCCCGGCCGAACAGGTTTGCCGTCCAAACGTGCTCGGGAAGGAGCTCGGGATCGAATGTGCCCGACTCGCGACGGAGATGGACGACCATGTTGAGGGCCACGCCCTGATCCAGCAGCGGAATGGCGACCAGTGACGAAAACCCCTCGAGGTAGCGGGCTGCCGGATCGTCCGGTGACACGGAAAAATCCTCGATGATCCGCGGCTCGTCGCCGTAAATCAGCTCGCTCAAGATGCCGCCGTTGATGATCGGCAGCTTGTCCGGCTCCTTCCAGGGATTGACCGTTTCTTCCCAGGCGGTCGAGCGAGTGATCTTCACCTGGGGCGGCCGCAAGTCGCGGCGGCTCAGCGAGATCGACCGATCGATCCGCCGGAATCGCTTCATCCGGGCCGCATATTGCTGCACCATCAATTGCGGATCGGTCTGCTTGCTCATCTCGCGCATCATTTCCATGACCGCGCTGAGCCGCTCTTCCCAGTTCAAATCGGGCGCCGCCAGGTTTTCGACTCGCATCGGACTCTCCGCGAGAGCTTGGATGACTGATGATCGACCGTCAGTTATCAGCTATCAGTTTGCCAATGGACAGCGGCTTACCGCCAGTGTCGCCAATGTTTCGCTCAGGATTCGGTGTAACGCGGGGACACCGCGATTCTTTCCATCCGTTCGTTGCGAATGATGGTGAGTTCCAGCGCCGCGGTTGCGGCACTTGGTTCCGTCGCCGGACTTGCTTGGCCGCTCGACGCCAGCCGGCCCGATAGTACGCGGTGCAAATCGTCGACGTCGGCGATGATCCGGTCGTTGGCCGCCACGATCACGTCGTGCGCCCGCAGCCCGGCCAGATCGGACGGTCCCTTGGGCAGCACTTCGATGACTTCGACGGCCGTGTCGGACAGCAAGTCGTGTTCGCGAACGAGCCGCCGGGCCAATTGGGCCGCCGTCACCGTAATTCCGAGCGACAGGCGTCGCACGCGGCCGTGTGCGGCTAATTCCCCCACGATCCACGCTGCCGTGCTCGACGGGATGGCAAAGCCGAGCCCCTGGGCCATGGCAATCACGGCGGTGTTGATGCCCACGACGCGGCCGCGGGAATCAACCAGCGGGCCGCCCGAGTTGCCGGGGTTGAGCGGGGCCGTGTGCTGCACGACGTTTTCGATCAGTCGGCCGAATTCGCTCCGCATGGCCCGTCCCAGGGCGCTCACCACGCCAGTCGAGACGGTCGAGCGAAATCCGAACGGGTTGCCCATGGCGATCACCAGCTGGCCGACCTGCAGGGCCTGCGAATCGCCGAAAGTCGCGTAGGGCAAATCGCGGGCGGCCAGCCGCAACAGCGCCAGATCGGTCGACGGATCGTCCCCGACGAGGTCGGCCGCGATTTTGTCCCCCTCTTCAGTCGTGGCTGTGAATGAATCGCGTCCGTGGACGACGTGGCTGTTGGTGACGGCGTAGCCGTCCGGCGTGACGAGAAAGCCCGAGCCCATTCCGCCCCGCTGATCGCCGCGGGCCGCGACGGCGATCACCGCCGGCCCCGCGTTCTGGGCCACGTTGATGACCGCTTGCGAATAGGCGTCGAGCAAATCGGCGTCGCGCGTGGCTTCGGCTGGCGACGAGACTTTCGTCGGCGGCGGATTTTGACCCGAGTCGCTGCCCGCCGTCTCACCCGACGTGGCAAGCAGCGAGAAGATTCGATTGTGCGTCACGGCAAGTTCCTTTCCTCGCATCGGCGAATGTCGGCGGAATTGTAGGCGCGACACACAAACCGTTAACGAGGATCAGACGCACAGTGGCGGCCGTCGGCGAGCCCGAGCGCAAGTTTCTGCGCAGCCGCCAGTTGCATCCATTTATCAACGCCAACGTGCTGCGGCAGGCGAAACGGGCCAACTGGACACTCCTTGGACTGTGCGCCGGGCCGTTCTGGCCGCAGACGGGAGTGGCCGGGACTCAGTCCCGGACTGAACAAATGCCGGCTATAATGCCGCCATCCGTCCGTTCGCCCGGCCCCCTTTCGGCTGGCCCTGTTCTGCCTCAAACGACGCCCTGCCACAACCCGAGGAGCAAGCGATGAAGAAGGCCCTGGCCCTGTTGTCGGCGTTCGCGTGCGTGACGGCGTTTGCCGTCGTCGCCCGCGCCGGCGAAACAAAGTCCGAGCACAAAGCCGTCACCAATCCCGAAACGGTCGTTTACGACGCGGAATCGGCGTTCGAGTTTCTCAAGTCGATGACCGGCACCTGGCAGCGGACGGGCGGCAGTCACGACTATGGCGCCAAGTCACCCCAGAGCACGTTCCGCGTCTCGGGCGCCGGCAGCTCGGTCGTCGAGACGATCTTCCCGAACGATCCGAGCGAGATGATCAGCGTTTATCACATGGACGGCAACGATCTGTTGCTCACACACTATTGCGCGCTGCACAACGCCCCGGTGATGAAGTTCCAGAAGACGAACACGCCCGGAGAAATCAAGTTCGTGTTCAAAGGGGGCACCAACTTTGACCCCAAGGTCGACATGCACGTGCACGAAGGCTACTTCAAGGTCACCAACGATAAAATCATCCGGGCCACCTTCGTGGTCTACAACGACGGCAAGCCGGGACAGGCGATGACCGCCACACTGACCCGCAAGGACGCCAAGTAAGGCGGCCTCGGCCCGAGGCGCACGCAGCGAATCTTCAAACGAGCCAAGTCCTGACGCCGTCTGTTTGCTGCCGTCGTCCGTTGGTTGCTGTCGCCGCTGATTAGAACCGCACTTCCATTCCCAGGTTGAGGCCCTGCGCCCAGAAGGTCGACTGGTTGGCGGTGTAGGACGGCCGGGACGGATCGATGGCCGGGGCGGTGATCGGCGGATTGGCCTGTTGCACGAGGGCCGTGCGGAACAGGTTCTGGCCGCCATCGATCTGATTGCCCGGGCGGGCCACGTCGCTGATGTAGAGGAAGTCGTAGCCGACCAGGATGCGGGCCCACGTGTTGATCGCGTAGCCGACCGTCAGGTCGACTTCCGGCAACACGGCGAAGTGATCCGAGCTGAAGCCGCCCAAGTTGCTCGTCTGGGTCAACGCGCCGCCGGCATAGTTGACCGGCGCCGCGGCGATCGGGTTGGCCAGGTTAGTCTGCGTTCCGCCGTTGATGTCGGTGCGTTCCACCGTGTCACCCAGCGCGAGCTTGAAGTCGGCCCGATAGTAGAACCCGCCGCGCCAGCCGCCGTGGCCGTCGTCCGGCGAAGTCTCGAAGCGGATACCGAGCAAACCGCCGTAGAAGTTGTTGCTCGAGCTGAAGGTGTCGAACGTGTTGAACACCACGTTGGACTGCGATTGGGCCGTCGTCTGGTTTGCCGACGTGTAGTCCAGGTCCTCATAGAGAGAGAACCAGCGGAAGCCGAACATCGCGTCGACGCGGAAGTGATTGGCTTGCGTCAGGTTGAACAGCCCGTAGCTGTCGGCCCCCTGCGTGCGGCTCACCATGTTGAGCGAGTCGTGCGTAATGAGGTTCCCATTCAATCCGCCCGGCACCGCGAACAGCGTGGCGAGCGCGGGCAACATGGCGGCCGGTCCCGGCGTGCCGCCATGGAAGGCCCCCGTCACGTCGAAGAACGGAGTCTGCAAGGTCGGTGCGGCGGCTCCGCCCAGCGTAAGTGCAGTCTGCGTTTCGCTGGCCGTCCCCAGGTAGAAATAGGTGCCTTCCATCCCGACGGTGTGCCCTTCGTCGAACCAGAAGCCGACCGTGCCTTTGACGCCTTGTCGCGTTCCCAGGTCGACGTCGTTGCCGCCGATGGCGACCGACGTGCCGGCTCCGCCAATGGCACCGGGCATCGGGGTGCCGCCGGTCGGAGTGCCCGGGGCGACGCTGGTCGCCAGCGGGGTCGTCTCCGGGCTGGACTTCGTCCACCAGAGCAAGTACTCGGCCCGCGCCCACACGCGATCGCAATCGCTCGGCGCGCAGTTGTTGCAGCTGCCGTCGAGCGAATAGCCCTGGCCCGGCGGCGCGCTGTACACGGGGCCGGACATTGGTCCCATGATCGGTTGTTCCAAGGAGACGGGGCCGGTCGTGACGGTGGGGGGAGCCGGCGCTGCGGGTCCCATCACCGGCATTTGGTTGAGCGGCACTTGGGCCAGCGCCGAGCTAGCGCCAGCGAAGACAATGGCAACGGAGGCGAGCAATCCTTTGCTCATCGGCCTTCCCTTCAATTCCTGATTTTGTTGGCCCGTCCGGTCTCGAAGCTGCGTCGACTGGTCCCCGCGACGAAAACTCGGCCGGCCGAACCGGCCCCGGCGGCTCTAACGCGTCCTTGCGTTCCGCCGCCGCCAACTTTCCGCATCGCGGCCCAACGACGTCCCTTTTTGGCAGATGTCAGCCATCGGGTTCTATCGACGTGCCCTAGGCCGGGCAGTGAAAGCAACTTAAGTCAGTTGTTAAACTCTCCTAGATTACGCGGTTTGACGGCCTGTAAGGAAATTGTCGAATCTGCGGCAAACCCCGAAGTGAACGGAATTTCTGACTTTACGCGACGTAAGGCCTCGAAGCGTCGGCCGGTTGAACCCCTCCTTCGCGCGCTGTAAGTTGAGCATCGCGCTTCCTCTTTTGACCGACAACCCAGAGATCTCGCCCCCGAGATTATCCACAGAGATCCCACCATGAAGTCTTTCCGCATTGCCTCGCTGTGCGTTGCGCTGGCTACGCTCTGCCTGTCCGCCGTTGCCCGCGCCGCCGATGAACCGGCGAAGCCGTTGCGGGCGCTGTTCGTGCTGGGCGGCTGCTGCCACGACTACGCACATCAAAAGGACATTCTCACCAAGGGCATCGGCGAGCGGGCCCGCGTCGAGTTCGTCGTGGCCTACGATCCCAGCACGACGACCACGCATCTCAATCCGGTTTATGAAAATCCGGATTGGGCCTCCGGCTTCGACGTTGTGATCCACGACGAGTGCACGTCCGACGTGAAAGACCTGGCGATGATCGACCGCATCCTGGCACCGCATCGCCACGGACTGCCGGGGGTCGTCCTGCATTGCGGCATGCATTGCTACCGCAGCGAGGGCTGGCCCAAGGCGATCATTCCCTGGTTCGAATTCACCGGCCTGCAGACGACCGCGCACGCGGCCCAAGAGCCGATCGCCGTCACGTTCCTCCCCGGCGACAGTCCCATCACGCACGGGCTGGCAAACTGGACCACGATTCGCGAGGAACTCTACAACAACTACGCCGGCAAACTGCTCGACACGGCCACGCCGCTGGCCCGCGGCAAACAAACGGTCCGCGACCGCCGGCAGCGCAAGATCACCTCCGACAACGTCGTCGTCTGGACCAACAACTATCACGGCACCAAAGTCTTCGCGACGACGCTGGGCCACAACAACGAAACCGTCTCCGACCCCCGCTACCTCGACCTGGTCACCCGCGGCCTGCTCTGGTCCTGCGGCAAGTTGAACCCGCAGTATCTGAAGTGAGCGCGTCCGGACCGGATCGGGGACCGGACCAGAGTTCACGACAAAAGACACGAAGGGATGACCCGAAAAAGGGGGGGCCGCGCCGGTCTCCGTGCAAACTCGTCAAAATCAAAGTGTCCGGACCGGATTCAGGTTTCGTCGTAACTTTCATTTCACGGTGTGCTTAACTCCGGTCTCTTTTGCTCTCGTGGAAATGGACCAGACGGGACCGGACCGGATTTTTCACCACCAAGACACCAAGGCACAAAGGAAGAACCACAAAGAGCACTTTGCTGCTCTCAAACTCTTGCTTCTCTTCTTTGTGGCTTCGTGTCTTTGTGGTGAAAGAAATCTCCCTGCCCGTCGCGGTCCGCTTGGTCCCCTTTCAGTTGAGAGTGTCCGGACCGGATTCAGGTTTCGTCGTAAGACTCGTCTCACATTTTGCTTAACTCCGGTCTCATTCGCTCAATCGAAAACAGACCGGACCGGATTTCACCTTTCCGCGCCTCGGTCCGGACGGCGCCAATCGCGCGTGAGTTGCTCGAGCTCGCGCAGCACTTGTTTGGCTTTGCGAGCGCGCTCTTGCCGCCAATTGGCGGTTTCTTTCCCCGCGCTGCGGTCGGACAAGAAGGCCCACTCCGGGTTGGGCCGCGTGTGGTTGGCTCGCGCCTCGAGCCAGGCGGTCGCAAAGTCCTGATAGGTCGGTGCGATTCCCTGGCTCCAGAATTCCCGCGCCAGAATCCGCGCCAGCGCCCCGTGGCGGAACTTGCCTCCGGTGAGACGCGACAGCAACTCGACCAGGGCCGTCCGCCGCGGATCGTACTGCGGGTAATAGAGCCGATCGGTTGCGTTGAGCTTCTTCGCCGGCGGCTCAAAGCAGACGACGCGAGCCGGAAAACAAGTCGCCGCAGGCACGCTTCCCGTCTGCAGAAACCGGCGGATCCGCTCGAGAATCACGCCTTTCCGATCATCCTCGCGCGTCTTCTGTCGCTCTGCGCCCGGCGTCTCGATCCAGATCGAATAAGGAATGCCCTGCGCCCGACAAAAAGCCTTGATCTCTCCCAAGTTGAGATAGTTCAAATCGGGCAGGGGCGTGCCCCTGCACCCGGGGCGGCCTGGATCGGATTGCGGCCCGGGCTTCTGCCCGCGGGATGCGTTTGGGCGAAGCTGCGGCGTCTGCTGGGTAACTGGCCGGGATTTTGGTCGTGCAGTCATTTCAATGGAAAGTGTCCGGACCGGGTAGTGGCTCCGTTTGCCGAGCGAATTTTCTGGCACGGCTCGCAATTTGCGTAGCAACAGAAAATGGCTTGACCTCAAGAACGGCGACCGTAGGATTGCTGATGTACAGACGAGCGCCAAGCTGGCGAATGTGGGCAAAGCGGGACGGTTTTTGCTTGACCGCTGAGACGCGGTTCGACAGAGTCGTCATTGACCGCGGCGTGCCAAGAGGGGTACTTTTTGCGCCCCTCCCTCCATCTCATCACGCCTTGTCGCTCACTCGTGTCTGATTTCCGTGGAGATCGTGCGCAACGATGGCGAAGAAAAAACGAAATGGCTCTGCTAAGAAGCCGTCTAATAACGCGGCGCCCGGTCCGGCGCGGCTCGCAAAGCAGGTCGCCATCAAGTACTCGACTCCGGAGGGGCAAACCGCGATCTTCTCCAACCTCTTCGCGGTCCAAGATGACGGCGCAGAATTTCGCCTCCTCTTCTTCCAGTCTCAGCAACCGCTAATCCCTCCGACCGATTCGGACGCCGTGGAACGGTTTAACGCGATTGATCACGTCAAGGCGCAATGTGTTGCCCAGGTCGCCATCTCGACAAGCAGGATAGCAGACGTCATTCGCGTCCTGAGCGAAAACTACGCTTCGCACATAGCCCGTCAACAAGCCCAATTATCCGAAACGGCTAAGCAATGAGCAGGATCGCAGCCCAGGGGACGATCCGCGTTGAGGCAAATATCACAACGGCGACGACGACGACTACGACGACGTCGAACCCGGCGGCCATGACCACAACTCCGGCCCCGTCCGCCGTTAGCGCTTCCAACCGGATGCAGTTTATGCAAAATGTCAGCGTTTCCGTTGTGAAGCCGAAGCGGCTCACAATGAAGTCGCTGACCGCAGACATCGTCGCAGGTGCAATTGTCGAGTTCTGCGCGGACCACGGCGATGTAGTAACCAACCTGAGGCTTCAGAAGCTCCTGTACTACGCACAGGCGTGGTTCCTGGCATTCAACGGCAAAACGCTGTTCACTGATCCGATCGAGGCACACGAAAACGGCCCCGCAATCCCTTCGGTTCTTGCTCGATTCTCCACGTTTGGAACGGGACCGATCATGCAACCGCTAGGCTCTTGGGGTTATCCCAAGGCGCTGACAGAGCACATCGCCGAGTTGATGGAAGCGTACGGACATTTAAGCTCATATGACCTAGAGCGGCTTTCCCGAGAAGAGGAACCCTGGAGACAAGCACGGGCACACGCTTCTGTGGGATGCCAGTTTCCTCATGTCTCGACCGACATTATGCGAGACTTCTACAGACTTCGGCTCAATGCCCAAACAGCAAAGTAAGAAACCAAAGCAGATTCAGTCTGAGCTGCCCCAGCAGACCGGCCGCATTCCGCGGCAGGAAAGTACGCAGAATTTGCCGCCGCTCTTCTCTCTAGAGCACCTTCACCCGTCCTACAGCATCAACCTTTGCGAGAAGGATGACAAGGTCGCGTTTGCAGAGAGGATCTGCGAACTCGGCAAAATGACTTGGGCTTCCATACAGGCGTCTCATAAACATTCGTTTGGCTCAGAAATCATCAGGAATGTCAATCTGCCGAAGCCTGCTTGTATCGGAGACCGGGCAATCATTGCTTTTCGATATTCGGGCAAGAAGCCAATGGTCGGATTTCGGGATGGTCGCGTTCTGAACATCGTGTGGATTGAGCGGCAATTCGGCGATGTTTACGACCACGGGGGCAAGCACAACTGAGCGAACCGTTGCCGTGCCCCGCGTGTCATCCTAAGGCCATGTCCCCCGTGCAATTCATCAATTGGCCGTTCCTCTGAATGGAGAACGGCCCGCGTCTTGGTGGCGCAGCAGTCTTATAAGCTGCCGGAGGGGTCCGCGCGCACGCGGACGGGATCGTAACCCCTGATCTCCGCCTAGCGCGATTTCCTCGCGGCAGCCTTCAAGAGAACGTCCCTAGCCCAGGTTGACGTTTTCCCGCCGGCGGCATCGTCGAGCCTTTCGCGCTCTTCATCGGTAAGACGAATGCGCAGCTCGGCAGACCGCCTGTCTTCATCCGGTTTCGGCGGCCGGCCCCTGTCTCGTTTTTCTTCCATGAATTTATCGTAGCAACAAGAATTTGTGGTTTCAAGGCTTGAACCCATATTTATTGTTGCTACAATAAATGACGTGATGAAAACCCCGGAAGGCTTGGCGGCCGACCGGGGCGAACCAAAATCCGGCGAATCGCCAGACTTCGGCCTTAGCAACCACAAGTCTACCGCGATTCGCACCCGAGAACAGGGCGAATCAAATGGCCAACTTCCTGAGCAAGGAACGTCAGATCCAAGCGTTGCAGCTGCTCTGTGAGGGCAACAGCATTCGAAGCGTCGAGCGAGTCACGAAGATCAGCCGCAACGCGATCATGCGGCTTGTCGTGCGGTTTGGGAATCAATGCCGCGACTTCCTCGACGAAAGGCTGGTCAACCTCAGCCTTGAGCACGTCCAACTAGACGAGATTTGGACGTTCTGCCGGATCAAGGAAGGCCACGCCAAGAAACGGAATCTCGACACAGAACGATGCGGCGATCAGTACCTCTATACGGCCTTGGACACTCAAAGCAAGCTGCTCGTGACGTTCGCAGTCGGCAAGCGCACTTGGGAAACGACGAACGTGTTCATTGCCGACCTTCGCAAGCGGCTCGTCACGCCTCACACATTCGGCAGCGACCGCCCGCAGTTGAGCACGGACGGTTATCAGCCCTACCTGCCCGCGATCCGTCGGCACTTCAACGAAACCGTCCGGCACGGGGTTTTGATAAAGCACTATGCCGACAACACGGGCCGTTACGCTCCGCCGCGGTTGGCGGGGACCGAGCGGATAAACATAAACGGCATAGGCAACCTTCGCACGATTTGCACCAGCCACGTCGAGCGGAACAACCTCACGATTCGGACCTTCATGAAGCGCTTTACGCGCTTGGCCCTGGGCTTCTCAAAGAAGGTCGAGAACCTCGCAGCCGCGACGGCAATGCACTGCGCTGCGTACAATTTCGTGCGTGTCCACAAGACCCTGCGATGCACTCCGGCGATGGCTGCCGGACTCACGGATCGCTTGTGGGACTTTGGCGACCTCTTCGACGCGGTCGCGGAGCACGCGAAGAGAAAACGCCACAACGCTTGGATTGCCAAGCTGATCGATCAATTCAACGAGCGGCACCCCAGGGGTGGCTCCGTTTGAATTATTTCAATGAACGACATTACCTCCGGACCGGATTCAGACTTCGTCGTAACTTCAACCGAAGTTGCTACTTAACTCCGGTCTCTTTTGCTCACTCAGAAACTGACCGGACCTGGACCTCGGAGGCGCAAACCCCACGAGGCCAGGGGCAAGTCTTCCCGAGTCATTCTCGCTTGCAACAAGACGGATCAAGCCAGCCTAGCAGCCCGGCGGCCAGGCGGAGAAGCCCGTGTTTCTACGGGCGCAGAAACAACGTTCGAGATCGCGTTTCTGAACGAGTCTCCAGAGAGCCTTGCCTAGGGGCTCACAGGGGGGCAAACGTGGCCGCCGCCAACAGCGCCAGGGAGCTGAGCCAAGTGTAGAAGCCTAAGCCAAATGAGGCGATGGGTGTCGCACCGCCCAAACCGGAGCCGTTGGGTAACTCTCGCAGCAGCAAACTCGAAAGGGCAATGAGCAGAGCGGCGACGGCGATCCAGCGAGCGGGCTGCAGGTTCCCGGGCGAAAACAAGATCAACCCCGGGAGGAACAGCAGGTTGGCATACCAGCCAATTGCTCCAACAACAATTCCCAGACAACCATAGAGCAAGACTTCTCCGCCCGACGCGGCTGTTCCGCTATTGAACGCCCACATGCCACGAAAGTGAAACACGTCGAGGAAGATGGAAAGGCCGTAAAGCGCAACGATCAGGGTTGCCAAAGCCAACCGCACCAGCACCAACCGTCCATCGGCATCACGTTTGCCCATCTCTTCTTCTCTCATCCGAACCACTGCCAGATTGCCGGCAAACGGAATCCAGGAATTCGATCGCGTGCCACGGCTGAGACGCAGCGGTTGATTTACTTGATGTTTTCTTTGGGCACCCAACCCTCAAGGCCTCGTGCGGTGCGACACCACAACCAGCCGCTTTCCTCAAATTGCACGAGCAGCTGTTCCCCTTTGCTTACAGTCAGTTCCGTTGCGTTGTAGTCTCTCAGAAGTACACAGGTGTTTTCTTCAACCCTCACGTAATTCTCCGGCACCCATCCTTTTGTTCCGTCTTGGGCGGTGCACCACAACCATTCGGGCCATTGGTGTTTGTGCCTCTCAGAATTCAGCTTGTCGTCAGGGTCAAAATCGAGAGTGTCCCCGGCTCGGAGGATGAGAGGATTCGGATAAGCTGACGTGTAGGCCTTCACGACACTCACCGCGCGTGGACTCGACGATGACGAAGTGCCTTGCGGTGGTTGAGTCATTCGCCAATGTCTCTCCGAGCTACGAACGGCACATCGCGGGGCGTCGGTCGACGATTCGACAAAGGCACGAAGACACAAAGATTGGAGCAGGAAAAGATCTTGGACAGGAGGAAACAGAGGGAACAGAGAAATCAATCGATTCGAGTCTGTCTTACTCTGTTCACTCTGTTACCTCCTGTTCAATGTCTTCGTCTTCTTGGTGCCTTCGTGCTTTAGTGGTGAAAATCCAAAATTCCCGATCGTGAACACGACCAACGAGTTTCCGCCGCGTCCGGTCGTAGGCGCCCGTCGGGACGGTCAATTTCGGTCAACGTGCCTCGGTCTGGGGTTGGTCCGTCGCGCGCTGGAGCGTCAGGTCGACCTCGTGTTCGGGACCGAAGCGCCCATTTTGGGCCGCTTTCACCTCGACCGGTTGGCTAGTGGGCACGAAGCCCGGGAAGGCCACCGACAGTTGATATTTCCCCGGCTCGGCGGTGAACGCGGTTCGGCCGAATTGCGACGACTGAACCGGGACGTCCCCCTTGGGGCCGGTCAGCCGGATGCGGCAACCCGGCAGAGGCAGGCCGTCCGTCGTAAACGGACAGACGTGCAGAAATCCCCGGCCCGAGGCGTGCGACGACGGCGCGTCGGAAAGGGCGATCGTCTTTTTCTCTCCCGCTGCCAGGGTGACCTCGCCCAGCTTGTCCGCGGCGATCACTCCTTGTTGCGTGAAGTAGTAGTCGCCGGCCGGCAGACCGTCGAATTCAAACCGCTCCTCTGGCGTCAGACTTTTTGAGGCAAACAGGCGATTGTCCTTGCTGCGTAATTCAATGTACCTGCCGCTTTCCGGGCCTGACGGTTTGAGCGTCCCGCTGACCGCCGCCGTACCCTTTGGTACTTCGAGCGTGATCGTTTGCTCCTTTGGGCCCGTGATCTCGATCTCATGCCGGACGCCCAGGTTCGGGGATCGATAAAAAGTCAGGCGATACTTGCCGACCGGCACGTCCCGGAAGACGAAGGGATCGTTCTTGCCCTGGGGCGGCTCGGCATTGCGGGACGACCCGTGATAAAACCACACAGGATCGTACGGCCAGAGGATGAGATTCTCCCTCTGAGCGTTGCCGTCCCTGCCCGACTGCCCTTTGTCGTCCCTGCCTGACACATGAACGCGAAGCGTCACGGTCGTCAGATCGAGCGTGCCAAAAGCGTCGTTTGATGTTTGGACGACAAGCGGTTTGACGGGCGAGGTTCTTTGACGGTTGCCGGTGCCCGTCGTGTAGTAGAGCGTTCGCTCGCCGGGCGGGACGCCGCGAAAGACGAAGTTGCCGGCGTCATCGGTCATCGTGGCGGCCTCGAAAATGCCGTTGTTGGGTTCGTCGGCGAGGACCACTCGAGTATTCGCCACCGGTTTGCCGTTCAGGAGCAGGCGGCCGGTGACTTTTTTGATTCCGCCGAAGTCGACGCGGAGCGACTTGCCCGGAGCCGGGCGAACCGCCTGCCGGATGACGCCCTCCGCGGTCCAGCCATCGTGTCGAATGATGTAGACCAGGCTGTTGGGCAAGTGGGAGATTTCGTATTCGCCCGCTTCGTCGGAGATGGCGGTCGCGAATTCTCCGGTTCCCCGATAGTCGTTGAATTGTCGATCGAGAAACTGCAGCCGCACGCCGGGAGCCGGGCGACCCGATTGGTTGTAAACGCGGCCGCGGATAGTGCCGCCGTGCTTCAGGGTGATCCTGAGAGGCGCGGGCGTCGCGTCCGCCTTGAGCTCGATATCTTTCACTTCGGCGAAGACATAGTCGGGATGCAGCGCGCGAATCGTCTCCGTGCCGGGGCTGAGGTTCTCGAAGCGAAAACGGCCGTCAGTTGTTTGAGGGTTGGCGCCGGGAAGCACTTTGGCTGCCGAAGCAGGCAGCGGGCGGCCGTAGGTGGAACGGGCAAGGACCGTGGCGCCGTTGATCGGGCGCCCGGCTTCGTCCACCACGGTGCCCGACAGACTCAGCCCTTTCGCGAGCGTGACGCGAACTTCCTGCTTGGGATCGACCGCGGTGT